>Ga0326727_10012830_pt1 | contig 18905 bp, 22 predicted proteins | sample MB2enrmetagenome_FD_207643 | JGI IMG/M metagenome (GOLD analysis project Ga0326727, IMG submission 207643) | Lab enriched peat soil microbial communities from McLean, Ithaca, NY, United States - MB29MY | ecosystem: Environmental > Terrestrial > Soil > Wetlands > Peat | place: USA: New York...
ATGCACGGGTTCCAGTTGTGGGCGAACCTGCCCTCGGCGCTCAAGATGACCTCGCCGCGTTATCAGGAAGTGAAGGCGCCCGACATCCCGGAGGTGCAGGACGACGACGGCACGCGAGTCCGCATCGTGTGCGGAAACTTCTGGGGGAAGACCGGCCCCGTGGACGGCATCGCCACCGACCCAATCTATCTTGATGTGTCGGTGCCTCCCGGCCATAAGAAAACGCTTCCGGTGGAAACCACACGCCACGCTTTCGCTTACGTCTTCGCCGGGAAGGGGAAGTTTTGCAACGCGTCGGGGCCGCTCGCCGTGCCCACTGAATCGGTGGGGTGGGCGGACACGCATCCTCCGACGGAAGCGGACAACCGCTCGCTGATCCTCTTTGACCGTGGCGATGAGCTGATGGTGCAGGCCGGGGACGATGGGATTCGATTCTTGCTGGTCTCGGGAAAGCCGCTGGAGGAACCGGTGGCGTGGTACGGCCCCATAGTGATGAACACGCAGGAGCAACTCCGGCAGGCGTTCGAAGAGCTCGAAGAGGGTACGTTCCTGAAGAACAGGTGATAGGGAACAGGTCACAGGGGACAATAAGGACAACCATCCTGAGGGGCGGGCGGTACCATCGTCCTAGGTCCAACCGGACTAGGTTCCCCGTTCAACAGCGTAGATTATGAACAAGCCTTCGTTTGATCCCGGCTTCACGGAAAAATACGGCAGCGGCTTGAGTCGAATTATCAACCCCAGCGGGGAATTCAACGTTCGCCGCCGCGGGACTACCTGGCGCGACATTCATCCTTACCTTTTGATGATCAACGCCTCGTGGCCGGTTTTCTGGCTGCTGATTTTTGGCGGATTCGTCGTGGCCAACCTGGTCTTTGCGTTGATCTACGTGAAAATCGGCGTCCAGCACCTCCAGGGCGCCGACACCAGCACCGCGCTCAGCCGTTTTCTGAGCGCTTTCTTCTTCAGTGCGCAAACCTTCACGACAGTGGGCTATGGCCGAATTTCTCCCGACAGCGTTCTGACCAACCTGGTGGCGTCATTTCAAGCCTTGCTGGGACTGATGGCGCTGGCAATTGCCACGGGGCTGCTCTTCGGGCGATTTTCCCGGCCCGCGGCGCGCCTGGCCTTTAGTAAACAGATGTTGGTGGCGCCCTATCAATCCGGAACCAGCCTACAATTCCGTGTGGCCAACCGCCGCAGCAATAATTTGATGGAGGTGGAAGCGCGCGTGTTGTTGAGCACCGTGGAACCCATGGACCAGGGGCCAACGCGGAAATTTCGGTATCTGACGCTGGAACGCCGCATCATTCAATTCCTGCCGCTCTCCTGGACCATCGTCCATCCCATTGACGAATCCAGCCCGCTTTTTGGCCAAGGCCCTGAATTCCTGGCGCTGCATGAAGCAGAGTTTCTGATTACGATTAAGGCTTTCGACGATACCTTCAATCAAACCGTCCACGTTCGCCACTCCTACCGATTCGATGAAGTGGTGTGGGGAGCACGTTTCGTCCCCGCTTTCGAGCCCGACGCGCAGGGCGAAATGCTGCTCGACCTCAGTAGGCTTAGCGAATTCGCTCCCGTCCAGAATCCTGGCAACCTGTAAGAAGTCCAGGTTTCAGGCCCTGATGACTTGATTTCAGCGGACAGGATGGGCGTGCTCCCGAAGCCAAGGTTCCAACCGCTCCCAGCGAAACTGGTTGCTTTCGTAAAGCTGGATCAAGAAGTGATAGGCCTCGATGTCATCGAATTCCAGCCTGAAACCGTTAATGCGCAGGAACGCAGCAGTGACAGCGATGGCCGCTCGCTTGTTCCCATCGACAAAGGGGTGATTCTGGGAAAGACTCTCCAGCAGAGCGGCAGCCTGTTCGATGACGTCGCGGTAATATCCGCTCTGCGGCCTGGCTAAGGCGGCTTCCAGGGCCCCACGGTCGCGGATGCCTTGTGTCCCCCCAAACAGAACGAGCAGACGCTCGTGAGCAGAAAGCACCTCGTCGAGGGAAGGGTAGAGCGTCACTGGGCGAGCCGACGAAGCAACTCGGGATGAGCGGCAATGAATTCGTCAATCGCTGCCTGGAAAGAGGTCTCGGGCGACTTCCCGTTCCGCTCCTTCAGGAAGGTGATAAACTCCTTTACGGCGGATTGCTCCGCCGCGGAAAGTTCCGAAACGAGTTGTTTCAGGTCTTCAGCATTCATGCGCCACCCCGACAAGAAAAAGTATACTCCGGGGATTAGCCGCCAGCAACCGTTGGCTGCCCGCTGTTTTGGTCGTGATGGCTCTGTTCTGAGCCTTGGGTTGAGATCCGCAGCCGCCACGCAGGGCTCACTTTCCCGTGTAGCTAATCCGCCAGATGGAATTCGAGCCGTCGTCGGTCACCAGCAGCGAGCCGTCGGGAGCAACGGTGACGCCCACCGGGCGCCCCCAAACGTGTCCATTGTCCACGACAAATCCTGTCATGAAGTCTTCATATTCACCGCTGGCGTGACCCGTTTGACGCAGGGGCACCCGAATCAACTCATAACCCACGCGCACCGATCGATTCCAGGATCCATGTTCGCTGGCAAAAATATCGCCTTGATATACCGCCGGGAATTGTTTGCCTTCATAGAAAGTCATCTCCAGTGACGCGATGTGCGGATGAAGGATGACATCGGGGGTGATGACCTTGTCTTTCAATTCGGGATGCTTGCCCTCGTGTCGCGGGTCCTGGTGGCCCCCCATATACCACCATGGCCAGCCGTAAAAGCCGCCCTCCTGAACATGGGTGATGTAGTCCGGCACCAGATTGTCCCCCAAGGCGTCGCGTTCGTTCACCGAGCACCACAACTCGCTCGTCAGGGGATTGATCGCCATCCCGACACAATTGCGGATACCGTAAGCGTAAACGCGCATCCCCGAACCGTCCGGATTGAACTCGAGAACATCCGCGCGATTCTTTTCTTCGGGCGATGTATCGGGGTCGTTCACATTCGAGGCCGAACCCACGGAGACCAACATTTTCTTGCCATCGGGCGTGAACACAATGTCGCGCGTCCAGTGGCCGTTCCCGTGAGGCAAGTCGGCAATATGTTCCGCTGGGCCGCGCGCTTTCAAATCCCCGTTCTGATAAGGGAAGCGCACAACCGAGTCGGTGTTTCCAACGTAAATCCATTGCGGATTCGGCCCCGGAGGATAAAAGTTGATGCCGAAAGGCCGGTTCAGATCCGTGGCGAAAATTTCGGCCTGCCCTGGCTTGCCCTGGTGGGTGATTCCGCGGAAGGCTCGAATGTTACCTGGATGGCTTTCCGCGACGAAACAATCGCCGTTGGGTGCCGTACGAATCAACCGCGGTTCATCGAATCCGCTCGCGTATTGCTCCACCTTGAAACCAGGAGGAACTTGCGGCCACGCGTGCTCAGGGCGCGGCACGATTTCAGGACCATTGCCTGCCGACGATGTGGCGAAGGGAGCGGGGAGGTCCTTTAAAGTGATCTTGTGAATTGTGCCGGGCTTCTCGAACCGGTAGTCAGTGAACGGGGCCTTGGGTGGCGGCAGGCTCACGCCGGGCGCGGCGGCTTCTTCAGGTGAAGTGGGCACACGGGGAGAACCGGGTTTGGAACCGCCCAGGACTCGGAGATAGCTGACGATCTGCCATCTCTCTTCTGGGGGTATAGTCTCCCAGGACGGCATGCCGTTCGCCACATCGCCGTGGGTAATATACCAGAAGAGTTCGCCGTCACTGGCGGACTGCGTCCGGCCACTGGCCAAGGCAGGGATGTTTCCCGTGCCTGCTCCGTTTTCACCGTGACAGTTCGCACAACGAACATGATAGGCAGACTGAGCGGAGGCAGGCGGATGACCTGCGTAGGGATTCTTCATGGCCTTGGCTGATGCCGGCGCATTGTGGAAACTCGAATTCTGCGCCGGCCATGCCGGAATCAGGAGAAGCGATATCACTGCGCATTTTGCCAGTGAGTTCGCAAAGATGCGTATGGGAATTTTCAAGATGGTCTTTACCTCCTACCCAGATTTTTCCTATTTGACTTCCAGCCCTCAGGTTTCCGAGTATACAAGCCGCAGGGTTCTGGAACAACTCGCCCGGCCCGCTCGCTTGAACCGCATTGCCCGCATGCCCTTTTTCTGGTATTCTATGGCTCATGGAAGTACAATTCACGCCCGAGACGGAAAAGAAGCTCAAAGAGCTCGCCGCGCAAAGCGGTCGCCGCACGGACGATCTCGTTGAAGACGCTCTGGCGGGATATGTTGAGGAGTTGGTCAAAGTCCGTGAGATGCTCAACAACCGCTATGAGGACCTGAAATCCGGCAGGGTGAAGCCCATCCCCGGTGACGAGGTCGAAGCCCACTTCCGCGAGAAGAGCGCCGCCGCACGCCGTTCGCAGCCCGGTTCATGACCGGATACGCCTTCCATCCCGAAGCCCGCTTCGATTTAGATGAGCTGGTAGCGCAGGCGCGGTTTGCCTTCGAATGCAGCTTTTCGTCCTTACGTACTAGTGGGTAGCGCGGCGGAGCCGCAACCCGCAGCGTAGGGCCCAGCGGCGCTGGGCCATGGCCGAACGCCGTTCGGCCCTACGTCCTCCGCGGCTCGTCATCTGGCCCCGTGGGCGGAGCGGCTTTCGCATGGCCCTCAAGCGCGGCTGCTCTGACCGGTGGCGTGGCGGCACAGGCACTCTTGCCTGTGACTTGGGCTGATGCATTCCATGCATAGCTCACAGGCAAGAGTGCCTGTGCCACACCACATGCCGCCCATGATAGGCCTTGCCCCCGCGCCCCCAAGCGGCCATTTCCCGATCTGGTGCCGCCAGGGAGGAGCAAGTCCGCCTCTCTCGGGGCTCTTGCCCTGTTCGCATAAAGTCCCAAAAAATAGAGTAGAATACCCACGAGGAAACGGTTATGAGGGAGCCAACGAAGACCCTTGAGGAAATGGTGCGGGAAGTCCCTTCAGAATATAGGGCGCAGCTTCGGGACTACGTCGAGTCCTTGCTGGCTCGGCGCTCCGGCGAGCAATCCGGCAAGCCGCAATTCACGTGGGCGGGCGCGCTCGAAGGCTTGCGGGATCGGTATACCTCCGTAGAGTTGCAGCACCGCATCGCGCGTTGGAGAAGCGACGGCGAAGGAGATTGCTTGTCGATACCAACCTCTTCATCGAAGTCTTGTTGAATCAGGCCAGCGCCGGCGACGCCCGAATCTTCCTCGAAAACCGTAAGGGTCACGAACTCTAGGTCTCGGATTTCGCTCTTCATTCGATCGGTCTTCTGCTATTCCCGCACAACCAGCACCAGGTTTTCCGCCAATTCCTGCAAGATATGATTGACCGAGTTACATGGGTGCCCTCGGGCTCGCGAGTGCCGTTGATGACAGAAAAGAACCCCTTGGCCGTCAAGTCGTACGACGGATTGCTCCAGGGAGTCGTGCATCTGCTGGAGGAGGCACGAAGAGGCGCAGCGCGATCGGTCAACGCCATCTTGACCGCCACTTATTGGGAGATTGGCCGGCGAATTGTCGAACACGAGCAAGAAGGCAAGAGGCGCGCGGTTTACGGCGAGGCGCTGATCCAGAGGCTGGCACATGACCTGACGGGTAGGTTCGGAAGAGGGTTCTCGCGCCGGAACCTTTTCCAAATGCGCGAGTTTTACGCGACGTGGCCAATTGTGCAGACGGCGTCTGCACAATTGGGGGCGAGAACGTTAACCGATATGAACCATGAAAAACGACAGACCCTGTCTGACGAATTGGGGACCGGTTCAACCTTGCGAAATGTCAGGACAGTATCTGGAAAATTTGGTTCCTTCGAGATCAACGCAATTCCGCGATTCCCTCTCCCCTGGTCCCATTACATTCTCTTACTCTCGGTTAAGGATGCTCAGGCCCGCAGGTTCTACGAAGCCGAGGCTCTGCGCGGCGGCTGGTCAGTGCGCCAGCTTGAGCGGCAGGTTTCCACGTTGTTTTACGAACGGACCGCTCTCTCTCGGAAAAAGGCTGCCATGCTGCGCAAGGGGCAGAACGCGCGGCCGAGGGACCAAGTCACTCCGGAGGAAGAAATCAAGGATCCCGTGGTTCTGGAGTTTCTCGGCCTCAAAGACGAGTACTCCGAATCAGCGTTGGAAAAGGCGCTGATTCTTCACCTCGAACACTTCCTCCTCGAACTCGGCAATGACTTCGCTTTCGTGGCACGCCAGAAGCGCTTGCGGGTCGGGGATGAATGGTACCGCATTGATCTGGTGTTTTTTCACCGCCGTCTGAAATGCCTCATTCTCATCGACCTCAAAACCGGGAAATTCACCCACGCCGACGCTGGCCAGATGAATCTCTATTTGAACTGTGCCCAGGAGCATTGGACACAGCCAGGTGAGAACCCGGCTGTGGGGCTCATCCTCTCCTGACTTCTGTCTCCTGACTTCTGATATAGTTTCGCTTCATGCCCGAACCGTTTCTTAGCATCGTGATTCCCGCTTACAATGAGGCGGGGCGCATTGCCAGCTCGCTGGACGCAATTCAGGATTACGCGCGGGGGAAACCGTTCCCCATCGAAACCATCGTGGTGGACGACGGCTCCACGGACCGCACCGTGGAAGTCGCTTCCGGGCGGGCGGGTGTCCGCGTGCTGCGCAACGGCCGCAATCGCGGCAAAGGGTATTCGGTGCGGCGCGGCGTCCTGGAAGCGCGCGGTGAGTTGATCCTCTTTACCGACGCCGACCTTTCCGCTCCCATCGACGAGGCTGACAAACTGCTGGCAGCCATGGAGTCTTCCCACGCCGATGCGGTGGTGGGTTCACGGGCGCTGCAACGCGAGCTGATCGGCGTTCACCAATCGGCCTTTCGCGAATGGGGCGGCCGTTTCTTCAACTTGTTGGTCCAGCTTCTCACCGGGCTCAAAATCCACGACACGCAGTGCGGCTTCAAATTGTTCCGGCGCGAAACTACACTCCGCGCCTTCGAGCTTCAGCGCGTGGATCGATTCGGCTTCGACCCGGAAGTCCTTTTCCTGATTCAACGCTTGGGGGGCAAAGTGGCGGAGATCCCCGTGCGCTGGAATCACAGCCCTCCCACCAAGGTGAACTATTTGATCGATTCCCTGCTCATGACCCTGGACCTGGTGGCAATCCGCTGGCGGGCCTTGACGGGACAGTATGAGAAGGCAGAAGGCAGTGGGCAGTAGGCAGTGGGCAGTCGGACGTAGGGGTAGGGCTCGCCCTACCCGGCGGGCCATTGGCCCGCAGAATAGCGGGCGGCAAGCCGTCCCCGTACAATCAAGGCGCGCACTGGGTGCGTTCAGCCGACGCCACCCCCGGCAGGCGAAGGCATGAGGCCGAAATCAGGGAGCAGTTGCTAGCCACTAACCACTATCCACTGCCCTTGCAACTTTTTCTTGACATGGCGAAAACAGCGACTTAATATCGGCCCATCGCTAGAAAGGAGGTGATCCATGTCGATTGAAAGTGAAAGTAGTAACCTTAGCGAGGGTGCTGAGGCTTAGGCGCAAAGCACGCGCTAGTCCGTGGGTCCCTCTCTCTAGCTAGGAGAGGGTGTAGTGGCAAGGCGCTGCTGGGCGCCGTTCCTGTGCAAGATCTGAAATAGGAAAAAGCCAAACCCATCAGTATCCCGGGCCCCTGGTTGTGCGGTCAGCGTACAACCAGGGGCTTTTGATTTTTGGCGCCGGTCGAGCGCGAGCAGCCAGTAAGCAGAAGGCAGAAAGCAGAAGGCATTAAGCAGAAGGCAGTGCACAGAATAGGCAATGCATGCCGCCTTTAACGTTCGCGAGGGGCTGGGCATCGGACGCAAAGTTGCGAAGAAATTCCAGCAAAAACCAATTCCTTCCGCGCGGCCCGTCACCCCAGCCCAGGGATCAGGGGACAGAACACATGTGAGGTTTCCCGACGATACGGCCAACCCGCCGCGCGCCACGAACAATAATTGCCGACGGCGAGCCGTGGGCGGGTTGAGCGACTTCACTCTACCCTGCGGCGTTAGGCAGGATTAATGCGAAGTCAGTGCGGAGACAAGTTGCCGTTCCCCCCAAGCAACGCTTTCCGGATACGCGTAAAGCTTCCGGGAGCGGACACATCGGTAAGCCGTGGGCGGCTTACCGACTAGAGTGTGCTCTGGATGAAAGACTATTCGGGAATGACCTCGTCTCGGAAAAAGAAAGAGCTCCCGTGTTTGACACGGACCAAACGCGCCACCGGCATAAGCCCCTTGTGGTCAACGGAATCCCTCCCGAGCCTGCCGAAATTTGGCCTTCTCTTGATTGATCCTCCGATGTAAACAGCATGAAGAGGCGTGCGTCGTCGTTATACGCGAACTCTACGATCTGAGCGACCATGTCATCCGAATCGCTCGGCTGCCACTCGAATTTCCCCCATCTTTCCCCGACAGGTGTTTCGGGAGCTTTGCCATCCTGCGGGGCGAGGAGCTTCGCGGGCGCTGGATAGTCGTCTGGAACCCAAGAGCTTTGAATCAAAGGTGCAAGGCGGGGAATTTGCTTCACGAAGATCGTCAACCAATTGGGTCTTGTGTTGGCCGTCAGCAGCCGCCATTCGCCTTCATGGTTGCCCACACAAGGTTAATTGCAGCCCCTTTAGGATCACCAAGGCTTCGCGGGCAATGCGGGCGGTTGGCCGGTTCGGCCTATAGCACCGCAAAGTTGCGGTTTTCGGCGCTCCAGCGCGGCGCGCTTTCGATGGCGCTCCAGACGTCTTCTGGTTCGTTCACGAGCGTCCACATATCCCGGTGCCGGGTATCCATGAATCGTTCGGTAATGCAGTGTTCGAGGGCCGCCACGACGCGATCATAAAAGCCGCGCGTGTTCACCAGGATGATTGGCCCGAGATAATGGCCCAGGCGCTTCAGGGTGATGGCCTCGAAGAGCTCCTCCAGCGTGCCGCAGCCACCGGGCAGAGCCACCACCGCATCCGCGCCTGCGAGCATCTGGCGCTTGCGCTCACGCATGTCCTCGACAATGCACATTTCGGTCAATTGCTTGTGCCCCCACTCGAGCTCGACCATGAAGCGCGGGATGACGCCAATCGCCGTGCCGCCGGCGCTCAGCGCGCCTTCCGCCAGCCGCCCCATGGCGCCCGCTCCGCCTCCCCCGTAAACCAGCGTCGCCCGATGACGCGCCAAGTGGCGGCCTAGACCCTCGGCGGCATCAAGGTAAATCGGGTCGCATTGACCGCTCGAGGCGCAATAGACGCACACTCGCAGGTTGGTCATCGCGAACTTCTCCTTAGGCACAAAATGTCACCTTTTGGCCACGGACAAAATGTCGTACACAGTCGCTCGCGGGCGCCGTAGTGCGTCATTCATCGCTCTGGGGCACCAAGTCCCACCTACCTCTGCCGACTCATCAACTCAAATGCTCGCAGGATCAGCGCTGTGGCCATGTCCGTCAGATGATATTGCGGCAGGTCCTCGCGGCGCACCCAGCACGCGTCGACCACGTCGGAAGCCGGGCGCAACCGTCCGCGTTTTCGGCGGCAGAGATAGTCCACGATGACGTAATGATATTTCACGCGCTGGCCTTCGCGCATGATCCGGTCAAAGACCAGGATGCAATCCAGGGGCTCGACGTCCAAGCCGGTCTCCTCCCTCAACTCACGGCGCACGCCGGCCTCGAGCTCCTCGCCCAATTCCAGCAAGCCGCCGGGAATGGACCACTCGCCCTTCAACGGCTCGCTGCCACGGCGAATCAGCAAAGCGCGGTTACGATGAATCACCACGCCCCCCACTCCCACCAGCGGATGTGTTGGATACTTGCGCTTCATATGTCGCCCTGATTGTAACTCAAGAAGGATTTCACCACAGAGGTCACGAAGAAAAGGCGCGGACAGAAACTGTGGGTCAACAAACTCCGGGCACACTCAACTTGGCGCCACATCCGATTTTAGCGCGCGTTTCTTACGGTACCAGACAATCAGGCTATCGAGAGATAACTTTCCCGGCCCGAAGAACAGAATGAGGAGAGATGCGAACAGGAAGGTATAGGGTGCCGCGGCATAGAATTTGTCGGGATCGGAAAGGACCGCTCCCAGCGCCTCTCGATCACCGACGATAAATGCGACGACCATGTCAATGGTCAACGGCAAAGCAATGAGGCGGGAAAACAGCCCTAGGGCCAGCAGAATTCCTCCGACGGCCTCAAGCCAGGCAATGAAGTGCGCATTAAATGCAGGAGCGGGGACCCCCAGGCTTGTAAAATATTCGGTGACCCGGGGAATGTTCATGACCTTTCCCCACCCCGACTGCCAAAATTGCCAACCCCAATATAGCCGCACGGCAAGCAGTAGGGGCGTCTGGCAGGCATTCGCGGCGCGCAGAAACCACCCGTAAGCCAGCTCGATGAGTTGTATTCGATTGGACATAGTGAGGCCTTCAGGACTGCCGGGCGAACCATCCCAAGGATGACCATTCCTTAAACCATTCCTGCACTTGACCGCCGAGACGATCGAGACTGCGACGACTGCGGACGAGAGAAATCTCGATGGCCTTCTCGAGCGGCTTTCCCTCTCCCATCGCCTGCAGAAGAGCGAAGGCATCGCGCGTCAAGCGCTTGAAGTAAACGATGCCATTCAGCCTGTAAACGGCTAGGTACACTTTCCCAGGCCGCGGTAAAGAGGACCGCCGGATTCGCGCTTGGCGAGGGAACTTTAGCACCGCGTTGCTGGCGGTATCGCTCTTGGAAGCCTTGCCCCGGATTCGCAACAGCAATTCATCCACGGGATAGGCCAAGTCCAACAACTGAAGATGCGGTTGCAGACGCAAGACCGTGTCGCCGTCCAATTTGGCGGAGTCTGCGGTGGTGATTCGCGGGAGTTCCAATTTGTCGAAGGCTTCGATATCCGCCCACTCAAGTCTCACCATGTCAATTGCCACGCGTTCGACCCCGGCGATGTACTCAGGACGCTTCCGAAGCCATGCTTCCAGCCGGGAACCAAGATTCCGTAGGGTAAACGATTCAGAGGGGCATTCATTCAAGTAGGCGACAGCCAGCTTTTCAAATTTCCGCCCTCCGATCAGGCTGCGCAAGCCCGGAAAATCCTCGCTCAGCGAACCCATGATCCGGAACCAATACTGCTGGCTATAAACCTGTAGGCGCTCGAACGATGTCATCCGGTCGTTCGGTTTGATGAGGGCGTTGGCGATTTCGCGAACGCACCTTCCATCGGGAAGACGCGGGCGCAATCGTTCCGAAGGGGTGAGAGGCTGGCGAGTAACCTCGAAGACAGCCCGCTGAAGCTGTTCGAGGTTCACGATGCCTCCCGCAGTTGCGACGGCAGGTAGCGCTTGGCCTTCAAGGCTTCGCGGTGGACTTCGTCGAAAGAGGGAATGCGATCATCCCATTCGAGCAAGGTGGCCGTGGGGCCCGCCAATTCAATGGCCCGCGCGTAAAGAGCCCACACCGGGTCAATTACCGGATGGTCGTGCGTGTCGAGAATAAGCCTCTGGTATTTCGTATGCCCCGCGATGTGAATTTGCGCCACCCGCTCAGCGGGAACGCTATGGAGATACTCAAAGGGATCAAAATTGTGGTTCCGCGATGAAACGTAGATGTTGTTGACGTCGAGCAGGATTCCGCAATCGGCGTCTTCCACCACTTCATTTAAGAATTCCCACTCCGTCATCTCGGAGACGTGAAACTCGGCGTAGCTGCTCACATTTTCGACGGCGATGGGCACTTCCAAGAAGTCGCGTGCCTCGCGAATCTTCTGCGCCGTCTTTTTTGCCGCCTCAAACGTGTAAGGCATGGGGAGCAAGTCGTGCGTGTAGCGCCCGTCTACGCTTCCCCAGCAAAGGTGGTCGGTGAGCCAGGCGGTCTTGGTGCGTTTCACCAGGGATTTCAGCCGCGTCAGATGCTCGCGGTTCAGCGGTTCGGCAGAACCGAAATACATCGAGACGCCATGCTGAACCACCCGGTACCGCTCCAGAATTTGGTCGAGGATCTCCAGCGGGCGGCCGCCATCCACCATGAAGTTCTCGGAAATGATCTCAAACCAGTCGACAACAGGCTTCTTGCTGAAGATGTGCTGATAATGCGGGACGCGCAGGCCAATGCCTACACCATAGTCCGAGTTTCCGTTGAAACGGTTCGCCGGCATGGAGGTTTTCTCAAGCCGCTGAGCGAACGGGGGCCCGGCGTTTGCGCCGCCAGCCCACACGCCGCAGTTCGCTCTTAACTATCTGTGCAGGGTTTGCCCTTGCAACTGGTTTTTGTGCTGCACCCACCTTGTCCCTTACAAGAGTTCTTCCCCTTGTCGGCTCCGCAACCACCCTGCCCCTTACAAGAGTTCTTTCCCGCACAACAGTGTTTCGCTACCTTGGTTGTCGTCTTCGAGCTGTCATCCCCAGGTCTGGGCGCCCCGGTGGCAGCGGCCGTCGTGCCAACGACAAACCCGGTCAAGGCTGCGCCGAGCAGAAGCTTTCGAGCTGTGTTGGTCATCTGGAAATCCTCCCTTTTAAGCTGAGTTTCTACGCCTGGCGAAGGAGGTAGGGCTGATGGCCGGGAACAGACCCGAATCCCCTACACACTATCGACAGCCGCACCAAAACCACTCACAACGACATGAATTTGGATTGGCCCACCCGAATACTATTTCAATTTGGGACAATTTGTCAATACGATATCTCGCCAAAGGAACAGAAAATGCGCTATTATCCGCTAGCATTGTAGGGCTCCAGGATCAAAGGAGGATTCCATGGCAGGCGCGAAAGCTGTTCACATTATCCGGCTGATCGCCATCCCCACCGTGCTAACGCTCGCGGTGACCATCCTGCGGGTGGTCGGCGAACTCAAACATTGGCCCACACTCGGGTTCAACACGGCGGCGGGTGGGGGAGGCGCGCTGGTAGGGATCTCGTGGCTGCCCATCGTTTTCGGGCCTTATTTCGCCCTCAAGCTGGCTGCGGCTGGAGACGGCCCCGCGAGCTCCGGCAAAGCGATTGGATTTGCGTTTCTCGGGCTGGTCGTCTACTTTCTTGCCATCGCGCTGTTTGCAATTACCGTGCGGCATGCCTCGCTACTCACCCTGGCCGCGTTCCTTCTCATGTTGATTGCGGGATTTATCCCCCTCATCGGCTGGCGCTCGCTGGGGCGAGTTCTCTTCGCCTACGCTTTTGCGGCGCGCATCCCCGTGTTGATCGTGATGTACTTGGCCATGAGCGGAAATGGTGGCGCCGGCTGGGGGACACATTACGATGCAGTGAACCCGGTGCTCGCGCACCTGTCGTTTGGGAGGAAGTACCTTTACGCGGCGATCCTGCCTCAGTTGACGATGTGGATTGGGTGGACGGCCATTTTAGGGGCGATCTTCGGCACTCTTGTGGCCGCCCTCGCGGGCCGGGGAAAACAGGCTGCCCCCGCAGCCGTCTAATTGCGATATACTCCCTGTTCTCTGTTCCCCTAAACAGGTGGCCACAACATCTATTGCTGATCTGGAAAGTGCTGCACGATGCCAAAGAGATCATGACGAAAGACCTAAAAGCGAAGAATCGAAAAAAACCGGACAGGCAACAAACTGTGCTTTGTCAAAGGGAGCTGAATCAAGCGCTGGGGAATCTTCTGAAAGGTTGGGTGCGGACTGACCTCTGGGGCAACGTCTTGATTGTGTGCCTGTTTTTAGTTTCGGCGGGCTTAGCTATCTCCAATCCCGATGCACCCGCTCAAACTGAGGCCCAGCCGAAACCTACGGTTCCAATAAAGCCGCCCGCCGCCGGTGAATCCCCGACCCCGGGGCAAGAGGGCGGAGAGTTTGTCTGGCCCTCAAATCCCCCTTCGAATTGTCCTTTTGCAGGGTCGGCCGAGATTACTGGTATTGCATTCACAGGGCGACACAAAGAGTACGAGAATGCTGACACATGGTTTCCTTCCTGGGCTTCGGACGGCAACCTGTACTCTCCCTACGCGGACGGAACCGTGGGAGGCGTCGAAACCTCCTCGAAAGGTCCCCATCCTACGACTGGCCAGGCGGTAATCATCGGAGACGACCCGCTGAATCTTACCGTCAAGAGTCTGGGGGTTCATTCCGACCCGGCAACGCCGTACTTGGGACGTTATCCCATCGGGACGCTAGTGTTGCGTTCGATAAATACGTTGACTTATCAGGCGGCGAGCGGGTTGCCGGTATAAGTCCATTCAAAGGGCCGGGCCTCCTGGTTGTAGGCCTCAATGAAATCCATGAGTCGTTGCACGAGTTCCCCTCGCGATTTGAAGATGCCGCGGCGCACGACCTTGCGGGTCAGAATGCCGAACCAGATTTCGATTTGGTTGAGCCAACTGGCATGGGTGGGAGTGAAGGTGAGATGGAGCCGTTTCTGTTTGGCGACCCACACCCGAGTTTTCTTGCTGCGATGGGAAGACTCATTGTCGGCGATGAGGTAAAGCTCCTTGTCGGGATACGCCCGGAGGAGCTTGCGGAGGAAGCGAATAAAGGTCGCGCTGTCGTTGCGCTGGATCGGTTCGGCTCGCACCTGGCCGCTATGCACCTCCAATGACGCCAGCAGCGAGGCGGTTCCGTGGCGCTTATATTCATGGCTAAGTCTTTCAATACGATGGGGTTTCATGGGTAACCGGGGCTGGGCGCGATCCAAGGCCTGAATCGAGGTCTTCTCATCGACCGAGAGCACCACGGCGTTCTGCGGCGGACGCAGGTACAACCCGACCACCGTGAGCATCTTGGGTTCAAATTCCGGGTCGGGGGAATCTTTCCAGAAGCGAAAGCGATGGGGCTGGATCGATTCGGCCGACAGGACCGATTGGACCACCCCCACCCCCACGTGCAGGTGCCGAGCGAGGGTGCGAACGCTCCAATGCGTTCCCACCGATTCGGGAGGCGTGCGGCAGGCGGTTGCCGCAATGCGATGGCGAATCTCAGCATCATACTTTCGCTTGCGCCCGCGCCCGGGCTCGTCCACCAATCCCGCCAAGCGGTCGGCAGCGAAGCGCCGTCGCCATTTAATGACCACCGGTTTAGACACTTGCAAGTTCGCTTGGATCTGTTCGTTCCGTTGGCCCTCGGCCGCCAGCAGCACGATGCGGGCGCGCAAAACGTCGCGCTGGGCAGCGGAAGGAGAGCGTACCATGCTTTCCAAAGTCATTCGTTCTTCGCCAGTTAGCTCAATTTGGGGCGCTCGACGTGACATAATCGAGCAGTATAAGTCACCAATATCGATAAGTCAACTTATTTTTATAACGCAACACTAGTGCACGACGGAATCTGGTATTACGGCACAATGGCCACGGGAGACGGCATTGGCCCGGTTGTTGGCTTTCGTGTCTCCACCGACTCTGGAAATACGTGGACAGATCCGAAGCTCACCCCTCTGGACAATTTATTTAGGGAAGGCGGCAAGGTTGGTGCGAGGATCAAGATGGGGATACCCCACTTTGTTGACTTCGGAAAGAATATGCAACTTTCGTCTGATGGGAAAGCGTATCTTGTGGCGCACGGCGCCACGCGGGCGTGGGTCAACGAAAACTGGATCTCCGGAGATCAGATTTACCTGGCTAGGGTTTTGCCCTCAGTCCGAAATATTAACGATCGCTCAAAGTATGAATTCTTTAGCGGCTACAGCGCTTCTGGCGAGGCCGCTTGGGCGCGGGACTTCGCCATGATGAAGCCGCTTATCGAGTGGAACGATCACACTGGCCAGGTCACAATCACGTACGATGCCCCCCTAAAACGCTACCTGATGTGCGCTACGCATGGACCTTGGCCGGCGCCAGGCTCGAATGACACTTATATCCTGGTTTCGGACCGCATTACGGGCCCGTGGAAGCTAGTAACTTACATGCGCGCTTTTGGGGAGGAGGGGTATTTTGTGAACATACCCTCCAAGTTCATCAGCAACGATGGCTATACGGCGTGGTTGTGTTATTCCGAGCCGGAACCCAAGACCCAACCAACAAGGCCTGCCGGTGGGCGCTATGGCCTGTGCCTTCAGGAAATCAAGCTGCTTACGCCCGAGGGTACTCCAACGGTCCCATAGATGCACGCGCCTCAGTTAAATTATCGAGCGAGTAGCCATCTTGGCAGTGGCGATGCCTCATCAACCTAATTTTTTTCTTGGTCCATCTCTTTTTTACAAACTTCTCCGTTTCTCCCGACTCCGTATATAAACTCGCTAAGCTCCATAAAGAGATTCGGTGTTGACCGGCAATCCGAGCAGCTTCAGATACATGAACAGTTGCATCTTGTGATTGTTGAAGTGCCCGAGAAAACCAACACTTAAGATTTCAAACTTGCCCTTCCAACCCCAAGGCACGGAGACCACGCGATTCGTGAAGTCCTGTTCGCTCATGCCATCCAACGTCGCGCGAAGAGTCTTTTTGTCCTTTTCGAGCTTGCTCAAACCCTCCTGAACTCCGCAGGAGGGCATATTTTCCAGCTTCATACCCACTTCCATTTCTTCCATGGTGGGCCACTTGCCGCTTACCAGTGTTTCCAATCCGCCGCCGACTCCCTCGCTCAGGTGGCAAATGACTTGGCCCACACTCATAAACGTCGGCCCGGGTTTCCAATTCAGTTTATCGGCTGGAACCATGCCGATCAGCTTTTCGGCAGGCTGGATCGACTGCAAAACGATTTCACAGAACTCATTCTTGGTCATGAACCCTCCTTTGAGAGTGTGTCTTGTGCGTTGTGCACAAGGAAAGGATTATCGCTCGGTATTTACGCCCGTTTTACCGCAAGAAGAACTTTAGCGCAAGATTTCCGGCCAAGCCAGGGAGACTCACAACATCCGGGCACCGAATTGGCTGCAAGATTCGAAGACGGACATCAGGTTGGTCATCTTCAGCAACTCCTGGGCCTTCGTAGACAAGTTGATCAGTTGCACCCCGCAATTGGTTTTCTTCGCGGTGACGTAGACGCCAATGATGGCGCCCAGCCCGGAGCTATCCATGAAGCCGACATCATTCAGGTCCAGAACGATGCGCTTCGTTTGGGGAACCAGCGCCCGGACTTCCTGCTTGAATTCCGCGGCAACATCTGATGTCAACATACCGCTACAAATCACCAGCGTAGACTCGGGAGTGGCGCGTATTCGCAGTTTAAAGCGCGACCCGGGAACACTCGGAGGATTGGTCGACATAAACGCTCCTCTTCTCCAGGGCGTGGTGGTCCGCACCTTGCTCCGCGCGCCGGCAAAGACCCGTCATGCGGATACATACTTGTTTAGCGGCGAAAGCCGTTGCCCTGTACTCCCATTGTACATGCAAGCCGCCTCTCCTTCCCACCTAACCGGCTCGCTTTGGGGGGATCCCCCGGCGACGATCAGAGGAGCCCCCACCTTCACTCATTTCCCCTAGCTCGCCGGGGCCGGAGGAGGCGCCGTGGTATCGACGCTGCTCACGCACACGTCCGCGCCGTGCAGGATGCATGTGTCCGCTGGTTCGTGGGAGTCGACGCGGACGGATTTCAACTTGAACAGGGTTCGACTGGTGAGGGCCTTCATAAGGAGTGGCTCCATTTGTGGGTCGCGCGCGCTGGTGCAGGAGAAGATTCCCACCACGCTGACGATCTGCGCGGAAAACCCGCTCTGCTCGCGTATGATCTTAACCATGACGCCTTGCCCCACGGTCGGAGTGGCGGCCACGGTAATGGGCAGTACCAGCCGGCCCCCCTCGCGCAGGCGTTCGAGCCAGGGCCGATGCGGGCGCGTCACTCCGGCATTGATGAGCATGGCATCGCAAGCGCCGGGATCGAAGGCCGCGCCGTCGCCGGCATGCACGGTGACATTGGGATATCCGGAAAGATTCTCCCGGGCGCGGGCCGCCAAGTCGGCATTCACTTCGCTTCCTACCACGGCGCCCCTTGTCCCGACCACTTCCGCCATGATCGCGGTGTAATAGCCCACGCCGCAACCCAGGTGATAGACGCGGTCGCCGGCCTTCAGGTCGAGCGCGTCGATCCAGCGCGCCAGTGCGCTCGGCTGGCCATTGTTGATATCGTGTGCGGCGTCCAGAGCGATCAGCACGTTGTGGTATACATCCTGGGGGTTTTCCGTGGTGGTGTAAGCCATGCTTGCCACGGCCCCGAGCGACATCGCCCGCTGCTCCGGCGATCCGATTTGCCAGGGAGGTGGGCCAAGGAATTTCTCGCGGGGCACACGCGCGAACGCCTCGATGAGAGCAGGCGAACGAAGGTTGGCGGAAAGACGGACTTCATCGGCGTAAAAACGGCGGCAATCCTCGAGGGTCATCATAGCGCAAGTATCCCACGCTGGCGCGGAGCGCGGCAACCACTCCCTCCCGCCCAGGTAATGCTACAGTCTGAATTTATTTTTGCTAGTGGGTGACCTTCCGGAAAGGTGACTTTTCATTCCCAATCCATTCTGTCTGTGCATAGCCCCCATGATCACACTGGAACCCTTAGGGGAATCTTGGTCTGCTGCCAGGATTATTTCGCCGTTGAAGTAGCGCGGCGAGGCGTTACTTTCGACAGAGACTGTGCGAAGTCCCTCCCCTCTTTGACCTCTTCCCTTTAGTCCTGTCGCGTTTAGCCATGTCGCGTTGACTTGCCGTTACACGCGGCGTATGCTGGCCACACTCAAAGTTTGCTTTCATCTTGTTGTGAGGCGATCGTCTCATGATAAGCAAGACTATTTCCCACTATCACATCGTTGAGAAGCTCGGCAGCGGGGGCATGGGTGTGGTTTACAAGGCCGAGGACACCAAACTCCACCGCCACGTGGCGCTGAAGTTCCTGCCGGAAACACTGGGCAAAGACCGGCAAGCGCTGGACCGATTTCACCGCGAAGCGCAGGCTGCCAGCGCTCTCAATCATCCTAGAAGCCATTTCAAAACCCTGTACAACAGGCTGAATTTGCGATAGATGTTTTTCCGTGGAGGAGGATCGTGAAAGTGCACCGCGCCAGGGGGAGGGCCGATGGCGCGATATGGTCGGTTGCTGAC
>Ga0326727_10012832_pt1 | contig 18896 bp, 22 predicted proteins | sample MB2enrmetagenome_FD_207643 | JGI IMG/M metagenome (GOLD analysis project Ga0326727, IMG submission 207643) | Lab enriched peat soil microbial communities from McLean, Ithaca, NY, United States - MB29MY | ecosystem: Environmental > Terrestrial > Soil > Wetlands > Peat | place: USA: New York...
CGTTTTTGGCCGTCATGGTCTGGGCCGGCACGGTCAAGCCGAAGCGCTGCAGCACATTGGCGATGGTTTGGAGGGTTTGGACGGGATTTTTATCGCCGTCCCCCGCCAGGCCCACCACCAGGCCGTATCCGGCCAGTTGGTTGTCGCGCACGCCGGAGACGATGGCGATGTCCTTGATGCGGACGCCGCCCCGGGCGGCACAGGCCAGCCCCAGGAGGCAGATCGCTGTCAACAAATGGAGAGAGCGACGCATTGGATTTTCCGCAAATTCTCAGAACGGACTCAGCTTATCCCAAATCTTGTTGAGCCAGCCCTTGCGCTGGGCGTCGGTAATCGTGCCCTTGGACAGAAATTGAATGGTGGCGTCGGCGACGTTGTAGCTGTAGAGCGTGTTATTGGCCATGACGTCATCCGGGCGGACGGTGCCGCGCACGATGGCATCCTGTTTCTCGCCGGAGAAGGCCGTGTGCAACTGGCCTTCAATGACCATATTGCCGTTGGGGAGCACATCCACCACCTTCACCGCCACTTGGGCGGTGATGGTTTCGGCGTTGTTGATCGAGCCGCCGCCGTTGAACTCGGCGTCCGAAGCGTAATTGATGGCGGGCAGAGTGCCCTTCTTGGTCAGCAAGCCGGACACTGACGGGCTGTAAAAGGCGCTGGAGACGGAGGCATTAAGGGACGTTTTCTTGCTCGTCGTCGTATTGTTCTGGCGGGTGGCGCCGTTGTTTTCCTGGATGAGGATGGTCAGGATGTCGCCGATGGCCTGCGCTTTTTTATCGCCGCATATATTGCGGGAAACGGAGGGATTCCACAGGGAATCCGCCGCCCCATCGCCCACCCGGCACAAGAGGAGGGCCAGGCCGAGAAGAGTTGGGCTATAAATTGATGCGAATCGTTTTTTCATTTTCCACCTTTCCATGCAATTCATGTTTGGTCCTGGGGTTGAGCACCCGCACCGTCTGGCCCAGGGCGCCGTCCTCCAGGCTCTGCACCACCAGGGAGATGCCCAGGCAGCCGTCTTGAAAAATGCCTTCCACCAGTTGGCCGCGCCGGACCAGCGGACGGGGGCGGACCATGCGATTGAGCACCGGCCGGCCCGCCGGGACGGACTCAGTCAATTCGAGGGAGTCATCCGCCGTTGGAAAATTCAAAAAGGCGTCGCGCTGGGCCAGCACGTCGGATCGTTCCATGGTCACGTCGGCGTCCTTGAGGGAGTCCCCGCGTTGCAGGGTGGAGCGGGCCACGGGAATGTCCCGCCAAACAGCCGCCTGCAACGCCGCGTGCCAACTGCCGACGCGCTCCTTGCCGGCCCAGAGTTCAAAGGTGACCGCAAAAGCCGGGGTGACACCCGAGGCGGGGATTTCCACGACCTTCAACGTCAGGGGTTCGTCCGGCACCTGCGGTTTGGGACCGGGCCGCGCCAGGCGCAGTTCCAGTTCGCCCTGGTTTTTGACGTATTCCTTTTGCAGCGTCGCGGTCAGAAGTTCGAGCAGGTCGGAATCCTCAAAGGCGCGGAGGCGCCGCGAAACGCGCACGGCCGCGGCGCCGCTCCAATTGGTCAATTGCAGCCTGGCCTGGCAGGTCTGCGCCAGCCCGGCCACGTCGCTGCGTGAGAAAGTGACCGTCTGGCCCGCGCGAGGGGCGGGGGCCAGACGGATATGAGGCAGGCCCCTGGTTGTGTCGGATACAACCACAATCTGGTCCAGAAAAACGCCCGAACCGTCCACCTGGGCCTGGGGCAGCAGTTTCCAGCAGTCCGGCTCAGCGGCGCCGCCGGCCTGGGCCAGGCCCAGTTGGGGCAGGCCCAGGAGCAGCGCACAGAGGGCGTTCTTAAGGAAAGTCATTATCGTCTCAGGTTGTCGCTTTGCTGCATCATTTCATCGGAGGCCTGGACGGCTTTGGAATTGACCTCGTAGGCCCGCTGGGCGACAATCATTTTGACCATCTCCTCGACCACGCTGACGTTGGACGTTTCGACGTAGCCTTGCTGCAGGCTGCCGTAGCCGTTTTCTCCGGGGTTGCCCGATTCCGGGGTGCCGGAGGCGGTGGTTTCGAGGTAAAGATTATGGCCGACGTTTTGCAATCCGGCGGGGTTGGCGAAGCGAACCAGCGTGACTTGAAAATTCTGCGAGCCGCTCGCCGTGGTCGTGGTCACCTGGCCGGTCGAGGAGATGTTGACCGCGGTGGTGCCGGCCGGGATGGGCTGAAAGCCGTTTTGCACGGTCAACCCATCGCTGGTGACGACATCCCCCTGGGCATTGACCTTGAAGGAGCCGTCGCGGGTGTAGGCCAGCGTGCCATCCGGCATGGTGACTTGGAAGAAGCCATCGCCTTGAATCGCCACATCCAGCCGCTCCCCCGTCTGGGTCAATTCGCCCTCCGTGAAAACCTGCGTTGTGGCCACCGCGCGGGTGCCGTGGCCCACGTTCAATCCGGTGGGCAACTGCAAGCCGTTCCCCTGCTCCGCTCCGGATGCGCGGATGTTGTCGTAGAGCAAGTCCTGGAATTCGATCTTGCTCTTCTTGAAGCCCGTGGTGTTGACGTTGGCCAGGTTGTTGGAAATCACGTCCAGGTTCATCTGTTGGGCTTCCATGCCGGTGGCGGCTGAGTAGAGAGCGCGTAACATATATTAGAAATTAATTAGCTTGCACCGGGGTTGCCCAGGTCGTTGATCACTTTGGACAGGCGTTCGTCCTGGATCTGGACGACGCGTTGATTGGCTTCGAACCCCCGCATGGCGGTCATCATGTTGGCCATCTCGCCCAGGGCGGTGGTGTTGGCCGCCTCCACATAACCGTCCCGCACCGAGCCGGAGGCCGGTTTGGCGCTCAGGGCCGGATTGGTGGCCAGAAAATAAACGCCGTTGGTCGGGGTCAGCAGCTCGGGGTTCGCATAATCGGTCAACCGCAATTTGCCTCTGACGGCGGAGCCCTGGCTCACCTCGCCCGTCGCGGAGATGGAAACGGGGTCGTGATTGGAAGAATCCAGTTGGATCGGGCCGTTCTGGCCCAGGATGGTGTAGCCTTCCTTGGTCACCAATTGGCCGCGCGAATTGACTCGAAACTCTCCGTCCCGTGTCACGGCTTCAGTGCCATTGGCAAGCTCCACGTGGAAAAACCCCTTGCCTTCGATGGCGGCATTCTTATTGTCGCCGGTGTATTGGAGCTCCCCGCCTTGGAAGCTGGTTGAGACTCTGGGTTTGGGAACATTAAAGTACTGGGGCAAGCCGGAGGAGACGGAGAGCAAACCGGCCTGGACAGCGGCCGTGGTCAGCGATTGTTTCCTATACCCGGGCACTGAACTGGAGGCCAGATTCTCGGCGATCACATCCTGCCAGCGGCTGTTGGCATTGAGGGCCGCGGCTGCCTGGTAAAGGCTGACATTCATTCAAAATTTGACAAGCAACGCTTGTGCCACCTGCTAAGTGCCTCATTTCCAAAGGCCTATGCGCCTGGCGCGCCGCGCAACCGGCAATTCCTGCCTTGGAGATGGGAGAAAACTGCCCTGTTAACCGGCCCAGGCGCACCTTAATAAACGCAGGACAAATCAACCACTTGCCCGCAACCGCATTGAATGCGGATGCCGGCCACGACGTCGCCGTTGCGCCGCAAAGTGATGACCGGTTTGGAACACGCGCCCGGCGCGGAACCGCCGGCCGCCGCGGGAACAGGCGTGGCGCCTCGCAACGCCCCTGCCTTCACCAAGAGCGGATTGAACGACGCCTCCGCCGAGCCGTTTCCGGCCGGCGCCAGGGGGACAAAGGACTCAGACATAAAATGGGATTGTGACAATTATAAAGGGGCTGTTTTGACGTTGAGCAAAACCGTGACGCGGCGATTGATTTCGTTGGCCAGGTCCGTATTGGGCATCGGCACGGTGGCCCCGTAGCCGGCCACCTTCCGGACCTGGCGGCCGACCACCCCGTGCTCCAGCAACTTGCGGCGCACCGCATTGGCGCGGTCGGTGGAAATCTCCCAATCCCCGTAATCGGGCCGCACGGCAGGGCGGCCGCTTTCGGTGTGCCCTTCCAGTTCGACGGACAGATTGCCGTAGCGCGAGATCTCCCAGGCCAGCGTCGAGAAGACCCAGTCGCCATAGGGAGTGAACCGGGTCGATTGCGGCTCGAAGATCGGTTTATGAGAGCGATCAAATACATTAATGGACAGCCCGTCGGGCGTCATTTCCAGCTTCACACTGCTCTCGCCCCGGTCATCCGCGTCGCTTTGCAACGACTTCAACAGGTCCTGGTTCAGGCGGCGCAGCATGGTCAGCTCGACGGCCGAGGCGGAGTCGAAATTGCCGCTGGACGTTTTCACCGCCTGCGTGTCCTTGTTCGGGATAAGCCCCGTGGATTCCTTGGTCACGGAGGAGAATGGATTTCGGAAGGCGCGCTGCACGGCCTCCTTGATCCGTTGGTCCTGCGACGTGAGCCACAGCACCATGAACAGCGCCATCATGGCGGTGACGAAGTCCGCGTAAGCCACCTTCCACGCGCCGCCATGATGTTTTTGTTTGGACATGGCTTTTACTTGGCGGGCGCCTGGTTGAGGGCCTTGAGCATGGCCTCCAAATCATCCGAGCTCGGCTTGACTTCGCTGCTCAGTCCGCGCCGGGCCACTTCCACGGCCATGAGCGGGGACATGCCATTGGCGAAGCCAATGACGGAAGCGGCGATGCAGCGAACATAGGTCATTTCCGCCATGACGCCGAACTGCATGTTCATCGCCAGCGGATTCATAAAGCCGTAGGAAAGGAAAATGCCCAAAAACGTCCCCACCAGGGCGGCCGCCACTTTCTCGCCGATTTGCTCGATGGGCCCCGCAATTGAAGCCATGGTGATGACGATGCCCAGCACCGCCGCCACGATGCCGAAACCGGGCATGGCATCGGCCGATTTGGTCAGCACTTCCACCGGTTTCTCATGCTCCTCCTCCATGGCGCCGAGCTCGATCTCCAGCAGCAGCTTGAGCTGGTCCGGCTTGATCTTGCCGTCAATAATGGGGCGCAAGCCGTTGCAGAGGAAATGCATGGCGTGGCGGTTGTTTTGGAAGGAGGGGTATTTGCTGAAGATACTGCTGGTGTCCGGGCTCATGACATGGTCCTCCAGCGCCACCATTCCGCTGCGCCGGCCCAGCATGAACAGCTCATAGAGCGCCTTGAACAAGTCGTCGTAGGCCGCTTTGGTGTAAGGGGCCCCTTTCAGGGTGCCCATGGCTTGCTTGCTGAGATCAAACAGGACCTTGCGCGGCGACATCAACACCAAGGCGCCCATCCCCGCCCCGCCGATGATGATGAATTCCGACACATGCATGAGCGTCATCATGTGGCCGCCGGCCATGACGAAGCCGCCTGCCACCGAACACAGGACAATAAGTGCGCCAAGAATAACGATCATGATGCGACGGCTAGCGATGACCAAACGCGTCCGGCTCCTGCTGCTTGAGCAGCGCCTTCAGGGCCAGGATGGCCTTGCCGTGGATTTGGCAGATGCGGGACTCCGTCACCCCGAAGACCTCCGCGATCTCGCGCAGACGCAAGTCTTCCAAATAATAAAGCGCCAGGACCTCGCGCTGCATCTTGGGCAGTTGGTGCAGCCGCTCTTCCACCAGCCGCGCCAATTCCCGCGTGGCCGTGGCCGTGCCCGGATCGGCCTGCCCGTCGTCCCCCACGATGTCATGGCTTGGTCCGGCGGTTTCGACCCCGTCGTCCTGCACCGAATCCAGGCAGACATAGGAAGCGGGCCGGATTTCCTCCAGCAAATCCTCGTAGGCGCTCAAGGAAACATGCAAGGCCGCCGCCATCTGGGCATCGGTGGGGACGCGTCCGTGGCGCTGGGCCAGCTCCTGCATCATACGCGCCACTTTTTTGGCCTTCTCATGCACGGAACGCGGCACCCAATCGAGCCGGCGCAGCTCATCCAAAATGGCGCCGCGGATGCGCACCCGCGCGTAATGCTCGAAGGAGGCGCCGCATTTGCGGTCGAACCGGCGCACGGCGTTGAGCAGTCCCACCAGCCCGGCGCTGTAGAGGTCGTCCGTATTGACATGCGACGGCAAGGTCATGGCCAGCCGGCCCACGACGGTTTTGACCAGCGGCAGGTATTGTTCGACGAGGCTGTTTTCGCAGGCGCTGCCGGCGCCGGATTTGGCATAACGCTGCCAAAGCTCCCGCCGTTTGGCGGGAAGGTTGGCCGCACTGGAGGAGGGCAATTCGAGGGTGGTTGAGCTCATGATTTACTCGCTTTGAACAGGGAGGCGGGACGGAGGGGCTCGGCCTTGGCCTGGCGTTCGCGCATGGCGTCCGCCAGGTTCTTTCGCCAGGCGCCGCCCCACCAGCGCATCAGCAGGGCGGTCAGGTAGGCCGCCAGGCAGGCGTGCCAAAGGCAGGTCGGGCCGGAGCTTTGCTCGGCCCAACTGAAGAGAAGGCCGATGCTGAACCCCAGCACGCCGCCGATCAACATTAGTAACTTCATAAAGACATCAGCCCGGCATCTGGTGAGCAAATCCGTTGCCAGCCTGTTTTACGGGGAATTGCCGGGCGAAAATCAGGTTGGCCGACGCGGCGCGCAGGTTTCCCGGAATATTTTGCCCGGCGCTGAAGCGGCCAATAGAGTAATTTGTGCCTAATACCAGGTTCCATATCTTTCCCCAGCAGCTCTCCTCGTCCAGGTGGGTGACGATCAAGTCCTCCACCGGCAGCCCGGCGAAGGCGCGGATTTGGGCCAGCAGGATCGCAATCTCATAGGCCCCGTTGAGCACCAGGTGAACGCGGGTCGGACCGAATTCCTTGAGCGCCGCGGCCAGTTCCGCCACGGCGGCCGGCTTGGGCCAATCCACCCCCGGCAGGTCGATGAATCCAATGTCTTCCGCGATGGCTTGAGCGCCGGGCCGCCAAAGCCGGTCAATGGGCACGCCCAAAATCTCGCAATACACGCTCAGGCACTCCGCCACGTTGGCGGTCGCGCCGTCCAGCCGCCAGACGCGCGCCAGCCGTCCCTCCACCAGGACGGTTTGGGTCAGCCATTTGCACAAGCAGGTGGTCTTGCCGCACCCGGCCGGCCCCACTAAAACGTGCAGCGACTTTGCGGCCGCGGGGGCGGGCTGGCGCCACGACGCCGCCAGGACTTGCTGCGCGCGGCGGATTTCCCCGCCCAAAGAAGCCGGCGGATTCTCTCCGAACTGGGCGCGCAGCCTGTCAAGCACTTGCTGCGCGTGCAGGGGCAGCAGCCCGCTTCTGCGCAGCACGGTCCCGATGCGCCAATGGCCGCCGTCCAAAGCGGCTTCCCCGGCCCCCCACGGGATGTCCGGCATGTCAGGTCCGGGGCGGTTGGCGACTTGTTGCCTGATCTCGGCCAGTTCCTGACGGACCTCCGCCAGCGCCTCGGTGATCGGCGCGGTCCCGGCGGGGGGCGCTTCCGGCTTGCAGGCGAGCACTTCAATCATCGGCTTGCGCCACAACCGGGCCAGGCCATCCGGCGGCAGCCGCCGCACATTGAGCACCACGGCCTGCGGGCCCAGTTGCGCCCGGATCAGCCCAACGGCTTCCTCGGCTGACGCGGCTTTGAAGGTAACGGGTTCCATGAATGGCGGGTTCAATCAAGGCCGGGCACAACGCCGGCGTTTTGGATCTGCACGCGGGAGGGGACCTCGGAATAGGACAGGACGGTCAGGTCGGCGAACGTCGTCTCAAAGAAGCGCCGGAAGGCCAGCCGGATTTGCGGCGCGCACATGATGACGGGCGGCTGCCCGGCCGTGAGCAATTGTTGAACCTTCTGCGACAGCGTGTCCACGACGTGGCGGGCCAGCTTCGGCTCCAGCATGAGGGAGATTTCATTGGGCGTCTGCCGCACGCCCTGGGCGATTTGCTGCTCCAGGCGCGGGTCCAGCGTAATGGCCTGCAAACTCCCGTTGTCCGCCTGGTAAGGCTTGACGATTTGGGAACCCAAGGCGCGCCGCGCCTGTTCGGACAACTCGTCGGGATTCTTGGTGACAGTGGCGTAATCGCTCACCTTCTCCAAAATCCCCGCCAGGTTGCGGATCGAGATGCCCTCGGCCAGCAGGTTTTGCAGGATGCGTTGCACTTGGCCGATGGTCAGTTGGGCTGGAATCAATTCGGTCACCACGGCCGGATTGGTTTGTTTGAGATTGTCCAGCAGGTTTTGCACGTCCTGGCGGCTGAGAATGTTGTGGCAATTGCGTTTGACTGTTTCGGACAGGTGCGTGACCAAAACAGAGGCGGCATCCACCACGGTGTAGCCGCTGATTTCGGCGTTTTTGCGTTCCACGTCGGTCACCCAAGTGGCCGGCAGCTTGAATACCGGCTCGACCGTCGGCACGCCCTTGAGCACGGTCTTGCTGTTGGAGGCGTTCATGGCCAGCCAGTGGTCGGGCATAAGCTCTCCCTGGGCGACGGGACTTCCCTTCAAGAGGAACCGATACTGGTTGGCTTCCAATTGCAGATTGTCCCGCAGCCGGATGGGCGGAATGATCACTCCCATCTCTTGGGCGAAGGTCTTCCGCACCCCCGTCACCCGCTCCAGCAGGTCGCCGCCCTTGCGCACGTCCGCCATGCCCACCAGCCGAAAGCCCAGTTCAATTTGCAGGGCATCGAGGTTGAGCAGCGGCTCCAGCTTGTCCCCCGCGGCTGCGGCCGGGGTTTTGCCAGGCGGGCCGCCGCCGGTCGATTCCATCACCGCCTCGTGCGCCGAGGAGGTTCTCATCATGTTCTCCGCCCCGTTGAGGTTGTAGGCCAGGAAGCCGGTCACGAGGGCCAGCAGGAAAAACGGGATGAGCGGCAGGCCCGGCACCAGCCCAAAAATCGTCAGCATCACCGTCAGAATGGTCAGCACCCGCGGGTAGGCCAGCAGTTGCCGCGTCAGTTCGCTGCCCAGTTCTTCCTTGGCCGCCGCCCGTGTCACCAGAATGCCGGCCGCGGTGGAGGTGATCAGCGCCGGTATTTGCGACACCAAGCCATCGCCGATGGACAGGAGGGTGAAGCGTTGCAAGGCTTCGCTCACACTCATGCCCTTCTGCATGATGCCGACGGCGAAACCGCCCAGCACATTGATCAGCGTAATCAGGATGGCGGCGATGGCGTCGCCCCGCACGAATTTGCTGGCGCCGTCCATCGCGCCGTAGAAGTCGGCTTCCTGCTCGATTTTGCGGCGGCGCTGGCGGGCCCCGGCCTCATTGATCATCCCGGCATTCAACTCAGCGTCGATGGCCAACTGTTTGCCCGGCATGGCGTCCAAAGTGAAACGGGCGGCCACTTCCGCGATGCGCCCCGCGCCCTTGGTGATGACGATGAAATTGATCAGGACCAGGATGAGGAAAATGACCAGGCCGACCACGTAATTGCCGCGCACCACGAAGTTGCCGAACGCCTGGATGATGTGGCCGGCATAGCCGTCGAGCAGGATCAGGCGCGTGGAGGCAATGTTGAGGGCGAGCCGGTAGAGGGTGATGAACAAGAGCAAGGTGGGGAATCCGGTGAAGTCGGCCGGCTCGCGAACGTAAAGGATGGAGAGCAAAACCAGCAGCGAGAGCGCGATGCTGGTGGCCAAAAGCACATCCAGCAGCAGCGGATGGACCGGCAGGATCATCAGCAGGATCGTCACAAACAAGGCGGCGACCAGCAGCACGTCCCCGTTCTTGAAGAGCCGCGATAAGTTGGATTTATTGGGGTTTGTTTGCGCCATCTGCTTGTTTTCTTAGTTACACCAGGGCCTCCCGGTAATACCGATAGGCGTTGACGCGGTAAACCCACGCCAACACCTCGGCCACTGCGGCATAGAGCTCAGCAGGAATCTCGCCACCCACCCGGCCGAATTTGAACATCAAGCGCGCCAAGGGCGGGTTCTCCACGATGGGCACCTGGTGTTGCTCCGCAATTTCGCGGATGCGCAGCGCGTTGAGACGGCTGCCTTTGGCCACGATCCTGGGCGCCCTCATGGTCTTCCGATCGTAGCGCAGCGCCACCGCCAGGTGCGTCGGGTTCATCACAACCACGTCAGCCTTAGGCACTTCCGCCAGCATCCTGCGCTTGGCAATTTGGAATTGCTTGCGGCGCTGATGCGCTTTGACTTTCGGGTCGCCTTCCGTGTTCTTCATCTCGTCCTTGACCTCCTCCTTGGTCATCTTGAGGTCTTCGTTGGTGCGCCAGTACTGATAGCCGTAATCCGCGGCCGCCAGCACGACCAGGGACAGGGCCACCCGCGTAATCAAGCGAAAGGAAGAATCGGCCATGAACCCGGCAATTCTTGCCACATCGACCGCGGTGTGGAAGATGGGGTCGGCCAGGATGCTGCGGATGACACCGTATGTTAATCCAATTATGATTGTTAATTTTACAAAATTGATCGCCATCGGCACGGCCGCGCGCATGGAAAAGGTGCGCCGGAACCCGTCCACGGGATTGAGCTTGCCCCAGTTGGGTTCCATGGCCTCGGGCGAAGTGCTAAAGCGGGTTTGAATGCCCCCCGCCAGCAAGCCCCCCAGCATGGCGGCCACGAGGACCGGCCAGACACACTTGCCCAGCACGAGCGCGCTCTGGAGGGCGTAGCCTTGCATGGCGTTCATGGTCAGCGGCGTGTCATGCAGATGGCCCAGCACCACGGCTTGCGTGTTGGCCAGCAGCCGCCACATCTCCCCGCCGGAGAAGGTCAGCGCCATCAAAACCGCCATGAGCACAAAGGCCGTTTGCACCTCCCGGCTGCGGGCGAATTGGCCTTTGCTGTGGGCCTTCTCCAGCTTCCTGGCTGTTGCGGGTTCTGTCTTGTCTCCAGTGAAATCGCTCACGTCATCGGGTTCCCGCGTTAGTGCGCCCCGAGCATCTGCGCCAGCCGGAGAATGTCTTCAGGCAGGCGCCGCAAATAATTGCCGATCTCCTCCGACATCAGTTGCAGCGTGAGGCCGAAGACGATCAACCCGGCCAGAATGCGCACGGTAAAACTCTCGAAAAACACGTTCATCTGCGGCACGGCCCGGCCCAGCACGGAGAAAATCAGGTTGACGATGAAGGACACCGCCATGACGGGCGCGGCCAGTTGCAAGGCGATGACAAAAATCTGGCTGCTGCGCGCCACCACGTCCGTCACGCAGAGCGCCGATAAATGCGCCCCCCCCACCGGCAGCCAGGTGTAGGTCTTCATGAAACCAACCAGCATCCAGTGATGCAGGTCCAGGCTCAGAAAAATCATGGCCCCCATGTAATAGAGCATGGCGCTGGGCGAGGTCTCCTGCGTCCCCGTCAACGGGTTCATGCTGGGCGGCAGCGCCAGCCCGATTTCCGACGCGATGATGGCGCCCGCCATTTCCAGGGCGAAGAACACCAGGCGGCTGACAAAGCCGATGAGCAACCCGACGCCCACTTCAACGGACATCAGCCCCACCCATCCCCACAGGTCCGGCGCCTGGGCCAGGCCGGCGGGCAGGGCCGGGCCGATCATCCCCGCCAGCAACACCCCCAGGGCCAGCCGCAACTGCACGGGAAAATTGCCGGTGGAGAAAATGGGGAACACGGCCAGCATGGCGCCGGCCCGCAGAAAAACCAACAGCCCGTTGTTGAGCTCGTTCATCTTGCGCCTTACTGCGTCATCTCCGGCATCTTTTGAATGACGGCCGTGGCAAACTCCACCACGCTGCGCAGCATCCAGGGCATCAGGATGACCAGCAGCGCCACGATCCCCAGCGCTTTGGGCACGAACGTCAGCGTCGATTCCTGGATCGAGGTGACGGATTGAAAAATGCTGATGACCAGCCCGATGAGCAGGGCCGTGAGCAAGATCGGCGCGGCCAGCGTCACCGCCTCGAACATCAGGCTTTTGAGCAATTCCGCGGCAAATTCACTGTTCATAATTTTCAGGCTCCGAAACTTTGGATGATGGAACTGACCACCAGGTGCCAGCCGTCCACCAACACAAACAACAGGATCTTCAAAGGCAGCGAGATGGTCTGCGGCGGCATCATCATCATGCCCATGCTCATCAGCACCGTCGCCACCACCAGGTCGATCAAAATGAACGGCACCAGCACCAGGAACCCCATCTGAAATGCCGTCCGCAGTTCGCTGATGATGAAACTGGGGATCACGATCCTCAGCGGCAATTGATCCGCCGGGATAGGCCCGGTCTTGGCCAGGGCCACAAACAGCTCCACGTCCTTGGGCCGGGTCTGCTTCAGCATGAAATTCCGCAGCGGCACGGTGGCTCGATCCAGGGCCACCTGGCCCGTGATTTCCTTGGCGCGGAAGGGTGTCAGCGCCTCCCGGTCGATCCTCTCCCAGACCGGCGACATGATGAAAAACGTCAAAAAGAGCGAGAGCCCGATGAGAATCTGGTTGGAGGGCGTGCCTTGCAGGGAGAGGGCGGACCGCACAAAGGAGAGCACGATGACAATGCGCGTGAAACAGGTCATCAACAGGATGATCGAAGGCGCCAGCGTCAACAGCGTCATGATGGCCAGGACCTTGACCGCCCCATCGACGTCGCCAGGCTGGTTCAATCCGTTAAGCCCAATGCTCAGATTGAATGAACCGGCGTTGGTTTGGGCCTGGGCGCCCGCCGCCGCGATGAATTGCCACAAAATCAATCCCCAGAGAAGCCAGCGGCCCGGCCGCCGACAACCGGCCCGGCCGCGGCTTGGACAGAAAGAGGCGCTGGCAGGCGGGAAACTCATTGTCTCTGGCTCAGGACGTGTTTCAGGGCGTCGGCAAAACTCACGTTCGGCGCGGCCGGGGTCTCCAGCCCTTCCTCCGCTGATGGCAGATGACTCAGCAACGTGACTCCGGCGGGCGAGGAGGCCAGCAACATCCGTTGCTCCTGGTAAGCGACGACATAAAGGGCCTGGCGTTGCCCCAGGGACTTGACCTCAAGCAAATGGAGTTTGGCCCCTCCATTCTTCTTGACCGCCAGACGCTGCCAGTTCCGGAACAACCAGGCCCCGGCCAAAAACACCGCCACCACCACGAGAAAGGCCCCGCAGATGCGGAGAATCGAGGCGCCGGCGTTCGGCAGAGAAGCAGGCAAGGCGACCGGCTGGGCGGCACGGAGCGGTTCCGCCGCAACGTCCAGCGCCGCCCACAGCAACACCCCCGGCACGGCCATCGCGCCGCGCCGCAACAGGGCCAGTCCCTTCCTCCGCCCCATGGCCGGCTGCGCCATCATGGCTTGGCTCCGATCAGTTCCGTGATCTTGATGCCGTAGGCGTCATCCACCACCACCACTTCGCCGCGGGCAATGAGCATCTGGTTCGCATACAAATCCACCGGCGACTGCGCGGTCTTGTCCAGTTTCACTATGGAGCTGACGTTGAACTGGAGCACGTCCCGCATGGGCAATTGGCAGGAGCCCAGTTCGACGGTTAGTTTGACTTTGACGCCCAGCAGCAGCTCAAGGCCGGGAGGAGATTTTTCGGTTGTTTCCATAAGAAGGAGCTTAAGAACGGAGTGCCTGGGTTAATTCCACCGCCCATTGACCGGCCAGCGTGCCGGGGCGGCCTTGAAATCTAAGGACGTCAGCCACGCGCACGCAGATTTGCTGCAGGCGTTGCGCATCCAGGGGCAGCACGTCGCCCACTTTCAGCGCCAGGATCTGGCGGGCGGTCAATTCCAGTCCTTCCCATCCCGCCGTCACCGGGACGCGCACATCGTCAAAACAAGGGTTCCATTTCCAAGGGGTCGCGGGCGCGGGCGATGCCGGACGGGCGGGCGGCGCGGCCGGGGCGGCGTCTTTGCGGAAACGCCGGACCAATGGCTCCACGGAGGCATAAGGAAAGCCCAGTTGCAACCGCCCCCTGCTTGCGCCCATGCTCCCTTCCATGCAAAGCGCCAGCAGGATCGTTTCCGGCGGGGCGGCTTGGATGAAATGGCCGCTGCTTTCGTAACCCAAAATGACCGGCTTCAATTCCTTTACGTCGGACCAGCGGCCGCACCATGTCTCAAGGAGCAGTTGCACGCAGGGTTCCAACAGCGCCTTCTCCATCCCGCTCATTTCCTGGTCGGCGGCCGGCGGGTCGCCGGGACCGCCCATCAGCCGGTCCACCATCCCCAACGCCAGCCGCGATGAAATCTCCAGGATCGAAACCCCTCGCAGCGGTTCCATTTTAAAAAGGGCCAGATGCGCCGGATTCCCCCAAGTTGCCGCCAGCTCCCGGTAGGCGACGGTCTTCATCTCTTTGAGCTTGAGCGAGAAATCCATGCCCAAATGCGTCGTCAGACCGGCGGCCGCGTTCTGGACAAATTGCTGCTGGCGTTCCTGCCAGGGCCGCAGTTCCCCCGGCGACATGGCCGCAGCCGCGGGCCGCTCCCTCCCGGCCACGTGGCCGGCCGTCTCCTTGCTGAAGCAGTATGAAGGATGACTGAAGCTCAGCCCGGTCTCGATGGGCGGCAGAACCGGCCGCCGCTGGAAATGATACCGCACAGGGCCGGGCGTCCGTTCCGCGACAGGAACCGAGGGAGGCGAATCATCCTGCTCCGCCGTTGGGCTGTCTGGCTTCATGGGCGCTTATTGAATGGCCATTTCGGTGATGTAGATTTCCTGCACCACCGGCCCTCCCAAGGCGTTGTTGAACACCGTGAGCAGCTCGGCCCGAATCACATTGCGCGCCCCCGGTTTTTCCAGGTCGGCAATGGTCTTGCTGCCGAGCACGCCGGTGGCCAGGTCCAAAAGCTGGTCTTTGTCGTCATTGATTTTGCCGGCGAAGTCGGGAGTGTTGCCCACCAGCGTCACGCTGGTCATCAGGTATCGCGTGCCCATCGTGCCGGCCACATTGACCAGGATTTTGCTCAAGCTCACCGTCACCTTGGACTTTTCCGAACCCGTTTTGCCGCTGGTTTTGGCGCCGGACTCGGCCGGGGCTTCCTGCGCGGCGCCGGGGCCGGCCTGCGCCAGGCCGCGTTGCAGTTGCGGCAGCAAAACAAAGTGCGTGGTGGCATAGGCCAAAGCGGGCATGGCCACGGCGGCCGCCACCAGCGGAAGCCAGGGCTTGAACGACACGCTTTTGGCCGGCGCCGGCTCCGCCTTTTCTTCGGCGGCCGGTTTGGCGGCCTCCGCGGCCTTCGCCGGTTCGCGATTGCCGCGGGAGGATTCCAGGGAATTGCTGGCCATAAGAAATCAGTGGCTAACCCTGTTTCATCTGCACCAGGGTCTGGAGCACTTCATTGCTCGTGGTGATGATCTTGGAGTTCGCCTCGAAGGCGCGCTGGGCGGTGATCAAATTGGCCATCTCGTTGGACAAATCCACATTGGATGACTCCAGCGCTCCGGCCTGGATGTTGCCCAGTCCGTTGGTGCCGGGAGCAGCCAGCGTGGGGGCGGTACCGCCGTTGGCGGCGGTCTGGTTGGAGTATCGGTTGCCCGCTTCGTTGACCAGCATTTGCGGATCAGTCACAGTGACCAACATGACCTGGCCGCAGACCGACGTGGTACCGTCGGACTGGACCACATTGATCTTTCCCTGCGAGTCAATCGAATAGGACTGGATGGCAGCGGTGCTGGCGGAAGCGGCGATGTTGATGGTCAGCGGAGCGCCGGCTGTTGACCCGTTGGTGCCCAACACTTCATAGCCATCGGAGGTCACCAGGTTGTTGGTGGCGTTGACGCTGAAGGTGCCGTCCTGCGTGAGAAAGACAGCATGGGTAACGGGATCTTCGACTTCGAAAAAGCCATTGCCAGTGCCGGCGATGGCGAGGTTGCTCGGGACGCCGGTGCTGCTGATCGATCCCGCCGCCCAATTGTTGGAGATGCTGACGATCTGCACGCCGGTGCCGACCTGAACGGCGGGCTCAGTGGTGCTGGCGCCCTGCAGCGTGTCGCTGAGGGTGTCGGCAAAATTCACCACGCCAGCCTTGAACCCGGTGGTGTTGATGTTGGCAATGTTGTTCCCGATCACATCCATTTGCTCTTGGAAACTTTCAAGCCCGGTGACCCCTGAATTTAAGGAACTAAGCATAATTTTCTATGGAGTTGAGTGTTTCTGATTGCGTTGCGGTTTACTGGCTGGTTGTGCCGGAACCACTGGTCCCGGTCGTGCTGGATGAGACGGTTTGAGTCGGTGAAATCGACAGGATCTGGCTCAAGGAGTAAAGCTGGCCGTTGACCTCAATCTCCGGCGTGCCGGAGGAGATATCGACCGCCGTCACCACACCCGTGGTGTCCTGGGCGCCGTTGGTGGCCGACGCCACGCTGACGGTGGAGCCGATGAGGGAACTGGCCTGCATGGTGGACATGCTGCCCGCCATGGTGGTCGCCTCCTGCAGCGAGCTGAATTGGGCCAGTTGCGCGGCAAAGTCGGTGTCGCTCTCCGGGTTCAGCGGGTCCTGCGAGGTCATTTGCGTGACCAGCAGTTTCAAGAAATCCGCTTGATTTAAGGTCGAATTCGGATTGGCGGTTGTGCTCGTGGCGGCGGTGGCGGCGGTGGCTGACATAATTTTTTAAGCCCAGGACTCCCAGCCCTGCCGGGAAGCGGTCCGGGTCGTTGCTTTGTTTGTTACGGGGACGGTTTTGAGAGTGGTTTCCGCGGGCGGATTCCGGGGCGCGCCGCGGTTTTGCCGTTGCGGATTTTGGGAGGACTGGTGGTGATGCGATCCCGACAAAGTATCGGCGGTGGAATAGGATGGGGGCGGACGGGGCGAAGCCTTGCTTTCCAGAGGCAGCAACACGACATTTTGCCGCGCCAGCGAATCCTGCAAATCCTTCCAATGACTCTCCATGCCCGCCACAGACCCTCGCTCCCAGCGCACGGACGCTTCGACCTGGCCGTTGTGCTTGGTCAACTGCACGCTCAATTCGGTCTGTGGATCCAGCTTCAGCGAAACGGCCAGGTTGTTGGCGCTCGATTGGCGTATCATCACCACCTGCTGGTTCAATAAATGGGCCAGGCGCTCCGCCGGGCTTGCCGAAGGATCGGCGGAGGCGGTTGCGGTTGTCTGCCGGACCGCCTCCACATTCCCGTCACTCGCTTTGATCGTCCAATTGGCGGCCAAGGCGGAGTCAAGCAGGTCTTGCTTGGACGCCGAACGATCGGCCCCTGATGTGGCGGTCAAATCGACCCCCAGTTTGGCGGAAAAGCCCTCCTTGACCGGGGCAGTAGGCACTTTTTGCGCAGTAGCCCCGGCAATTTCATTCTTTTCCGTTCCAAACTTCATCCTTGGGGTAGTCAGAGCACCCCTTGTGCCATCGGCGGCATCTGCGGAAATTGACCCCACCGGTTGTAGAATCACAACCTGTGCCCCAACCGATTGTTGCTTTGGCCCGGCAGCTTCTGCCGGGTTTTCTGTTGGAACCGATGTTCCTGCCGGCGCTCTGCCCGAAGGCTCGGTGGGAGATTCGCGTGCCTCCCTTGCGGCCTCACTCCCCTGTAAAACATCTGTTCGAATCGCAGCGCCCTCCAAAGTATCGACTCGAGATGCCTTGCCATCTAAAGCATCCGTTTGAGAAACGGCGCCATCTGAAGTGGCTAATCGAGACGTTTTGCCGTCTGAAGTATCCGAAGTCATTCTCAAGCCTCCGCCCTCTTCCTCCGCCACCCCCCCTCTCTCCTGCCCTGCCGGCTTCGGGGATTCACCGGCAGAGATCGGCACTTGAACCGCCTTTGCGAGGAGCGGACTTGTCAGGGATGCTTCGTCGTCAGCAACGTGGGCTGATGTGTCAATAAAAGATTTTTGCGGTTCCGGCGGGGGTTCTTCTTCGTCTGATGTCGTCGTCAAGGGTCTGACCTGGCTTCCCTGGCCGGCGGACGCATTCTGGAAGGTCGTCTTCTGAGCGGCTGTTGACAGGCGTGGCGGCGCAACGGCGCTCTGCGGCGCTTTGTCCGGCGCGCCGGCGGGAAGCTGGGACGGTTCGCCCGGTAACGCGCCGTTATTTGAGGTCACGGTTGAGGACGCGGCAGACCACGGATTCTCAAGCGCCGCGGCCTGGGCGGGTGCGGATAAGGGGGATGCCGTGCCGGCACTCGGCAACGGTTTGCCGGGCGGGCCGGCGGGAGGCTCCGGCGCTTGGGTCGGGGACGCAAGGATGATTGAGGCAGCGGTCAACCTGGCGGGGCTTCCTTGGCCAGGCGACGCGTTTTTAGAGGCTGGCGCCTGGGTTGCTGTTGAGGAGCGAGATGGCACGGCGGCAATTCGCGGCGCTTTAGCCGCTCGATTGGGGAGGGGAACTTTTGCCGGCGATGCGGCGTTGTTCGAGAATTCCGTTGCAGGCTCGTCCTGGTCTGCCTGGCCAATGGGCGGATTCCGGGAACTCGCCGCCCGAACGGGAGTTGATGCGCGCGGTCCCGGCGCGGCAATCCGAAACGTTTGGGGACGACCTTTCGACACTGCCGTTGGAGGCGTCCCCTTGCTTGAAGTTTTCACCCTGGAGCCGCCCTGGGTTCCCCGGCCCACGGGAGCGCTTTCAGGACTCGCAGCCGGGGCGGACGCCGAGGCCGATGCGGCCTCGGCGGCCACCTGCGGTTGAGCCATCACCGCTGTGAGCGTGCTGGACATTGAGGCAAGGGCCTTGGCCTCCTCGCCCGGAAGTCTGGCAGCGAATGGCGCCGGTTCCGCCGGGAATGAGCTGTTCGACAGGGTCTTTGCTCCGCCGGACTCCTTGGAACAACCATCACCGCGCACCTGCGACATGACGCCAAAAAAAGTTTCCGCCCCGAGGGGCAATGCGGCGGATGGGTGCGCGGCGGCAGGGCGGGTCTCGCCCTCCGGCGCAGCCGGAATGAGAACAGAAAGGAGAGCGGATGAAGTCATCATTTTGCGATATTGTTGCGGAAAGAGGCCAGCCGCAGGCGGTCGGAAAGAAGGGCGGCGCGTTTGGCCTGGGCATCGCCTTTCTTGGCCAGCGCCTCCCAAATGGCGGCCGTGTCCGTATCTTTCATGAAGACCATGATTTTGATGATGGCGGGGTC
>Ga0326727_10012833_pt1 | contig 18895 bp, 15 predicted proteins | sample MB2enrmetagenome_FD_207643 | JGI IMG/M metagenome (GOLD analysis project Ga0326727, IMG submission 207643) | Lab enriched peat soil microbial communities from McLean, Ithaca, NY, United States - MB29MY | ecosystem: Environmental > Terrestrial > Soil > Wetlands > Peat | place: USA: New York...
TATTCAGAGAAGCTTAACGTCTACATCGCAGGATCGAGTGCCTACTGGTACTTCACCTTCACCGGAGTGAACGGATCCAGCAAGTTATCTCAGTTCGAGAGTTCGCCCGGTCTGAAGGGGTACAACGTGACAGCGATCAGGACGAGCAAGTGGACGTCCGACTTCCAGATATTCGGGGCGGATGGCTATAACCTGCTTCCGGTCCCCTACACTCCGTCACAGGGTCTCTTCCTCAACCTCAGTTCAGACTCGTATCCTGACGCTCTTGCCGCCGCCGGACGTCTCGACGCCTACCTCATGTCTTCCTTCGTCTCTCTGTCCAACAGGTCCGGGGTGTTCGAATTCTACAGTCCCATTTCGTTCACAAAGGTCATGCCATCGACCCTTCTGGAGCTTGTCCCATCCTCCATAGGTGGCTTCGAGTCCGCAATCTCCGCCGCCAACTTCAGCAACACCCGTTCTCCCTTTGTCACCCTTGAGGGGAGGAATGACTCCTCAGGGTTCTCCCACAATCTTGTGATAGGGTCAATTTCCAACCAGGCGTTGGACACTCAGAGCAGACCCAACTTGCTCACATACTTCGGGACAAACATCACTTCGCTGACCGCCGCAGCTAAGAGTATGTCCTCGACTATTCAGGTTCACGTCTTGGACGGCGTGCTTAGTTCCAAGGACGATGCAAACGTGACTAACGATATGGCTCGCTTTACTGGGTCTTACTCACTGAAAGTCGCAGCCTCGAAGAAGCTGTTCATCATCAACGCGACCGTGCTTCAGCACCCACTCCAGCTGCTTGCTGCAAGATACATCGACGAGGGCGTCCTCCAAAAGAACGACAACATGTCCGTAACGATCGCACTCACGAATCTGTCGAACGAGACCGCACTGGACAACGTGACCTTCGCTGACAATTGGTGGAACCCATCGCTCTTTAGACTCGTCGGGAGCAGCTCGACCTATTCGTTGGCCACCCTGCCGGCGAGCCAGAGCGTGTCGCCGACATACCGCCTCCAGTACATCGGAAATGCAACAGAGCAGTTGACGATTCCCGCGGAAGCGGTCAACTACTCCTACAAGGTCGGCGGTTCCACATTCAAAGGTCGCGCTTGGCTTAACCCCATCACGATCTCGCTGGGGGAGGACGACCCTGTTGTCTACGCGTATCTCGTTCCGAGCAGTAATGCCTTGCAGCCTGTTGGCGCGACCCAATCGCTCAACGTGATAGTGAAGAATGTCGGAACCAGGGCTGCCTCTTCCGTTGTTGTGGACGGTCAGAGCATTGGCGGACTCGTGCGCGACGGAGGCAATCACACGGTCAAGATATCCCAAACTGCGAATGGTCTCCTTGGCACTAACGTGACGAAGACATACTTGGTGACATACACCAATGACAACGGGGTCAATTTCAGCACCACTACCAACCTCCTGCCGCTCGAGTTTACTCACTCCGGAATGAAGCTGGGCTTCGCCACAGTGGTCGTCGGCGCGAATCTCGCGCCAGTTAGAGTCGGGAGCACGTCGATCAACTTGACTCTCACCTTCACCGTGACGAACATCGGTTCCGCGGGCATAAGTCACTTCATAGCGCATGTCCCAATGCCACCTGGACTCGGCTGCGGCGTCACCAACGGGACGGGAATCTCGTGTGCATCCAACACTCTTTCTCTGAACTACACTTCGCTTGCTACGCAGTCGCCCGAGAAGACGAGCATGAAATTCGACGTGACCAACCCCGCAAACTACTTCTTTCCTCCCATTTCTTTCCAGGGGACGACTGTGGGGATCAGCCTAACGGGCAATTCCAGCGCCTTCGCAGTGCCTACGGGTTATGTCATTACAAAGCAGTTCAGCCCGTCTCGGCTTTTCAGCGGGGTCGATTCGAGGGTAACCCTGTCCGCCGTGAACAAGGGACCATTTTACGTGTACAACGCCAGCATCAGTTCTGGAGTTGACACCTTCGACACTCTCTTGTCATCCACCGGAACTTCGGCCACTGGTGGCTCAATCGCGCCAGGAAGCAATCTCAGTACGCATTACGAGGTGACAGCCAGGACCGTATATGGCAATCATACCTCTTCTACAGTTACTTCTACCATCTTTTTCGGTGGCAATCAGTTCACACTTGAGGGCCTGAGTCCGTACGTTTCAGTGTATCAGCCTTTGAACGCAACTATTACGACGACGCCCTCGGTCCCGACAGAGGGAAAGAATTTCAATTTCGTCCTGACGATTCACAACCCCACTTCGGTCAACGTCTCAAGCGTCCTCTTCACGCTACCAGTTCCGTCCGGTCTGACCCTGTCGGACCTGAGCAACGCTGTTATCACCAACGGCGTCCTCACGATCAACACCACATCGCTCCTGCCGCATTCGAACTACGATGCGACAGGCGTAGCCGTCGCCAGCTCCGGAACGACCGTGCCGCTTGACAAGGCAAAGTTGACCTTCACCTACGAAGGGGTGACGATCGGGGGCACGACTCCGACGCAGGGAATACCCATCGGAGAGAATCTGACTTGGAGATACCTGATTCCGATCGCGGTAGCCATCGTCGTCCTGCTCGCGGTGGCGTTCTACGTGAGAAGGATGGCGACTTCTACCGTTCCAGCTTCCCCGAAGTGAAGTTCTCGAATGCGGCCTTGGCCGCTGGGTAAGGCATCTGAACGGGCGGGTGCTTGAAGCAGAAGGCCGAGAGACTCGACAGCTCGCCTCCTACACCTCGGTCTAGGGCTATCTTAGCACCCCGGATAGCGTCCACCATGACGCCCGCGCTGTCGTATGCATCCACGACGTGGAGCTTGACGTCCATCTTCACAGGTGTGCCGCCGAAGTATGTCCCCTTCAGCCAGATGTAGCATACCTTGTCGTTGCTGAGGAAAGGCACGTAATCGCTTGGTCCGATTCTAGTGGGGACCGCATAGGGCGACATTGCGCGAACTGCGCTCGTCTTGCTCTCCCTCTTGTCCTTCAGCCTGTTCTCTTCAAGCATGTTCAAGAAGTCGGTGTCCCCCCCAATGTTGAGTTGGTATGTCTCGTCAACCCTGACTCCCCTGTCCACTGCCAATTTGACTAGGGTCTTATGGAGCACGGTCGCACCAATCTGGCTCATGACGTCGTCCCCAGCGACTGGGATCTTCGCCTTTGCGAACCTGCTTGCCCACTTCTCGTCTGACGCAATAAAAACGGGTATCGCGTTCACGAATGCGACCTTCGCCTCGATGGCGGCCTCGGCGTACTGGTACGAGGCGGCAGTGCTGCCCACTGGAAGGTAATTGATCAGAACATCGGCACCGCTCCTTTCGAGTTCCCCTGTGACATCGCAATCCTTCTGACCCGAAAGGGGCACGACGGCTTTGAGGTACTTCCCTATTCCGTCGAGGAGGGGCCCCCTCATGACTTGGACACCCAGCTTGGGAACTTCACATATCTTGGTGGTGTTATTGGGCGGCTGGAAGATGGCCTGAGAAAGGTCCTTGCCTACCTTCTTAGCCGAGACATCGAAGGCAGCGACAAATTCAATGTCCCCTGGAGTGTATCTTCCGACCTTCCAATAGGTCAGCCCTTCGTCCTGACCTCTCTTTGAATAGTAGTGGACACCCTGAACGATCGCCGAGGCGCAGTTACCCACGCCCGCAATTGCGACTTTGATCTTCGCCAACCTTAATTTTTGTGACCAAAAAGGTTCGCCTTAAAACGTTTGGGCCGGGTTCTGTAAAGTCTTGTCGAGTAGCTCGGACAATTCTGTCTGTAGAGTCACACCGAACGACCGCAAGCTATGGGTACTGACACACCCACCCGCCGTTTACCTTGGAACAAGGTGGGGGGGGGGCAACCCGTCTGGTAAGACCACCGAAGTGTCGGGTTAGTGGTGGTGGCCGTCTGCCAATATCCAGTGCCGACATGGAAGATAGCGCAGCTTATAGATTCGGAGGCAGGAAGAGATTCGAGAAACGCAAGCGGCCGATGGGTGGTCGAGTGGTCGTCGTTACCAAGGGGGTGAGCGTGAAGATGGCGGGCGCTACGACTAAGATCGAAACAACAATTATGAGACTCTTATGCTTCAAATCGGTAGGACGGAAGCGCGAGTCCACGTATTTACGAGTTCAGACCGATCGCATTCTGAATCTGCGTCAACCATTCATTCTCTCCCTTGATTCTAATGTCTGTCAGGTCTGCAGGGGTCTGCCCGTCCAGCGCATCATGGGGTCGGATGTAGTTGAGGAATAGCTGGTATCCCTTGAGCGTTGGCATATCCTCTTTCACGAGTCCGCACGACCTTCTCTCGGTCACGGACTTCACCAGTCATGTGCTCCTTCTTGTTGTTGTGAATCTGTCTAGTGTAAGAGATTCAGGCGACATGACTTTGCTTGACGCCATGCCTCCTCTGACCAGGGAATTAGCACGACGCCCCTATCGCCATACTAGAATGGCACCCGACCTCCCCTTCTGCAAAAAATAATAGTCATGTCCTCCGGGCCGCGAACATGGAGGAGAGGTCCGCGGGCGCTGTCGTGTTCAAGACAATCAAGCAAGGGACCAGGCTCTATGTCCTCCTTCTAAACGCGGGCAGATGGGACTTCCCGAAGGGCAACATGGAGAAAGGCGAGACCGAACTCCAGACAGTCATGCGGGAGGTGGGAGAGGAGACGGGGTTGAAGGGGATCAGTATAGTGCCCGGGTTCAGGAAGGTGATCGAGTACTTCTACAGGCGAGACGGCAAGAACATCCACAAACAGGTGGTCTACTTGCTGGCCGAGTCTAACGATGACAAAGTGAAGATTTCGTTCGAGCACCAAGGTTTCGGATGGTTCCCCTACTCCGAAGCAGTGGCTCGGGCGTCCTACGACAACACGAAGATGCTCCTGACTGAAGCGGATAGATTCCTGTCGAGCGATCAGGGAGAGTTGCTGAGATCTCAGAACTGAACAAGCGGGTGGGACTCGGCCAGCTTGACGACCTTGATGTAGTGGTACCCCGGTTCGTCGGTCCTCCTAACGAATGCCGTCTCGGTTATCTTGTCGTATGAGTATCTCACGAAACCAGTCGGGACGCCCTCATTTCGGGTGTAGAAGAAGATCGATGCCTCCTCGTAATCGTCTATTCTGGCGAATGTCCCAATCACCCAACCCGATCCTTCCTTGAATGCGAACAGAGGCAGTGGTGGCTCCTCGAACAGGGTCTTGTATGCTCCGACCTTCACGAGGCTCGGGATGTTCTCGACCTCTACCGACATGAACTTGTCCGGGAAGTCTTTCTTGCCAGCTAGAGGCTCGGGCATCTTCAATATTCTGATGACAGGGGCGTACAGATACGAGGCGTTATTTGCTGTAGGAACCAGCTGGACCTCCTCGGCTTCTCCAGCAATCCGATATGCGAGGAACTCGTCGATCTTCCCGGAGTCGAAGAAGTAGAACACGGGCGTCCCCATGAAGAGGTCCGCCTGAGCCGCAATCCTAGTGGCTCGCCCCTGCTTGAAGGCGAAGAGAGGAAACGGAGCCCTTTCGAGGAAGCAAGAGAGTCTCCCAAGTTCGAGGAGCGAGTCGAGCCCCACATAACAGGCCCCACCGATCCTCTGTTCCTCCTTTCTCGGCAACGCGAGCGTGCCCTTCTCGTGTCCGTTATAAGGTTGAACAAGCAAAGAACCAAGCTCCAGTCCAAATACCTATGTCAGAAGCAGCATGGGCATGGGTGACTGGCGCGCCGAAACCTATTCAGATCTGGAGGACGCAGAAGCCAGAATCGTTGCCCTGATCGCAGAGATATCTGGCGAACCGTCGGAGGCCCAAGTTCACTCAATCTGGCGAGCCTATCTTGACGTCGAGAAGAGTATCGTGTTCATCAAGGTTGAAATCGACGAAGAGAACCCAGGGAGGTTCGTAAAGGCAAAGCGGTATTCGGTGCCGGACGAGAGGCAGGCGCTCCAATTCGCCCTCAGGAATCTCAGGAAGGGTTCGGAGAGCTTCGCACTGGGCGATTACGGGAGCTCACTTCGCGAGCTCCGTGAGGCAAGGAACTACCTGAGGCTTATTCTTAAGGCAAAACGGAAGATTAGGACGAAGGACGCAAGCACTTCCAGGACTAGCTAGTCTCTGACTCGGTTTTCTTCTTCTTGGCACGAGGGGTCTTCTGAGTGGCTTTCTTCTCCGGTTTGGGCTCCTCTGGCGCCTTCTCGGGTGCCGGCTCTGCCTTCTCTTCGGGACTCTCCCCCTTACTTGGCATCTTTGCGGCTTCCTCCTTGCGCTTCTTCTCCTCCTTTTCCTCCTCCTCACCGAGTTCTATCTCTTGAATCATGAGCTCCTTTCCGGTCACGAAGACACGATACTTCTTCTTGACTCCTTTCATGTACATGAATCGTTTGATGTATGTTTTAACATGTCTTGGTCTGACACCTTCCCTGATCGAACCATCCTCCATTTCTAGGGTGTCGCCCGAAACCGATGGCTTGACTCCCACTCTGGGCTCAAGGAACGCTGCCAACTCCTCTCCCTGATCCTTGATTGTGCCCAGGCTTATCTTCAAGTCGGCTGGCCTATTCGTTTCAGCGGTTATAACGGTTGTTGCTATTTGCCGCGTCTTCTGGTCCTTCTCTGATACGTTCTAATCGCCCTCATCAGGTCGATCTTGCGAAAAGCCGGCCAGAAAACGTCCATGAAGACAAGTTCTGAGTAGGCGCCCTGCCAGAGAAGGAATCCGCTCATCCTCTCTTCGCCCGAGGTCCGGACTATCAGTTCGGGCTCCTGGTTCGGGAGATATGATGTGTAGAGCCTCTTCCCGATCGTCTCCTCAGTTATCTCCTCCGGCGCGAGCTTACCCGCTTTCACCTCCTGCGCGACAGCCCTCACCATGTCCGTAATCTCCGCCCGTCCTCCGTACGCAACCGCGATGTTGAGGTAGTGGTCCTCGAACCCTGCAGTCTTTGCCTCTATCGCCGATAGTAGGTCGCGGATCGACTTCGGGAGGAGTTCGAGCTGCCCTATGGCCCTCACCCTGACCTTGTATCTGGCGATTCTCTCGTCTGAGACGAGCCTCGCGAGCCTGGCCTCGATTAACACGAAGAGCTTTTTCAGCTCCTCGGGGGTCCTGTCGAGATTCTCGGTCGAGAGCACGTAGAGCGTGATGGTCTTGATTCCCAGTTCGTGGCACCAGTCCAGGAGCTCCTCTGCCCTGTTGGCCCCCTCCTCATGCCCCATCCCGTTCGCGAGGCGCTGGCTCGCCGCCCACCTCCTGTTCCCGTCGAGTATGATTCCGATGTGAGAAGGGGCTACTTGGGTTTCAATCTGTGACTGGAGTCTCCCTTCGTAGAGCCTGTAGACACCGAGCACGCGGAGTACGGAGTCCAGCATGGGCTATTCCTTTTCGGGGATGCCCTTGGTCCTCACCCTGGGGTATATCGCGGTCGTCAGCGCGAAGATCGCTGCCAGACTCAGAAGTATATAGGAAATCAGAAGGACGGTCGATTCTGCGGTCCCTTCGATCAGGAACTGCGAGAAGGTCCACACAGGGAGGTAAGAGAGTGCCAGCATCACCAGCACGAACCCATCCCGTCTCCAGCGAATGCTCTCCCTGGCAATGTGAGAGAGGAGCGCGCCGGTCGCATAAATCGCGATTCCCACCCATACGAGGTCTAGGCTCCCGCTGATCAACTGCCCTGCCTCTTGCTGAAGGCAGGAGGGCGCGCCGCTGACCGTCGAGCACACATGGCTGACCATCGAGCTATAACCGGTAAAGATGGCGACGATGACGACCAGGACGCTGGTCACCATGGAGAAGAGCCTCATGTATCCCGTGGGCCCCCTCTGCAGCATTCCAGCAACCGTCCTGTCTATGCTGAACCCCCTGATGAAGAACGCCCCTCCGAGTATCAGCAGAGTGGCGAGTTCCGCGTCGAGGGAATGGCCCGACACTATCAGAATCCCCGCGAGGATGAAGATCAGACCCGGCACTCCGAGGGCCCACCTCGAGTAGTGGGGGTCGAAGACGAGCATCCTCAGATATCGCCCAAGGATCTGATAGGTCTCCTCCACTCTCTGGCTGTGCTTGACTGTCACTCTCTGAACCGAGACGATTGGCTTGAAACTCTGGATAATGGGAATCACCTGCTCGTCCTCCCCTCCATCCGAAACTAGGACGATCCCGGTGTAATTCGAGTCCTTTACAACACTCTGTATCTCTATTCCGACCCTTCTGTCGGCGTCGAAACCTCTCCTGACATCGCCGCAGACTAGCGCCACCTCACACGCTGTTCCCTTAGCCATCAACTCGTCGTGCTTCTTGATGGCTGCGAAGATCGTGTTGGCGTCGGCTTCTTCCGGATCTGCCATCACTAGTTTCGTAGCCGCTGCGAGGGCCGCATCTCTTCCTACGACGGGAGTCTGGAGCTTTGTCTTGGCTCCGAGGTCGTCGTCCCTATCGACACAGAGTATCAGAAAGCGTTCGGGTTGGTCTGACATTCCCGTCAATTATCTAACAGCACGCGACGATACTTAAGTATAGGCCCGAAAGGTCACGCACATTCTGCAACCCAGACAGGCTTGAGGAACGTCCTGCGGCTCAACAGACGGGAAAGGCCCTCCTTGGGAAGCCTAGAGAGTCTGCCTCTGAATGATCATCGAGACAGCGTTGCCTCCGCCGAGGCAGGCGGTCGCCAGACCGGTCTTCTTCTTGTTCCTCCTAAGGTTGTAGATGAGGGTGGTGAGGATTCTGGCTCCGCTGCAGCCTAGGGGGTGGCCCAATGCTACCGCCCCGCCGTTGACGTTGAACTTCTCCTCCGGAATTCCGAGTTCCCTCCTGACGGCGATCGATGCTGTAGAATAGGCCTCGTTGTGCTCGAACAGATCGATGTCGGCGATGGTCATCCCCACCTTCTTCAGCAGAGCCTTGGTCGTGGGGATGGGCGCCTCCATCACGCGTGCGGGCTCGATCCCTCCTGTCCCGTACGCCACAATCTCCGCCAGGGGCTTCAGCCCCAGCCTCTCTACTGTCTCCTCCGAGGCAACTACTACTGCCGAGGCTCCGTCGCTCAGCTGGGACGAGTTGCCTGCGGTGCAGACGCCTCCCTCCTTGAACACAGGCTTCAGCGTTGCGAGTTTCTCCATCGTCGTGTCCGCCCTGACACACTCGTCGCTATCGAACTCAATGTCTTCGCCATCCTCTCTGTGAATGCTGACCTTCACGATCTCCTCGTCGAAGAGCCTTGCCTTCAGCGCCCTCGAAGCCTTCGTCTGGCTTTCGCATGCGAACTCGTCAGCCTCCTTTCTCGTGATTTCGTACCTCTCGGCGACGTTCTCGCCTGTGATCCCCATGTGGTAGTCGTTGTACGCCTCCCAGAGGCCGTCAAGAATCATTGCATCGAGGATTCTTGCGTCGCCCAGCCTGACTCCCCAGCGCTCGCCTCGGACGATGTGAGGTGCGTTGCTCATGCTCTCCATCCCGCCAGCCACGATCAGGTCCCCGTCTCCGGCCTTGATCGCCTGGGCGGCCAGCATGACTGCCTTCAGGCCGGAACCGCACACCTTGTTGATTGTCACAGCCCCCGCGCCGAAGGGGACACCTCCACCAATCGCAGCCTGCCTGGCTGGGTTCTGACCAAGCCCAGCGGAGATGACGTTGCCCATTATCACTTCCTCGACTTCGGAGGGGGAGACTTTCGCCCTGCGAAGGGCCTCGCTTACAGCGATCGAACCTAGCTTGGGGGCGCTGACTCCAGCTAGACTCTTCCCGAACTTCCCGGTGGCGGTCCTGCATGCAGAGATGATTACCGGTTTCCTCATTCTGGCTGGGGTCGTCACGCGTCGATAATAAACGGAACGTTAGGTAAAGAGGCCGTATCCCTAAATACCTTGAGTTTTGGAGGCGACTTGCTGACTATGAAGCCCCAAAGCAAGATCTGGATGGACGACCGGTTCGTCGACTGGGACGATGCGAAGATACACGTCCTGACACACGGTCTGCACTACGGCTACGCGGTCTTCGAAGGGATACGGTGCTTCTCCACTCAAGATGGCCCTGCGATCTTTAGGCTACGAGAGCACATGGAGCGGTTCCTCAACAGCGCAAGAATCTACATGATGAAGATCGACTACTCCGTGAAGGAGCTGAACGACGCATGCGTCGAGCTGATCAGGAGGAACGGCATCTCGGAGTCATATATCAGACCAATCGCGTACTCGGCCTACGGCGAAATGGGGCTGAATCCGATGACGAGCAAGATATCCGTCGCGATCGCTTCGTGGGAGTGGGGTCCGTACTTGGGCAAGGACGCCGTCGACAAAGGCGTTCGTGCGGCCATTTCAAGCTGGATCAGGGTTGACCCGAGAGCCCTCCCCATACAGGCCAAGTGTTCGGCCAACTACGCCAATTCCGGTCTCGCGAAGATGGAGGCGATGAAAGCGGGGTACGACGAGGCGATAATGTTGAACAGCAACGGGATGGTTGCCGAGGGGCCGGGGGAGAACATCTTCCGGGTCAAGGATGAGGTCCTCAGCACCCCTCCCGCGAGCTCGGGCATACTGAGAGGAATCACCAGGGACACTGTCATACAGTTTGCCCGCGACCTGAAGCTCAATTTCTACAGGAACGACATGACGCGAGAGGAACTCTACACGGCAGACGAGCTCTTCTTCAGCGGAACCGCAGTCGGGGTCGCCAAGATTCGGGAGGTCGATGGCAGAAAGATCGGGAACAGCGCCTTCCCGACGACCGAGAGGCTCCGGAGACTGTATGAAGGAACGGTCCACGGAAAGGTCAAACGCTACTCGAAGTGGCTGACTACGGTCAAGCGCTGAACCAGGCCTTCACGAATCCTTCGATCTCAAGTATCGTCCCCTGACGCCCCGCGGGCGCCCTGAACTTCGGGACGACCTTCGAATTGCTCTTAGCCGATTCCCATGTCCCACGCCCTGACCCATTCGTCGGTGGACACGAAGTCCTTCTCGCATTACCTCCGCGGAGGTATCAGCGTTCGACCGCACTTGTTGCACTTTGCGCCCAGAGCTTCCTTTCCTCCAGCCCATCCAGGAGCCTGCTGATCGCCGCACCTGAGGTCCAGGAGTGCCTCAGCACGGTATCGAAACGCGTGACTAGGGACTTGCCCGCTTCGAGCTCCTCGACATCCACCGCTGTCCTGGGGTAGGTGCCGACTTTGAGCTCATCCTCGCTTCAGTCCCACCCAAGCAATCACGCTTCAGACTTTCCCAACCACTCCCAATCGTCTCGCGAGCTCGACATAGTACTGAAGCGACGCCGGGTCAGCAAGCGCGCCCGCGCTGACCGCCTTGGCGGGGTCGGCCCCCATGAAGATCTTCTTGATCGGTACCTCAAGCTTCTTTCCGTTCAGTGTCCTGGGCACAGAAGGGACTCGAATGACTTCGTCGGGCGAGTACCTCGGGGAAAGGTCCGTCTTCACCTTTGCCCTGATCCGGTCGATCAGGTTCTTGTTCAGCTCCTTCCCTCCCGAAGTCACCACAAAGAGCAACAGTCGAGGAGGCCCTCCGGGGGCCTCGAGATCAACGGCCACGCAGTCAACGATCTCAGGCATCGTCTCAACGACCCGGTAGATCTCACTCGTCCCGATTCTGACCCCCATCCTCTTGATCGTCGCGTCGGACCGCCCGTAAATGATGCAGGTCCCCCGAACTGTCAGCTCGATCCAGTCGCCGTGCCTCCAGACGCCGGGGAAGGTCTCAAAGTAGCTTTCACGATACCTGCTCCCGTCTGAGTCCCCCCACAGGTACAGGGGCATGCTGGGCATCGGCTTGGTGATCACGAGTTCGCCCACCTCTCCCTTGACGGGCTTCCCGTCTTCGTTGAATGCCTGTACGTCCGCGCCGAGGCATCTGCACTGAATCTCACCGGCGTATACGGGGAGGACGGGGCACCCGCCTACGAACGGTGTGCAGACGTCGGTCCCGCCGCTAATCGAGGCCAGCCAGAGGTCCTGCTTGACACGCGAGTACGTCCACCTCGATGCCTCCGGGGACAGCGGGGATCCTGTGGACCCGACTCCTCTAAGCGCCTCGAGCCTGTGGGTGCTGCGGGGCTCGATTTCAGACTTCATGCAGGCCCCGAGGTGGGCTGCGCTCGTGCCGAGGAAGGTCACACCGTTCTTCTCCGCGAGCGTCCAAAGGAAATTGGCGTCCGGGTAGGAGGGGTTGCCGTCATAGAGGACTATCGTCGTGCCCAGCATAAGTCCTCCGATGAGGTAGTTCCACATCATCCATCCCGTTGTCGTGAACCAGAAGAACCGGTCGCCAGGCTTCAGGTCGTTGTGGAGCGAGAGGACCTTCAGATGTTCCAGAAGGATTCCGCCGTGGCCGTGCACAATCGGCTTCGGTAGTCCCGTGGTCCCCGAGGAGTAGAGGATCCAGAGGGGGTGGCTGAACGGCACCCGTTCGAATTCCAACCGCTCCTTCCCGCTGACCATCTCGTCCCAATCCACAGACTTCCTCAGTCCCTCGGGCGCCTCGGAGCCGGATGCCAGCACCATCGCCTCAAGGGTGGGGATTGACCCGACGATGTCTCTGACCGCCTCCTTCCTGTCGAACCTCTTCCCTCCATACGTGTAGCTAGTGGAGGCCACCAGCACCTTGGGCTGGATTTGCTTGAACCTGTCCTTCACACTGGGCGCCCCGAAGTCGGGCGAGCAGCTCGACCAGACAGCGCCGAGGCTGGCAACAGCCAACATCGACACGACGCTTTCGGGTACGTTAGAGATGTACGCTGCTACTCTGTCGCCCCTCCTGACACCAAGCCGGCGCAGGACCGCCGCTGCCGATGCCACCTGTCTCCTGAGCTCGGCCCATCCGATCTCCCGCCGTTCTCCCGATTCGTCGAGATGGATTATTGCGGGTCCGGCGGAAGCGTTGGTCCTTAGCGCGTGCTCGGCGTAGTTCAGCGTCGCCCCTTCGAACCATTTCGCCCCGGGCATTCGGCTATCGGACAGCGCTTCGGAATACTCCGAGCCCGACAAAATACCGCCAAAATCCCAGATGGCCTCCCAGAACTGACCGAGGTTCTCCACCGACCATCTCCAGACGTCTTCGTAGACGGCCTCCCCTATGGACCTGCCTTCGAAGTAAGAACCCACAAAGCGCGTAATATTGGCTCGTTTTTTCCAGCCTGCATCGGGCTCCCAGAGGGGGGCGAGGTGCTCCTGAGAAGCCATGAGTTGGCTACCTTTTCATTGCGCGCACGCGCGCTGGTCGGAAACGATCGCAGCCGACGCCCATGATGCCGACCCTATCTTTCACGGCGTCGTCCCTCCCAGAGAGGCGATATTATTCGTTTGCTTGAAAAGGCCCCGGCTCTCTTCAACCTTGCCGCAGTTAGTCCCCTGACGATTCAGCCTTGGTTCCTCACGAGAACCGTTAAATGCGTCTCGCATGGGACGCATCGACGGCTCTCGTCTTGCCCTTGTTCAGCGCCGAGCACAAGGTCCTGCTGGAGACTTTCTATCCGTCGAATCACGATGAATACTCGGAGATTCTTGCTTCGCTGGGTGGATTCATGGAGAAGGAAATCATGCCACTCTCTCCAAAGTTCGACCTCGGCCAGGAACCAATCGGGCCATCTCGAAGACGCTTGCTCGAGAACGGGATTTGTCAAATACCATTCCCACCGGAGTACGGCGGGCTAGGTCTCCCCTTCTCAGTCTACGCAAACGCCATAGAGCTCCTCGGTGCAGCGGACGCATCGATTGCGCTGAGTGTGGAGATTCACAACGCGGTAGCAGAAGGCATCTTCAGGTTCGGCAGCGATGAGCAGAAGTCCGGTTACCTCCCTTCGCTCACGTCAGGAAGGAAGCTCGCGTCGTTCAGCCTGACCGAGCCTGCTTCAGGCTCGGACGCAAGGAATGTCAGGACGACGGCGAAGCTCCTGAAGGACGAATATGTAATCAACGGCTCGAAGACGTTCATCACAAACGCGGGAGAGGCGGACCTCTACATGGCATTTGCCCGCACCGAGAAGGGACCATCTTGTTTCCTCGTGGAGACTCCGAACCCGAGGATGAAGTTCGGGACAGATATGAAGAAGCTTGGGATGAGGGGCTCGAGAACCTCAGAGGTCACCTTCGAGGACTGCCGCGTCCCCAAGGAGAATCTCGTTGGGGTCGAAGGGCACGGAATTGACTATGCGACCCAGATTCTGCATGAAGCGAGGATAATCGTGGCCGCCCTCAACACTGGAATATCGAGGCTCGCCTACGAGAAGACGCTGGGTTACAGCAAGCAGAGGAACGCCTTTGGCAGGCCGATCTCTGATTTCCAGTTGACCCGGGAGAAGATCGCCGACATGAAGACCGGCATTAACGCCGGGAGGCTCCTCTACTTCTACGCTTCCCGTCTCAAGGAATTGGGGTTGGACTACTCTTCCGAAGCAGCACAGGCAAAGGTCTTTGCGACCGAAATGTCTCTCAAGGTCTGCGACGCCGCCATCCAAGTGTACGGCGGGTACGGTTACACGACCGACGAGCTCCACAGGTACTGGAGAGACGCGCGCCTCCTCACGATAGGCGAGGGCACGTCTGAAGTCCTGAGGTTGCTAATCGCAAGTCGGGAACTGGCGAGGGCATTATGAGGTTCGCAGTCTGCGTGAAGCATGCCGTTGACGAGAGCGAGCTCAAGATCGACTCCAGCGGAAAGCCCCAGCTCGAGGGCGCTCAGGCGAGGATGGGAACCTTCGACAAGAACGCGGTCGAGGAGGCCCTGCGCCTCAGGACCGCGCTCGGAGGAGAGGTCGTTGCGATTACCGTCGGAAGGGCTGAGGCAAGGAAGTCCCTGAAGGAGGCACTCGCGATGGGAGCGGACAAGGGCGTTCACGTCTTGGCAGATCCTGGGACTCTGGATTCATCAAGAACATCAGAGCTGCTTGCAGCCGCGATCGCCAAGACCGGGCCGTTCGACCTGGTCATCTGCTCCGAGGGCTCGTCGGACACCTACACAGGGCTCGTCCCGCCCATGGTCGCTGAGAGAGTGAGATTTCCCTACGTCGGGTACGTCAGGAAGCTAGAAGTGGCAGCCCAGACCGTCAAGGCCGAGCGGTCGCTCGAGGAGCGCTTGGAATCGGTCGAGTCCTCTCTGCCTTCCGTCGTGTCGGTGGTGAGCGAGATTAACGAGCCTCGGTACCCCACGCTCATCCAGATAATGCAGGCCTCCAAGAAACCCGTGGAGGAGTTGACCCCCCAGCAGCTGGGCATCGGCGATGTTCAGGCTTCTGTCCGGACAGTCTCTATGACTGCCCAGGCAATGAACAGGAAGCGCGTCGTTCTTGAAGGCTCCCCGGACGAGGCGGCCTCCAAGCTGATCGATGCACTCGCATCAGAGGGAGTGATACCGAAGTGAGCGAAGTCTGGGCCTTTTCCGAATCCGTTGCGGTTGCGAACGAAATCGTGTCTGCAGCGAGGGAGGTCGCAGCCGCGTGTTCGGGTCAAGCCGTGGTCGTCGAAATCGGCAGGGAGAGGAGCTCCGTCTCTTCGCTAGGCAAGAAGCTCGTAATCAAGGGGCCGGACCTCACTGACGAATCCCCCGAGATGGCAGCGGGGGCGCTCTACCTGGCAGCCAGAGATGCGAAACCCGCAGTCATACTGGTGGGTGCTACAAGGAACGGAAAAGAGGTGGGTTCCAGACTGGCGGTCAAGTTGGGCATCGGTTGCATCCCGGACCTCTCCAGGGTCTCAGGCGACCGCGAGATGCTGGTCGGCGAACGCGGTGAGTACGCTGGGAAGGTCATGACGAAACTGAGCAGTCGACTCCCCTGCGTGGCCGCAATCAAGGTCGGCGCCTACCCCGCTTTCAGTGGGTCGGGCGGTGAGGTCCTCGCGAAGGACGTGGGCGTAGTCGCAAGAAGTTCAAAGATTGAGGCCGTGAAAAAGAAGGAGGCGAGCACCGTTGACCTCCGGGCGGCCAAGGTGATAGTCTCGGTTGGGCGCGGTGTGAAGAAGAAGGAGGACTTGGAGATGATGGGGGGACTGGCCAAGGCCCTGGGGGGCACCCTCGGTTGCTCACGGCCCCTCGCCTCAGACCTCGGATGGCTCCCCGAGGAGTGCCACATCGGCCTGACGGGGATCAGCGTGAAACCGGAGCTGTACCTGGCCGTCGGAATCTCCGGTCAGCTGCAGCACGTGGCGGGCATCAAGGACTCCAAGGTGATAGCCGCAATCAACTCGGACAAGGACGCCCCGATCTTCCAAGCCGCGGACTACGGCATAGTGGGCGACCTCTACCAGGTTGTGCCCGCCATACAGAAGGTCCTGTCCTCGAGGCACCGCTAGGCCGCGCTCGTCAGGCCCGGACTCGTCCGGCTGGTTCCAGTGCAGGGACCACGCCTCTTGGCCGAGCCTGCTGCTACTGACGCCTTCTCAGGCCAGGCTCTCGCCCTGAGCTTCCAGCGAATCGGCGACCATCTCTGCTATGTCTCGCACCCTCAACCCGTCGGACCCGATTGCATTCGCCGCATCGTCGAACATCGTGATGCAGAACGGGCATGCGACGGCGAGCGTCTTGGCTCCTGTCCTTCTCGCCTCCTCCAAACGTACCACGCCCACCTTCTTCTTCTCGGGTACCTCGTACCACATGTTGGCCCCGCCTCCCCCACAACAGAAGCCCGTCATCTTTGACCTCTTCATCTCCGTCAGCTCGAGCCCTTCAAGGGACTCGAGGACCTCTCGCGGTGCGTCGAAGACGCCGTTCATCCTGCCGAGGTTGCACGGGTCGTGGTACGTCACTTCTCCCTCGAACCTGCTAAGCCGAAGCCTTCCTTCACCTATCAGTTGGGCTATCAGCTGAGAGTGGTGGACAACCTCGAAATTGGCACCGAACTCTGGGTACTCGTTCCTGAAAGTGTTGAAACAGTGGGCGCAGTGGACGATCACCTTCTTCACGGAGTACTTGTTGAAGGTCTCTACGTTGCGCATCACGAGCTCCTGGAACCTTCCCTCCTCGCCCATCCTGCGAACCGGTTCCCCGGTGCACGCCTCCTCGCTTCCCAGGACTGCAAAGTCCAGTTTGGCCTCTTTCATGATTTTCACCATCGCCTTCGCCACGCCCCGCCCTCTGGGGTCGTAGCTCGACTGGCACCCGACCCAGTAGAGGTACTCAGCGCTGGGCTTCTGTGCCAGAGTCGGAACGCCCAGGTCGGCGAGCCAAGTCTGCCTATCTGACGCGGAGAGTCCAAAGGGATTCCCGTTGCGCCCGATGTTCTCGAGAAAAGCCCTCTTCTTCGGGTCCAGCTTGCTTTCACTCACAAGCGTCCTGCGGAACTCGGTGATGTACCCCACCTGATCGATGAACACGGGACACTCCGCGACGCAGGCGTTGCACATGGTGCAGGCCCACAACTCTGTCTCCCTCACTACGCCCTTCGAAAGCACGTCCCCCCCGTCTCCCAGGCGCATCTCCCGGGACAGGTCCTGAACCACGAGCCTGGGAGAGAGATCGCGCCCACTCGCGTAGGCGGGACAGGCTGCCTGACACCTGCCGCAATTCGTGCATGCGTCCAGGGCGAGCAGCTGCAGAGGGGTGAAGTCTGATGTCTTCCTGACGTTGGGAGGGGTCTCCACTTGGCCGGTTTCGAGCATCTTCTGCAGGTTGAATGGCGTGCTGAGCCTACCCATGGGCTTAGCCGGGGCCATCGCCACGTTTGCCCCGGACGTGAAGACGTGGACCAGCTTAGTGTATGGAACGGCGGCAATAAGAAACATCACGGAACACATGTGCAGCCACCAGAATCCCTGGTACAACTGCCAAGCTCCTATCGCCTGGAGCCCGGCCATCTTGAGCAGCCTGCCGAGAGCTCCGCCCACTGGCGAGAAGGTCGCCCACGGCCAGAAGTTCTGGATGTCGTTGGGACCGCACGCCCCAACTTGACCGATTGCCCCAGGCGAGCACACGAACCGGAGCGCTTCTAGCAGGAACCCTGAGATTCCTATCCAGATCAGCATTCCGAGGACGAACCCGTCGTCCCATGTCGTCTCAAACCTATCAAGGCGCATCACATATCTCCGGTAGACTGCAATCAGCAGCCCCACCACGAACGCGGTGCCCAGGATGTCCCCCAGGAACTCGAGGGCGAGGTAAAGGTTGCCCTGGAGGTAGGTGATTCCGAAGAGCTTCAGAAGGAAGTCGTCTTGGATGAAGATGAGGGTCGTGTAGGCAAGGAGCATGAGGAACCCGAAGAAGAGCGCCCCGTGCATTATCCCCCCCGATTCCTCGTTGACGACCTTCTGCTGCCCTAGGCCGAACTTCAGGAACCTCTTGACCTTGGTGCGGAAGTCGGTGAGGGCCAGCCTGAAGAACTCCCTCAGCCCGATTCCGTACCTCTTCAGGTGGCGATAGAGGCCATGGAGCATGACCACTCCGCTCACAAAGAAGAGGCAGTACATCACGTCGTATGCGTAGGGCGGCATCAGTAGTTCCCTGGAGACAGGAACCGCCATGTGGGCAGTCCGACTTCCAGTTCTCTTTTACGCGTTTCTGGGTTCGGCGGACTCTGCCGGCGAGGAGTACTTCCGCAGAATCTTCCCTCCGCCCGCAGGAAGCATCCTGAGGACGTCGTCGACGGAGACCTTCGCCCAGTGGCTCCCCTCGGCGAGGCTCTCCAAGTCTTTCGCGATCCTCTTTGCGGTCTCCGAGCTCTTCTCTTTCTGGGGCCTGATCACCAGGTAGGCCGCAGCCGCCCTCCGGATCACGCTCTCGGGGCCGGACACCACCCTCCCGTCCCTCCCGATGCCCACAGCCAACTCCACCAGGTTGTGTTGGACGAAGTTCTTCTTCCCCTTGATGAAGAAGCTGCCTCTCGGCAGGAACTCTCCGCTCGGCGCGGCGTGGCTCACCTGCTCCTTGCTGACCCAGTACGCGTCCGCCGAACCCAGCCCCGTCTTCCAAGCACTGCTGAAGGCGAC
>Ga0326727_10012834_pt1 | contig 18894 bp, 13 predicted proteins | sample MB2enrmetagenome_FD_207643 | JGI IMG/M metagenome (GOLD analysis project Ga0326727, IMG submission 207643) | Lab enriched peat soil microbial communities from McLean, Ithaca, NY, United States - MB29MY | ecosystem: Environmental > Terrestrial > Soil > Wetlands > Peat | place: USA: New York...
CGGTTCAAACCTCGGTGAATCCAGGAACGGCGGTGAACTCGGAGATCCTCCTCCCGCCGCTGACCACGATTTCCAACGGCCTGATTTCAAACAACATGACGATTACCATGTGGATCAACCCGAACGAGCTTCAAACCTACACCAACGGCCTTTTCTTTACCCGCGGCGTCACCGTCGCCGGACTGGACTTTGCGCCCTCGGCCGGCGGCTTCCTGGGCTACAACTGGAACAACAACGCGGGCACCTACAACTGGGCCGGCGGCAACGCCAATTTGATCCCGGCCGCCAACGCCTGGAATTTTGTCGCCCTGGTCATAACGCCAACCAACGGCACGCTCTATTGCTACAATAAGACCTCCCAGCTTTCGGCCTTGAACGCCGTCGCCAATGCCAGCCTGCCGTGGGCGGACGAGGTCGCCATCGGCAACGACCTTGCGACCGCGAATACCGGCCAGCGCCAGTTCGATGGCGCGATTGACGAGGTGGCCGTGTTTAATTACGCCCTCAGCTCAAGCCAGATTAACGGGCTATGGCTGGCGGCCACAGGCATTCCGGTTCCCGCCGTGATCCAGACGCCGCCCGCGGGACCCACCGACTTTGTCAACCTGGATTCGGTCATTACCTACACGGTTGGGGCCGTGAACGGGCCTCTCTTCTATCAGTGGCTGATCACCAACGCCAATACCGCCACGTCCGTGGTTCTCACTAACGGCGCCAACGGCTACCCGGGCAGCCTGTTCTCCGGCGCGGCCACCGCCGCCTTGGCCATCAGCAATCTCCCGGCGCTTTTGGCCGGCCAGACCCTGATGGTTTCGGTGACCAACTCGGCCGTCAACGCGCCCGCCACGGCCACCGTGACGCTGCCGCAAATCTTCCCGACGGCCGCGATCTGGACGGTGAATTTTGCGGGCAGCAATGTCACGGCTTATGCTCCGTACGGCGGCGGAACGTTTCTGGACACTGGATTCAATGGCTTTGGGGCTATTGGGCAGGGAACCATTTGGAACAATATCAATGTCAATGGCGCCGCTGTTTACACAAACGTTTCCTCCACGAATGACATGGGCACGATCGCCTCCACGGGTGTTTCCATGGCGGTTGCCAATACCGGGAACGGGGTCGGGCCGAATCCTCAAAACAACAATCTGTTGGACCTCTATATAAGCCTGCCTGCGTCATCCACGCCCGATGGGCTGGTGGTCACAGGGCCGGCAGGGTATTATAACGTGTTCGTCTATGCCCAATTGGGCACCTGGGGAAATCGCGGATCGCTATTTACTTACAATGGCATCTTTCAAACCAATGCCTTGGGCGCGGTGAACATACCGTTTGCCAGCCAGGGAGGTCCTCTTCAGCCAACCCTGGATGAAAGCTACATCCTGTTCACCAACTACGTCATCTTCACCAATATATTCTGCCCAACCGGGACGATCAACTTTACAACCGCTCCGGACGATACGCAGCCCCCCTTCAATGGCTTGCAGGTGCAGCTCATCCAGCCCTATGCGCCGCTGGCCTTCACCGAGAGAAGCCCCGCCAATGTCCAGCTCACCTGGGCCGGCGGAGTGCTGCAAGCCTCGGGCACGGTGAATGGGACGTTCACGAACGTGACGGCGAGCGGTGTCAACGCCGTCTCTCCCTACACCGTGCCGGCCCAGCCGAAGAGTTCGGCCATATTCTACACAACCTTCCCGACCAACACGGCCGCTCCAGGCATACCGTCCCAATGATGCGGAGCCTGCATTCCCGATTTTTGCGGGCTGTGGTTTTTAGTTGCGGATGACAGGCCAGGCGCCACGGACGCTGCCAAAATGGCGGCGGAGCGCTGGAAATTCCGCCGATCCCGGATCGGAGGTCGCCGGTTTCCCCGCGCCATCCAGATAAAGACAGCCGATTTCCTCGGCGGGAAGGCGTGGCAGCAGATGTTCCGCTGCGCGGGACCCTTCGATCCAGAGACGCTTCCACCGCTGTGTTCAACACCGTCCCTCCGGCTAGATAACTTTCCGGCGAGCGGCTGGCGGCCAGCAGGCGCAGTGTCTGGGACTGGAACGCCGTTAGCGGCATAACCTGGCGGCGATCAGAAAAGCTTCCCGGTTGCCGTGGGCGCGCAACCCGTGGATAACCGCTTCAATGTCTTCCTCGCCCACCAGCAAATCCTCCCGCATAAACCAGAAACAACGGGAATGGAAGCGCTGGAAGGCCTGCTGCGCCAGGGCCAGTCTTTCCGGCGTTGTCAGCGGCCTGGAAATGGATGCCGTTTCATTCATGCTTCATTGTAAAACACAATGTTAATCTCCGTCAAGGAGAGGCGCGGCTCTCCGGTCACCTCGGGCGCATCTCCGCTTTGCCGCGCCTTCCTTCTGGCTCGACGGACACTTGGAGCCAACATCAAAACCCGGAATTGCCAATGACAAATTCTCAATGGCAAATTTTCGATTTCCGGCCGCGAGTCACACCTCATGGGTTCTCAGGATTGAAAATTGGTCATTGAAAATTAGGACTGCCTCTCGACAAAGGTGAGCTGCGCCCGGTCACCTCCGCGCTTTGGGGCGGCGGGCGCGGGAACGGCGGACCTGGCCCTCCGCGCCGCGGTCCCGGGCGTGCCGGGCGGGCGGGGAAGCGGGTTGGACCCGGGGCCGCCCGGCGCTCGGCTCGCGCTGGCGGGCGCGCAGCACAATGGGGCAGCCTTCGTAGCCAAAGGCGGCGCGCATTTGATTGGCCAGATACTTTTTATATTGCTCGGAGAACAAATCCTCCTTGTTGACAAACAACAGGAAAACCGGCGGCGACTGGCTGACTTGCGTGGCGTAGAAGAACTTCAAACGATGCCCGGCCGAGCTGGCCGGCTGGCGGCGCTCGATGGCGTCCCGGAGGGTCCGGTTCAGAATGGCGGTGGGGATCTTCTGCCGCAATTGCGCGGTGACGTAACGGATGGATTCGAGGAGGCGGTCCAGATGAAATCCGGTTTTGGCGGAGGTGAAAACCACCGGGGCGTAATCGAGGAAGAAAAGCTGTTCCTGCACCCAGCCGCCAAATTCGCCCAGGGTGAGCGGCGGGGCCTCCTGGCCCTCGCGGCGCCGGGCGCGGCGCTTTTCCTGGCGACGGGCCTGCTTGCGGGCGGCGTCCACCTCCGGCCCGACCAGGTCCCATTTGTTGACAACGAGGAGGCAGGCTTTGTTCCGCTCCACGATTTTTCCCGCCACTTTCTTGTCCTGGGAAGTCACGCCCGCCTGCGCGTCCAGCATCAGCACGGCGATGTCGCAGCGGGCGATGGAATCCCCGGTGCGCTGGACGCTGAAATACTCGACCGAATCGTCAATGCGCCGCTCCTGGCGGACGCCGGCGGTGTCAATGAGAATATAGTCCTGGCGCGCGCCGCCGGTCCCGGCGGTGAAGGGCACATCCACCGCGTCGCGCGTCGTGCCGGGGACGGGGGTGACGATGACGCGCCGGGATTGGGTCAGCGCGTTGATGAGGGAGGACTTGCCGACGTTGGGCCGGCCAATGATGGCCAGCTTGATCGGCGGGACGGGGGGCGGCGCGCCCGGGGTTTCCGGGGCGGAGGGAGCGGTTGGCCCGGGCAGGAGGGCGACGGCGGCATCCAGGAGGGCGCTGATGCCGCGCTGGTGGATGGCGCTGACGGGGAAATTCTGCGCAAAGCCCAGTTCGGTGAACACGTCCGCGGCGGATTCCGACTGGTCGTTGTCCGCCTTGTTGATGGCGACGAGGACCGGTTTGCCCGCCCGCCGCAAGCGCTGGGCGACTTCGCGATCCAGGGGCACGACCCCTTCCTGCAAATTGACCACAAAAATAATGACGGCGGCCGCTTCGATGGCCAGTTCGACCTGCTCGAAGGCGGCCTGGACGATGACGTCGCCGGATTTCTCGCCGCGCAACAGGCCCAGACCCCCGGTGTCCACCAGGGTGAAGGAGCGTCCTTCCCATTCGGCTGGGGCGCTGATGCGGTCGCGCGTCACGCCCGGCTCATCGTGAACGATGGCGATGCGCCGGCGCGCGATGCGGTTGAACAGGGCCGACTTGCCCACATTGGGCCGTCCGACAATGGCGATGAGACCGGGCGAATCCATGAGGGAGAATACAGCGGGCCGGGCGGCGTGGCACGAACTAATGTCCACGGCATCCAGGGGCCGGCGGCCCGGAACGGCGAGTTTTGAAGGGTGAATGGGGAAGTTCTGACGCATATCAATTCAGTTGAAAAGCAGCCAGTCCGTGGCATAATCGGCCCACAATGCCAAGTTCAGCCATGCAACCATTTCACCGGCAAAATCCCGAACCCGGGCCACCGGGCGGGGGAACGCAGGAATCGCGACGCCCGCCCTCCAGGAATATGGGCGGCGCTAAAGCCTTTAACGCGCCGCTGCACCCGCTCGACACCGGGAAACAAACTTTCGGATGCCGCAATCCCGATCCCGGCAACTGCCCCAACAAAGACAACCCCAAAGTCTGCTCGCGCGCGCGGGCGGACAACATTTGCTGGGCGCCGCCCACGGTCTGGACCAAGCAGTTCAAGAAGCTGAAGGCCAGATAAGCCCGCCTTTGGTGTGGCGAGGCAAAGTCAAGTGTTGAGAACCGAAAAATCCAGACCAACGGAGCTTCCACTTCCCGCAATGTCCAACATTTTAATTAATTTCCTGGTTTGACATCGCGGGGCCAAAGCAACGTCACTGTGGTTTTGCCGGCCGCCGGCAACGCCACCGAAAGACGGCCGCTGGCCGCGTCGAAATGGAACGGGACGCCGCGTCCGCCGGCCTCAACGCGCTCGGGCGCTTTCTCCGCCCAAGCCAGGAAATCTCCCCCATCGCGCAACTGGATGGCGCAACTGCCGTCAGCCTTCCACTGTTTTTGGGTCACCGCGCCGGTGCTGTTGAATTTGTCCGCCAGGCCCAGGACGGCCAAACCGCGCTCCACCGGGGCGTAGGAGATAATTTCCCATTCGCCTTCGGCCAGCTTGAGGGGGGTTGGCTCGTTGCCGCGGCAAAGCCACAGCCGCCCGGAACGCTGCGCGAACCCGGCGAACTGCGCGCCCTTCAAATCCGGCGCGTCCGCGGGCGAGACTTGGCCCTCGATGGAATGGACGGCGGGAACGGAGCTGTTTTGATTGGTGTGATAGTTGGCGTTGAAGGCGCCGATGACGGCGCAATCGCCGTTGTAGTTGAACACTTTGAGCAGGACCGGCTGCCGCGTCACATCGGCGAACAGGCAATCCCGGGTCGGACGGCCCACGTTGTCGGCGCGCAAGACCGTGCCGTCGGAGAGGACCAGTTTGCGGAGGAGGTCGAAGTTGTGCGCATTAGTGGTGTCGGAGACATAGACCGGCGCGCCGGAAACCGCGCGTCCGGCGGCGTGAAAGGCGCCCATCGGGTGGGCGGATTGGAACATGTCCCAGTCCGGCTGCATAAATTCGCCGAACCAAACGCCGACCTGGGAGTTGCAATAAAGATGCTGGCCGTGGGAGGCCGGGATGTCGGGCCAGAAATCAATCGAGGTGCGCATCAAGGTCGAACGCGGGGATTCATAATAAGTCTCCATCGAGTTGGCCATGCAGTTGATGAGGCGTCCGTTGAAATGTTTGGCCACGGAAGATTCCAGGGCCTGGCGATAGGCCCGGGTCAGGGCCACGCGTCCGCCCAATCCGGCGGCCACGCCTTCGAGCATGGACTGGGTGTCCACCTTGACGCCGTCCACGCCCTGGGCCTGCAAGCGGCGGTGGTAGTCGTCATAGAATTTTGCAATCTGGCCCGGCGGAACGACGCCGACATCATGCCCCCACCAATTGGTGGTCAGTTCGGGGTGCATGAGCAGGATGCTGGTGGAAAAGGAGCGCACGTTGTTGCGGACGCCGTAGTCCGGCAGGGAGTCTCCATCCACCCCGCCCCAGTAGCCGACGATGGCGTGCCAGACGATGAAAGTGCGGACGGCAAAATCATGCTTGGCCAGTTGCACGACGGGAGTGAGGTCCCCGCCGAAGCGGGCTTGATTGGCCGCCAGGGAAACGAGCCGGTTTTCGCCCCCCGGCATCGTGCGGTAATCCTGCCAGCCGTCGTCGAGAATGAGAAAGCGCGGCTGGACTTTTCCGGCGGCGAACGAGGCCAGGCCGGCCCGCACTTTGTCGGCGGACACTTCCTGGTAAAAGGAATTCCAGGTACACCAGCCGAAGTCGTTGACGAAGTCCGGCAAGGGTTTGTCGCGGCGCAATTTTCCCGTGCCGAGCCGTTGGTTGACGGCGCGGGCGCCGGCGTCGGCCAGTTGGTAAGGATCGCTCCCCACCGAGACAAACAGCGCCACGCCGCCCTTGCCGGTCACCCCGGCATCCCCCGTCATCCCGGTGATCTTCAATCCTTCCGCCGCGCCGCTCAGGGTGAAGCAGAACGGGCCGTCCATCAGCGGGACGAGCATGACGCAATCGCCCGGCTCGGTTTCGGCCAGCAGCCATTGGGTTTCCAGCGCGACCTCGGAGCCATTGGTTCCTGCTTGCGGGAGCATCCACCACGGCTCGTCCCGATGGCAGCCGGTGAACCGCCGCAGCCCGGCAATGACGCCCAGCGGCGCTTCGAGCAGGGAATCGGGCCGCGCCGCGGACCAGCGCAAAAACACCCCGGCGCCCGACGGGTCCTTGACGATGGAAAACTCCGGGGAAACATGGCGCAACACGGCGCGGTCGCCGAGCGAGAGCGTGCCGTCGCGCAAAGAAAAGGACTCCGCGGAGGCAGGAGCCGCCGCGCCGAACAAGACAAGGCCCAAGGCCAGATGGCGAAGAATGGAATTCATAATAAGTTAAGGCCAATGGCATCCAGCCGCCCGCCCTGGCTTCCGGGTTGGCAGGAGGCATTTCAGACGCCCTTGCACTTTTTGGCAATGCAGGAAGATGGCCGGGAACCGGAATGATGGCAAGCCGCTTTCATCCCCAAACCTGAGATTTTGCTTCCATCCCGCCGTTTCTCCGTTTACTAACACTCCATGCCAAGCCTGATCCTGAAGCCCACGCACAAGGCCGTCAGCGCCTATTACGAGTCGCTCGCCAAATTTGCGGAGCTTGGCATCAAACACGAAACCGCCGTCCGCTCCGCTTTTCAGGAACTGCTCGAACACTGCGCCCGCCAATTCGATTGGAAACACGTTCCCGAATACGCCATCAAACGCAAAGGCCAGGCCGATGCGAAAGCCGACGGCGCGCTCCTCGACAATTACGGCCTCAATCACGGCCTCTGGGAGGCTAAAAGCTCGGCCGACGACCTCGACAAGGAAATCAAACACAAGTTTTCCATCGGATACCCCAAGCAGAACATCCTTTTCTGGCAACCGGACCGCGCTGTGCTTTACCGGGAAGGCGAACGGTTTTACGACGCCGACCTGACCAAGCCGGATGACCTTGTCCAAATCCTCAAGCTGTTCCTGGACTTCGCCCCGGCGGTCATCGCGGAATGGGACAAGGCGGTGGACGAATTCCGGGACAAAGTCCCGCAAATCGGCCAGAGCCTCAAAGCCCTCATTGAAAAGGAACGCCAGACCAACCAGAAATTCATCGCCGCCTTTGACAGTTTCTGCTCGCTCTGCCGCGGTTCGCTCAATCCCAACATCTCCATCGAGGCGGTCGAGGAAATGATCATCCAGCACATCCTCACCGAGCGCATCTTCCGAAAAATCTTTGATGTGGCCGATTTCATCACGCGCAACGTCATCGCGCAGGAAATCGAGAAGGTCGTCACCGCGCTCAATTCCCGCTTTTTCAGCCGGGACGATTTCAGCAGGAGCCTCGAGCATTTCTACTGGGCGATTGAAAACGCCGCCGCCACCCTCACTGATTTCCACGAAAAACAGACCTTTCTCAACACCGTCTATGAGCGGTTCTTTCAGGGCTTCTGCGTGAAGGTGGCCGACACGCACGGCATTGTCTATACGCCGCAGCCGCTGGTCAATTTCATGGTCGCCAGCGTCGAGCAGGTCCTGAAAAAGGAGTTTGGAACAACGCTGGCCGACAAAGACGTTCACATTCTGGACCCGTTCACCGGCACGGGCAATTTCATCGTCAACATCATGCGGCGCATTCCCAAGTCCGCCCTGCCGTACAAATACGCCAGCGAACTGCACTGCAACGAAATCATGCTCCTGCCGTATTACGTGGCTTCCATGAACATCGAGCACGCCTATTACGAGGCCACCGGCAAATACGAATCTTTTGAAGGCATCTGCCTGGTGGACACCTTTCAAACGGCGGAAAAGGAACAGACGGAATTAAGCATTTTCAACGAGAAGAATTCCGCCCGGGTTGACAGGCAGAAGAAAGCCCCCATCCGGGTCATTATCGCCAATCCGCCTTACAACGCCGGCCAGATCAACGAGAACGATAATAACAAGAACCGCAAGTATCCCGAACTGGATCGCCGCGTGAGCGTGACGTACGGAGAAGCCTCAAAAGCCACCCTCCTCCGCAAACTCTCCGACCCCTACGTGAAAGCCATCCGCTACGCCAGCGACCGGATCGGTGAAACCGGCATCGTTTGTTTCGTCAACAACAATAGCTTTGTCACGCAGAAGACTTTTGATGGGATGCGGAAAGATCTCGCAACGGAATTCGACCTCATTTATGTCCTGGATCTTGGGGGCAACGTGCGGAAGAACCCAAAACTGTCCGGCACAACGCACAACGTCTTCGGCATCCAGGTTGGTGTCAGCATCAATTTGTTCATCCGGCTGCGCAGGCCAAAGCAGGCGAGGCGCCAGGCCAAAGTTTACTATCACGCCGTTGAGCGGGACTGGCGCAAAGAACAAAAATACCGATTCCTTGAAAGCAACGAACAGATCGGCGAAGTGAAATGGGACAAACTGACGCCGGATAAGAAAGGAAATTGGCTCACAAACGGCACTGACCAGGAGTTTGACGCCTTTATCCCCGCTGGCAGCAAAGAAGCGAAGGCCAAAGGCGGCAATGGCTTGGCCATCTTCAAATCTTATTCGCTGGGAGTTTCGACCAATCGCGACGCCGTGGTTTATGATTTCGATGCCAAGCGGCTCGCCAAGCGAGTCGAGCAATTCGCCGATGACTACAATGCCGAACTCCACCGCTGGCAGCAAAAAGGCAAGCCGAAAGACGTGGATAATTTTGTTAATTACGACAAAATAAAATGGAGTGAAACGCTCAAGCGACACCTTACAGATGAACTGGAAGCAAAGTTTTCCGCTGCTAGAATTCTCAAATCGCTGTACAGGCCGTTTGCAGAGATGGAGCTTTACTACGACACTCATTTAGTTGATCGGCCCGGAATGTTTGACAAAGTGTTTCCAAACAAAAAGGCTCACAAAGAGAATTCCGTTCTGCTGGTTCCAAGCCCCGGCGGAAGAAGCCCTTTTTGGTGTTTTGATTCTCGCTTTATTCCAAACCTTAATTTTGTTTCCATAGATTCCGCACAAGGTTTTCCGCTTTTTACCTATTCTGAAGACGGGAAGCACAGGCAGGACAACGTCACCCTTAAAGCGCGCACCTTGTTTCAGATTTTCTTCGATGACGAAAAGATCACGCGGGAAGACATTTTCCATTACGTCTATGCAGTTTTGCATCACCCAACTTACCGCACGCGATTTGCTGAAAATTTGAGGGGCGACCTGCCTCGCATTCCTTTCGTCGGTGTTACCACAGGCGCCAAAGAGGCCCTTTTCTTCACGCTGTCCGCCGTTGAGAAAATGCAGGGCGACGCCAAACCCGGCCACAACCCGCAAGCCAGCGCGAGATTGTTCCACGCCTTCGCCGCCGCCGGAAAACAACTCGCCGAGCTGCACGTCAATTATGAATCGGCCAAGGAATTTCCGCTGAACCGGCAGGAAAACAAGGAGGCCAGGCTCGACTGGCGCGTGGAGGCGATGAAGCTCACCAAAGACAAGTCGGCAATCATCTGCAATGATTTTCTGACGCTGGCCGGCATTCCGCCCCAAGTTTTCGACTATAAGCTGGGCAACCGCAGCGCGCTCGAATGGGTGATTGACCAATACCGCGTCACCCGCGACGAAAAAGGCGACATCGCCAGCGACCCGAACCGCCTGGACGACGAGCAATACATCGTTCGTCTCATCGGCCAGGTCATCACCGTAAGTTTGGAGACGTTAAGACTGGTGAATGCGTTGCCACCAGTGGAAATCTGAGCGGTCCAGCCCGGCAGCCAGCCCATCATTTCGCTACCCAAAGGGCTGAACGGCGGATGGCCAATGCGGCCGCCGTCCTCCGGCTCACCGTGTTCGCCTAAGGACGCTCGGCTTGGATAAGCGAATCACTTGCATCCCCGGCAACAGGCTGGGCGAGAGGCGGGTTGAGTATGATCGGCCCGGTTTCCTTGTTGGTGCTCGTATAAAACCCGTAGCCGACGCCACCGGCCACCACGCCTTTGTAGGTGAAGGAGGTCTTGCTGCCCACCGCATCTATGAAGGAGCCGGACAGCGCGCCACTGGAAGAAGTGAAGGTGAGGCTCACCTTGTTTGAATTGTCCGGAACGGTGAAGGTGAACTTGGAAGGATTATACGTCACAGGAACGTCCAATTCATCCGCCAGGCTCAAACCGTAATAACCCTGGTCCACAACGAAGGTCAGATTCGTCGCTCCAAAGATGTTGTTGGTGGCGTTGGGCGGGACGTAAAGGCTGCCGGTTATGGACTGAATGTTGGTGAATCCATTGGTGTAGTAATTGTCTTTCACCGGCAATTTCACCCAATCCAGGGGTTGTGAATTCACGCCGCCGGAACCGTCGGCGGCGAACTGCAACCAGCCCAGGATCACGCCATCGCCGCTGTAGAGAGAGGCGTAAAACGGGCAGTAGCCGCTATTCGCCAGGGAGCTGGAGAAGGAAATCATCGGGGAAGTGCCGTCCGCCAGGTAGAGAGTCGTCACCACCCCTCCAGTCTTGCTGACCGTGGCGGTTCCATAGCTGTAACCGCCGGGACTTTGGGATGGGTCGCCCTGATTCGGGAGCAGATACATATTGTAAGGTTTGGCGGCGATGTTGGTGTTATAGAAGGCCAGGCCTCCCTGCAGGGCCGCGGAGTCCAGCAGATTGGTCATTGTGGCGTCGGAAAAGGCGTTGACAAAGCCGCCCAGCATCGCGTTGTCGGGGTCCGACAAATTGGTGATCAACACGTTGACATCCAAATACTCCGTTTTGCTGACTTTAATCGTAAAGGCCGCCCCCGCCGCGGAATCGTCCGGCGACATCACCAGTTGGCCGCTGGGGATGCTAATCAGCGAAGTGCTGGGCGCCACGTAGAGCTGGCCGGAATAGCCGCCGGCGCCCGTGAGCTTGATGCTGATGTAACCGGAGTCAATCGGTTCCGCGCCGCTGGGATCAAAAAACAAGCCGGTATAAGTGCCCGCCAGGGTGGCGTTGGTGAAAGGATTGTTGACGAAATTGGCGGTCAAGGCGCCGTCGGTGTCAAAATACTCGAAGGTCGCATTGGAGGAAAGGACATCACCGGTCGCGTCGGTCCATTGCGAGAATATCCAGGTCTTGTTTGCCGGGGTGGCGGTGACGGAATAGTTGTTGCCCACTTGCAACACCTGGCCGGTCTTGAGGCCCTTGACGGTTCCCGCGCCGGCCGGATTGATCGTCACGGTGGCGGCATTGGTTTGGATCCATAAGAAAGTGCGCGAGACGCTGGCGGAAACGTTGCCGGACGTGTCCATCGCATAGACCGTGATGACATTCGTGCCGGGCTGGCCGGGAGGCTGGCTCAAATCCACCTCGGCCGTCCAGGAAAGCGAGTTGGTTGGCCATTCCGGCCCCTGGTCAACCTGCGTCAAATTGGAGGTGTCGCCGTTGACATAATACAGGATGCCGGCCACAGCGACGTTATCCTTGGCTGTGCCTTCCAGGTTAATGATCGAATCCTGGTTATATACCGCGAAGTCGGCCTTGGGGGAGGTGATGGTGACGGTGGGAGGAATGAAATCGGCCGTGCCGGTCATGGTCCCGGCTTCGAGCGCGAAAGCGGAGCCGTCCGCATTGGTGTGCTCCGTCTCCGTATTTTTCCCGGCCACCGGCACATTCGTGTTATCGTAGGCGAACATGCCGCCACCGTTGTCGGTGGCATCGAGGACCAGGCTCAATTCATAAGTCTTGCTGATCGGCTGGGTTGCCGGCGTCCCGGTGGAGTTGGTGGCGAAGGACGGCTCCTGACCCAAAAAGTCAGCGGAGGACGAGCCGGCAACCGTGATGGCGGCGGCAGTCCAACTGACCGTCACGCTCCCGTTTGACATCAGGGCGCCCCAGACATTCGTCACGAGGATTGGGAAGGCGGCGCTGCCGCCATTTTTATTGGTGGTAAACTTGAACGCGCCGCCCAGCGTGTTGGAAACAATTGGCAAAAGGCTTCCAGTGGGGCCGATACTGATCGAAAACAGGGAGTTGGAGTCCAGGCTGGTTGGGTCAAGGCCGGTGTTGGTGAGAAAGGGAAGCCCCTCCAGGGGCAGGGAAATGGCCAGGCTGCCCGAACCGGTCGTCTCGGCCTGATCGTCGGTGGCGGGAGAATCCTTCCAGGTATCGGTGTAGGAGACTCCGCCGGCGGCGCCGCTGGAGGAGCCGGTTTCCAAGGGAAAAGTCATGTCACCCGGATTGGTGTATTCCGTCTCTGTGTTTTTGGTGGTCGCCGGCACATCCGGGTTATCGTAGCTGAACGTTCCGCCACCATTGTCGGAAGCGTCCAGCACCACAGAGACTTCATTGGTCTCGAGCATTTTGGCAAAGGTGTTGTCGGCCGGTATCCCATCGGAGGTCGCGGCGAAGGAGGCCTTCTCAAACAAAAGGTCAACGGGGGACGAACCGGTGACCGTGAGGGTGGTGGCAGTCCAACTGACCGTCGCGCTCCCGTTGGTTGTCGTGACGCCGGAGGCCTCGGTCAGGATGATGGGGAAGACGGCGCTGCCGCCGCTCTTATTGGTGGTGAATTTGCCGGCCTCGCCCAGGGTGTTGGAAACAATTGACACAGGACTTCCAGTGGGGCCGATGCTGATCGAGAACACCGAGTTGGAGTCCAGGGTGGTTATATCATTGAGTGACCCGTTAGTGTCCAAGGGCAGGGAAACCTTGAAAGTGAACGAACCGGCGGTGATGGCGTAGTCCTGGGAGGCAGGCGCATCTTTCCAGGTGTCGGTGTAGGAGACTCCAGCAGTGGCGCCACTGGCGGAGCCGGCTTCCAAAAAAACAGTGCTGCCATTTGGATTGGTGTACTCCGTCTCGGTGTTTTTGGTGGTCTGCGGCACCTCCGGGTTGTTGTAGCTGAACGTGCCGCCACCGTTGTCGGAAGCGTCCAGCGTTACGGAGACTTCATTCGTCTCGATTTCTTTGGCAAAGGTGTTGGAGGCCGGTATCTGAACGGAGCTGGCGACGAATAATGCCTCCTCCCGCAAAATGTCATTGGAGGACGTGCCGGTGACCGTGATGGTGGTGGCCGTCCAACTGACCGTCACACTCCCGTTGGTGGTCAAAGCGGGCGGGACATTCGTCAGGAGGATGGGGAAGAGGGCGCTGCCGCCATTCTTATTGGTGGTGAATTTTAAAGCATCGCCCAGCGTGTCGGAAACAATTTGCACAGGGTTTCCAGCAGGGCCGATGCTGATCGAAAACAGCGAGTTGGAGTCCAGGGTGGTTATATCGAGCGGCCCGTAGGCGGCCAAGGGCAGGGAAATCTTGAAACTGAACGAACCGGTCGTTTCCGGGTATTCAAAGGCGGCAGGCGCGTCTTTCCAGGTATCGGTGAAGGTCGCGTTGGTCGCGGCTTGGACGAAGTTGGAGGCGGCGCAGAGGCTGGCGGCCAGGGTGAGCCAGCGGATGAATTCGGTCTTTTTATTCATAATAAGTTGGGTCTTTGTCATCAAAATAATGGGAACCGGCATTTTATGTTGGTTTCTGCGCCAACCCGCGCATGGGAGGGCGGCCTTGAATAAGGCCAATCCCGGATTTTGCAAACGGGTTTTTGAAAATTCTTTGAAAAATGCGCACTTTTTAGTTTTCACCATGCTGACAAGTTGCCTTGATTGTTCTTCCTAATTGTCCTGGCGTTTTTTGCGGTTTCCTCAATGGCATTGCTCCGTCGCGCCGGAAGTGGTATTGACCACCAGCAACCTGGCCGGATTGCCATTGCGGATGAATACAACATGCTCCCTGCCAATGGGTTGCGCGGTGCGAATTTCCGCTCCGGCCGGCGTGTCGCAATTCCAAACCGCCTTCTTCTCCGCCGTAATCTCCGTGACGCCGAATGGGTGCGCAAAAAGAACATTCCCATTGGACAGCAGTGTGGCGTCGCTGATTTCGCCTTTGGACTGCGGGACGGTGTTTTCGCAAGACCAGTCCGCCTTCCCCTTGCGCACGGTGTTTGGGAGGCGGTGAGCCGACGGTTAAAGAGGGGCGCAATCCAGCCGCGCCCAAAGACAATTCACCTGTCGGCAACGCCCGCGCGCAGGGCACAGAAAGTGTTTCGCGGCACATGAGCCCCGCGCCTGGCGCCGCCGCCGCCGCCCCGGCCTATTTTTTCCCCTTCTTTTCCTTCGCCTTGGACGCCAGTTCGTAAGTGAGCGTCTTGTTGCGGCGCTTGGAGCCGGCATACTTGCGCGCCCATTCCCGGTTGGCGATGGCGTGCTTGAGGCAATGCCAGGCGGTCACCCGCTTGTCGCCGCAGATCACGCAACGGCCTTCCTTGGCCCGGCGCAACTGCCATTTTTGCTGGCGCGAAATCGGCAGGTCGGTGAACTCATCCAGGATTTTCTTGCGCGTATAGGTGGGTGCTTTGCTTTTTTTCTTTGTCATAAATTGGCAATTAACGGCCCTGGCGGAGCTGGCGGGTCCGGCGCAGGCTCAAAGGCGCCCCAAAACCCGCGATCACCCCGTGGACCACCGCGTAGGCGCGCGGCAGTTCCCCCGGCGGTATCCGCCTGATGGCGTCTATGAGCTTGCGCTCCGGCAAGGACAGCGCCGAGCCGGGATCCGCCTTCAATTCCAGCGTTTTGGCGTTGATCGCCTCGGGCCGTTGGGCCGCCACGATCAATTTGAACAGCCGCAGGGTCGTCTGGCTGGGACGGACCGGCGAATTGGGGTTGACGAGCTGATTGACCGCGCCGGACGTCATGGCGAGCTGCCGCGCCGCCTCCGCCTGCGTCCAGCCGATCACCTTCATCAAGTCCAGAAACTCTTGTTTTAACGGGTCTAAAGGTTGCATACCATTTTTTTTCACATTTATACTAAGTTTTCCGTTGACTAAGCCTTACACTATGTTAATTTACTGCCTAAGTATATGCCATCGTTCAATCAAATAAAAGCCAAAAATGACCGTTTGGCAAGAATTTTCTACACTACACCCGGACTTTTGTCCAGCGCCACCGCGCTTTTCCGCCGCCGCGCCCCCGCATCCGCCGCCCCCGCCCCCACCCCCCCCGCCCCTTGCGCCCCATGAACACCGCCCTGGCCAGCCTTGCGCCCCCCGCGGCCCCCTCCGCCGCGCCGTTTCCGTCCGCCGGGCGGGAATTGATCTCCTCCATCACCCTGCGGGCGCCGTTGCTGGGGGTGGGGCCGGCCCGTTTGGCCCTGCGCTGCGGGGAGGGCCAACTGATGGACTGGATCCTGAGCGGGGACCTGGAATGGGCCTTCGATCTCCGCCGGGCCGGCGCGCGCCGCTCCTGCCTGCGCATTCTCACCGAGTCCATCGTCCGCCTGCAACAGCGCGACCGCCTCCTGACGCCCCGCGAAAAAGCCGCCCAGAGGCTGCACCCGCTGGAGAACGTCTTTGATGCCATGTTCCAGCATCACAAGTCCTTTTTGTTCAGCACCGAATTGGCCCGGGTGTGGGCTTGCAGCCCCCACCACATCCATAACCTCATCCAGGACGGCCTGCTCGGCCGGGTGGACAAGGACTACGTCCCCCGCGAGGCGGCGCGGATTTGCCGCCAGACCGCCTTCCATTTTATGCAAACCAGAAGAATCCTATGAAAACGAACAGAATCAGAACCACCCAGCCCGTCATTCGCACCCGCGAAGGGATGGAATCGCTCATCGGCGAGATCGCCGCGCTGAAAAACCAGCAACGCCTCCTCACCGCCGCCATGGATGAGCAAATCCAGTTCATTCGCGAGCAATTCGAGCCTCAACTCGCCGCCCAAAATGAAGCCCTCGACCAAAAAATGGAACACGCCCGCGTCTGGGCCGAAGCCAACCCGCACGAATTCGGCGCCGCCCGTTCCATTGAAACCGTGCATGGCGCCGTCGGCTGGCGCACCGGCCAGCCCGCCTTGAAAACCCTGCCGGGCTGGACCTTTGACCGCGTTTTGCAAACCCTCAAAACCGCGGGCGCCCCCGGCTACATTCGCGTCAAGGAAGAAGTCCACAAACAAAACCTCCTCTCCGACCGCGACGTCCTCGGCGCGGAAAAACTGCGGGAATTGGGCCTGCGGGTCGTCCAGGAGGAGACCTTCTTCGTGGAGCCAAAGCTGACCGAAGTTCCCGAACCCGCCTAACCATCGGGTTTTGCTTCGTCCCGCAGCGCCGCCAAGATTTTCCGATGGGCGCCGGTGAACGCCAGACGCTCCAACTGCGCCGGCGTCCGCCACACGCCCGGCCCGGGGCCTTTTCCCGGACGCCCCGGCCATTGCGCCCGCCAGGCCTCCAGCAAAATTCGATGCCGCGTGATGGAATGCCGCGCGCGCCAAAACGGCTGGGTCCCCGTCAGCACAAACGGCGCGGCGGCCGCCGCCGGCGGATGATTTTCATCCGGCGCGATTTCCACGTTGGGAAACTCCCAGAGATGGGCGTTGACCCCGCCCGGCGGCCGCTGCCGGGCCAGGAAGCGCCCATCTTTTTTGACAATAAACGCGGCGAACCGCCGCCGGGAGGTCTTCCCCGACGGCTTGAGCATGGGAAACTCCCCCTGGCGGCTCTCCCGCCGGGCGAAACAAATTCGTTGCAGCGGGCAGGCCGCGCAACGCGGTTGTTTGGGTGTGCAGAGGAGCGCCCCCAGCTCCATCAAGGCCTCATTCAACCGCCCGCAGTTCCGGCCGGCTGCTCCCCGGCCACCGGCAATGGCCACCAGTTCCTCCGCCAACTGCCACAGCCGCTGGTTGGCCTGCTTTCCCCGGGGATATCCCGCCACGCCATACAGACGGCTCAACACCCGCATCACATTCCCGTCCAATGCCGCCGTCGGCTGGTTAAAGGCGATGCTGCAAACCGCCCCCGCCGTATAGCGCCCGACTCCCGGCAGAGCCAGGGCCTCGGCATAATTCTTTGGGAACTCGCCGCCATGCTTTTCCACCATGACGCGCGCCGCCGCATGCGCGTTGCGCACCCGGGCATAATAACCCAGGCCTTCCCACAACTTATGCGCCTGGGCCGGACTGGCGCGGGCGAAGGCGCGCACATCCGGCAGAGCTTGCATCCACCGTTGCCAATAAGCGGCGGCGGTATTGGCCCGCGTTTGCTGGAGCATGATTTCCGAAATCCAGACGGCGTAAGGATCGCGCGTCCGCCGCCACGGCAAATCCCGCGCGTTTTCCCCAAACCACTCCAGGAGCCGCCGCACCGCCTCCCGATTAAGTTTGCTTGTTTTCAGCGTTCCCTTTTCAGTTCAGGCCTGATAATGAACAGCGAACACGCATCCCGCAAGGCGGGACTGACAACGGCGCAAATCCCGTGAACCCCATCACCAACTACACCTGCAAGCTGACCGACTCCCAGGCCGGCGCCCTCCAACATTACCTGCGCGAGCATGGCTACACTTTCCGCGATGTCCCCTACGCCCGCTTCGCCGCCGACCGGGAAAAAACCAATGTCGTCTTTTACCAGAGCGGCAAACTGGTCGTCCAGGGCAAGGGCACGCAGGATTTTGTCGAATTTGTTCTCGAGCCGCAGATCTTGCGGGAAGTCACGCTCGGCTACGAAACCATTTTGCATCCCGAGTTGCTCGCCCCCCGCATTGGCGTGGACGAAAGCGGCAAGGGCGATTTTTTCGGCCCGCTCTGCGTCGCCGGGGTCTATATCAATGAATCGGTCGTCACGGCCTGGAAAGGCGCCGGCATCCGCGATTCCAAGAAAATCTCCGGCGACCGCCGCATTGCCGAGCTGGCCAAACTGATTCGCGACACCCCCGGCTGCGTTCACACCGTCGTGCCCATTGGCGACGAAGCCTACAACCGGCTTTACTCCAATATGGGCAGCGTCAACCGCTTGCTGGCCTGGGGCCACGCCCGGGTCATCGAGAACCTGATGGGCCAGTCCCACCGGATGAAGCCCCTGCCCGTGCGGGCCATCAGCGACCAATTCGCCCACGACAAAGAGACCGTGGCCGGCGCGCTCATGAGCCTGGGCCGCGGCATTGAATTGGTCCAGCGCCACAAAGCCGAGGAAGACCTGGCCGTCGCCGCCGCCAGCATATTGGCCCGCAACGAATTTGTCACCCGGCTGGCTGCCTTGGGCAAACGTTTCGACTTCATCTTTCCGAAAGGCGGGTCCGCCGCCGTGGACGCCGCCGCCCGGGAATTCGTCGGCAAATATGGGGCCGGCAAACTGGGCGAAGTCGCCAAGACCCATTTCCGCACCGCCCTGCGCGCCCAGGGCCTGCCCGAGCCGCCAAAGAAAGAGTGGCGCCGTTCCAGCCCCAAACGCCCGGCTGCGTGAGTTCCAATCCCAGCCGCGCGGGCGATGGAGACAACGGCCCCATGATGGCGCCCTTCCTCTTCGCCAACTCCTCGCTGTTTTCGGTGGAACACCAAGCGAGGCTGGGGAGGTTGCCGTTGGTCTTGTCAATCGCAACGCGATTGGAGCGTCCAGCCCAGGGTTGCGCGCTTCGCGCTACCCTGGGTGAGAATTCAGAGCAATCACAACCCCTTCAGCAGAGATTTTTAAGCTGAAGATA
>Ga0326727_10012835_pt1 | contig 18891 bp, 17 predicted proteins | sample MB2enrmetagenome_FD_207643 | JGI IMG/M metagenome (GOLD analysis project Ga0326727, IMG submission 207643) | Lab enriched peat soil microbial communities from McLean, Ithaca, NY, United States - MB29MY | ecosystem: Environmental > Terrestrial > Soil > Wetlands > Peat | place: USA: New York...
AGGAGATCGGCGTTAATCCCTCCACGGTCAGCCGCGCGGTGGCCAACAAGTACGCCCACACCCCGCAGGGGGTCATCGAGCTGCGCTTCTTCTTCTCCGAAGGATCGAATGGGCCCGAAGGCGCTGACACGCCCCTGCTGGTGCTCAAGCGCAAGGTTCGCAAACTGATCGCCGAGGAGGACGCGCGCCATCCCCTCACCGACGACCAGTTAGCCTCCATGCTTCAGGCCCAGGGCATCCAGCTGACCCGACGCACCGTGGCCAAATACCGCGAAGACATGAACATCCCCAGCACCCACCAGCGCCGCCAGCGCGACGGTTAACGTGCAGGGATTAGGGTTCCCCTTTTCCCTTTTCCCTATTCCCTATTCCCTGTTCTCTAGTCCCTACCAGGGCAGATGCTATAGAATCCGAAGTTCTCCAGCGGGAATATTCTGTTGCGAGAACAAAGTAGCGGAGGTCAACCATGGAAGTGGAGTACACCGCCAGAAAAGTGAGGATATCCAAGGCGCTGCGCATGCAGGCTGAGGAGGGGATGGAGCGGATTGCCCGCATGTTGGGCAAAAGCGCCTGCGCCAACATTGTATTTGACGCGCAGAAGCGTTTGCAGATGGTCGAGGTGACCATTCAGGCCCGGCTGCACACCATTGTGGCCGCGGGCAAGTCCGATACGCTGCAGTCGGCGCTGCGCCAGGCCATCGAGCACGCTGAAAACCAGGCGCGCCGCCACCGGGACCGGAGGATGGCGATCAAACGGCAGCCCAAGGAGGAGAAGGTGCTCACGGCGCCCCCGGTGGCAAGGCCCAAAACCCGCGCTACCCAGCTCGTGACGGAAGTCACTGAGGAGAAATCAGTTCGCGCCGCCGCAAAAGCCCGCGCGGCCATCGGCGTGCATTCTTTCCCAGCCCGTAAGGCGGTCGTCGAGTCGCATATTGTCACCAGCGGCGAGGCCTTTGCTCTCAGACCCATGACCATCGAGGAGGCCGTGAAGGAGGCCGAATTCCGTGACCGCGACTTGATGGTCTTCCACAATTTGTCCGGAGAACTGTTTGTACTCCACCGCCGTCGCGACGGCCAGTTGGAGCTGGTGGAGATCCCCTAGAGTCTGTCCAATTCCTGCGTCCTGAGCAACCTCAACGCGGGAGAGTTTTCGGAACCGAAGGAAGGTCCTTGCCCCACGGAAGAACTACGGAGGGGAGGCACGTGGGACCTTCCGCGGTCGCCTTGAGTATTCCTTTTGCTTTGCCGGGCACATACGGAAAAACGGCCATCACCGCGTGGCCATTGGCGTTCGTCGTCAGCATCTCGCTGACGGACTCTCCTTCCGACTCCAACACTAATGGAATCTTTGCTTTAGCTGGAAATCGGTCGGCAATGATCAGGACCGCCGTGGCATCTGGCTGGGCGACTCTCACTTCCAGCTTGCACCCCTTGACTTCTGATATCACAGGATGGAGAACGAGTGTGCCGTAAATCAGCAACTGCCGATCCCGCGAGAAGAGAAGATAGCGCACCGGCTCCGCGCTCTCGGTCACCGTCAGAACATCGAACTCATCGTCCCCCGCTTTGAAGCTCAACTCCTGCTCCGGCTGTGGCGGGTGAAGCATCAATAAGCCTTGTCCATTCAAATAGATATCCCTTGGATCGGTGGAGAAAATATTGTCCATCGGCCAGTAGCCCAACGCGAAGACCTTGTTTTCAGGAGCACCTTCGGCATATACACGAAAGCGCGCCGAAACACGTCCACCTTGCATCACCTGTTCGTCAATCTTTTCGAAGCGCAAGCTCAACCCCGATGGATTGAAGTGCGATCCTGTCAGATTCTGGTCACGTGACCCCGCATCGTCCCACCGGGCCTGACGCTCCAGGAGGGTTAGTAACTCTTTAGTGGGGTTGGGCTGGCCCTTGAAACTGAAGTAGTTCAAGACATCCGATTGCTTTAAGTTTTGTCCATAGCAAAAGACCGGGGAGTGGAGCAGGGCACAGAGCGAGATGCAGACGAAGAGCCGAATCGGCTTGAACATATATATAGTTTCGGCTATGTCCTACCCAAACGCAACCGGATTTGGGGGAAGCTTTGGTCACTGTTAGTGGTAATCTGGGTCACAATAATGTCCCGCATTGCGATACTCAAGCCCTAAAGGTGAGTCCCATCACATCCCCGAGCCCCACAGCAAACTAGCATTGCAACCATGAACGCAGAGACCCTTATTCTGATTGCGCCGTGTTCGCTTTTGCTGGGCGCCGCGCTGCAGATCCTCGTTGCGCGGCTTTGTTCAGCAAGAACAAAGGGGATACTGGCTTTTCTCGCCTGTCTGCCGGCCGTCGTTGCCGTGGCCGGGCTGATTGGGTCGGTCAAGGCTGGACGGGCAGTCGATCTGAACGCGATGCACTGGGACGGTCCGCTGGCTCTTGTCTTCCATGTGGACGCCCTCAGCGTCCTTTTTGCTTTGATGGGGACAGGCCTGGGCGCCTTCGTGCTGCTCTACTCCATCGGCTACATGGCGCACGACAAGGCCGCCACCCGCTTCTACGCCTCCATGCTGGTTTTTATCGCCGGCTTTGTCGGACTGGTCTACAGCGCCAACCTCTTCTTCTTCTATCTCTGCTGGGAACTGGTTGGGTTGTGCTCCTTCAGTTTGGTGGGCTTCTGGTACACCAACCGCGAGGCCGTCGCCGGCGCGCGCAAAGTGCTGCTGATGACGCACATCGCGGGCTACGGCCTGCTGGCGGCGATTCTGGTGGTCTTTCACCGCACCGGCAGCGCGCTGTGGACCGATCCGGCCGTGGCGCACGCCTTCACCGGCGGCATCTTTGTGCTGATGCTGGTGGCGCTGGTGGCGAAATCTGTTCAGGTGCCATTACATACCTGGATTCCAGAAGCGATGGCCGCGCCGACGCCGGTCAGCGCCCTGCTGCACGCCGCTTGTTACGTCAAGGCCGGCGTTTACCTCGCCGCTCGTATGCACAGCTTTGGCGCATGGCCGGTAAACGGAGGCTTCGCCTGGGGAAGTGAATCCCTGATGTGGGTCGGCACCGTCACCATGGCCGTGGGCGTGATGTACGCCATGGTGCAGACCGATCTAAAGCGCATGCTGGCCTACTCCACCGTGAGCCAAATTGGCTACATGATGATGGGCATCGGCATCGGAACGCCGCTGGCGATTGCCGCAGGCCTTCTCCATTGCCTGAATCACGGATTCTTCAAGGCAGGGCTGTTTTTGACCGCCGGCTCGGTGCAGCATGCCTCGGGCACGCGCGACATGAACCAGCTCGGTGGCTTGGCGCAGAAGATGCCCAAGACGACGCTGTCGTGGTTGATTGGCGTGGGCAGCATGATGGGCATTCCACTGATGAGCGGCTTCGCCAGCAAGTGGATGCTCTACGCGGCAGCCTTGCAGGCTGGATGGGCGGTTCCCGCCATGGTCGCCTGGGCGGCCAGCCTGGGCACGGTCTTTTTCGGCGCCAAGGCCACCAGCGCGGTCTTCCTCGGCCCGCTGACCAAGGCGACCAAAGACGCCCACGAGTCCCCGCCGACCATGGTCTGGGGCATGGGATTCCTGGCCGCGGGCAGCGTCATTCTGGGCGTCGCGCCGCAGTTGGCGGTCAACTATCTGCTCAATCCGATTCTGTTGGCGTTGCAACTCAGCCCCGTGCAGGTGACATGGTTTGGCTTGTCGGTGGGTGCGGGCAGCTTCTCGACCATGGGCGGCCTGGTGCTGGCCTTGGTCTCGCTGATTCTCGGCGGGTTGATCTACGCGATTGCTTATGTCTCGCGCCAGCCGAAGGTTGATGGCGCGGCGCTGGCCGGCGGCGGCGTCTTTACCGGCGGAGAGCCGTTGTCATCGGAGGGAAGGCTCACGGCCGGCGATTTCTCCAGCATCTTCCTGCAAAACTGGCATGAGTTCTTCCGCTGGTCCAATGTGGACGCTGTTTATCTGGGCGTTTGGAGTGGATTGCAGGCTGCCTCGCGCGGGCTGGGCGTTGTTGTTTCCTGGATGGAGCGGCGGGCGCTGGCGTTGGTGATTGTGCTGGCGGCGGCGGTGTTCGTATTTTTTCGCTGGATTACTCCTAGTACTCCCGGCTTATATGAAGGAGGCATAATGCCTATGCCTCCTCTATTGATTGCAGCTTGCGCGGTAGCCGCGGTCGCATTGGTTCTTGCAGCACTAATCAACTCTGCTAGCCGCAAGCGCGTACCGTTGATTCTGCTGATTGGTGCTTCCACCGTTGCCGGCCTTCTTGTTGCTCCACCTCTGCTTCGTCTTGGACTACTGGAGCTCGGCGCATTGCTCACCGTTGTGTTGGTCTGGCAGACGGCCCGAACGCAAGCCGCCAAGTTTACTTATCTCGCTGTGGTTCTTATTGCGGCCCTGTTATTGATCGGCAGCGAATTACTAATCGCGAATGGTCAAGAACAGTGGGCCTGGGCTCTGTTCATCACCAGTGTCTGCGTCAAGCTGGCCGCAGTTCCGATGTTCTTTTGGTTGCTTAGCATTGCTGATGAATTACCTTCTGTTGTCTTAGGCTTGATAATTGCTGTTGTCGACATGGCGGCCTTCGGGGAGTTCTATCTTTCATCATGGAGCTTTTCGGAATATGTGGGATTCTCTCCAGGTGGAATTCTGTTAGGAGTAGCTGCCATAACGTCTTTGATAGCCGCTCTTTTGATGCTTACGCAGCGCAGCCTGAAACGGCTGCTCGTGCTATCGACCATCGAGGACATAGGATTCCTGCTGTTGGGATTCGGAGCCTCCAACATACTCGGATGGAATGGCGCGATCTTTGCCGCCTCGACTCACGCCCTTGCCAAGGCTCTGCTCTTCATCTGCCTCAGCGGTCCCGAAGCCGACGGCGTGCTGGACGGCGAACACACCAGCCTGGCTACACGCTATCCGGTCGCTACCTTTGGCTTCCTCTTTGGAATGCTGGCCATGCTGGGCATTCCGCCGACGATGGGCTACATCGGACGCTGGAGACTCTACGAGACGGCCGTGCAAATCGGCTGGCCGCTGGCGGCGGTCTTCATTCTCTCGTCTATCTTTGCGCTGATTGCGTACACCTTGGCTTTGACCCGCATCTGGTGGGGACCGGCCGCGGACAGTAACTCACCTCCGCTCCCTGATTCGCCGATAAGGGAACCATTCCTGTTGCAGGCCGTGATCGTTGCGCTTGTGGTGCTGGTCCTGGCCGCTGGAATCTGGCCGAACGCGCTGCAAATGCTGCTTGGAGGGAGACCATGAAGCTCTGGAGTAAATTGATGTGCTATTGCCGCAGCCGCAGCCCATGGATCTTTCACATGAACTCGGGCAGTTGCAACGGTTGCGATATTGAGATTGTGGCCAGCCTCTCGCCGCGCTACGACGCCGAGCAGTTGGGCGTGCGCCTGGAAGGCTCGCCGCGTCACGCCGACATTCTCTGCGTCACCGGCCCGGTCACGCACAACGCCGTCCAGGCCATCAAGACGGTCTACGGGCAGGTCTACGGGCCCAAGGCTGTGGTGGCCATTGGCTCGTGCCCGGCAACGACCAACGTCTTCATCGACAGCCGCACGCTGGCCGGGCCGCTGCACAAGCACATTCCCGTCGATGTCTTCGTTCCCGGCTGCCCGCCCCGTCCCGACGCTATTGTGCTGGGCATAGCCAAGGCTGCGCAAATCCTGGCCGCGCGTGGCTCCAAGCCCCTTGTAGCGGCAGCCGAGCCCGAGATTGTGGGCGACCCCGGAGAAAATTGCGTAAGCTGCGCATGCAGTTCCAGTGAGGTGCAGGCATGATGACACCAGAGATTTGGGGCAGTCTGACCACTGCCTTAGCGCGACTGCTCATCTTTCCCGGCTTGCTCTTCGCCGTGCCCGCCGCGTGGTTCTTCCTCTGGGTGGAACGCAAAGCCGTGGCGCGGATGCAGGGCCGCATTGGACCTCCCTTCATGCAACCGTTCTACGACTTCATCAAGCTGCTGGGCAAAGACACGCCTCAGCGCACGGGCGTGGGCGGCATGTTGATGAAGGCTTGGCCGCTGATTGCTGTCTCGGCGGCGGCGGGCGCGGTGGGACTGTTGCCGGTGCTGCCCGCCTCGGGCGGCTTTCAGGGCGATCTGATTCTGCTGCTGGCGCTGCTCGAACTGCCTTCCATGTGCATCATCGCGGCGGGCTTCAGTTCGCGCTCCATCTTCGGCGAGATCGGCTCGTCGCGCGAGGCCGTTCTCAGCGTCAGCTATAACGTCGTTTTCCTGCTGGCCATCATCTCCATCGCCGCCTCGCAGCACACCTTCAGCCTCTCGGCGCTGGCGCAACTTCCCGCTTCGCCGTTGCGCTGGCTGGGGATTGCGGCGATCCTTGTTTGCCTGCCCGCAAAGCTCCATCTCAATCCCTTCTCGCTGCCCAACGCCGAACAGGAGATCTACTCCGGCCCCATGGTCGAGTATGCCGGACCGGAGCTGGCCATGTGGGAGCTTTCGCATGGGCTGGAATGGGTTGCTGCCACCGGACTGGTGGCCACACTGATCGTTCCGGCCTTCACGCTTTGGTGGATTGCCGCTCTGGTTTTCGTCGCTCTATCTTTTGTCATCGTGCTACTTTTGTCAGTGACGGCGGCGGCAACGGCGCGCTTGCAGATCGACACCACGGTGCGTTTTTACTGGCAATGCACGATTATCTTCGCGGTACTGGCGGTTGCCTCCGCGCTTTTCATGAGGCTTAAAGCATGAACATTCTGACCATGCTGTGGAAGAACCTGTGGGGCGGCTCGCGGACGATGCTCTTTCCCGCGCGTCCCATAGTGAGCGAGCGTTACCGCGGACTTGTGCGCTTCGATCCTGCGCTTTGCTCCGGCTGCGCGATTTGCAGGATGCGCTGCACCGCGCGCGCCATCGAGTTCAAGGCGGGCAAGGGCGAGTTCACCTGGAGCTACGAGCCCGGCCAATGCACCTTCTGCGGGCGCTGCGTCGAGGGCTGCAAGGAACATGCGCTGAGCCAGGATTCGGAGTGCCCGCCGATTTACACGACTCCCGGCGAGCTGAAAAAATCCTACACTATTGCCCGCAAGCAGACCGTCAAGCCGGCCGTGGTTCCGGCGACGGCTGCTGTCGCCGGACAAATAGAACAAGCTGCCAACCCCGCAACTGGAGGCGCGCAATGAGTTCGCTTGAGACGATTCAGAGAAAACTCGGCATCTCCGTATCCTTTGTTGAACAGGGCGGCGTGCAATGGCTCGCGCTGGACGCGACGAAGGTGCGCGAGCTGGCCAAGGCGATGAACGAAATCCACGCGCGCTTTATCACCATCACCGCCTATCAGCTTCCCAAGGACGAGGGCTTTCGCCTGGAGTACCACTGGGACCTCAACGGCCAGTTGCTGGGCTTTTCCATTCCGCTTGCCGGCAAATCCATCGAGAGCATCTTTGATCTCACCGAGGCCGCGGATTGGATTGAGCGCGAGATCCATGAAGAATATGGCATCGACTTCACGGGCCGTGAATACGAACCCCTGCTGCTGCGCCAGGGAGAGACGCCGGGCGTGAACCTGCGCGACGTTGTGGCCGCGAGCAAGGAGAATATATGAGCTACAAAATCCCCATGGGGCCCTATCACCCGGCTCTGGAAGAACCCTACAAGCTGGATATGATCTGCGAAGGCGAGACGGTAATCGACGCCAAGCTGCATATCGGATTCAACTTTCGCGGCATTGAGCATCTGGCCGAGACGCGCAACCACATTCAGGTCATCGCGCTGATGGAGCGGGTCTGCGGCATCTGCTCGAACATCCATACGCTCACCCTTTGCCGGGCGATGGAGGGGCTGACCGGCCTCACCCCACCTCCCCGCGCGCAATACATTCGCGTCATCATGGCGGAGCTGGAGCGGCTGCACTCGCACGTGCTCTGGGCTGGCATTGCGGCCAAGCTCATGGGATTCAAAACCATGTTCATGACCTGCTTCGAGATTCGCGAGAAGGTGATGGACATTCTCGCCGCCATCAGCGGCAACCGCGTCAACTACTCGATGAACCGCATCGGCGGCGTCAATAGAGACATCACCGACCCTGCATCAATTTTGAAGATGGTCGAGGCGCTGGAGGGCGAGATGGCGCGCACCGTCATCCCCATCTTCACCACCAGCAGGACGGCGCGCTCGCGCTGCGCGGGCATTGGCGTGCTAACCACGGAGAAGGCCATCTCCTGCGGCGTGGTTGGTCCGGTGGCGCGCGCCTCGGGATTGCCTCAAGATCTGCGGAAAGATGCGCCTTACGCGGCCTACGCGGAGATGGAGTTTGACGTGCCCGTGCAGCCGGACGGCGACGTGCGCGCCCGCCTGCTCGTCCGCGCCCTGGAGATTATGGAAAGCTGCAAGATTCTTCGTCAGGCGCTGGCCAAGCTGCCGCCCGGCGAGATCCACACCGAGGGAGAAAAATTCGCCTTCATCACCGGAACCTCCACGGCGCGGGTCGAAGCGCCGCGCGGAGAGGTTATGTACAGCGTCTCCTGGAAAGAGGGTTCGCGAAATCCCGCCCGAGTGCATGTGCGCACGCCGACCTTTGCTGTGATGCCCGCCATCCGCTGGATGGTGAAGGGCGCGCGATTGGCCGACACGCCGCTGATCCAGGCCTCCATCGATCCCTGCTATTCCTGCACCGACAGGTAGCGCGGTCCGTTTTGCAACGACAGGCCGAAGCGTTTTGCTTCGGCCTGTCGCCGTTTGTAGCAGATTCTCAGAATCCGGCCCAGCGGAGATATGCGCTGAGAATGGGCTGTCCCCACAGGCTGCTGACAATGCCGCCGATACAGAGAAATGTGCCCAGGGGCAGCTTGCTCGTCGCCCAGGTTTCCGAGGCCCGACGCGCGGACGGCACAATCAGCAGAACGATTGCAACCAAAGCTCCGAGAACTATCCCAATACCAAACGAAAGCAATGCGCCCGGCAAGCCGAGCCACGCGGCCAGCAGGGCCATCAGCTTGGCGTCGCCTAAACCGATGCCCTCACGACGGCGAATCAGCCAGTAGAGCCAGCGGATGAGCAGAATGAGTGCGGCAGCGGCGATGATGGGATAGAAACCGCCAAGCAAACCGAGCGTAAGTGGAGGGGTTCTTTCCATATCGTAAATAATGCGCACTTGAGATACGGTACAGATGTAACCCATCAGGATGCCTGGCAGTGTCAACCAGTTGGGCAACCACAGAGTTTCTGCGTCAAGAACTGCTAATGCTACCAGAATCCAAGGGAAAACAAACAAGCCAACCAAGCAAATGAGCCGCTCTGGACTGTGTAGAGTGTGTGAGAAGTTGAATACCAGAATGTCTAAATTCTGGTCGCTAATATATTCCCAAGTTTGTCGTGCCCACAGCCCTCCCACCGCCAGCTCCACCAGCGGATAGCGCCAGCCGATCCAGGCGCGGCAGGTGCGGCAGCGGCCTCGCAGGGCGAGCCAACTGAGGAGCGGCACGTTCTCCCACCACGCGAGCGTGCGGTTGCACTGGCGGCAGTGGGAGCGCGGACGGACGATGCTCTCGCCCGCGGGCCAGCGGCTTAGGCACACGTTCAGAAAGCTGCCGAAGGCCAGCCCCAACAGTCCCGCAAAGATCGTTCCCAGAATGCGAATCATAGACGAAACTGAGTATACGGCTTCAGAGCGAATTAATATGCAATGTTTTGAAAGGGCACGGCTTTAGCCGTGCCGCTTAATGGCCTAATGAACGCGGGCTTTAGCCCCTGAGGGAATGTGTGATGAGCCATTTGTATTCCCTCGGCGGCTAAAGCCGCGACCGTTTGGGGTGTTTAACGGCACGGCTAAAGCCGTGCCCTTTCAAAGCCGAACGATTCATTTCCATGGAAAACAAGATGTCTTCGCCGCCTCATCACAAGGTAGACTGAAGGTGCATGGACCTTCCGCCTGAACGCACGACTGCACAGACTTCCGCGCCGCAAACTGCAACTGATCCGGAGCGTGCGGCGGCTTTGTTTCAGCAGTCGGTGGCCATCATGGCTCGACTGCGGGCGCCCGGCGGCTGCCCCTGGGACCGCGAGCAATCCTTCGATTCCATTCGCAAATACACGCTGGAGGAGACCTACGAGGTCTTCGACGCCATCGAGCGTCGCGACTGGCCGCACCTGGCCGAGGAACTCGGCGATCTGCTGTTGCAAGTCCTGTTTTATGCCGAGATGGCGGCCAACGACGGCCACTTCAGCATCGAGGACGTGCTCGACCACCTGAATCGAAAATTGATTCGCCGCCATCCCCACGTCTTCGGCGAGGAGGCTTCGCGGCAGGCGGGCAATCGCGCTGACGTCGATGCCGATGTGGAAGGCTCTTCGTCAGCAGTGCTGCGCAATTGGGAAGAGATCAAGCTGGCGGAGAAAGCATTGCATGCAACGGACGCGCCTTCGGCGCAGAAACCTACGACATCGAGATTAGATGCAGTCCAACGGGCGATGCCGGCGCTGGCCGAGGCTGCCAAACTGGGAGCTAAAGCGCGGAAGGCCGGCTTCGATTGGCCGGAGTGGCGCGATCTGCTGCCCAAGCTGGCCGAGGAGACGGCGGAGTTGGAGGCCGAGGCCTCATCGAACGATCCCCAGCGCAAACCCAAGGTCGAGGCGGAGTTGGGCGACCTGTTGTTTACCGTGGTCAACCTGGGCCGCCACCTGGGAGTGGATGCGGAGATGGCGCTGCGCGGCTGCAATCTGCGTTTCCGGCAGAGGTTTCGGGCGATGGAGTTGGCATCCGAACGACCGCTCGAAGAGCTTTCCGCTGCCGAGCTTGAAGAGCTGTGGGTCAAAGCGAAACGGGAGCTGGCGGAGGCCGGCGCGGAGCAGCAGCCATGATTGCGATTCGCTCCTGCTCCGGCTTTGACGAACTGGAGGCCTGCGTCCGGCTGGAGATCGAGACCTGGGGTTACGACCCCAGCGACGTGCTTCCGCGCAAGGCCTTTCTGTTGATGCAGAAGATCGGCGGGCAAGTCATCGGCGCCTTCGATACGGAGATAGCAAGCGGCGGGCCAGAGCCGCTGGTGGGCTTCGCGCTGTCGTTGCCGGGAATGAAACAAACCGAGCGCGGGCCACGGGCTTATCTGCACTCGCACATGCTGGCGGTGCGCGAGGCGTACCAGAACCGCGGGCTGGGCACGAAGCTCAAGCTGGAGCAACGGCGTGACGCGCTTGCCCGCGGCATCCGCCACATGGAGTGGACCTTCGATCCGCTGGAGATCAAGAACGCGCACCTCAATCTCCACAAGCTGGGAGCCATCGCCCGCCGGTACGAGGAGAATTTCTATGGTGCATCCTCCTCCCGACTGCAAGGCGGACTGCCGACGGACCGCCTGGTGGCCGAGTGGCGGCTTGATTCGCCCAGGGTCGAGGCGGCTCTCGAAGGCCGCACGGCAGAGGCGCGCGTCATCGAGGCGCGGATTCAGGTTCCGGCCGCCATCTACGCGTGGAGAGCAACAGAGGCCGAACGGGAGCGCGCTCTGGCCGTCCAGTCGGAGAACCGCGAAACGTTCCAGGCGGCGTTTTCCCATGGACTGGCCGTCGTTGGTTTCACGCGGGACGCGGAGGGAAACGGAATCTACGAATTGGGTTCTCTTCTTCAAAGCGATGCGAGCCTCGAATTCCAGGGAAAGTCATCATGAAGATTGACGCCATTATTCTGCGCGAACTGCACCTGCCGCTGGTGCGTCCCTTTGAAACCAGCTTTGGCGTTACCCGCGAGCGGAGAATCCTGCTGGCGGAGATTCAGTCCGAGGGGCTGACCGGCTGGGGCGAGTGCACAGCCGGCGAGCGGCCCTTCTTCTCCGAGGAATCGACCGACAGCGCCTGGCAGGTAATCATCACTGAGTTAGGGCCGATGCTGGCAGCCGAATCGCCCGCGACCGGCGGTGAGTGCCCGCAGATCTTTCGCGCGGTGCGCGGCAACCGCATGGCCAAGGCGGCGCTGGAAAACGCCATCTGGGATCTGGAGGCGCAGCGCGAAGGAGTTTCGCTCGCGCGGCTGATCGGAGGCGTACGCAAGAAGATTCCTTGCGGCGTCTCGCTGGGAATTCAAGCGACGATTTCCGAATTGCTGGAGATCATCGAAAAAGAACTGACGGCCGGTTATCAGCGCATCAAGCTGAAGTGCAAGCCAGGCTGGGACGTGGAGGTCTTCGAGCAGGTGCGCGGGCGCTGGCCGGCGATCACGCTCAGTTGCGACGCCAACTCGGCTTACAGTCTGCGCGATGCGGAGTACCTGCTGCGCTTTGACGCCTTCGACCTGCTGATGATCGAGCAGCCACTGTGGCACGACGACTTTTACTTCCACGCGAGGCTGCAAAAGCGGCTGCGGACTCCGATCTGCCTGGATGAATCTATTCGCAACCGGAGAGATGCGCTGGCGGCCATGGAGATGGAGTCGTGCCGGATACTCAACATCAAGCTGGGCCGCGTGGGCGGCTTCAGCGAGGCCATCGCGGTGCACAACGCGGCGCGGGAGCGGAAGATCCCGGTGTGGTGCGGCGGAATGCTGGAGTCTGGCGTGGGCCGCGCGCACAACATCGCGCTGTCGACGCTGGAAAACTTCACGCTGCCCGGCGATGTTTCCGCCTCGGCGCGCTACTGGGCGGAGGACATCATCGAGCCGGAGGTTACGGTTTCGCCGGCGGGCGAGATCGCGATTCCGGAGACTCCGGGACGCGGCTACGAGGTGCGGACCGAGCTGGTGGAGCGGCTCACGGTGCGCAAGGAGACGATTCGAACTGTGAAGCACTGAGTTAACACGTTCATAAAATTAGGTTTATGGTCTGTCTCCCTCCTATTTTCTGCTTGTATACCCCCGGGGGGTATGGGGGGGAGGGGGTACCCCTTTCAGGGTACGGACCGGGGACATACCTGACAGATTGAACCGGGGACATACCTGACACTGCCACGAGGTCGGAAGCCGTTTAAAACGGGATCATGGCCTGGAAAACGAGCAGTGTGATGGAGGAGAAGCTGCGCTTTGTCTTTGAGTATGAGCGCGATGAGGAGCCGATGAAGGAACTTTGTCTGCGGTTTGGCATCAGCCGCGAGACGGGCTATGTCTGGCTTCGCCGTTACCGGCAGTGTGGCCCAGAAGGGTTGCTGGAGTTGAACCGGGCACCCGTGTGTCACCCCAACCAGACCGCTGTGGCCGTTGAACAAGCGGTGCTGGAGCTGCGCCAAGCGCACATGCGCTGGGGTCCGCGGAAGTTGAGGCGGATTCTGGAGCGGGACCAGCCAGGGCGCGGTTGGCCGGCGACCAGCACCATGGGCGAAATCATCAAGCGGGCGGGGCTGGTGATCGCGCGCAAGAAGCGGCGGCGGACCGAACCCTATAGCGAACCACTGGCCCATGCGGTGGAGTCGAACCGGGTGTGGTGCGCGGATTTCAAGGGCTGGTTTCGCTCGGGTGACGGAACACGCATCGATCCGCTGACGATTAGCGATGCGTGCAGCCGTTATCTGCTTCGCTCGCAGGCGGTGGAGAAGACGGACACACAGCGGGTGCGGGCGATCTTCGAGGCGGCGTTTCGCGAGTATGGGCTTCCCTGGGCGATCCGCACGGATAACGGCGCGCCGTTTGCCAGTTCGGCGGTGGGCGGACTGAGCCGGCTGGCGGTGTGGTGGATCAAGTTGGGCATTGTGCCGGAGCGCATTGCGGCCGGTCATCCGGAGCAGAACGGACGCCACGAGCGGATGCATCGCACGCTGAAGCTGGAGTTGCGGCCGGCCGAGGACTGGCGTGGCCAGCAGCGCGAGCTGGACCGGTTTCGCCAGGAGTATAACGAAGTGCGTCCGCATGAGGCGCTGGGGATGCAGACGCCGGCCAGCGTGTATGAGCCTTCTGGGCGGGCGTACCCGAAGCAGGTGGCTGAACCGGAGTATCCTGACACGATGCTGGTGCGCACCGTCAAGAGTCACGGCCATTTCCGCTGGAAGAAGCATGATGTATTCCTCAGTGAGGTGCTGTGGGGTGAGCGAGTGGGGCTGCTGCCGGTTGACGACGATTGCTTGGCGGTGTACTTTGCTCATGTGCCGCTGGCCCTGTTCGACACCAGAAGCAGAAAAACCTACCCGCTGCCCAAGGGCATAGGGGTGCAAACGACGTGCGCCGTTTCAGGGGCAGCTGCCCCTGAAACGGAAAAACAAAACCTTCCCAATAGGGAGAAAGTGTCAGGGATGTGCCCGGTCTAAAATGTCAGGGTTGTGCCCGGCCGTACAATTCGGCTACGGTTTTGGGGGTCGCGGACTGGCCGCGGAGCGTGGTGTGCGCAACCTGGGCGGCGTAGAGCAGTTTGGAGCCGCAATTCTGATCGATGGCGCCGATGAGCAGCCCGTATGCGACGCAGGCGATGAAATCGCGAATATTTTCCTGCCCAGTGAGCGGAGGCATGAGACGGCGATAGACCTGGCCGGCGATGCGAGCCGCTGATCCCTCATATGTTCCGTTGGCGATTTCTTTCTGATAAGCGTTATTCCATGCGCGCGAGCACTTGGCGATGGCGGGGTTTTGGGTGACGGGAATGAGACTGCGCGCTTCGCTCGGAGCGGGGGTGGTTTGAATGGCTTCGGTCATATTGGTTTTCTCCAGATTTGATTGTGCGCGAAAAGACCGTAATTATCTGCAAACACCTTTCGACTTCGTTCAAGGCAGACTCTGCGGTGAGGCGGGCGGCGCTTGCGCGCCATGGGGTTTGGGGTTTCCCACCCTAGCCGCAAAAACAAGAACGCGGCGAGGGTGGGGCACCCAGGATTTGTGGATTCCCGCCATTTCGCATAGGACGCGAAAGGATGGGGCACCTGTGGCGCGGCAGACGGCGCTTTGCGCCCTGAGGCACGGGATGACCTGCTAGTTCAGAGGTTCTAACGGGGTTTATTAGCTACCGCCAGCAAGGTTTGAAATTGCGGAGTCTCCGGCTCTTTGTGGACGACCGAGGTTTGCACGCTGGAGAAGCCTGCCGCTTCGAGCATGGCTTCCAACTCCGACTCGCTGAAGCCCAGCCATTCATCGGCGTAGATCTCGCGGGCCTCTTCAAAGCGGTGCTTGAGCAGGTCGAGGACGACGATGCGTCCGCCGGGCGCAAGAATTCGCCAGGCCTCCTGGACGGCGCGTTGCGGGTGCAGGGCGTGATGAAGCGACTGCGAGAAAAAGACCAGATCTACGGCGCTATCTTCGATGGGGAGTTCTTCCATGTCGCCCAGGCGGTACTCGACGTTCTTGACGCCGTGGCGCAGCGCCTGCTCGCGGCCGACCTCGATCATCTTGGCGGAGGAATCTACGGCGATCACCTTGGTGGCGCGCTCGGCGAGCAGCAGCGCAAAGGCGCCCTCGCCGGCGCCCAGATCGGCAATGACCATGGGCGGCATGAGGCGAAGGAGCGCCTCGGCCATGCTCTTCCAGGACTTTCCGGGAACGTAATCCTTGCCCAGACGCCCGGCCACGCTGTCGAAGAAGGCGCGCATCTTGTCCTGGCGCTTCCTGAGGACGCTGTGCATGGCAATTTGATCGGGTTCCGCTTCGGGAATCTGCTGCTTTGCCTGATCGAGCAGCCTCATTAAAAGGTCACCCGCACCGGAGGTGCCGGCCTTAAGCTTGTAGAGGCTATTCTTGCCGGTGCGGCGGTCTTCGACCAAACCAGCCTGCTTCAATTGCGCCAAATGCGTGGAGATGGTGCTCTGGCCCATGGCCAGGATCTCCTGCAACTCGGCCACGGAGAGTTCCTCTTTGCCCAGAAGCAGCAGAACCCGGAGCCGGTGGGGGTCAGCCAGGACGCGGAGCGATTTTATGATTGACGGCATAGCTGGACTCTGATACATATCAATATATCACGATTTAACGATGCGAGGAGGATTTAATGGCAACTGCAGCACTGGAAACCACCGCAACGGATTACAAGGTCGCCGACCTCAAGCTGGCCGATTGGGGGCGCAAGGAGATCACCATCGCCGAGCAGGAGATGCCGGGGTTGATGTCGATCCGCAACAAGCACGCGGCGGCCAAGCCGCTGGCGGGCGTGCGCATTACCGGCTCGCTGCACATGACGATTCAGACGGCGGTGCTCATCGAGACTCTGACCAGCCTGGGCGCCGTGGTGCGCTGGGCAAGCTGCAACATCTTTTCCACGCAGGATCATGCGGCAGCGGCGATTGCGGCGGCAGGCGTTCCGGTCTTTGCATGGAAGGGCGAGTCGCTGGAGGAGTATTGGGATTGCACTTTCCGGGCATTGAGCCACAAGGGCGGCAAGGGGCCGCAACTGGTGGTGGACGACGGCGGCGACGCGACCCTGCTGATCCACAAAGGCTATGAGCTGGAGAACGGCGACAAGTGGGTGCATGGGCCGTCGGAGAGCCATGAAGAGCAGGTCATCAAGGATCTGCTGAAGAAGGTCTACTCTTCGGATCGTCAGTATTGGCATCGGGTCGTCGCGGATTGGCGCGGGGTTTCAGAGGAGACCACGACGGGCGTGCACCGGCTCTACAAGATGATGGAGCAGGGCACGCTGCTGGTGCCGGCGATCAATGTGAATGATTCGGTGACCAAGAGTAAGTTCGACAACTTGTACGGCTGCAGGGAGTCGCTGGCCGACGGCATCAAGCGAGCGACGGACGTGATGGTGGCGGGCAAGGTGGCGGTGATCTGCGGCTACGGTGATGTGGGCAAGGGCTCGTCGCACTCGCTGCGCGGCATGGGCGCGCGCGTCGTCATCACGGAGATAGACCCCATCAACGCCCTGCAAGCGGCGATGGAGGGCTTCGAGGTGGCGCCGGTGGAGGATACGCTGGGACGCGGCGACATCTACGTGACCTGCACGGGCAACGTGGACATCATCACCCTGGAGCACATGAAGCGCATGAAGGACCAGGCGATTGTCTGCAACATCGGGCACTTCGACAACGAGATCCAGATGGACCGCCTCAACGCGGAGCCGGGCGTGAAGAAGCTGAACATCAAGCCGCAGGTGGATAAGTACACATTTCCGGACGGGCACGCGATCTTTGTGCTGGCCGAGGGGCGGCTGGTGAACCTGGGCTGCGCAACGGGACATCCGAGCTTTGTGATGAGCAACAGCTTTGCCAACCAAACGCTGGCGCAACTTGACCTGTGGGCTAACAGGGACACGTATAAGGTTGGCGTCTATGTGCTGCCCAAGCGGCTGGATGAAGAGGTGGCGCGGCTGCATCTGGAGAAGATCGGCGTGAAGCTGACGACACTGACGGCGAAACAGGCCGACTATCTAGGCGTGGCGGTGGAAGGGCCTTACAAGGCGGAGAACTACAGGTATTAGGGATCAGGGATCAGTGGTCCGTGAACAGTTTTAGTTTTCCAGGACTCACTAGCGAGGCCTGAAAAGCGAAGCCTCGGCTACGGCTGGGGCTTTTTTATGGGTGCGCAGGCCGGGAGCGAATTGACATAGTAAAGTGGTTTCACGCCGGGGACAGGCAGAGGCGAGAGAGTCCGGGAGATTTGCCCGGATTAAGCGTGATCAGGAGGAACAGAAATCATGTTGGAGTTTTGGATTCACATTTCGCCATTGGCAAGTTTTTTGGCAACCGTCATCGGGGTTCTGATCGGATTGCCGACGTTGATTGCCGCGTACTATCAGTCGTGGAAGGGACGGCAAGAGGCGAAGGCGGCGCGCGAGGGCAAGCTGCACAGCATGAACTGCCTGGAGTTTGTGGCCGGGGATGGGAGCTGCGTCAACCTGGTGCCGCTGGAGACGCTGCACTCGCTGCCCAAGCCGGGCGATATCGTACTCTTGCCGGGGCACGGTATGAGTGGCGATGGGGAGTTCCTTCCTGGCGCCTATCTTGTGGCGGGAATCGAACATATCTACGCCCATGTGGAGTACAAAGGGAGCCGGCCGCAGGAGGCGCGGTTGACCAAGGCAGTGGCCCAGGTGACTTCGCTGAACCCCGCGTTGATGGTCGACGGATAGACGGAGATACGGGAGGCCCATGCTTGCGGTCTTCCAAGTTACAGGAGAGAGGTTGAAAAGCAAAGCTCCGGTTGCTGCCGGGGCTTTGTTGCGTTTAGAGGCAGTTTATCGCTCTTCATTCAAATGCAGAATCGAAAGTCACGTGACAAATGACTAAAATCTGCCGCGCGGCCATCAAGAGGCGCAACGGTGCGCCGATAGCGGAAGAATGGGCATGAAAAGGTTTGCCTTTGGAGGATTCCATGCGTATACGCCCGGCATTTGCTTTTCTGATCCTGGCTGGATTTTCTGGTTGCGGAAAGCAAGCCCAGTTGCCAGTCACGCCACCCACTCCTGCCGCTATCACGCACGCTTATAACGGGACAGCTTCGGTGGGCGATTTTCTGACCATCACCGTGAACTCGACCGCGCTGACCATCACTTATACGAATCTCTCCAACGGTGAAAGCGGGACGGTTCCTTACACAGTGAACGCGAGCGGCATCTACACGATCACTGATCCCAGCGGCAACCTGATCTCGGCTTACGAGATCCCCGGGTATGCGCTGGTGCTTCAGTCGGCCAAATCGGGGCCGAACCAGAATACGCCGGCGCTGATTACGGCAGTTGAAAGCGGGCCGATCACACTGAGCACCTTCGCCAACAATAGCTACAACTATATGTCGTTCCGCACCTCGTTTGGCGGGCTGGAGATCGGTTCGGTAAGTGTTGGATCGACCTCGGCGACGAACACCAACTACTGGCCTTACGGCAACACCAACCCATCAGAAACGGGCGGCGCCTTCGGCGGCGGCCCGATGGATTTCAGCGGGCTAGTGGAGTCGTCTTCCGGAACGTATATGTCGGGGCCGGTTGGCGGCGCGGGCAGCGGCACGAACACCATCTTCGGCACAGCGGGCGGCTTTTTCATCGTGGATACGCCCACCGGATCGATCATCGGATTGCCGAAGACCGCGAGCCCGAACTTCGATCCGAC
>Ga0326727_10012836_pt1 | contig 18890 bp, 12 predicted proteins | sample MB2enrmetagenome_FD_207643 | JGI IMG/M metagenome (GOLD analysis project Ga0326727, IMG submission 207643) | Lab enriched peat soil microbial communities from McLean, Ithaca, NY, United States - MB29MY | ecosystem: Environmental > Terrestrial > Soil > Wetlands > Peat | place: USA: New York...
TAGCGGACCACGGTATTGCCGTCGCTGTAGGTGGCATCGAGACCGGTCGCTTCAACAGGCAGTGCGCCGCCGGCCGAGGTGCCCCATGCGGTCTCTCTGCCATTGGTCTGCGACTGCAGCAGCACGCCTTTCTCGGGCGTCCAGACGAAGGTGAGGCCGAGGCGTTGCTGCTCCGAGATGACTTTGGGCGCGGAGGCAAAGGCCGCGTAGTAGCCGGGACGGCGAATGTAGGTGAAGATGATGGGCTCGCGCGTGTCTTTCAACTGCTCGACGAAGGAGTTTTCGTGCAGCGGCCGCACCAACTTGCGCGCTTCCGCCATCTGCGCGGCGGTGGGGTGCCAGTCGTAGTGCGCGCGCTGCAGGAAGCGGTAGGGCGAAAGCGCTTCAAACACGCCTACGGGCAATGGATCGACCTGCGGCCACTGCGCTTTCATTTTTTCGCGGGCGGCGTGGATCTGTGCGGCGCGGCGCTCGGGCGGCGTGGCGAAGGCGCGCATGATGAGGCAGCGATCGGCCAACGGCGTATCGACGGCGGGAAAGATGGAATGCTGCTGGCGGCATTCGATGCTGCGGTTGGCCACCCAGAAGGGCTGGCCGGGCTCGGGCATGATGTTCATCGAAAGCCATTTGCCGAAGCGGTTCTCCTCTTCGAGGAGGATTTCGCCGAGGTGCGTACCGCGCCAGTAGTGATAGGCCATCTGCAGGTTTTCGTGGTGCGTGTTGAGGGTGTAACCGAGGTCGGGGCCGTCGTGCTCGTACATGTAGCCGCAAGGGCTCTGCAGATTGGTGGGGCTGGCCTCAACTTGCTCTTTCAGGCGCGCCCAAAGCGTGGCGTCGGGGTACATGGAGAGAAAAGCTGCGCCGCCGGCAAAGATGTTGGTGAACTGGTTGGAGAAGCTCTTGCCGTGGCTCAGGAGATCGGGATCGTAGAGCGTGGCGTGGACTGCCTTGCGGCAGCAATCGATGGCGCGGGCATGAAGGGCGGGCGCAATGGGCGGACCGGATTTGAGCAGGCGCAACGCCTCAGAGATGAATTTGACGGCGAAGGCCGTGGCGGCCAGGTTCCACTGCTGCACACCGTACTCGCTGAACTTGCCGTCGGGGCTCTGCAGGTTGCACCAGTACTCGAAGGCGAGCTCGAGACGGGCGCGCAGGGCTGGATTTGCGTAGAACTGGTTCCATGGACGGCGGCTCGCGTAAAACCAGGCGAGGGTGAGGATGCTTTCCATGATGCGCGCGTTGTAAGGGTGGAGTTGGCCGGTGCCGCGCCACACGGAGATGTTGATGAAGCCGCGATCGGCGCCTTCGGTTTCGATGCTGTTGGCGATGCGCGGCAGATAGGTGAGGTTGTAGGGCATGTCGAGGTCGGCATCGGAGAAACTGGAGGGTTTGACTTTCGAAGGATCGAAAGGCGGAACTTCGGCGGGCGGGACTGGGGGCACGGCGCCGCCGGCGACGGCTCTGAGCCGGGAGGAAGCCAGTAATTGCGCGGCTGCGGCGGTCACCAAGAACTCTCTGCGATTCATCATGATTTGGACCCCTTTTCGTAAACGTTACCGATCCAGCCCTCAACCCTACACGAGGGGATTGGGGAGGTGTCAAGAAGACAGGGACCAAGGGACCGAGGGAACAAGGGAACAAGGGAACGAGGGAACGAGAAGGCAGGGACGCAGGGAACAGAGATCAGAAGACAGCCGCTCGCGCCCTGACGCAGGGCGGGAAAGGCAAATGCTGGTCCCCGTTTGATTCTGATCGCTGCGAAAGGCAAATGCAAAAGCAACCGCAGGTCCTTCGACTCGTCCCGGCACGCCGGGACTCGCTCAGAATGGCAATTTCATTGTGATGCGAACTTCTGACTCACCGCATTAACTTGCCGCATTAGTGGATGTCGGTCATGGAGGCGTTGAGGCCGTTGAAGATCTGGTTGAATTTTCCGGATTCGGCGGCAAAGCGCAGGCGCTTGACGTTTTCTACGCAGATTTCGGGCGGGGTGGGCTGCTGCTTGAGGATCTCCATGACTTCGGCGATGAATTGACTGAGGGGCATGGCACGCGGATCGTCGGCGCCGCTCATCAGGTTGGTGGCGACGTAGGGAGGAATCAATTCCAGCACCTCGATGCCGGTGGAGCGAAGCTGATAGCGGAGGGAAAGCGTGTAGGAGTGTATGGCGGCCTTGGTGGCGCAATAGGTAGGGGTGAGCGCTAGAGGCAGAAACGCCAGGCCGGACGAGGTGTTCATGATGGCCGCGCGCGGCTGCACGAGGAGGTGAGGCAGGAGCGCCGCGGTGAGACGGATGGGGCCGAGGAGATTGGTGGCGATGATGGCCTCGGCATCAGCAAGATCGGGCTGCTGAGCGAGCAACTTCTCCGCGCGCATGATGCCGGCGTTGTTGATGAGGAAATTGAGCGAGGGAAACTCGGCGACCGCTTTGGCAGCAAAGTCGCGGATGGCCTCTGGATTTTCGATATCGAGCGAAAGGGACTTGATGCCGGGGTTGGCGGCGGTGGTTTCGTCGAGCGCGTGCTGCCGCCTGCCGGCAATGATCACCTGGTTGCCGAGCGCGTGAAGGGATTCTGCAAGGCCGCGGCCGATGCCGGAGCCGCCTCCAGTGATGAGGATGGTATTGCCGGTGAGAATCATGGCGTTGGTATCTCCACAGGGTCATGATAGACCGATTGCGTGGAGCGCAGGTTGCCGCAATGGGACAGCCTAAGCAGCAGGTGGACGAATAGGAAACTATGGTGCAGATTCGGGGTTGATTTCAGCCATTTTGGGCAAAAATCTGAGATGATTAAAAGATGCGCCTGAGGGCGAGTTAACGAGACAGGAACCACCGTCCAAGTGAAATCCGCAATGCGCCGAGTGGCGCTGATCTACAATCCGGTATCCGGCCAGTATTCCGCGCGACGGAAGGCAGCAATCGAGAAGACTCTAGCCGTGCTACGCGAAGCGGGGGTTACGGCCGAGGCGATTGAAACCAGAGAGGCCGGAGAAGCAACAATTCATGCGCGGCAGGCAATGAACGATGGTTGCGATGCGGTTCTGGCCTGCGGCGGCGATGGCACCGTGCACGAGATTCTGCAGAGTCTGGTAGGCAGCGACGTGGCCCTGGGAGTGATTCCGCTGGGCACGGCGAATGCGCTGGCCGCGAACCTTGGCCTGATCGGCGCACCGGCCAAAATCGCGCGCAAGCTGCTCGAGGCTGAGCCAACGCGCATCTCGGTGGGACGCATTCACTACCAGGACCGGGGTGGGAATCCCGACTCGCGTTATTTCGTCGTGGCTGCGGGAATCGGCGCCGATGCGCTGGTGATGTCGCGCATGGACGCGGGGCTGAAGCGGCGGCTGGGCTACGTGCTCTACCTGGTCGAATGCTTCCGCACCTGGGCTACGTTTTCGTTTCCATACTTTGAAGCGGTTCTGCCGGAGAACGGAAATGGCGGCGGCCGCGTGGTGGATGTGTCGCAGTTGCTGGCCGTGCGGGTGCGTTCGTTCGGCGGGGTCTTGAATAAGCTGGCTCCGGGCGCCAGCTTGAACAACGGCAATCTAAGCCTGCTGGCCTTCAAGACGCAAAGCAGGATGCGCTATCTGAAGTTTCTGTTGGCGGCGCTGGCCGGGCGGCACACATTCAACGGCTCCATCGAGCTGCTGGAGACACCCAGCATCGAGTGCCGCGCTCACAATGGCGCGCGCGAATCGTTGTTGGTGGAAGCGGATGGTGAGGTGCTGGGCTGCCTGCCGGTGCGGCTTGAAGTCGTGCCGCATTCGCTGACGCTGCTGATTCCTCGCGGCGCGCAGCCGTGAGGCCGGCAGATTCCTAGCGGCTGCGCGCGTCGTGCGGCGACAGCTTCCAGGTAAACAGAAGCAGCGCGATCGCTAGAACCACCGCGACGACCACCGCGTGGAGGGCCACGGTCCAACCGTAGTGCTGGGCCAGCACGCCGATGCCCTCGCCTTCGACGGTGCGGCCGAGATAACCAAACAAGCCGAGAAACCCGGCGGCCGTGCCCACGGCTTTTTTCGACGTGAAGTCGAGCGCACTCACGACGAGGAGCAGCACCGCGGGATAAACAAAGAATCCAATCACGCCGAAGAGGCCGAGGCTGATCCATAGTTTGCCGGGCGGGCCGTAGATGATTCCCAGGTAGGACAGGAGCACGGGAATCATGCAGAGAACGCTGATCATGCCGCGGCGACCGCCCAGCTTGTCAGAGAGCCAGCCCATGAGAATGGTGCTGAAGATGGCGGAAAACTCGAGCGCTGCCGTGCTGACACCGCCTTGACCGATGCTGGCGTGCTTGACCTCTTTGAGATAGGTGGGGCCCCAGTCGAGCATGGCGTAGCGGGCAATATAGACAAAGAAATTGGCAAAGGCGAAGAGCCAGAGATAGCCGTTCTTGAGAATGTAGTTGGTCAGCAGGTCGCGGGTGCCCAACTCCTGCTCGCGATCTTTTCGAGTGCCAGCAGGATAGTCGTTGCGCCACTTCTCGATGGGGGGAAGGCCGACGGATTGCGGAGTGTCTCTGAGCCGGATGACGAGATAGATGGCGCAGAGGATGGCGAGGACTCCAGGGACGTAGAATGCGGAGCGCCAGCCGAGCAGAACGGTGCTGTAGGCGACAAGCAGTCCGGTTAGTCCGCCGCCAACGTTCTGCGCGACATTCCAGAACGCAAACATGGTGCCGCGCTCACTGACGCTATACCAGTGACCGAGAGAACGCCCGCACGGCGCCCAGCCCATGCTTTGCGCGAGTCCGTTCAAGGCCCAGAGCGTAAGCTGCACGTGATAACTGCTGACGGCGCCAAACGCGAAGTTGCAGATGGCGGTAAGCACGAGACCGAGGGGCATGAAGTAGCGGGGATTGCTGCGATCGGACCACACGCCCATGAAGAGCTTGCCGACGCCATAGGATATGGCCGTGGCGGCCAGGATGTTTCCCACCTGCTCCATGCTGTAGTGCAGGGAGAGGCCCATTTCCCGGGAGACGACGGGGAGGTTGTTGCGGACAAAATAAAACGTGGCGTAGCCGATGAAGGTGGATTCAAGGATCTGCCAGCGCATCTTCGGATAGAGCCGCTGCGCCCGCTCCCTGGGAAGCGGTGGGATGTGCGGTGCAGGCCGAAGTAAACGCGCAATCCAATTCATGATGGTTCCCCGTGGCCCGGATGGATGGCGGCGGCAACACCATTCCCTTTCCGGCCGGAGCCAAAATCGAGGCGTCCGGCCGGAAACACTCTCAGGAAAACGGCCAGCTTCTTACTCCGTGTAGAGATAGCCCTTGGCGGTTTCCAGGAAATTTGCCAAATCATTCAACTTCCAGTCGTCGCTGCGGCCGAGCTCGCGCGCCAGAAGATTGGCAACCGTGGGTGCGGCTTCAATGGCGGCACGGGCATCGAGAAAGAGCGCGCGCATGCGCCGCGCGAGCACGTCCTCGACTGTTCGCGCCATCTCATGGCGCGCCGCCCACACCACCTCACGGAGGCGAAAGGGCAAGCGCGGGTGCAGCAGGGCCTCTAAACCCACACCTTCGCCACCAGCATCTTCGCTGGAAAGAGCCTGAAGGGCCGGCAGATCGGATCCGTACTCGGACTCCCACGTGGAAGTTGCGGTAGTCGGCTCCGGCGTCCAACCATGCAATTTCAGATCCAGGGTTCGCGATGGACTCTCAGGCAGCGCTGCGACCAGCGCGGCGCGGTCGATGGTGTCCTGGCCCATGCGGCGATAGGTGGTCCACTTGCCGCCGGTGACGGTGACGAGGCCGTCAGGCGAGACCAGAATGGTGTGGTCGCGAGAGAGCTTGGAGGTTTTGGCATGGCCTTTGCGGACCAGCGGCCGCAGACCTGAAAAAACGCTGAGGATCTCTTCCGGACGCGGCGCGTGGCCGAGATACTTGGCGATATGGTCGCGAAGAAAGGCCTTCTCCTCAGGCAGAGCGCGCGGCTCGGGCGACGAGGAGTCGACGGGAACATCGGTGGTTCCGACGATCAGTGCACCATGCCATGGAATTGCGAAAAGCACCCGTCCGTCTGCGGTCTTGGGAATCATCAGCGCGGTATTGCCGGGCAGGAAGCTGCGCGGCAAGACGAAATGCGATCCCTGGCTGACGGCGAGCAGCGATTTGTGCGACTTGCCGTCCATGTCGATGATTTGTTCGACGTGAACGCCGGTAGCATTCACGACCGCCCTGGCCTGCAGTTCGAAAGCGGCGCCGTCTTCCTTATCGCGCGCGCGGATGCCGACGACCTTGCCGCCGCGTTCGATGAGGCCCGTGGCTTCAACATAATTGACGGCCACGCCGCCGAGATCTTCAAGCGTGCGCAGGAGCGCGACGGCATAGCGGGCATCGTCAAACTGGCCGTCGTGATAGAGGATGCCGCCACGCAGGCCTTGGCTTTTGATGCCCGGGAGTTTTTCGAGAGCGGTCTTACGGGAGAGCACCTCGGAATGGCCGAAGGACAGTTTCCCAGAGAGGCGTTCATAGACTTTGAGGCCGATCCCGTAGTACGGAAGCGAAAAATAGCTGTAGGCGGGGATGACGAAGTTGAGATCGTGGACCAGGTGGGGCGCGTTGCGAAGCATATAGCCGCGTTCGCGCAGAGCATCGAGAACCAATGTGAGGTTCATCTGCTGGAGGTAGCGCACACCGCCGTGCACCAGCTTGGTGCTGCGGCTGGAGGTCTCCTTGGCGAAGTCGGAGCGCTCCACCAGCAGAGTGCGATAGCCGCGCGATGCGGCCTCAACGGCGGCGCCGAGGCCTGTGGCCCCACCGCCGATCACCAATACGTCCCAGGGCGACGAATTGCCGCCGAGTTCTTTCAGGATTTGATTGCGTTTGCTCACGCCGGTAGATTCCTTTCATGGTTCAGAAAGAACGGAAGGCAACCCGATCTGAGGCACGGCATGATCCCTGCGCGGATACACCACGGAACCTGGCAGGCACACTGCCTCGCATCAATTGGGATTGCAGATTTCCGCCCGGACTCTGGTCTCTAAGTGGGCGTGGAATCGCGGAACTGAAGCCCGCGGTTTCAAGATGAACAGCGCGCCTCGCACGAAGCGGACGCACCATTGACTTGAGTTTATCACCGCGAAATTTCGATCGCGGTTCTTCGCTCAACAAATGCGTACTGCGGTAACCCGAAAAGGGAATGCGCCGGCCGTGAGATCCGGCCGGCGCACCGGTTTCATGCGTTGTCCCCACCCCGCCGCCGAAGACCGGCGACGAGGTGGGGCAACCGCATTTTCCTAGTAGGTGACCTTCAAGCCGAACTGGACGATGCGCGGAATGAACGTGCCGGTGATGGTGCCGCCGCCCAGACTGGTAGGAGCAGAAGTGTTGTTGTCAGTACCGGAGACGGTGCCACCGCCCGAGCCGCCCGGCAGATAGAGGTTGGTGTGGTTGAAGATGTTGTAGAGCTCCGACCGGAACTCGATCTTGACCCGCTCGATGGGGGTATTGAACCTCTTGTTGAAGTCCAGATCGGTTTGGTAGAACTCTGGCGTGCGGCCAAAGTTCTTGGGCAGGTTGCCGAACGGGCTGGAAATGGTGCCACCTGTGAGCAGTGCGCTGCCGGTTGTGTAAGTGGATGGGATGGTCAGAGCCGCCGGGTTGACGTACTGCACGGAGCCGTTTGCCAACTGCGTTCTGTTGATGTAGGAGGTCCCGGGAACGTAGTTGGGGCGGTATGCGGCGAATCCGCGCCAGTTCTGCGTCAGCTGAGGCGAAACTGCATTGGCAGCAGCCGGCGAATACTGAAGGTTGAAGGGGGTTCCGGCGTCCATGGTGTTGACGCCGCTCAACTGCCAGCCGCCGATGATGGCCTCGGCCACAGGGTTGGCGCCGGAGAGCCACCGCCGTCCCTGGCCGAACGGCAGTTCGTAAACCAGCGTGGTGACGTTGGTGATGGGCAGGTTGTAGTCCGATTGGCCGTAGTCGCCCTGAATGTTGTAGCCGTTCTGCGGGCAGGGCGTATTGGCTTCGAGGGTCGAAGAGGCGTTATCCAGCGCGTGCGACCAGGTGAAGGAGTTCAACAGGGTCAAGCCGCCGGTATAACGCTGCTCATAACGGGCCTGGAGTGCGTTGTAGCTGGAGTGGAACTCGCTCAAAGCCTGGGTGATATCGCCGTTGTTGAAGGTGGGATAGAGGGTTGAATTGTTGAGCAGGTAGCCGCCCCAGCTCATGTAGGGACGCTGCCACTGGCCAGCCGCGATTCCGGGGTACTGTCCGGCGGTCGTGAGCGGAAGGGCTGGATTTCTCTGGTTGGCATTGATGAAGCCCTGTAGGTGAACACCGTGATTGGCCACATAGGCAAGGTCAACCTTGGTGTTCTTGCCCAGGCTCTTCTGCACATCGAGGAACCAGCTCTCGGCGTAACCGTCTTTGGTGTTGGTGGGAATGGAGTCGACGTTGTCAGTGCCGGCGCTGAAGACTGTGGCTAGCCCCGTTGGGAAGCCCTGAAACAGGCCTACGAAGCCGTTCGTGCTTGCGGGAGTTGTGCCTCCGGGGGTGGTTGTGCGGCCGGTTGTGGTTCCGGTGGTAGACGGGTTGCTGACCACGGTATAGAGAGCGAAGGGCGCGTTGATGGCAATGTTGTTGCCCGAACCGGCGCGCCAGTAGTGAATGAAGGCCGTGCCGTAGCCGCCGCGGAGTACGAGGCTCGGCGTGAGAGCAGCAGCAAATCCAAAGCGCGGCGACCAGTCTTTCTTGTTGGGATTAACCAGCGACTTGCCGAATACGCCTTTGCCGCTATAGGGCTGGATGCAGGCAACGCTGCCGCACAGCGGAGACATGACACTCGTCCAGCCGGGCTCGAGCGTCTGCAGGGTTCCGGTAGTGGTGTTGAAGTTGGAGAGGAAGTTATCGCGCTCCCACCAGGGCGAGCCGTACTCCCAGCGCAGGCCGATATTGAGGGTCAACTTCGAGCTGACTTTCCAGTCATCCTGAGCGTAGGCGCTGTCCATTTCCTGGAAGACGTGGGTGATGAAATACGTGGCCAGCGAATAGGCGCTGCTGGTTCCGAAGAGGAAGTCGGCGAAGTAGGTGTCACCGACCTTGCTGGTGCTGGGGCAACTGCTGCCGGCTGAAGTCGGGCAGACGCTGTATCCACCGCCGTAAGTGAATGAGCCGTAGAGCGGGTTCGAGTCCTCAATCTCCTGCCAGACCTTTTCCCATTCATAGCCGAACTTGAGCGAGTGTTTACCCTTGACCCAGGAGAAGTTCAGCTTGGGATCGACCAGGGAGGGGTTCTGCCATTGCGGGTTGGTGCTTTGGCGGCCGAAGGATGAGAAACCGCCGGAAATGGCTATGGAAGGCAGGCCGCCGGAGACGCCGCCGATGGTAGGCAGGCCAGGGATGGTGCCCGCTGGAAACGCAGTACTGCCGATCGCGTAGGTCCACTTGCCGGCCTTGGTCTCTGAGAGGGCCAGGCGCGCGTCGAGAAACTTGTTGGCGCTGAACGCATGGTTGTAGCCCGCGGCGACCTGTTCATCGTGAATCAGGATGTCGCCGTTGGTCTGCATATCGATCGGCTCGGGCAGAAGGTTGTAGTTATGCCCGATCTCCTTGCGATCGCTGACCTTGAGGAACCACGAAGTGTTGGCGTTCTGCTGAAAATCAAGGCGCAGATCGCCCTTGTCGGCGTGGTCGGTAAACGGCGCGTTCAGGGGGCAGTCATTGGTGGCCACGCCCGAGGAGGTACCGCTGGTGACCGTGCACTTGCCGGGAAGAGCGCTCGTATAGAGGCTGGCAATCTTCAAGGCTGTAGGATCGGCGTCGGCCTTGGCCTGCGAAGGCCAATTGGCATACGGTGTGCCTGCTGGGATGTAGGTGCCGGGACTCCACGGATCCTGAACGGCTACGGCCAAATTGCCGTTGAGCTCGTTGGTTGTGGGCACGGTGTCAATGACCGTGGGCGTGAGCTTCTGGCGGAAGCCTTCGTAGTCGACGAACCAGAAGAACCGGTTCTTGATGATGGGTCCGCCGAAGTTGGCGCCAAACTGGTTGCGGTTGAAGACCGGCTTGAAGAACGGATACACCGCGCCTGTGACGGCATTTGTCGAAATCGGCTTGATGTAGCCGAAGGCGTTCAAGTCGGTGTTGCGGATGAACTCATAGAGCGTGGCGTGGATCTCGTTGGTGCCGCTCTTGCTAGCCACGTTGACGGTGGCGCCCGAAGAGCGGCCGTACTCGGCGCTCTCGTTGTTGGTGATCACCTCAAACTGGGCGACGGAGTCGGGCGGGGGCTGAATGATCTGGTTGTCAAAGCCCTGATTGCTCTCGCCGTAGGAATTGTTGTCCATGCCGTCGATCATGTAGTCGTTGAACATGCTGCGCTGGCCGTTGACGTTGAAGGATCCGGCGCGTGTAAACGAGGTGACCGCGGTAGTGGTGGCGTCGGCTGGAGCCTGGTGCGCGCCCACCACATAGTCCACGAGGTCGGAGTAGGTGCGGCTCACCAGCGGCAGCGACTGTGTTTGATAGTTGGTGATGACCTGGTCGCGCTGGCTGGACTCGGTTTGCAACTGCAAAGCGACATCACTGACCTCGACGGTGGTGGCCTGGGCGGTGCCCACCTTCAAGACCAGATCGATGCGCACGCGGGCGCCGACCGAGACGGTGATGGACTTGGCTTCGGCGATGGCGAAGCCGGAGGCGCTGGCGGAGATGGTGTAAACACCAACGCGCAGCGACGGAACTTCATAGTCGCCGGCTTGATCGGTCTTGACCACCGTGGCGATGGCGGTGGCGTCGTTGGTGACGGTAACAGTCACGTTTGGAACCGCTGCGCCACTGGAGTCGTGAATGGTTCCGACCAGACCGCCCAGGTCGTATTGAGCAAGAGCCGTGCGCGAAGGAAGCATCAACAGAAGCGCCATGGCCAGCCCGATCCAAACGAACCCACGCTTAACGGCCTGGTGCCCTACAGATCGAATTCTCGAATGCATATTGCCTCCCAATTTTTCTTGTTTCAACAACGGTTAAGTGTCTTCCCTGTTGATCAGGGCTACAGGATTCAGAAAATGCCATGAATAGAAACTATCGCCCTCCCTTGAGAGCGAAGCACCGAACCCCGCCGTAAAGACAAGAATGGTACCGCAGTTTTCAGGCTGCAGTCATCCGCATCGGCGGGTGTAGTCGATAAAAAACTCGGAGTTGTCGAAGATGCCGAGATGATGGTAAGCAACGATATCACTGCCATCCTTGGTCACATCCATTAAGTTTCGAAGAACGAGCTGTGAAAAATCGGCTAAAGACAAAAATCCACCCCAAATCCAAGCTCGGTTCATCCGGTCCGACTTGCACACACGACCAGTATCAAAAAAGCTGCATTTGGCGGTGGATTTCTCTTAGTCTTTTCCGCGGGAGGAAACTAACAAATATGAAATATGCGTGTCAAGACAAATCTGCACACGTGTGTGGGCGGGCTAGTCAAGGGGTCGAAGTGCGAAACCCATCAGCCAAGCAGGCTGGCGACCCCGGTCCAGGGCCGGTGCTGGCTTTCGGCCACGCCGCGATACGTGAGCGTGCCCAGCCAGGTATTCAGGCCTTCGGCGAGGCTCGCATCCTGGCGGATCGCCTCGCGTGCGCCCTGGTTGGCAATGCGCAAAACATAAGGGAATGTAGAGTTTGTGAGCGCCAGAGTGGAAGTGTGCGGCACCGCGCCGGGCATGTTGGTGACGCAGTAATGCACCACGCCATCGACTACATAACTGGGGTTGGAGTGGGAAGTAGGCCGGGCGGTCTCGACGCAGCCGCCCTGATCGATGGCCACATCGACGATGACGGCGCCTCTCTTCATCTGCGAGACCATGGCACGAGTGACGAGTTTGGGCGCGGTAGCGCCGGGAATGAGCACGCCGCCAATCACCAAATCTGCCTCGCGGGTCGCCTGCGCGATGTTGTAACTGTTTGAAGCCAGCGTAGAGAGGCGGCCGCCGAAGATGTCTTCGAGCTCGCGCAGACGGTTCAGGTTCACGTCAATGAGCGTGGTTTTGGCGCCGAAGCCCAGGGCGATGCGCGCGGCGTTGGTGCCAACTACACCTCCACCCAGAATGGCCACGTGCGCCGGGGGCACGCCGGGAACGCCGCCCAGTAAAATGCCGCGCCCGCCGCGCTCTTTTTCGAGATAGCTGGCGCCGACCTGCACGCTCATGCGTCCCGCTACTTCGCTCATGGGCGTGAGCAGAGGGAGATTTCCTCGGGCGTCACGCACGGTCTCATAGGCGATGCCGATGACTTTGGATTCGAGCAGCTTGTCAGTGAGTGCGGGCAGCGGAGCGAGATGCAGATAGGTGAAGAGAACGAGGCCATCGCGGAAATAAACGTACTCGCTTTCGATGGGCTCCTTGACCTTGACGACCATGTCGGCCTTGCGCCAGGCGTAACCCGCATCGCCCACAATCTCGGCGCCGGCGTTCTGGTACTCGGCGTCGGGGAAACCGGACTGCGCGCCGGCCTGGGTTTCGACCAGGACGGTGTGACCAGCCTCGGTGAGCGCTTTCACGCCCGCGGGGGTGATTCCGACGCGAGACTCGTTGTCCTTGATTTCCTTGGGAACGCCGACGATCATGGTTTCTCCTCTTTCACGATGGCCCCAATTTGCTTGCGCGCGGGGAGGGCTGCACATCGGAAGGCGGCGCGCTCGGCCGTGCCTGGGGGAGGGCTCAATCCGGGCAGGTAGGAGCCGACTTCCAACTGAGGGGAATTCTACGGCGCAGGTGGCTTCCAATGTGTGCAAACTTTGTGGTAAAACAGCCAAATGGGAACAAAACGTGAGCAAGAAATGCCTTTGATGCAACAATCGCCTGACGCGTTGCAATCCATAGAGAGCATCCAGACCGCGGCGGGACTAGACGAACTGGATGGGGCCATTCTGCGCTATTTGGCGCGCCACGGGCGGGCGACGAATTTTGAGGTGGGCGAGGCGGTGGGGCTGTCGGCTTCGGCCGCGTCGCGGCGCATTCTGGCGCTGGAGGCAACGGGGGCCATCCGCGGCTACCGCGCGCTGATCGACGACCGGCTGCTGGGCAAGCATATGACGGTGTACATCCGGGTCACGCTGGAGCGGCAGTCGGCTGCGGTGCTGAACGCGTTTGAGACCGCCGTGCGGCACTGCCACGACATTGTGAGCTGCCACCTGCTGGCCGGCCAATACGACTACATCCTGGTAGCGCGCGTGGCGGGCATCGATGACTACAACCGCCTGCACCAGAACGAGCTCTCGCGGCTGCCGGGAGTGATCCGGCTCGAGACCAGCTTCGCGCTGAGGGATGTGCTGGAGGGGAAGAGCTAGGGGCTGGTTGCATAAATGCTCGAAGCCGATTGAAATACGTCCCTCAGGGGCTGAAGCCGCTCTGTTTACGCGCCTCTCACGGCACGGCTAAAGCCGTGCCCTTTCAAAACCGGATTTATGCAACCAGTTCCAGGGTCTGAGTCTGAGGGATTGCGGGGGCGGCCGGTTACGTATTCGACCAATGCGCGGTCCAGCCGCGGACGAGGGCATCGTCGAGCGCGGCCAACGCTGGATCGATGTTGCTGCCGGCGCCGGTGGCGCTATCGATGGCGGCGAGAAGCCGTTGGGCGCGGTCGCCGATTTCGTCTGCGATCTTGCGATTCTGTTCACGCAGGACGGAAGATAGAAATCCGGCCTGCAACGCAGCATGAACGCGGCGCACACCCAGTTCGGTGGGCGCGCCATCGCTGGCCAAATCCGGATCGGCGGCAAAGCTGCCGTGCACGGGAACCTGGCGCGAGGCAGCGCCTGTGGAGAAGATGGCGAAGACCTGCTGCGCACCCATGGCAAACGCCAGGCGCGCGGTGATTCCGCCCGACCACATCGGTTTCAGGCCGAGGTTTTTGGCGTGCTGCTCGATCGAGGCAATCTGGTCGAGAGTCAAAACGCCTTCGGCGTGTTGTGCGTCGCGGATCAAGTGACGGGCGGCGATGCGGTCGGGGCAGTCGAAAAGCACGAGGCGCGCGCCGGCCGCATGGACCTTTTCCATCCACAAAAACGCAGCTTCGACACAACGCGATTCGCCAAAGACGTCGTCGCCAGTGACGAGTGGCGTGTCGACATAGAATGCCGGAACCGCGGTCCAGCCTTCGGTCCAGCGGCTGACGAGCGCGACCACCTGCTCCTGCTCTTCGAGGGTGAGCGGAACCAGGCCGTATTTGCCGGCGGTGAATCCGTAGGAGCGGGCCGCTTGCAGGCCGGTCCAGATGGTACGCGCGGCGGAATCGGCATCCACTTGATAGCGGTAGACGAGCCGCACTTTCTGCTCGCGTGCTGCGGCAAAGAGATCGCGGAGTGTACTGACATCCACGATATTGAGCAGCGAGGCAAGGCTCATGCGTTGGCGCGCGGCCAAGGTCAGGTCGCCGTCGATGGCAACCTCGGAAATGCCGGCCTCGGCGGCGATACCGATGACGCGCTTGATCTCGGCGGGATTGGTTTCCTGGGCGGGAGTGCCTGCATGAATGGCGCCGCCGGCGATGGAGAGCAGCGAGAAACGATGGAGCGATGCGGGACCGAGGAGCCCTTGGCTGCGGCCAGCTTCGAGCTTGGCGGCGAGGCGCGCGACGGTTGCGGGCGCGTCGGAGGGCTGCACGATGAGCCGCACGATGAGCGGACGGGGAACGGCGTCGAGGGTTTTCAGGAACGGCGTGAACGCGGCGAAGACTCGGGCCAGCCACGTGGCTTCGTCCTGGGCGGCATCGGCGATGGCGAACTCCGGAAGCAGCCGGTAAAGACGCGCGTTCACGCGCACACCGACGTTGGTGGAGGCTAGCGTGCGCTCGAAAGCCGCTGCGATCAGCTTCGCGTATTCATCGGGGCCGATGGGGCCTTCGCCCGCGCTCACCATGCGCTCGCCATCGATCATGAGGCCGAGGGGCATGGGGCCAGGCGGGCGAAGCGCGCGCGCTTTGGCTGAAGCCCAGGCGGCCCGCGCGATGGTTTCGGAGTTTTCGCCTTCGTCGCTTACTGCGAGGAGCGGACCGAAGCGAGTGGCATCGTACTGGTCGAGCGGCCTGGTCCACGGAGGGTAGAGGGTTGGCCACTCGGCCATGAGTTCGTGCAGCGCGGCGGGATCGCTGGCGCGCACGCCGGTGAGCGCCAGAGCACGGCGCTCATATTGGGCACGCAGCGCTTCGTTTCGTTGCGCAAAGTTGCCGGAGAGACTTTGGGCCGGAAGCGCCGCGGGCGCGGCGAGCAGCGCAGCACTCTGAAGGAATCGACGACGCGTGACGGCTGAAGATGGTTTGCGCAAGGTCTTACTCTCCGATCCCACTTACCCGGCCGCGACTCAAGGGGAGATTGTAGCGCGATTCCGGGTGGGGATCACGTTGGTTCCCAGGTCTCAGAGGCGAGATCTCCACTCCACGGACCAAAGACCTGTCCGTGGGGGCCCGGACCTGGGGCACACGGCAAAATGGAACAGTCAGAGACCTACGTCATCTGCTCGCGCGCTTCGCGCCAAAGATCGAGTTCGCCCTCGCGCGCGTAGCGGTCGATTTCTTTGAGCTCGGCGGCCGAGAATCTGAGTTTCTTGAGCGCATCGAGGGAGTCGTCGAGTTGCTCCACGTTGCGCGCGCCGATCAGCGCCGAGGTGACGCGTTGATCGCGCAGCACCCAGGCGATGGCCATCTGTGCGAGCGTCTGGCCGCGGGCTTGGGCAATGTCGTTGAGCGCGCGGACGCGGTTGAGGTTTTCTTCGCTTAGAAATTCTTTGAGCAGCGAGGAGTTATCGAGCTTGGCGCGCGAGTCCTTCGGAATGCCTTTCAGATATTTGCCGGTGAGCAGGCCCTGCGCAAGCGGCGAGAAGGCGATGCATCCGACGCCGAGTTCCTCGAGCGTGGCGAGCAGGCCTTTCTCGATCCAGCGGTTGAGCATGGAGTAGGAAGGCTGATGAATGAGCAGCGGGACACCCATGCTCTTCAGAATTTTGGCGGCCTGGCGCGTGCGTTCGGGGCTGTACGAAGAGATGCCGACATAGAGAGCTTTGCCCTGATGCACCGCGGAGACGAGGGCGCCCATGGTTTCTTCAAGCGGGCAATCTTTCCAGGGACGGTGCGCGTAAAAAATGTCGACGTAGTCGAGGCCCATGCGCTGGAGACTGTTGTCAAGCGAGGCGAGGAGATATTTGCGCGAGCCGCCGATGCCGTAGGGGCCGGGCCACATGTCCCAGCCGGCTTTTGTCGAAATGACGAGCTCGTTGCGCAGGCCGCGGAAATCCTTGCGGAGAATGGTGCCGAAGTTTTCTTCGGCTGAGCCGTAGGGAGGGCCGTAATTGTTGGCGAGATCGAAGTGGGTAACACCGCGATCGAAGGCGCGGCGGATCATAGCGCGGCCAGTCTCAAAGACATCCGCGCCGCCGAAGTTTTGCCAAAGGCCAAGCGTGATAGCCGGCAGCATAAGTCCGGAGTTGCCGCAGCGGCGGAAGGTGGCGTGATCGTAGCGGGCGGGGTCGGGAATGTAGGCGGTTTCCATAGTGCTCCTCGGTTAAAGCCGTTTGGCGTGAGTGACAGCGACGATCGACACCTTGCTGCGCCTCATCCGCGCCGCTTGGCAGCGATTCGCGCATCCATGTCTGCCATGAGTTCTTCAAGGGAAACCGTTCTCCCCCCGCCTGAATCCATTTCCTCAATCCTGCGCTTGATCTCCGCGCCCCAAGAGGCATCGATCTCTTCCTGGGAGACCTCCTCAGCTGGCGGATGAAGACTCCACCAGAGTTCCTCGGAGAGCTTTGCCCTTTCGTCGTATGAGAGTTCCATTGCGAGCCGACGGGCGGATTCGTATGAGTTTGGCATGGAGAGATTCTAACGCGATTAGTGGCGGGAATCGTGTGATTCCCAGGTCTCAGGGGTGAGACCTGCACATTCGGCTAAAGAACCATGAAGAGCCGCGCCCAGCGCCTATGGCCTATCCAATCATGGTACGGACCCGATGCCTGCTCAGCTGTTTGATCGAATGAATCATAGATCATCAGCGGTTTGCCTATCAGATCGCTGGAACCAATAAAGCCCCAGCAGCGGCTGTCGAGCGAATTCTCTCGCCAGTCGCCGAGAACGAAATACTCTCCTGTCGGCACGACTATTTCTCCGTTCACAACGTGCTTAGAAAGCATTTCATGGCCTTCGGCGCAGCCGGGAAGGCTGACGTCATTCGGGAAGTCATCCGGATAGAACTCCTCTCCGCCGGCTTTATGCGTCACATACTTCTCTTCGAGCGAAGTTCCATTCAGGACTACAACGTTCCGCGAGATACGGATGCGATCGCCCGGAATGGCAATTACCCGTTTCACGAGGATATAACCGCGATCCGTTGGCGATATGAAAAGGACAATTTTGCCTCGTTCCGGTGGGTGGAGCGGAAACATTTGAGCCAGGATACGATCACCCGGCAATAGCGCGCCTTCCATTGATTCGCTCGGAATCTGGTACGTCTGAACAAAGAAAAATGGGACAGTGCTTAGCGCTGCTGCAACGAACCAGGGGAATGCCCTGCCTCTGGGTCCGCCCGAGGCGGCCAACGAGCGGCCTGTAATCAAAAACAGGATGCCGAGCAACATAGAACATATTGCGTTGGCAATGATCTGACCTACACGTCCGGTTGAGAATCCCGGCCGGAACATCATGACAGGCACAAGCAAAAGTTGAGCGAAAAAGAATGTCGCGAATCCATATGCGCTCCAGACTCGCTTACGCAGTATCCCGACGCCGGCGAACAGAGGAATGATCGCTAAGGGAAGGACGATAATCGGCCCTAACACACCCGCAAGAACGATGATTCCAGCGATCACGAATGCGATGATAGCCGCAGTTCGAGGCAATCCTTTCAAGGTTTGCATTGTTAAACCATTGTATGCTTCGGCCCGCTGGGCAACGCGGAAAGTTATCAGTGCCCTGAGAGCAACTCCTTGAAATCCTCGGAGCAGCAAGCGAAGCCGGAGAAACGCCCAGACGGGGAGTTCGGGTGAACGGCTGCGTGAAGCAACCGCAGATCCTTCAACTCCGCTCCACTTCGTTCCGCTACGCTCAGGATGACAATGCTGTGGGAGTGACTGAGTGTGGTGGGGAATTATTCCGCATTATCAATCTGCGCGCGCTGCAACTTGTCGGAGTAGTCGACGTAGACGGCTTTCCAGGTGGTGAAGAAGTCGAGTGCGCCGAGGCCTTCGCGATGGCCGTTGCCCGTGTGCTTGACGCCGCCGAAGGGCAGATGCACTTCGGCGCCGATGGTGGGCGCATTGATGTAGGTAATGCCGGCTTCGAGGTCGCGCATGGCTGCGAAGGCGCGATTGACGTTGCGGGTGTAAAGCGCGGTGGAGAGACCGTAGTCGATGGAGTTGGCGACGGCGACCGCTTCTTCAAATGTCAAAAACTCCATGAGCGCGACCACGGGGCCGAAGACCTCTTCGCGGGCGATGCGCATCTGGGGCGTGACGCCGGCGAAGACCGTGGGCTCAAAGAAGGTGCCGTGAGTATGCGCGCTGCCAGTGATGGCGTGGCCTCCGCAGAGGAGCTGGGCGCCTTCGGCCAGCGCGATTTCGACATACTTCTGCGAGGTTTCAATTTGCGCGGCGTTCACCTGCGGGCCGACTTCGACGGATTCATCGAGGCCATTGCCGATTTTGAGTTTTTTGGCGCGGGCGACAAATTTCTCGGTAAATTCGGCGGCAATTCCCTTCTGCAAAAGGATGCGGCTGGTGGCGGTGCAGCGCTGGCCGGTGGTACCGAATGCGCCCCACAAGGCGCCGTCGAGAGCGAGATCGAGATTGGCGTCGTCGAGCACGATCTGCGCGTTCTTGCCGCCCATTTCGAGCGAGACCTGCTTGAAGGTGACGGCGGCGCGTTGCGCGACGAGCGAACCGACCGCGCTTGACCCGGTGA
>Ga0326727_10012837_pt1 | contig 18889 bp, 18 predicted proteins | sample MB2enrmetagenome_FD_207643 | JGI IMG/M metagenome (GOLD analysis project Ga0326727, IMG submission 207643) | Lab enriched peat soil microbial communities from McLean, Ithaca, NY, United States - MB29MY | ecosystem: Environmental > Terrestrial > Soil > Wetlands > Peat | place: USA: New York...
ATATTACGCAGAGAATTGAGGCCCAAAAATCTCTAGTGAAAGCTGAAAAAACCAGCCAGATTAGGGATGTGTAGTATAAACATAAAGGTAGAACAACATTATACGCTAGAAATATTAAATATTTTAGTAACTTAGTATAGCTTGCGTTCCCATCTACTGTTACATAGCAACGATATATTCCACAACAACTACCCCATTCAACACTTCGTAAAATCCACTTCGTGTAATGAAGAGATAAAATTGAGATATATAACTCGTGGTTCCAATATCAAACATCTCCGATTTGAAATTGTGCCTTTCGGAAATCCAAGATTTTTTTTCCAGGTGAGAATGCAATTACCCCACTATTTTTTAAAAATTAACGAATTAATGGACATTAATAAACTTTCAAACCTAGATTATTATTTTTCTTTGTTGTCTGATAGTTAACTCATATATTTTGTATAAAAATTCCTAAATTTTCTAAGTTCCATCTGAAATAGAAATCATTGTTGATATGTTTCTCATGGAGCTTCTGGGACTAATAGAACATATGGAGCTCATGGAACACTTGGAACTAATAAAACTGAAGCATAATCATAAATAGAAGATTTCAGAATAGAGAATTTGAAATTAAAAAGATATGGTATACATTGCAAACAAATCGCCTTATGGTGTGCGCCATACAATGCATACCAGTTTACTCGCGCAATGGAACCTTTTGACTAATGCATAGTTTTTGTAGTAAAATCTATGCATGAAAGTACATTGGAAAATTTATTATTCACTCAATACATGTAATGATTGTCCTTCTGACCTAAATGACTTAAGCTTATTCAATAAAGGAATAAACAACCTACATAAAAAAAGCTGGCTTGAACACCAAAAACTAACTTTTTTCAATAAGCTAAATCATGATGCTTGTAACTTACTATCGTTATTGTTTTGCTCGCTTCATCAACAGAAAAAAGTAACACAAAATGTTCATCGATATGTACACGTTTAAGATTGTTTAATGGGTATTTGAGATTCTTATATCTATGTGGATTTATGCAAATTTCTTGCGTTTTGTTCACAATCATATCATATTGCTGTTTATTCTTTTTCCTAAGTTTTTTGGCAATCCTTAAAAATGTAGGACTAAATAATATATCATACATATAATGTCACTCATCTTCTTGATCATTGAAATCCTCAACAACGTTATCAAAGTTTTCAATACTACCTACAAATATCGGTTTCTCTTTCATTATTTGCTGCATTTCCGCTATAAATTCAGGTCTTAATTCGGGTTCGAGCATTTTTGCTCCAAATTGAGTGACTATGAAATCAATAGCAGCACTCTTATCCTTTAATTTATACTTGGCTTTGACAATATTTAGAATCTGGTTTGAATCCTCACTTATTTTTATCGTTGCTTGTACCATATACATCACCTATATACAATAGATATGTGCTACATATGTATTTAACAATGTGTTATGTTTCACGATTCCTGAAAGTATAGATAGAAAACCTAAAATATTGTGGTCAAACACAAAATGCAGGGTTTTTGCTATAAAACCTATCCATGGGTAAAAACGACGAATCATATTTTTATGAGAAAGATAAAAAGTGCCAAGAGCCAAAAAACGCGGTGGAGAGTATGATAAATTTAAAAAAAGCTGTTGTCAAGATGCCTTGTATGCATTTAAAAACATGAGTGCTTCTAATTTTCAACAGGTCACATGAAACATTGCTATTATCTTTCCCTCGCTTTCGTTCCATAGTTTGATCGCTTCAGGGGTGCGAAGGAGTTTTGCCTCAAGCCCTTTCTCCTCGAAAAACTACTTTGCTTCTTTTGAGAGCTCAACGTAACCAGTCTGACCAGTTCCTATTATTATTTCATCTGCTCCTTTTTCATAGATGAATTTCGCCTCTGCAAGCGATATTTTATGGGATGTACCGTAGACTTCTTTAGAAAGCTTTTTCTTACGCTTTTCGATCTGCCCACTCATGCGGATAAGGATATCCTTTTCAAAATTATTTTCATTGACCGTAATCGAACCGAAACTGGTTGAGTTTATCTTCGGATTCATGGTTTTCTCTCCAAATATTGACCTTTTTTCATTGCTGCTCTACCGCGTCTGCTAATTTATACTCTTAATAAAATCTCACATAACCGAATTATCACGTTTTTATAGATAATATGACTTAGCCTTATATAAGAATCAAGTACAATAAACTTTATAATTTAAAGTTTGGTATTATATAATCAAGCTTTAATAATTTTAATTTTTCATTTCAACTGCAAAAGTCCTATTTGATCTTTGACAAGAATCGAGTCTAAATAAGTATAAGCATAATGGTTCCGTTGCAAAAAATAATATTTCTGCGGTTTGATAATATATTTTTTATTTTTGTGTACCATTTTTCTAATATGAAATTAATTAACTTTCCTAATTGTAAAGGCTTATAATTGTGCAGATTTAAACTAATTTTATAACAAAGCCAAAAAAGGAAATACAATTATTCAACAGAATAAGAAGGAAAGAAAATGATTTGTAATCCGATAACGTGTCACAACATTACTCAAGATGTATTTGATTGCATGAAACAAAAAATTAGCGCGGCAGGCTATTATGTTCCTGATGGTAACAGCGGTCAGATTTCAGTAAGTGATGTTACAGCTGATTTTAGCTGGGATGGAGTGTCAAGTCTCACGGTAACAATCGTTAGTATGCCATCTTTTATTTCATGTGAAACGGTATCAGAAAGCCTTCAGGATTTTGTGTCTAGTTGCGGTGGAACGGGTCTATCCCGTGCAATGAATATTAAAGATTTAAGAAGAAAATTGGACGATTTAGAAAAAAGAGTACAAATGTTAGAAGACGAGTACAAATATTAGAAGCAAACTATCAATGAAAAAATTGTTTCTGTTGCAAAAATCTGGCTTTGTTGCAAAATCAATGGAAAATTTCACAATTCGGGAGTTTAATCAATGTCATCAAGGGAAAAATGGTACACAAAGGCGAGAATTATAGTATCAAACTGTGAAAATACTATTTTTGCACCACATACTTTGATGGAGCTTCAAAGAGAGTACATCAAATATCAAGATTAATCGAATTAATTTCTTATGGCCAACATACGATAGGCTTTAATGTTACTAGGTCCGAGTACGGTATCGAAAGTTGAGTCTTTTATATAAGTAATGTTAAACAATGATTTGAAAGTAAGTTCTATTTCAGCTATTGAAATCCGCCTGGGTCCGTAGTCTCCGGGCTCTTTATCCGAGAAACATAGCATGAAATACTTGCCGCCTGGTTTTAGCACTCTATGTATCTGCCATGCAAAAACTGGCCTTTCCTCATCCGTCATCACATGAAACAAACCCGAATCAATAATGATATCAAATTCAGCCTCTGTGAAAAATCGGTCCATCTGTAACACATTTCCAACTACAAAATTTACCTTAACATGATGTTTTATAGCTTTTGCTTTTGCATCGTTGATAGCATCTTCAACAATGTCTATACCTGTAACATCGCACCCATTTATGGCTAACATTATTGCATTATCACCACGGCCACATCCAATATCCAGAGCTTTGCCAGGCTTAATTTCTTCATCCTTTATAAGAGCTTCAAAAACTGACTGCGGATGACCGATATCCCATGGCGGTGTACCCTTGTATGCTTCATTCCAGTCCAAGATAATCTTCTCACGACTAAAAATTCAGTTACCATTTTGATTACAGATAAATATTTTACTAATTGATCCTTGTATGCTTTTAGCTTTCCCTGAAAAAATTATTTGATTAACTGTAGTACGGCTTTCTTATGATGAAGGATTTTATATTATTTTCTACGGTTTCAATTCGTTGCAGTAACAGTATACTGAACGTTTCGTAAAAACGACTGTGTTTCACTTTTTCTTTCATTACCAAATGGGATTTTGTGGTTACATAGATGCATATGTTTTGCTATAAAAACTGTGTATCTTATATTAGTTAATGCTTTTTTATTTTTCTGTTATTGTGAACCTAATGGTGAATTCCGTCTCATTACTCCTTTTCAGCTCAAGTTCTCCAGCTAACTGATCTACTAGGGTGGTCACCAACTGCATGCCAAGACTGTTGGGTTTTTTGAAATCAATACTTTTAGGTATACCTATCCCGTCATCGGAAACTTTCAAAATAAAACTGGTACTTTTACAGCCTTCATATTTGCTTTCTTCCATGCTCTTTATATGTTCTTCGTTTTCTTCTCTACGTAATTTGATACGAATTCTCCCTTCAGCTCTCCCTAAAAATGCATGTTTAAGAGAGTTTGAAACTAGTTCATTGACAATTATTCCCAAAGGAATGGCAGTATCCATATCTAAGAATATATTTTCTTCCATATCTGTGTTCAGATGTATATTTTTGCTATTTAGTATATAAGTCTGGAAAAGGTTTCCAACCAATTCTCGAATGTATGTCGAAAAATCTAGAGTTTCGAATCCTTCACCTTTGTATAATTCTTCGTGAATAAGAGCCATAGATATCACTCTATCTTGGCTTTCTCTGAAAGCTTCCAGAACTTCCGAATCCTTAATAAACTCTCTATTTTTAAACTTCTCAGCCTGAAGATCAAGTAGAGAAGATATCACTTGCAAATTATTTTTGATTCTATGGTGGATTTCTTTCTTTTTAGCTTTTTCAGCTTTCACTTGGGATTTTTTGCTCTCAATTTGCTGCGTAATATCTCTAACAATAGCTGAGATAGCCACAAGCTCTCCAGATGCATCAAAAACCGGAGAAAGAGCTATTGAAACATAGATTGATTTACCATCTTTTCTTAACCTTGAAGTTCTGTAGTGCTGAATCTTTTCTCCTAGCTTAACCTTTTCAATTAACTTTTTTGTTTCATTTTTGAGATTTTCTGGTGCACCTATAGATACATCTTTCCCTATAACTTCTTTCGATGAATAACCATAAATCTGCTCTGCACCCTTATTAAAGCTAGTAATAATGCCATCAAGAGATATAGTCATAATAGCATCATTTGATGATTCTACAACATTCGCCAAGCTCTGAATTTTCTCTTCGGCTTTTTTACGTTCAGTAATATCCTGAACTATTCCTTTCAATCTAATAGGGATCTTTTTTTCATCAAAAATAGCTTCGCATTGTAAATGGACTGTGCGTTCTTCCCCATAATCTAAGATAATTCTATGATCAATACTGCAAAGTTCTCCATTTATAGCTTTTTTAAAGGCATTATCCACATAGTCTCGATCTTTGGGGTGCACATAACTTAAATATTCATTGTGAGGTGAGACTAATTCTAGTGAAGTGTGTTTAAAAATATGATATAATTCATCAGACAAATATATTTTATCAGTTATAAGGTCCAATTCCCAATTCCCAATATGAGACATTTTTTGAGCTTCAGCAAGTCTTTTTTCACTTTCCTTTAACGAGTCGTAAGCTTGTGTAAGCTGCTTTGTTCGCTCTTCAACTAGTTTTTCTAAATTACCACGTGCCTTTTTTAAAGTTTCCTCTGCTCTTTGTAGCGCATTCACCAGTGCATTGCGTTCCGCCAACGACTGAATCAGCTTGAAATTGCTGTAGCTTAGTTGTGAGAGTGTATTAGCAAATGCCATGAGGAAGACCATACTTGTGTCCACAGCCTCTCTACTCAACCGTGGAACTTTATTAAGCGCTTCCATGTATTCTTCCTCATTGAAGTTGTATTTTCGAGCTTGGGATCTAAAAAACTCATAGTCCAGAGGCTCGTCATCAAAAAAAAACTGTCCTGAGAAAACATAGCCGACATGCTGGCAATCTAATATGATTGGAGTTACTATATCCCACATATTGTTCTTGCACTTGTACATCTTAAGTTCTTTAGCAGTAGCGGCCAATGATAGTTTTGTATCGCTTTCTACGCAGTACTTGGAGGTTTCGGGATGAACCCTATGGAATTTGGTGCAGATATCCTGCCATCCAACGCTTACCAGAACATTGCCTTTGAGATCATTTATGCCTATAGGCATGTGAACAATCTTATAGAAATCATTCATGAGAGACTGAATAACCTGGACATCAATAATATCAGCAAGAACCAGATTTTCTATCTTCCTAGCAGGTGAAGGAATATTTCCCGATTTCATCTTGATTCGTTGTTCATTCCGGCCTAGTTTATCTTCAGCTACTTTGCGTTCACTGATATCATGAATGATATAAATACCTCCCGTGAGTTTTCCCTCTGAATCATGTCGTGGCGAGACGCCGACTATACTCCACAGTATGCTCAAGCCCATCACTAAGCAACTGCCTGCGCGAGCAAAAAAAGGAAGGTCATCCGTTCCATGGATAACCCGGTAGCAAGTCAATCCAATACACTCTTTTGATTTCATCCCCAAGCTTGCTGCCATGGAGTTTTTGCAAGAACAATTCAAAATCCAGCGTCTAATATGGCAATCAAGTCTGGCACTGAATCAAAAGTATGTTTCCAATAATCTTTGCAATATATAAATAATTAACATAGAAAATGTATAAATAATATTCATTTGTAAGCAATTAAGTAAGCCGTTAATGTTAAGGTGACTACTGCAATCTTAATGGTAGTGTACCGAAAGTTCTGCAAAATATAACCGGATGCTGAGTCAGTGAATATACTAACAAAATTTTTGTATTTAGTGTTTTTACTAATACACAGATTTTGTAGTAAAACCTATGCAGTAATAAAACAAGAAAAACAGAAGTTTTGTCAGTATAAACAATAACGTTTCATCCTATTATATCTTACAGAACTTTAGGTACGCTGTCAACCGAAGCATGAATAATGAGATTATTAACAAATTCCCAATCTAATTTTTATTCAGCGAGTTGGTACTTGATAACAGCTATGCTGGTATTACCCTATATGAATAGGTGGATTTCATGACGAATTCCAAGTATGAGCTAACTGCTTTGCGTCTGGTTTTAGCAACGTTGGTATTATCCCCAATAGAAGTTTATGTTCCTAAAAAAGCGAAATTAAGGCTTCAATGAATTAAATTCAAGATGAAATTAAAGTTTCTTCAGGAGTTACTGCTTTAATATTTTCTATGCGAAAGAAATGTTTTTTGTTTCTTGTTACGACTTTATTTATGCCCAGAGAAAGGGCTGTTGCTGCAATCAGACAGTCACTTAACTCAATTCACTTTCCACTTCTTACGAGGTCTGCATAAATTTTCCCAGCATATATTGCTATCCTCGAATCAAGATTTATTACTTCTACAATATTAAGTAGTTCAAGTGTCCTTTCAAGGGCATCCGGAGATTTTGAAAGGTGCGCGCCGACACTCAGTTCGGCAGCTGTAATTGATGAAGTGTAACCCGAATATTCATCACCCAGGCGTTCTAGAAAATTTATGGAGGAAGGAATGACATCTTTTCGGAGGCAGTCTACAAATATCGATGTGTCCACAAAAAACTTCATTCTACCCAATCCAAACGTGAAGATTACCGCAGCCGATCAACAAACTCTTCGCTCTCGACATCGTAACCCCAGGCCCCACAAGCCGACTCTACAAGTTCCTTTGAGCTTCGTCCTTCTTTTTTTCGAACCATGTTGAGGATGGAATGAATTTCCCGATCGAGTTCAAGAAATCTCTTTTCGATGTCTCCTGTCGATTCCATAAACATCAATTAGTCTTAATGCCGTATAACTTTATCTTGAAGGCAGGAGTATCTTTTCTAAAGCATTAGATGTCCACGCCAGGAATATCTTACCAGGCCTGCAAATGGCCAGGACCCAGAGCTCTAGATCCGAGAGAGGGCCTTCAAGAACTTGCAGGATATCCTGATTATTCCAAGGAAATAATCATAATTATTGACACAAAAAAACAATATCTAAAGGCATTATTAAAAATAACCTATGTGTTTCTCATATCATTTTTGCGTTTACTGGGGTATAAATCGGTAGAATCTTGGATATTCCTAGAATCTATGGAATGATTGAGTTTACAGACACATAGGCAAAAATCGGTAGTGTCGCAAATTTGCTAAATTCAAGGTTAGATTTCTGTTTACGGTTTTAAATTTTGTTCTTCGAGCATGAACTTTTCTCCCTAATGAATTTTAGAGATTTTGATTTTACAGAAGAATCGAAGCACTACGATTCCATTTCTTAGCTTTTATGCTGGACAGATAAGTTTTGCAGTTTTTGACTTATCTGAAAACTTTAAATGATCAAAAACAAAATAGATTTTATAATAAGCTTATAACTAATCAGGATAATATATAACAAAACTATACTCAATTTCTACATATTTTGATAAAATTTCTACATATTTGGAATTAAAGAAATCAGTATCTTTTTTTAGCGAAGGGGTGTCAAATGAGAGCTTATTATAATATATGTATGATCGATCAGAATAAAATATTCAAAGCAGTTATTGATTTAGTTACTCTTATAATTCTTTATATATTGCTATTGGCGCTACTTGTGGGAGTGATAAATATCCTCCTTAATATCAAATCCATTTTATTTGGGACTCTTGGTGGTGGTTTTGGTCAGATAGTCTCTGGTGTCCTCACAATTTTTGTTCTTATTGATCTTTTCAAGACTTTTGTTGATTTTCGTGAACATGAAGAAATCAGAATTACATATGTAACTGATGCTACAATTTTGATAGTTATGCGTGAAATTGCGGGAGGGTTATATGCCCAAAGATATGATTCTCAATTCATTTTAGGCCTATCAACATTGCTGTTGATATTGGGTGTAGTGAAGGCTCTAGCTATTAAATATCCCCAAAAATCATCCAAGATTCATGATTCTGCCCCGATCAATTGAGACGGAAAATGATATAGCAGCTCTGTAAAAGGGAAGTACTTTGTCCTTGTGAAGTACCATAGATGCATTTTCTAAAACCAATTCACAATGAAGTTCGATTCACATAATGGTTAATCTCTTTAAAAGTCGGACCTATACCCCAAATGCCATCAAATTGTAAATGAATATTTGTCGGCTTTACTTTAACAAGATATACTATTTTTGTTTCGATATTTCTACCCTTAACAATTTTTATATCTTGATAGCCAATTGAACGATCAAACGTACTGGCATCATGTTCATACTTGATTCCATTTGCAATCAAATTCCAACCGCTTGGACTCGTTGTTATACTTTGATCACCATCGTTTTGAATATATAAAGTTATAACTGCATATTCATAACCTGATGGGGCAGTCGTATATTCGCCTATATGCGATGTCACATACCATTTCCAATCATAATAACCGGGTACGCTATCTTCTGCAACTACGAACCCTACGAAACATAATCCCATTAAACAAAGAATTAAGCAAGCAAATCCTATTTTTGTTGCTTTTTTAGGATCCATTTTATCTTTCCAATTCAATTTTTTCTCTTATTATAAATAAATTAACTATTATATAATACATTATATTTGGTTCCGTTGCAAAAATAATATTTCTGCAATTTGACACTATGATTTTCACCTTTATGTGTCAGTTTCTTTTTAATTAAAAGGATTAACTTTCCTAATTGTGAAGGTTCTCACTGATTTTGTAAAACAACCAGATTTTTTGCAACGGAACCAAGACTCAGAAGGTTATGTCGATAAGGACTTGGTGCTTGATCCAAACAATTCAATCGGTTGGAGTGCAAAGGGGTATTGACAAAGATAAAGGTGATATGCGGCAGCAATCTCTGATTATAATAAAGCAATAAAGCTTAACCCTAACGATTCAGGAGCATTAAAAGCATTATATAAATTAGAGCATCCACGATAAAATAATGGAACAGCAGTATAATTTTGGTCCAAAAGCTTGAATCATCTTAACCCTAAGATGGTTAGGTTTTGTATGAAAACTTCTACATCAGCAAAATGATAAATCCTATTTTTTGTAGCAAAAAAGATGCAGAACTTCAGACTCTATTCAATGTTCGTGTACCTTGATTTAAGTTCGGCTTCCGAAGCACCGGTTAGCATCATAAGCTGGCTAACCACCGAGTCCAAGAAAACAAATGCAGTAATTTCAAAAGTAGTTCCCAAAGGTGGCATGTTTTTGTAGTCACCCCGCATGTTTCTTTCAAGGTAGTCGGCTTCATTAGGGTCGTTTTTAGTTTTGCTTGGAATGATCACAGCAATATCTGAAATTTTACCCAGGGTAGAATCTTTTTTAGATGTAATTGTTATAAGGACTGAGCCAATATCTTTTGTTAATTTTCCAAGATCAGCTACAGTACGGGTTTCCCCGGACCCAGAAATAGCAATCATGATATCCTGCGGCAAAACAGCAGGAGTTGTGGTTTCACCTACCACATAAACACTAAGTCCAAGCTGCATAAGTCGCATTGCAAATGCTTTGGCAACAAGTCGCGATCTTCCGGCTCCAATTACAAAAATTTGATTGCCATCAATTGTTTTTTGGAGCATTCCCTTTATGGCTTCCCTATCAAGTTTATCAATTATCTCTTCTAGGTTTTCTATGATCAGTTTCATCGATGATAATACTTCTTCGCAATCATTTACCTCAATTTTTTTCATATAAGTTCTCCAAAAACATTGGGTCAAAAACGTGAATAAACTAAATCAGTAACTCAATTCATCAATACAACAGTTTGACTCAATAAGTTTCTAATAAATTTTTTCATCTTGTTATTCTTACTAAAAAAGAACTTCTTAATAGGTTTTGCCATACTTTTTATGTTCTTATATATAATTACCCGTAGGATAGTAATCATTCATTGCAAAAAGTTGCTGTCATGATCAGTGGGATTACAACTACGTACATATTGTCTATTGAGTTGTAGTAATTAATATATAGTAAATATGCACAAAATATATATTCCCTTATGTTTAATTAATACATCAGGATCCATAAATGCACTATGGCGTAGATCCCAAAATAAAATGTCTTAGCGTAATTATGTGTCTGAAAGTGAAAAATTGTCAAGGAATTCTTCGATGTATATTATATCTTACCCACAACTTATAAGATATATTTTTTGATACGTTATTGATACTCATCAGGCTTCAGTTATTCACTACTATTGTTCTGGTCATGGATTGAGATTCCATTTCTCTATGATACCCTGCAAGATCAGCAAGCTGAAAAAATCTATAGGATTCAAGCTGAATCATTAAGACTTTTGTTTCCTAGATTAAGCTTTGAATAAGGGCAGCTTTTTTATGCAGAAATTTTGCTATAAAATCTGTGCATACGAGAGCTGTTTATATTCAAAACTTAATCCAGCAAAATGGTACACAAAAGTAAGATTTCTAGTATCAAATTGCAGGAATATTATTTTTGCAACGGAACCTCAATTTGTATTCAATAATTAGATATTTTGTTATTTTTCCTTTTTTGAATATTATTGGTCAAATTAAGAATATTTTGTTAAAGATTAGTACCATTTTATGTTTTCTTCAATGTTTCTAATTTATTGTGATTTCTGCGGCATGCAGGAAAAATAACGCACCATTTAACTTACTGAGTCAAAAATATTGGAACAACAGTCTAAAATATTAAAAATGATTATTATGCCAACATTTTTAAAATACAAAATATATTTTCAAGTGTATCTATAAGAAAATTTTGGAGTCTAGATAAGTGAGAAAACTAACATCCAACCAAGCCAAAATAACTCAACAAGTCTTCAGCAGTTTGGATAGGTGAACATATGCCCATAAACGGATATGGTATACTCAAAGGAAAGGCCATAGATACGATAAATGGCCAGGGATTGCATCCTCATTTTCAGGTGAAAATCATTGATGATGATCTGTTCAGAATAGCCATTGATGTCAAATCCCAGGAGGAGCCCTCAACTGTCCTCTACTATGCAGACGAGAATTTCAATCATCCTATCCTCAAAGACCTGGTGACTTTATCCTTTGGCTTCCAAGAGCTTGAGAGCCAGCCCGGGGGAATGGCGCTGGATTTCATTCGTGGTAATCTCTTTGATACTTCAAAGATGAAACCGCTGCCCTATAACATTCCAGGACCTGATGGCGATCTGAATGACATTTTTCATAAGTATGCAGAGAAAGCAATTTCAATGGAAAACAGTGAAATATATGCTTTTGGCCAGCGATGGGGACCAGAGGATAAACGCGACCCATACTTCGGTTTCACGCCTGGGAACGGCATCCATGACATACACATGAATCAGGGAAATGACGATAATTGGGAAAACGATGATGGTACATGGCAAGACGGTGGCATCATATTTCACTATCCAGACGAGAACAGATGGGTGGCCGTCTTTCTAGCCTTCCAATCCCAGTGCTTTCACACAGACGACATTACGGGTCACGCAATCCCAGAGGCCTGCAAAGTTCCAACTGCTGCTGCCATCTCTGTTGCACCTATTGTTCCTGTTTCCTCAGGATCTGTCATTGTTCCTATCGATAAGCGAGTGCGCATAATTGCTGCCTTGATTAATTCAGCAAATCCTGAAGAGAAGAACGTTACCATCCTTAATGCAACACCTGAGTCGATCATACTTAATGGATGGAAGCTAGCTGATAGAAATAAGATGAAGGCAGATCTGTCAGGAACTTTGAATGCTGGAGAAACCATGACGATTCCGATCACAATAGATGATTTCACACTACCCAAAGATGGTGGAATCATAACCCTTCTGGATAGTAAGGGCTTGAAGGTGGACGGAGTCAGTTATACAGAGGAAAATGCCTCAAAAGAAGGATGGACCATAGTCTTCTAAGAGCTTGTTACAAAATAACTTAAGTAGCACATTAATTATTTTAGGGCAAGAGTACAATGTAAAAATGGACTTAAGTTATTTTGCGGAAGGCTCTAAGTCCATTTCATTAAATTTTTGATGTATTTATCTGTCGCAGAATATTTAGGGTTCTGTTGCAAAAAAAAAATATGAAATCGATACTATGTAATGAATAGGAATTTAAAAGTATATAATATGTAGTTCTGTTGCAAAAATAATATTTTCATAGTTTAATACTATAATTCTTACCTTTAGGCCCCATTTTTCCGGTTATGAGATCTATTAGTTTTTCACTTATTGCGAAGGTTTATACTGATTTTGTAACAAAACCAGATTTTTTCGCTTACCTTTTTCACCGTTCTTATTCAAATTATTTTACTCATTTTTGATGCACAGTTTTTGTGGCTAAATCTGTGTATTTTTTTAGTTTCAGCTAATATTGGAAGGCATTTACTATCTAAATTTTGGGAAAATACATATATTTTATTAAAATAAATGCAATACCTAAAAACGAAAGGATTACTGTTTTTATTTATCGAAGATGAGGAAAATTGTCAAAATTAAATGCAATATCGTAACTATTCGGTTGGATTAAAGCAATATCTATAGCCGTCATTAGTTTGATTTTTAAGAGCAATATGGTCATATCCAGTTTCCTATGCAGAAATCATTTTCGTATTTTTAGCAGCATTAAACGTTCTTTTAGAGAAACCATATCTGCCGAAGACGACTATATCTGCATCCCTAACTCTCGGTATAAATTTTTCAATAGAAGAGATAAACTTTCAAAAATAGTGAGGTTACTGTGAACTTCAGGTGTTTTTGTATTCCTCTGGTGAGAAGAAAAAATATATCTCAGCGTCGGTGGGAAGATGGAAACTAACTTTTATAATTTACATGGCTGAGAGATAAAATCAAGTACATGCAATTTTATGATCATTAATAATGTTCAAATAGTTAAGTATTAATTTCCGTTGTTTTTGAGTTCAGACTCGTAAGTCCTAATGAAATTGCTAGCAGTGGGATTTACTAAGCTGACTTATCTACACCACTTTTTTTTGCACTTATTCACACTCTACATCTAGAGATTCTCTCTGGGATGATATGTTAAGCATACTGGCAGGAATCATCACCTGGTAATCAGATACGTTTTGTAAGTCGGTTGGTGCAACCTCAATTTGAGTGTATGCTCCCATATTTTTTACGGTTGTTTTTGGTGTGTGATCTGTTTTATACCCCCAAACTTCATTAATTTCTCTTTTGACTCCATGGCTTGTTGGGGAATCGCCTTGTGATAGCATCCACTGTTTTGGGGTATAAAGATATTGTGTGTTTTGGATTGTCATAAGAGGGGCACGCTGAGTTGTGAAATTTTTAACTGTCCATACCCCATTTTTCATAGTCGCTTGCGTATAAAACACAGTCCAAGCTCCTAGAGTATCATGCGCTGGGATCCAGAGTTTCAAGGTGTTCCCATCATCGCTAAATTTACCTGCACTACGATATAATTGAACATCTTCATGTGTTGCAGAAGATGCATCCCCGACTTTTAGAAGTGGTGAGCTTTGAACTGTGAAATTATCGGTGTAACTGTTTGCAGTTGCAATATGTAGATCGTCGTTGAACCCTTCGTTACTCATCAATGTGAACAATGCATACAGTGTTGATTTTCCTGGATAATCCATCGTATTCATATGCCAGGGTTGGTAGTTGCTTGATTGACCTACAACCTGCTTATTATCAAAATTTACACCATCAGTGGATGTGTATCTGTATATTACATGCGGTTGAAGATCGATATCAACAATCCACATGTAATATGTTCGTGTGGCATTATCATACAGAACAGTTGGTGATACCCCATGAGCTGTGACATTTATTTCTGGAGAAACAGTGATACCATCATACGTTTTAACTTTAGGGCTTTCTATGGTTGCATTACCCATGATATCCCCAATTACATAGTAGAGCATAAATTTTTCAGTATCAGGATTGTATATGAGATCAGGATCAGAACCATAGGGATCAGAACCATAGGGATCAGAACCATAGGGATCAAAACCATAGGCATTTGAATTATAATCAGATTCTATTTGCATTCCTATAGGATTTTTCACTCCTGGAGGTACATTCCAAATTAGTCCATCATCAGAATAGTACAAACATGCATTTTCATATATACCGTTAGAGTATGCATATGGTGTGATGAACATCCACCATTTGTGACCAAATACACCAGTCTCATTGAAATAGATAGACGGCTGATTGAACTGGTTATACCCATATGGATCAGGTATAGATAAAGGAAGACGATTTTGAGTTACATTTAGCATATACATATTTGCATTACCAGAAGCATCATAACCATATGCTACTGTATGTGGAATACCCTCTTCGATGTAATCACTTAATCTGATTCCTGGAGTGGGTATACTAACATCCGAACTGTTTGAGTTTACCCAAATCATTGCTTTGGATATTCCCTGGCTTTGGAATGATCCACCACCAGCTATGAAGCTTGTATGCCACCAATCTGTTCCCCGAATCCCACCTACGAGTGCGCCGGAACCAAAAGAAACATCAGAAAATGTACCCACATCATGAGTACCCCCTGCTAATGTTTCATTGATCGCCAATTCAATGCCGTTCGTGAATGGTTTATTCAGCACAACATTCGCAGAAGATGTGTTACCAGAACCTGACAACACCAAATGTCCATTCTGCACATCTACTGTTGAGTTATTGCTTCCTTCTTTGTAAGCTGTCCATTTTGATGTATCTAAGCTGCCTGAGCTAAAGTTATCGTATGCCCACATGACTGCTTCCCCATTTGGTGAGTAGCCAGGATTGTTGTATACCTTAAAATTTTGGGGACTGCCACTCATGTTGACTTTGAGCCACAAATTATGCTGTGGATCAATGTAATACGGCTGTGAAGCAGATTTCAAGGCCGGAGGTGTTGCAAGTGTAGTCGCCGGCAATAAAATCATGCTGATGAATACAAATAATACTTTATATTTCATTTCCATAATATCCCAATATTTTAAATATTATTTTGATAGTATTACTGAATGATAGGCTCAGTTTCAAAATCGAGTGTTTTTTAATTTCAAATCTATCATTTGATTCTGAAAGTAGATCGAACTTTTAGAAGGGGCAATTATGGGTTTCTAAAAAGGTGAAGATATTTAACTTTTAAAAAGACAAGCGTGTTCTTCTCTAAGTAAATTGAGAAGCTCGTCGTCTAACTTCGCATTAGAGAGTGTTTTTACTTTAGATAGCTGGTCAATTGATAAATTAATCGCCCCTTTAAGATTCGCTCCTTCAAAGATAGCTCCTTCAAGGTTAGCTTCTTCAAGATTAGCCATAAAAAGATCAGCCTCCTCAAGATTAGCTCTTTCAAGGTGAGCTTTTTCAAAATTAGCTCTATTAAGGTGAGCTTTTTCAAGGTTAGCTCCATTAAGGTTAGCTCCTATAAGATTTGCTCCTTCTAAATGTGCTTCTACAAAGAAAGCCCCTTCAAAATGAGCACATTCAAGGTTAGCTCCTTCAAAGTGAGCCCAATCAAGGTGAGCACATTCAGGTTAGCTCCATCAAGATGAGCCTTTTCAAGGTGAGCATCTTCAAGGTGCGCTCCTACAAGATCAGCTCCTTCTATGTGAGCCTTTTCAAGGTTAGCTCCTTCAAAGTGAGTTTCTCCAAGGTGAGCTTCTTTAAGATCAGCTTCTTTAAGGCGGGCCTCCTTAAAACAAGCCTTTTCAAGGTGCGCCCCCACAAGATTAGTTTCTTCAAGGTTAGCTCCTTTAAAGTTAGCTCCCTTAAGGTTAACTTTTTCAATATAATCTATCTCAAGGTTAACTTCTATAAGGTCAATCATGCAATAACCCCTTTCATTTATCATGAATTTTTTTTCTTTATCAGTTGTGAACTAAACAAATACTAGCATGTTAGGAAGAGATCTTCTACTAAGTGGCGAGTGATGCCCCTCATCAATGCAATCGCTATACAGATACCTGTAGCTGCGGAAAGGAAGTTATGAACTGTAAGCCCAGCCATCTGGGTAAAATAACTTGCTGCCGTTTCACCACTGTAGACCTGCCAGTTTGTATTAGTGACAAAACTAGTTGCAGTGTTGATAGCAAAACTCAGATTAAAAGACCCAAATTTTTGTGGGTTTAGAGGCAGAGAATCTTGAAAAAGAAGAATTATAAGGAGAATTAGAAAACCTATACCATTGAAAGGAGCATATCTCGCGAGTAGCTCCGCCATCTATTTTTTTATTAGACATCATAGATATATGGCCCATATGAAATATTGTCATAAAGACTCCTCATCTACCATTTTCCAACATCTTCGTTAGCTCGCTTTTTATAAGATTCTGCAAATGCACATGATCGTAGCACCCGTTTGTGCACCTTTCGTCTTTCAAGCATATGCTGACAATTTTGCTGTGTGTATTTTCGTCTATACATGCAATGTTGAGTAGCACAAGAACTGCAGTGATTGCCAGTTCTATTTTTTTGATGAGATCAGTATCCTGTTTTACTTGTCCTGCTAATTCATCAAGTTCAGGGTCTATGTCAAAATCCAACTCATCCATACTCTTACCTTCTTTATGTTGAATCAAGCACAAATTTATAGTTCAAAACCATAGTTCACAGCTGTTGTATTAGTTCGAAATTTTAAGTTTGAAATTTTATTCTGGATTTCATAGGAAGCAATCGGAAGTCGTATGGTGATTTAGGTATAAATAAGTTGTTCTTCATTAAGTCCAACTTTCCCAAAAGTCCACAAAAATGCCACCCAACAATCGATAAATGAATTCTACATCTGTATATATCCATGGACTGCAAAGAGAAATATGTAGGTCAGTGTGAAAAAATATAAACATTATAGTAAAAATACCTGAGATTAACTTTTCATAAATTCGGTTCAGGAAGTTTTATAACTGTTCCCTATTATCAGTTAAAATTTTCTGAATTTTTAATATATAATTGATCCCAAAACTTATTTTACTCTAAATAAACTGATGTCATAACTCAAAATTTACTTCTCGAATCTTATATTCCGAATAATCGATCAAGTCCGGATCATGAAAACAATTCGGAAAGTTTTTAGGATTACGCGAAGAATGGTTTTGGAGGATGAGCTTGCTTGTAAGTATCTATTACTTATTGTGCTATCTATTATGATTGTGGGATGAAATAGGTTTTGAATTCAAATAAGAATTTACATATAAGCAAGCAACATCCCATTTCCTTATAGTACTATTTATATTTTGCTTAATATGAAACTTAAGTACTGAAGATATAAAACAAGTATAATAAAGATTACTGTTTAATGTTATATCTGATCAACGAAGGCCTTAATTTTTCTAATACTTCAGTTCAACTGCGTTGGTCCAAATATTTTCATGTATTTTATATTCCAAAAATATGCACAGATATCTAATTTATTTGCCTGTTTGCCCAAGGTTATCCATCGAAGAGTAAGATACATTTTTAAATTATCACCTTATTTATAAATTATATGGCATATATGTGGACTTTTGGGAAAGTTGGACTTAATGAAGAACAACTTATTTATACCTAAATCACCATACGACTTCCGATTGCTTCCTATGGAATCCAGAATAAAATTTTAAACTTAAAATTTCGAACTAATATAACAGCTGTGAACTATGGTTTCGAACTATAAATTTGTACTTGATTAATCCGATGTTCAATAACCACCGAAAACAATGAAGAAGAGAAAAATACAAAATAATTTTTCTATATCTCTGTTTTCAGCGGTTCATGTTTAGGTTAAGATTAGTAAAGAAATTTTGGTACTTGATTATAAAATGACAACACCAGATATACTTTCAGATAGTATAATGCTAATCCTTTTTTTGGTTCTCTTAACCGGGGTGGCATTTCCTTTCAGCGGTTTCATTGTTCGTGTTTTTGACGGAAGTTTGTCCAGAGGAATTCTGGGACATATCGAAAAGGCAATATACAGATTAATCGATACCGATCCTGATAAAGAAGAGGGATGGCGGGGCTACTCGCGAGATATGCTCCTTTTCAATGGAATCGGTTTTCTAATTCTCCTTATAATTCTTCTTTTTCAAGATTCTCTGCCTCTAAACCCACAAAAATTTGGGTCTTTTAATCTGAGTTTTGCTATCAACACTGCAA
>Ga0326727_10012838_pt1 | contig 18889 bp, 5 predicted proteins | sample MB2enrmetagenome_FD_207643 | JGI IMG/M metagenome (GOLD analysis project Ga0326727, IMG submission 207643) | Lab enriched peat soil microbial communities from McLean, Ithaca, NY, United States - MB29MY | ecosystem: Environmental > Terrestrial > Soil > Wetlands > Peat | place: USA: New York...
CCGCTGGCACCTGTGTGCCACCAGCCTTCGGTTGGGCGCTGGTGGTGGGGATGGCGGACGCGGTGGTGGCTTGCGTGGTGAAGTGCGCAACGAACCCATGCACCCCGAGGATGGGCGTGCGGCGCGCTGGCGGCGCGGCGGTGTTGGAGGCCCCCGTGCACTTGGCTGCCGCCGGGCCTTCGGTTGGCGCTGGGAGGGCGATACGCACGCGGAGGTGCCCTTGCGGGGTGGAAGCGCGCAACGAACCCATGCACCCCGAGGACGGGGTGCGGTGCGGCTGGCGGCGCGGCGGTGTTGGAGGCCCCCGTGCACTTGGGTGCCGCCGGCCTTCGGTTGGGCGCAAAGGCTGCGGGGGCGGGCGAAGCGGCGGCCGGCGGTGGCGAGGGTGCGGAAGCGCTCCTCTGCTGTTTGGGAACGGGCTGGGGGGCGCGACCCTCACCCTCGTCGCTTCGCGCCTCGACCTTGGTCCGCTCTTCGCGGCCCAAGCCCGTGAAGCGCGGGAGAGGTGCAAGGGGAGTGCGCGGCGTATTCACCGCGGCCCGCGGCGCCGCTATATGTCGGACCTACCCCCACCGCAGGAGTTCCCATGGCCGAGTTCGTCATCCCCGCGCCCGCCGTCATCGCCGTCCCGGTCGCCGGTGGCGGCGCCTTCCCGGTTCGCCGCGTGTTCTGCGTCGGGCGCAACTATGCCGAGCACGCGCGCGAGATGGGGAGCGACCCGGACCGCGAGCCGCCATTCTTCTTCATGAAGCCGGCCGACGCGCTGCTGCTGAACGGGGCCGACATGCCCTATCCGCCGCAAAGCAAGCAACTGCACCACGAGATGGAGCTGGTCGTGGCGCTCGGTGAGGGCGGCAGCGACATCTCGGAGGCCGACGCGCTGCGCTATGTCTGGGGGTATGCCGCCGGCCTCGACATGACGCGGCGCGATTTGCAGAACGCGGCGAAGAAGGAGGGCAAGCCCTGGGACATGGGCAAGGGGTTCGACCACTCGGCGCCGATCGGCCTGATGGTGCCGGCCGGCGCGATCGACCCCGGCAAGGGGCTGATCGAGCTGAAGGTGAACGGGGCGGTGCGGCAGACCTCGGACCTGTCGAAGATGATCTGGAACGTGCAGGAGACGATCGCCTACCTGTCGGGGCTGGTTCGGCTGGCGCCGGGCGACCTGATCTACACCGGCACGCCGGAGGGGGTCGCGGCGGTGGAGCGGGGCGATCTGCTCGAAGGCGTGGTGGAGGGGGTCGGCACGGTGCGGACGCGCATCGTTTGATGGCGTCTACGCAGCCTGGGGCGCCGGTCTGATGGCGTCATCTGGGCGGCTGCGCGTTGTAACGTGGAATATCAATTCGCTACGGCTTCGTCTTCCCTTGTTGCATAAACTGATCGAGGCGCTCGACCCGGACGTGATCTGCCTGCAGGAGACCAAGGTGCCGGACGATCTGTTCCCGCACCAGGCGAAGGTCGAGCTTGGGTATCCGTATGCGGCGTGGCGCGGGATGAAGGGCTACAACGGCGTCGCGATCTTCTCGCGCCGGCCGATCGAGGTGGATGCGGCCGCGCCGGACTGGTGTGCCAAGGGCGACTGCCGGCACCTCGCGGTGTCGGTGGACGCCAAGGGTGGTCCGGTCGAGTTGCATGATTTCTACGTGCCGGCGGGGGGTGACATTCCGGATCGGGCGCAGAACCCGAAATATGGCCACAAGCTGGATTTCATCGCCGAGGCGCGGGCCTGGTTCGCCGCGCGGGGCGGGTTTGCGCGCAATATCCTGGTGGGCGATCTGAACATCGCCCCGCTGGAGCACGACGTCTGGAGCCACAAACAGTTGCTCGACGTGGTCAGCCACACGCCGCCGGAGACTGAGGGGCTGCTGGCCTGGCAGGCCACCGGCTTCATCGACGCTGTGCGGCATTTCGTGCCGGCGGAGGAAAAACTTTTCACCTGGTGGTCGTATCGCAATCGTGATTGGCGGTTGTCCGACCGCGGACGGCGGCTCGACCATGTCTGGGTCACGCCGGATCTGCAGGGTGGGCTGCGGCGGCAGATCGTGTTGCGCGATGCGCGGGACTGGGAGCGTGGTTCGGACCACGTGCCGGTCTGCGTCGAGCTGGCGTTATAGGTCCTCGTTGGGTGCGAGCAGCGTGTCGAGATGTGCCCGATCGCCATGCAGCAGGTCGTCGAGCGTGAACGGGCAGGCTGCCGGGAACGGGCGAGGGAGCTGGCCGTCCAGCGCCACGCCGGCGAATTGGCCACGCGCTTGTTGGTAGAGCGCGCCAAGGTCGAGAAGCGGGCGGATCGCCGAGGTCGGCGGCGGGCGGATCTCCGAAGTCGGCGGCAGGCCGATCGACGAGGTGAGGCGGATCGCCAGGTCGGCCAGCGCCCCGCCCAGAGCGATCTGCCAGAGCGGGCGGTCCGCGTGCTCCGGCCAGCCGCGAAGCTGCAGCAGCAATGCCATGGCCTGACGGAGCAGGATTCGGGTTGCGTTCAGCTCGGCCACCCCGACCGCGTCGATCTCGGCGATGACGCCGGGCCAGTCGACTGCTGTTGGGGTCTCGCCGGCCAGGCGACGCAATTGCGCCGCCTGGGATTGCGACCATGCGAGGGGGTCAGCCTCGCGGGGGCCAGCCTCGCGGGGGTCAGCCTCGCGCCGGGCAGCTTCCTCGGGGGCCGGCATGTCCGCCGGTCAGGCGGCGATGGCGCCCACGCCCTCCGGGTCGAGCCGGTAGCCGCCGCCCTCGGTCAGCAGCAGCCTTGCGTTGGCCGGGTCTGGCTCGATCTTCTGGCGCAGGCGGTAGATGTGGGTCTCCAGGGTGTGCGTGGTGACCGAGGCGTTGTAGCCCCACACTTCGTTGAGCAGCACCTGGCGGGCGACCGCACGGGTGCCGGCGCGGTAGAGGAATTTCAGGATCGCGGCCTCCTTTTCGGTCAGGCGGACGCGCCGGCCGCGGGCCTGGTCCTGCAACAGCTTGGCCGATGGGCGGAACATGTAGGGGCCGATGGCGAACACGGCGTCCTCGCTGGTCTCGAAGCTGCGCAGTTGGGCGCGCAGGCGGGCGAGCAGCTCGGCGAGGCGGAACGGCTTGGAGATGTAATCGTTGGCGCCCGAGTCGAGGCCGCGCACCACGTCGGTCTCGTCGCTGGAGCCGGTGAGCATGATGATCGGCATGCGATGGCCCTGGCCGCGGAGCTTGATGCAGTAGTCGCGGCCATCGCCGTCGGGCAGTCCGACGTCGAGGATGACGGCGTCGAAATGCGCCTCGGGGGCGGCCAGCAGGGTGTCGGCCTCGGCAATGCTGGCGGCCTCGGCAGCGGTGAACTCGCTGTCGACCGAGAATTGTTCCGCCAGGGTTTCGCGCAGCGCCGCGTCGTCGTCCACGATCAGGACGGGTCGTTCGCTCGGCATGGCTTTATTCTCCTCTCCAGATCGGCCCGTTCCAGTACGGCCCGCGGCTTGCTGGAGTCGTGACGTTATGCGTCAACAACATCCTGCCATCCCGGCCTGTCCCGCGGCAACTCCTCACATTGGCCTAGGGAGGGGTGTGGACAATGCTTGGCGGTGCCACGGCTTGCGACATGACACGGCCGATGCGCGACCATGTCACCTTATGAACGGGCCAATGCGGCGACCTTGGGGCGAGACTGTGTCGGATGTGATGCATGATCATTGCAAACGGTTACTGACCGGGTGGCGCCGGCGGTTGGTGATCCGGCGTCCCCCACGGGAGAGTTGCCGGCGTCCCCCGCGGGAGAGTTGCATGACAGGCTTTGCCGTTGCGCCATGCCGGCCACCATTTCGGAGGTTCCGCCATGCCACCTGACCGATTGCCTGGCCTGCCTGAGCTGGCGCCACGCTGGCGGGGCGGCATCATCGAGTTCCCGGTGCACCACATGCGCGGGGGCACGTCGACGGGGCTGGTGCTCTGGGAGCGCCATGTGCCGGCTGATCGGGCGTTGCGCGAGGAACTGCTGCGCCATCTGATGGGGTTGCCGCTGGAGGGCGAACGCCGCGGCAACAAGCAGATCTCCGGGCTTGGCCGAGGGGTGCCGACCTCGAACAAGGTGTTTTTCGCGGATATGGAATCGGACGGCGCGGGGGGCGTGCGGCTGGTCAGCACGCTGGCCCAGCTTGCGGCGGAGACGGCGGCGATCGACTGGAACGTGAACTGCGGCAATTTGTCCGCCGCGCTGCCGCTGTGGGCGCTCGACACCGGGTTGGCGGAGATGCATGCGCCTGGGGTGTTCGAGATCGAGATCCGCAACACCAACACCGGCGTGCTGGCGGGTTCGCGGATGCGGCTTGGGGTGCATGGCGCGGCGGTGGCGGCTGAGATCCCGGGCGTGGACGGCGCGTTTCCGGCGGTCGATCTGTTTCTGCATGCGCCGGCGGGGGCGAAGACCGGCCGGCTGCTGCCGACCGGGCGGGTGCGCGACCTTGTGGCCGGGCACGAGGCGTCCTGCGTCGATGTGGCGGTGCCGATGGTGATCCTGCGGGCCAGCGATTTCGGCAAGACCGCGACGGAGGCGCCGGCGGCACTGGACGCCGACGCGGCGTTCAAGGCGGTGCTGCGAGAGGTCTGGGTCGAGGCCGGGCTGCTGATGGGGCTGGCCAATCGAGACGGGTCCAAAATGACTGCGGCGCAGTTGGGGCGCAGCGAGACAGTGCCGAAGGTGTGCATCGTCGGTCCGCCGCGTGGGGGCGGCCATATCAGCGTGCGCTATTTCACGCCGCAGTCGGCGCACGGCTCGATGGCGGTGACCGGCGGCTGCTGCCTGGCCGCGGCGGCGCTGATCGAGGGCTCGATCGCGCACGAGCAGGCGCGTGGGCTGGCGCTGCCGGGGGCGGCGTTTGCCGAGACCGGTGTGGACATCGAGAACCCGGCCGGCGTGCTGGCGGCCACGGTTGACGCCCGGATTGGGGACGCGCGGGTTGGGGACGCGCGGGTTGGGGACGCCCGACTTGGCGACGTGCGGATCGGTGAGACGGGGCTCGAGGTGCGCAAGGCGGCCTATCAGCGCAGCGCGCAGATCCTGCTGCGCGGGCAGGTGCCGCTGTATCGTGCGTCGCCGGCGCTTGTGACGGCCATGGAACAGATCATTGATGGAACAGTAGAATTGGCAGCCTGACATTCTACCGAGGGTTGCTGATGGCGCGATTGCGATTGACCATTCACGTCGGTGCGAATCCCTGCCAGACTGTCGTTACGTTCGCCAACATAGGCTGAAGAACGTCAGGTACTGGTCTGCGGCTTCGCCTGGGGGGAACACGTGGCGTGGCGTGGCGCTCGGTCCCCGGCGCAGTGATTGCGAAACGGCACAACGGGGGAGGGACATTCCGGTTTGATAACGGAATGTCCGCGGGGGCATGGCAAGACGTGATACCAGGCAGCGTAATGATCGACGCCCGGCCATGACGACCTTGATGTTCCGCGCAGTACGCCAAACTTACGCTGCCTGGTATGAGGCGGCACCCGACCGGAACGCCGGGTGCAGAGATGATGCCCGCAGGGATGGTGCCCGCGTGAACGTTGTACGCAGGCCGATGCTGCGGCGGTTGGATCTTACGCCGGCCGCAAGCGCTGTCCCGCGTGACCGCCGGGACGCCGCAATCAAGCCAAATTCATGCCGGTTCGAGGCGCCCCCGGCGCGCATTCGGGATGCCGTGATCAACGCGCCTGGTCTGAAGACCAGCCCTAATCTGAAGACTAGCCCTAATCTGGAGTGCCGGCCGTGACGACCCATACGATAAGCTCCTACGTCGCCTCGTTTGACATCGTTCCGCCGGTCACCAACCTGACGGTCACCGGCGCGGGCACGGTCGGCGCCGGGGGTGTTTCGGCCGGATCCTCTGGCGTCTACACGGTCGCCAACAGCGGCCATATCGGCATCACGACAGGCAGCGGCTTCGGCGTGCGGCTCCCGTTCGGCGGCACGGTCATCAACAATGCGGGTGCGACGATCAGCGGCGGCTCCGCCCAAGGCGTGAGCATCGGCGACAACTACCAGGGACGCAGCCTCTCGTCGTTTGCGTCAGTGGTCAACAACGGCACGATCCAGGCCCCCGACGGCGTGGGGGTATATCTCGGCGCCAACGCGCTGCGTGGCATTTTCGTTACCAACGGTGCCACCAACAACACCACGGCGCTGATCAACGGCCTCACCGGCATCTACGATCTGTCCGGCAACCGGTCCTATCTCGACACCACGATCAGCAATTTCGGAACCATCCGCGGCACCGGCGCTGCCACAAACAACGCCGGCATCATCATCGACACCGGTACGCCGGCCACCATCGTCAACGGCGGCGTGACCGATGCCGACGCGCTGATCACCGGCAATACCGGGGTCGATGGCGCCATTCAGGTCGTCGGCGCAAACACCTACATCGGTGATGGGCTGCTGGTGGTGCAGAATTTCGGCACGATCCAGGGCACCGGCGGCCTGGCGGTGTATCTTTACACGGCCTCCGACCGGGTGATCGACGAGGCCGGCGCGGTGTTCCTCGGCACCGTGCAGGGCGCCTCCGCCGGCAGCACGCTGGAACTCGCCGCCGATGCGGGGGCGGGAACGCTGACCGGCCTCGGCGTCTCGTTCACCAATTTCGCCCTTGTCACGATCGATACGACGGCGGACTGGACGCTGACCGGCGCCAACACGGTGGAAAGCGGCACGACGCTGCTCGACAGCGGCACGCTGGCGAACGCGGGACGGATCACCGGTGCGGCCGAGGGCGTCGTGCTTGGCAGCGGCGGGCTGGTCTCCAACCAGTCCGGCGGCACGATCGGTGGCACCATCGGCGTCTACGTCACCAGTGCCACTGCGTCCGTGGTCAATACCGGAAGCATCGGTGGCGGCGCGACCTTTGGCATCAAGGTTGGCGCCGGTGCCGCGGGCGCCGCGCTCAGCAATCAATCGGGCGGCGTGATCACCGGGTCGGAGGACGCGGTGTACGAGATCACCGCGTCGGGCGAGGGCTCGGTCAACAATGCCGGCCAGATCATCGGCGGCACCACCGGTTTCGCCGGCATCAATCTGTCGGGCGGCGGCAGTGTCAGCAATGCGTCGGGCGGCACGATCGCCGGCGTGCAGGCGGGCGTCTTCATCGGCAACGCGGCCACGGCGGCCGTCAGCAATGCCGGCAGCATCGGCGCCAGCCAAGCCTACGGCATCTGGCTGGCGGGCGCCGGCAGCGTCACCAACGCCTCGGGCGGCACCATCACGGGCGCCTATGCGACGGCCGGCGCGGCGGGCGTTTACCTGGGCGGCGGGGGCGCGGTCACCAATCAGTCGGGCGGCACGATCGGCGGCCTGCGCGGCGTCTTTGTCCAGGGCGGCGCGGCGACGGTGGTGAACGCCGGCCACCTCGTTGGCAGCAACACCACCGTTGGCGCCGGGTTGGTCGCGACGGGGGCCGGCATCTATCTCGGGGCCGGCGGCTTGGTCTCCAACCAGTCGGGCGGGACGATCAGCGGGTTCATGGGCGTCATTGCCTACACTGCCGCCGCCACGGTGACGAACGCCGGCAGCATCGACGGCAGCGGCGCGTTCGCCATCGCGCTGGCGGCCGGCGGTTCGCTGACCAACCAGGCAAGCGGCACGATCAGCGGGTACGTCGCCGGCGTCTTCATGGTCTACGGGGTCGGCGCCACCGTCAGCAACGCCGGCATCATCACGGGCGCCTATGCGGTGGCCGGCGCGGCGGGCGTTTACCTGGGCGGCGGGGGCGCGGTCACCAACCAGTCGGGCGGCACGATCGGCGGCCTGCGCGGCGTCTTTGTCCAGGGCGGCGCGGCGACGGTGGTGAACGCCGGCCACATCGTTGGCAGCAACACCACCGTTGGCGCCGGGTTGGACGCGAGGGGGGCCGGCATCTATCTCGGGGCCGGCGGCTTGGTCTCCAACCAGTCGGGCGGGACGATCAGCGGGTTCATGGGCGTCATTGCCTACACTGCCGCCGCCACGGTGACGAACGCCGGCAGCATCGACGGCAGCGGCGCGTTCGCCGTGGCGCTGGCGGCCGGCGGTTCGCTGACCAACCAGGCAAGCGGCACGATCAGCGGCACCAGTGGCGTCGGCATCAGCCTTGGCGCCGGCGGCAGCGTCATCAACGGCGGCGTGGTCATCGGCACGTCGGGCGTGCTGATCACCGGCGGCGCCGGCTCGGTCGACGTTGGCGGCACCATCACCGGCACCGCCGGCGCCGCGGTCAGCCTGGCCACCGGCGGCACTGTCAGCATTGCCGGGACGGCGACCGGGACCGCTGGCGTGGTGATCACCGGCGGTGTCGGCACGGTCAGCAACGGCGGCAGCGTTCTCGCCAGCAGCGGCGCCGGTGTCAGCCTGGGGTCGGGCGGCAGCTTCAGCAACGGCGGCTACGTGTCCGGCGCGTCCGGCGTGGCGGTCACCGGCGGCGTCGGCACGATCAGCAACGGCCCCGACACCATCATCGGCAGCAGCGGCGCCGGCATCACCCTGGCGGACGGCGGCAGCATCAGCAATGGCGGCCGGGTCAGCGGCGCCTCCGGCATCGTGGTCACCGGCGGCGCCGGCACGCTCAGCAACGGCAGCACCATCATTGGCACTGCCGGGGCCGGCGTCAGCTTCGCCGCCGGCGGCAGCGTCAGCAATGGCTTCCTGATTATCGGCACCACTGGTGTCACGATCGCGGGCGCCGCTGGCACGGTGCAGAACGGCGGTACGATCAGCGGCGCACTGGGCGTCGCGTTCAGCGGCACCTTCAACGACACGCTGACCGATGGCGGCACCATCATCGGCACCGGCGGCACCGCGGTCAGCTTCGGCGGCGGCAACGATCTGCTGCAATTCAATCCCGGCGGCGGTGCGTACATCCAGGGCACGGTGGACGGCGGCGGCGGGACAAACGCGCTGGCGTTCCTCTCGAGCGTCGCCGCCGGGACGCTGACCGGCAGCAACGCCAGCTTCACCAACTTCAGCCAGGGCACGGTTGACGCTGGTGCGAGTTGGGTGCTGGCGGGCAGCAACACGTTCGGCGCCGGCGTGGCCCTGACCAATTCCGGCACGTTGACCGATAGCGGCCTGCTGCTGAACGCCGGTCGCGTCACCGGCACCGGTACCGGCATCGCGCTGCGTGCCAGCGCCGGCGCCCAGATTGTCAACCAGTCCGGCGGTACAATCGCCGGCTACACCGGCATCACCGCCAGTGGCACGGTCACCGTGACGAATGCCGGCAGCATCGGCGGCAACGCGACGGCTTCGAGCGCATTCGGTGTTCTGCTCAACGGCGCCGGACTGGTCAGCAACCAGTCCGGCGGCGTGATATCGGCGGCGACCGCGGTCCTCGGTGCCGTGGTTGGCGACACAGTGATCAACGCCGGAACGATCACGGCCAGCGAGACGGCCACCGGTGTCGGCGTCCTGCTGGCTGGCGGCACGCTCAGCGTCCAGTCGGGCGGCGTGGTCAGCGCGCAGTACGGCGTGCTCACCGAAGGCCTGGCCTCCACGGTGATGAACACCGGCAGCATCGCCGGCAACGCGACCAGCGGCGATGGCGTCGAGTTCCAAGCGGGTGGCGTCGTCAGCAACCAGTCCGGCGGCGTTATCACCGGCCTGTACGGCGTGTTAGCCGCCGGTGCGGCGAGCACCGTGGTCAATGCCGGCCAGATCGTCGGCTATTCAACCAGCGCCCACGGCACCGCCATCTATGTCGGCGACGGTGGCACGGTCACGAACCTGTCGGGCGGCACGCTCCGCGGCGCGGCCGGGATCTATGGCAAGATCCATGCCCTGACGGTGGTCAACGCCGGCAGCATCAGCGGCAATCTGACCAGCGGCAAGGGCATCACGCTCGCCGCCGGCGGGCTGGTCACCAATCAAACCGGTGGCGCAATCACCGGCAATTTCGGCGTGCGCCTGTCGTCCGTCGCGGCCACCGTGATCAATGCTGGCAGCATCGGTGGTGCCACCATCGCCGGCGGCGTCGGCGTGGCGATGTACCACGGCGGTGCCATCACCAACCAGGCTGGCGGCACCATCTCGGGTTTCATCGGCATCAACGCCCAGACCGTCGCCGCCACGGTGATCGATACGGGAACGATCATCGGCAGCGGCGGCACCGCTGTCGCGTTCGGCACCGCGAACGACCTGCTGCAGTTTGATCCGGGCAACGTCGACATCCAGGGCACCGTGAACGGCGGCGGCGGGACCAACACGCTGCAATTCGTCTCCGCGGCGGCGACTGGCACGCTGAGCGGTTCCGCGTCGTTCTACAACTTCCAGACCGCGAGCGTGCAAGCCGGCGCGAGCTGGGTGTTCGCGGGCAGCAATACGCTCGGCGCCAGTGTCTCGCTGGTGGATGCCGGCACGCTGACCAACGCTGGCACGCTGGTGGTCGATCCGCCGGTGACGGTGACCGGCACCTTCATCAACAGCAGCGTCGTCAGCGCGCCTGGCACCTACACCGCGTTTTACATCGCCAGTGGCGGCGTGCTGACGAATACTACTTCCGGAACGATCACCGCCGGTCACGATGCCATCGCCGCCGCCGGCACGGTCACGGTGACCAATTTTGGCAGCATCACCGGCTCCACCATCGCCGGCATCGCGCTCGTTGCCGGCAGCGTGATCAACGGCGCCAGCGGCACCACCTCCGCCGTCATCACGGGTGGGACCGCGGGGATCTATGCGACCGGCGCCGCGACCGTGACGAATTTCGGCACCATCATCGGCTATTACCCTGGCTTCGGGAGTGCGGGCCCTGGCACTGGCGTAGCCCTTCTTGCGGGCGGCAGCGTCGAAAACGCCGGTCGCATCTCCGCGAACGTCGAGGGCATCTTTATAAATAACGCCACCGGAACGGTCAGCGATTCCGGCACGATATTCGGCGGGACCGCCGCTGTTGTCTTGGCACAAGGCGGCAGTGTCAGCATCAGTGCCAGCGGCAGGCTCGACGGAAAATCCGGTATCGAGGCTCTCAATGTTGCCAGCACGATCACCAATGGCGGCCAGATCACGGGCGCCAGCGGCGGGTTCGGCGTCTTTCTGCAGAGCGGCGGCATCCTCGGCAACACCGGCGGCATCACCGACGCATTCGCCAACGCTGTGTCGATCCAAAGCGGCACTGCCGCGATCAACAACTATGGCACCATCGCGGGGGGAAGCAGCTTTGCCGGTATCGTCCTCGGCGGCGGGGGCACCGTCACCGACGGGGGCACTATCAGCGGCGGCACCGCGGTTTATTTCGGCGGGGCCGGCAGCAACCGGCTGATCCTGACGCACGGCTACGCGCTGAGCGGCCACGTGGTCGGGGCGTCGGGCGCCACCAACACATTGGAGCTGCTGGGCACCAGCGCGGCCGCGTCGGTCACCGCGACCTACGACAGCCTGGGGCTGACGCATTTCGGCACGATTGCGTTCGCCACGGGGGCCAGCAACTACGCCACGTTGAAGTTCACCACCACGGCGACGCCGCCGGTGACGATCACCGACTTCACCGGCGCGCACGACACCATCGACCTGACGGCGCTGGCCTATGTCTCCGGCAGTTCGACCGCCTCGTTCAACGGCGGGTCGCACGACCTGATCGTCAGCAACGGGACCAACGCCGTCACCTTGCAGCTTGGGGCCGGCGCCTACAGCGGGGTCGGGTTCACCGCGTCGAGCGACGGGGCGACCGGCACGGACCTTACCATCGGCTCGGCCGCGGCTTATGTGTGGACCGGCGGCAGCGCCAACTGGCAGACCGCGACGAACTGGAGCACCGGCGTCATCCCCGGCACGGCGGCGAGTGCCACCATCGCCAACGCCGGCAGCAACACCGTCACCATTTCCAGCGGCGAAAGCATCAAGGTCGCCGGTCTGACGCTGTCCAACGCCGACACGCTGCTGGTCGCCGGCAGCTTCGCGCCCACCGGCGCGGTTGGCGTGACCGGCGCGCTGCTCAGCATCGCCAGCGCCGGCAGCTTCACCAACGCCGGCACCTTGTCCAACGCGGGCACGCTGACCGACAGTGGCACGTTCACCAATGCCGGCCGCGTCACCGGCGCCGGCACGGGCGTGATCCTCACCTCCGGTGCGAGGGTGACCAACCAGTCCGGCGCCACCATCGCCGGCACCACCCTGGGCGTCAGCGGCAGCGGCGTGGTCCAGAACGCGGGCGACATCGCGGGCGGCACGAGCACGACGAACGCCGGCGTCTATCTGACCGGCGGCACGCTCAGCAATCAGTCGAGCGGCACGATCACCGGCTTTGATGGCGTCCTTGCCGCCACAGGCCCGGCCACGGTGGTGAACACCGGCAGCATTGCGGCCGCGCTCAATGGTTACGGGATCTATCTGCTGGGCGGCGGCAGCGTCACCAATACCTCGGGCGGCACGATCAGCGGAAACCGAGGCGTCGTCGCCGCCACCGCCGCCGCGGCCGTCATGAACCTCGGCGCCATCGAGGCGGGTTATGTCGGCGTTGTGCTAGCTGCCGGCGGTAGCGTGGTGAATGCGGGCGTCATCAACGGCGGGTCGAACTTCGGCGTCGCCCTCATCACCGGTGGCTCGGTCACCAACCAATCGGTTGGCACGATCGTCGCCGGGAATGCCGCCGTCCTGGAGGGTGCCGGTGACACCCTGGTGAACGCCGGCGTCATCACCGGGTCGTCCATCGGCGTGGTGGTCGATTCGGGTGGTTCGGTCACCAATCAATCGGGTGGCACGATCAGCGGCGGCACCTACGCGCTTTCGTTCGCTGCCGACCACAACGCGCGTCTTGTGGTCGATCCGGGCGCGGTCTTTATCGGCACGGTTTACGGCGGCAACACGATCGGTGCCGCCTCGATCAGCACGCTCGCGCTGGCGTCGGGCGCATCCGCTGGCACGCTGAGCGGCCTCGGCACGAAATATATCTACTTCGCCCAGGTCACCGTCGATGCCGGTGCGCAGTGGACACTCAGCAATACCAACGCGCTGTACGCCGGCGACACGCTGACCGATGCCGGAACGCTGACGGTGAGCGGCTCGCTCGCCAACGCCGGGTCGATCGCGGTCGATCCGCCGCTGGTCGTCTCCGGCACGCTGGTGAACAGCGGCACCATCAGCGCGGTCCTGGCCAACCCGGCGGAGGTGGCCGTCTCCGTGGTGTCCGGCGGCGTGCTGACCAACAGCGGCACGGGCGCGATCGTCGGCGGACCGGCCGTCCCAAATCTGGATAACACCACGGGCGTTGTCGGCTACCGCGGCGGCAACGGTGTCGACGTCACCGGCGGCAGCGTCATCAACCAGGCGCATATCATCGGCGCCGCCGGTGGTCGCACCCTGTACGGGTATAGCTCGGAAGCCTATGTCGGCGGCTCCGGCGGCGCAGGGGTCGCGCTCAACAGCGGCAGCCTGAGCAACGCGGCTTCGGGGGTCATCACCGGCGGCGGCGGCGGCTATGGCGCCACCTACGGAGGCGCCGGCGGCAGCGGTGTCGAACTCGCCGCAGGCAGCCTGAGCAACCAGGGAACAATCCTGGGCGGTGCCGGCGGCGTTGGACCGGTGGTCGGCGGCGACGGCGGCAGTGGCATCGATGTCACGTCCGCCGGCGAGGTCGTCAGCAACCAAGGGACGATCCGTGGCGGCGCCGCCGGCCCCGCAGTGCGCTTTGGTCATCCCGGCGGCGTCGGCGTTTACTTCGCTGCCGGCGGCACACTGATCGACACCGGGCTCATCGGCGGCGGCGCGGGCTCCGGCGCGTACGGCACCGCGGCCGCGGTCCAGTTCCACGGCACGGCAAGCGACCTGCTGGTGCTGGAGCAGGGCTACACGCTGCACGGCGCGGTCGTCGGCTCGGCCAGTGCCAGTGATACGCTGGAGCTGCTGGGCACCAGTGCGGGCAACGCGGTCACCGCGACCTACAACAGTCTGGGACTGACGAATTTCGGCACCGTCGCGTTCGCCTCCGGCGCTGGCAACTATGCGACCTTGAAGCTCACCAGCACCACGGCGCTGCCCGGCACGATCACGAATTTCACCGGCGTGCACGACACCATCGTTCTGTCCGGTCTCGCCTACCAGGCCGGCGACTACACCAGCTTCAACACGATTGGCCACACGCTGCGTCTCAGCAGCAGCGGCGGCAGCGGGACGCTGGCGCAACTTCAGCTGGGCGGCGGCAGCTACGCGAATGTCAGCTGGACCGTGCTGAACGACGGTGGTGCCGTCGCCATCGCTCCGGTCGCGATACAGACGAGCTTCACCATCCATAACGAGGCCGAGCTGAACGCCGCGATCGGCTCGATCAGCCTCAGTGGCGCCGATTTCGCCACCGGAACCGACTATACGCTGATCTTCGCCAACGGCTTCGCGCTGACCAGCGCGGTGAGCACGGTCTCGTTGGGCAGCGGCAGTGCGCTGACCATCAACGGTGCAGGATTCACGCTGGACGGTGGCGGCGCGGCGAACAATTTCCTCAACGATCCAGGCCTCGTCTCGATCGAGAATCTATCGATCGTGAACGCGCAGGCGACGGCGGTCGGCAACGCGGTGTGGCAACTGACCGGCGTCAACACGCTGGGCAGCGACGCCACGTTGAGCAACAGCGGCTCGGTGATCGGCGCGCCGCTCACGCTGAGCAGTGGCCACCTGACGAACACCAGCGCCGGTTACATCGGCAACAGCGGGATTTACGGCACCGGCATTGGCGGTGCCGACGTCGTGCTCAACCAGGGCACCATCGTCGGTGCCGGCAGCTATGCCATCACGCTGGAGGCGGGCGAGACTGTCACGAACGCTGCTGGTGGCCTGATCAATGGCATCGATGGCGGAATAAAGCTGGCGAGCACAAACGCCAGCCTGGTCAATCTCGGGGCCGTCGAGGCTGCCCACTATGCGCTCTACCTGGCGCAGGGGGGGCAGGTCAGCAACGGGAACGCCGGCGTGGGCGGCAATACCGCCTTGGTGCAGGGTTATGTCGGCGTTTACTTCAAGAGCGCCAGCCCGGCTGCGACGGTGCAGAATTACGGCAGCATCATCGGCAGCGGCACGGGCAACGCGAGCGGCGTCATCATCGTCAGTGGCGGCACCGTCAACAACGGTTCCCGACTGGCGACCAGCGGCCTGATCGAAGGCTACGAGTTCGCTGTCGGCATCGGCTACGGCACCGTCAACAACTACGCCACGATCTCCACCAGCTACGTCGGCGTTGATGCCCTCGGCGTCTATATCCACGCCGCCGGAACCGTCAACAATCTTGGCACCGCCGCACTGATCAAGGGCGGCGGATACGGCGTCGATATCGGCGCCGGCAGCGTCGCCAACAACGGCACGATCGAGTCCGACAGCGGCGGCCTGGGAGCTTTCGGGGTCTTTGCCGCCCACAACGCGACGATCAGCAATCTCGGCACGGCCGCCTTGATCCTGGGCGGCGCATTCGGCGTCGGTGTCGGGTCCGGCACCGTCACGAACCAGGGCACGATCGCGTCCGACTATGGTGGCTTCGGGGCAGCGGGCGTCTACCTCCACCTGGGGGGGACGGTCAGCAACCTCGGCACAGCGGCGCGCATCGCGGGTGGCGAGTTCGGCGCCTGGATCAAATCCGGCACCGTTGCAAACTACGGCACGATCACGTCCGACGGAGGCAGCGCGGGGGCGTACGGCCTGATCATCGCAAATGCGGGCTCGGTCGGCAATTTCGGCACCGCGGCAATGATCGAGGGCGGTGAGGAAGGCGTCGGCATCGGCTCCGGATCGATTGCGAACTACGGCACGCTCCGATCGTTCTATGCGGGATCTGGCGCCTCCGGCGCCTATGTCCACGCCGCGGGCACCGTCAGCAATATCGGCACCGCGGCGCAGATCGAGGGGGGCGCCTACGGCGTCAACATCGGATCCGGCACCGTCACGAATGCCGGCACGATCTCCGCCTCGGACACGGTGGAAGGCGACGGCATCACCATCGCCGGCGCCGGTGCGGTCAGCAATCTGGGCAGCGCGGGCGCTGTCGCGGGACGTCGTGGCGTGGCCATCCTCGGCAGCGGCACCGTCGTCAACGCCGGCACTATAAGATCCACGCTGGGCACCTCTGGCATTGCCATCACCATCAATGGCACGGCCGCGCTGGTGGTCGACGACCCGGGGGCAGTGTTCGTTGGCACGGTGGGGGGCACGCTCGGCGGCGGCAACATTTTGGAGCTCGCAACCGGTGCCAGCGCGGGCACGCTGACCGGGCTTGGCACGCAATTCGTCAATTTCAGCCTGGTCACCGTCGATGTGGGCGCCGCCTGGACTCTGTCCGGCGCCAATACGGCAGGGTTCGCCGCGACGCTGATCGATGCCGGCACGCTGACCAACACCGGCACGCTGGCGGTCGATCCGCCGGTGACGGTGACCGGCACCTTCATCAACAGCAGCATCGTCAGCGCGCCTGGCACCTATACCGCGTTCTACATCGCCAATGGCGGCGTGCTGAGCAACACCACCAGCGGAACGATCACCGCCGGTGACGACGCCATCACCGCCGCCGGCACCGTCACGGTGACCAATTTCGGCAGTATCACCGGCACCACGATCGCCGGCATCGCGCTCGGCGCCGGCAGCGTGATCAACGGCGCCAGCGGCACGACAACGGCGGTGATCGCGGGCGGCGGGGTCGGGATCCAGGCGCTCGGCGCCGCGACCGTAACAAACTTCGGCACCATCATCGGCTATTACCCGGGCCTGGGCAGCGGCGGCCCTGGCAGCGGCGTGGCGCTTCTCGCCGGCGGCAGCGTCGCCAACGCCGGCCGCATCTCGGCCAACGTCCAGGGCATCTTCATCAATAATGCCGCCGGAACGGTCACCGATTCCGGCACGATTCTCGGCGGCGACGCCGCGGTGCAGTTGAACCACGGCGGCAGCGTCAGCGTCGGTGCCAGCGGCAGTCTGCAGGGAACCTCCGGCGTCAGCTTCCTGAATGACGGCGGCACGCTGATCAATGGCGGTCAGATCACCGGCGCCGCCGGCGGTAACGGCGTGTTCCTGCAGGGCGGTGGCAGTGTCAGCAACACCGGTCGCATCGCCGACGCGGCGGCCACCGCCGTGGCGGTCCAAAGCGGCGTGGCCACGATCAGCAACTATGGCACCATCGCGGGCGGCGGCAGCGCCGATGGCATCTCGCTCGGCGGGGGCGGCACCGTCACCGATGGCGGCGCCATCAGCGGCGGCACCGCGGTCTATCTCGGCGGGGCCGGCAGCAATCTGCTGGTCCTGACGTATGGGTATGCGCTGAGCGGCCATGTGGCCGGAGCATCAGGCGCCACGAACACGCTGGAGCTGCTGGGCACCAGCGCGGCCGCGCCAGTCACCGCGACCTACAATAGCCTCGGCCTGACGCATTTCAGCACGGTGGCGTTTGCCGCGGGTGCCGGCAATTACGCGACCTTGAAGCTAACCAGCGCCACGGCGCTGCCCGGCACGATCGCGAACTTCACCGGCGCGCACGACACCATCGACCTGACGTCGCTGGCCTATGTCTCGGGCAGTTCGACCGCCTCGTTCAACGGCGGGTCGCACAACCTGATCGTCAGCAACGGGACCAACACCGTCACCTTGCAGCTTGGCGCCGGGGCCTACAGCGGGGTCGGGTTCAGCGCGTCGAGCGACGGGGCGACCGGCACCCCTGGCACGGACATCACCATCGGCTCGGCCGCGGCCTATGTGTGGACCGGCGGCAGCGCCGACTGGCAGATCGCGACGAACTGGAGCACCGGCATCATCCCCGGCACGGCGGCGCGTGCCACCATCGCCAACGCCGGCAGCAACACCGTCACGATCTCCCGCGGCGAAAGCATCCAGGTCGCCGGCCTGACGCTGTCCAACGCCGACATGCTGCTGGTCGCCGGCACCTTCGCGCCGACCGGCGCGGTCGGCGTGACCGGCGCGCTGCTCAGCGTCGCCAGCACCGGCACGATCACCAACTCTGGCACCCTGACCGACGCCGGCACGCTGACAGACGCTGGCACGCTGGTGAACACCGGCGCGATCAGCGCGCCCGGCACCTACACCGCCGTGTCGATTCTGTCGGGCGGCGTGCTGACGAATGTGGCGAGCGGAACGATCACCGGCGGCGACGATGCGATCGCCGCGAGCGGCACGGTCGGCATCACCAATCTCGGCACGATCCAGGGGACGACGCTGAGCGGCATCGCGCTGGCCGCCGGCAGCGTGATCAATGGCGCCAGCGGCACCGCCAGCGCGCTGATCGCGGGCGGCAGCAGCGGCTACGGGGTCGCCGCCGCCGCCAGGGCGACAATAACGAATTACGGCACGATCGAGGGCCACGTCGAGGCCGTGAGCCTGGCGTCGGGCGGCGCCGTCGGCAACGTCGGCAGCATCATCGGCCAGGGGACGGCAGGCGGCATCGTGGTGAGCGGCGCGGCCGCCACCATCAGCAATTATGGCCATGTCAGCGGCACGATCGGCGTGCAGTTGAACGCCGGCGGCACCGTCATCGATGCCGGAACGATCAGCGCGAGCGGCACCGCGATCGGCTTCGGCGGCAGCGTCAGCGACCGGCTTATCCTGGCGGCGGGCTATGCGATCAGCGGCACGGTCAACGGCGGGGCGACGCTGGCCAACGATGCGCTGGAGCTGGCCTCCGTCGCCGGCACCGGCACGATCAGCGGCCTTGGCGGCAAATTCCTGAATTTCGGTGCCGATACGGTCGATGCCGGCGCGTCGTGGGTGCTGGCCGGCAGCAACACGCTGGTCGCGGGCGCGACGCTGACCGATGGCGGCACGCTGAGCGTTGCTGGCACGCTTGCCAACGCCGGCTCGATCGTCGTCGATCCGCCGCTGTATGTGTCCGGCACGCTGACGAACTCCGGCTCGATCAGCGCGCCTGGAACCTATGTCGCAGTGTCAGTGGTTTCGGGCGGCGTCGTTACCAACACCCTGTCCGGCGCGCTGACC
>Ga0326727_10012839_pt1 | contig 18888 bp, 12 predicted proteins | sample MB2enrmetagenome_FD_207643 | JGI IMG/M metagenome (GOLD analysis project Ga0326727, IMG submission 207643) | Lab enriched peat soil microbial communities from McLean, Ithaca, NY, United States - MB29MY | ecosystem: Environmental > Terrestrial > Soil > Wetlands > Peat | place: USA: New York...
TCCGGTTCGCCCAGGGCCCGAGAAACGGAGTCCCGGCCATCCCGGGTTTCTTCATGAACTCTTCCACAGAGGCGTACGGAAAGCGAAGTACGTTTTCCCCTTTCACCTTCATCTCAAAGGCAAAGTTGCCCACCGATGTCAGAACGGACACGGTGGTTTGGGCGGTGCCATCTACCAACTGAACGACCTCGCCGCTGCGTTGAACCGAATATTGCGCAGCGGCGGGTAGTGCCGACAGAACGAGAAGGAACGCGGCGAATCTCATGTTATGGCCTCCCCAATCGAATGTTCCAGAATTTCCATTTTGGACTTCCAGGTCCAATACAGTATACGCCCAGCCGCCTTCCTATGCTGGGAATCTCGAGTTACAGCTTCATGAGTCGCAGATAGAGACTATCGGCAGGTTGGCTGATGCTTATTCTGGGAATCGAAGTTGCAAATCGCCTTCGAGTTCTATACGGTCATCGCGCCATGGTACGTGAACTTTGGCGGGGAACCTACCGGCGCTCCGGGCGGCGCCTGCCACCCAAAAACCAAACGCTGCCCAAGCCCCAGAACAGGAGGTTCCCGATGATCAGAAACTGCAAGGCGATCGCCAGCGCGAGCGCGCGAGCGCGGTTGACGCCGAGCGGCGTCAATACCGCCACCGCTACCATCTGATAGACACCGAGGTTGCCCGGGGAGAGCGGCACCGCGCTGGCCAGAGCCACCGAGGTCAGCAGCAACACCGTCAGGACGGGCGAAAGATCCGCACCGACGCCGCGGCCCAGTTCCCAGGCGCCCGCGCCATCCAGTGCCCAGATCGTCGCGGTCAGAAGCATGAACTGGAACATGCGCCGCCCGTGGCGAAGGCTGCCGAGACCCAGAAGAAATTGGTCCACGAGACGCTGGAACGTTGCGAGCCACCGCCTGGGGACGCATATCTCGCCCACGCGCAATACCGCCGTTCCGAAAAATGGCATCAGCAGTGCGAAGACCAGGCCGCCGCAGGCCACGCCCGCCAGCACCCGTGACGCCCGTCCCAGCCATTCGGGCGCATCGCTGAGACTGCCCAGCGCGATCGCCGAAAGAAACACCAGGAACCCGGTATCCAGCACGCGCTCGACGAAAACCGTTGCCAGTGCGAAACCGCCGCTGATTCCTACCGGTCCAAGGTTCGTTGCCCGAAATAGGTCGCCGAGGCGCGCGGGCAGCAGGTTATTTGCCATCTGCCCCGCGGAATTCACAGCGAAAACAATCCCCTGTGGCACCGGCTTGGCCTCTATCAGCAGCAGGCGCCATCTCGCCGCGCGAAGGAACAAACTGGAGCTGGCGGCGCAGAGATAGAGCAGCACCACCCAAAGAGGGAGAGATTGCGCGATCTTTTGAAGCTCGCGCACTGGCACCGAGCGAGCCGCAAGCCACAGGCACGCCGTGGAAATCGCCAGTCCCCCGCATAACCTGATCGCCAGCGCTACGCGAGCGGGCCGGCGAAACCAGCCCTTGGCCGCTAGTTCCACTTTCGGTATATCCGCCATCATTTTTCCGCTAACCAAGGTCGGTACTACTTTTCACGTCTCATCCCAGGATAATTAAGTGTCTTCGGACTATTTTATGATTATCACCCGCACACCGCTTAGGATCTCGATCGGCGGCGGGGGTACCGATCTCCCCTCCTATTACACCCGCTTCGGAGGATTCGTCGTCTCAGCGGCGATCTCACAATACATTTTTGTCAGCCTGAATCGGATGTTCAGGGAAGGCTACCTGCTGAAATATTCGTCCCTGGAACAGGTCGCCGCCGTCGACGAAATTCAGCACCCTATCTTCCGCGAAGTGCTGCGGCGTCATAACGGGCACCAGTATCTTGAAATCGACAGCATGGCGGATGTTCCGGCCGGCACCGGCCTCGGCTCCTCGGGCACTTTCACGGTGGGCCTGCTCAAGGCGATATATGCCGAGAAGCGCGAGTTCATCTCCGCCTCGGCATTGGCCGAAGAGGCGTGCGATATCGAAATTAACGTGCTCGGCCGGGCGGTGGGCAAGCAGGACCAGTACATAGCCGCTTTTGGAGGCCTCACCTGTTTTGAGTTCCACCAGGACGGAACCATCGACGTCAAGCCGCTGAGCATCTCGGACGAGACGCTGGTCGATCTACAGCAGAACCTGCTCATGTTCTTCACCGGCTATTCCCGAAATGCCATGGAGGTCCTCTCGGATCAGAAGCAGCGCTCTATAGAAGACGACCAGGCCATCCTGGAGAATCTGCATCACACGAAAGAACTCGGGATCGCGGCCAAAGAGGCTCTGGAACACGGCGATACGGCGCGCTTCGCCGCCATCATGCGCGAGCATTGGGAAAACAAGCGCGGGAGGTCGAAGGGCATGAGCAACGATTGCATCGACCATTGGTATGAGGTCGCGATGGCCAACGGCGCTCTCGGCGGCAAGCTTGTCGGCGCCGGCGGCGGCGGCTACCTGCTCTTCTACGCGGAACATCCCATGCGAGTGCGGCGCGCGATGGCCCGGGAGGGCCTGCGCGAACTCAACTTCCGCTTCGATCATGACGGCTCCGCCGTTCTTTTCAGGGACTGATGCTGGAAGAACGTAGCGCGCGCCCGCGGCGGCAATGTGTGATTTTAGCGGGCGGATTAGGCACGCGTATGCTCCCCCTCACCAGGCGCTACCCCAAATCCATGCTGCCGGCGGCCGGTAAGCCGTTCGTGGATTACCAACTCGCCTGGCTCGCCGCGGAGGGCGTTACCGATATCGTGTTTTCTATCGGCTATCGCGGCGGGGCGATCCGCGATTATGTCGGCGGCGGTTTGTGGGGCCTCCGCGCGGTCTATGTCGACGAGGGCGACGAACTGCGGGGCACCGCAGGCGCCCTGCGCCTCGCCTGCCGCGAAGGCGTGCTCGACCCGGCTTTCGCCGTCATCTACGGCGATTCTTACCCTCGCGTTCCCATGCGCGCCTTGTGGGACTATTCCGTCTCCAGCGGTCTGCCCGCCTGCATGGCCGTGCTTCGCAACCGCGGCCAGTGGGACCGCAGCAACGCCGTCTACCGCGGCGGCCGCGTTGTGCTATACGACAAGACCATCCGCGACCCCGCGCCGGAAGCGTTCGAGTTCATCGATTCCGGCGTCTCGATTCTGACCCGCGACCTGGTCGAGCGGAGTGTCCCGGAAGATAAGCCGAGCGATCTCGCGGCCCTTTTTCAGGAGCTCAGCCGCCATGGGCTGCTCGCCGGTTTCGAAACCGCGGAGCGTTTTTACGAAATCGGTTCAACCCAAGGGCTGCTCGATTTTGAAGCGTTCATCGCGGCCGCGCCGCCCAGCTTTCCTCTATGATCGATCGCTCCGAGACGAGAACCGGAATCTTAGGCGGGGGCCTCGCCGGCCTGACCGTCGCGGCCCGCCTGGAGGGGCCGTCGGAGGTTCTCGAGGCCGATGCCCGCCCCGGCGGCCAACTCCGCAGCGTCCGCGAAGAAGGGTTTACCTACGACGCGGGCGGTCCGCATATCATCTTCTCGCGAAACACGGAAACGCTCGACTTCATCTTGTCCTTGCTCGGCCGGAACGTGTACCGCGGCCGCCGCGCCAACAAGATCTTCTTCAAGGGCCGGTACGTCAAATACCCTTTCGAAAACGGTCTTTACGACCTCGACCCACAGGACCGCTTCGAGTGCCTCTACCACTACATCGAGAACCGGCACCCGGCCCCCGCCAACTTCAAAGAATGGATCTACCACACCTTCGGCACCGGGTTGGCCGAAAAATACCTGCTGCCCTATAACGAGAAGATCTGGAAAATACCCGCCGATCAGATGAGCCTCGACTGGGTGGAGGGCCGCGTTCCCAAGCCGCCCCTTGAGGATGTCGTCAGGGCGGCCGTCGGCGTGAGTACCGAGGGCTACGTCCATCAGCTCGATTTTTATTACCCGGCCGTAGGCGGTATCGAGGCGCTGGCGCTGGGAATGGCGGAGCAGGCGGGCCTGATCACTCCCGGCTTTGCGGTGCGTCGCGTCCGCGCGACCCGCCACGGCTGGGCCGTGAGCGACGGCCGCGATGAGCGAACGTATGCCCGGCTCGTCTCCACCCTCCCCATCGTCGAAATGGCGCAGATATTCGAGGATGTCCCAGCGGATGTGAAGGCGGCCGTCGCGGCGCTCCGATACAATTCGCTGCTAACCGCCACGGTGGGTTTCGTTGGTGGACGGTTGCCCGATTACACCGCCATCTACGTCCCCGATCCGAACCTCCTTTTTCATCGCCTTTCGCTTCCCGGCCGTTTCAGCCCCGGCAACGTTCCTGAAGGCCGGTCGCTGATTCAGGCCGAAATTACGGCAAACGCCGGGGATGGCATCTGGGAACTGGACGACGCCGAGGTACTTCGGAGGGTCGTTTCGGGCCTCGAGTCCATGGGTCTGGCGCATCCCGGTGACATCTGTTACAAGAGAGTGTTCCGCGCGCAATACGGCTATGTGGTCCAGGATTTCAATTACCGGCGTCACCTCGGAAAAGCCAAATCCTACTTTCAATCCCTCGGCGTCGCTCTGTGCGGCCGCAACGCCGAATTCGAGTACATCAACATGGATCAGTGCATCGAGCGCGGTTTCCGAGTGGCCGCGGATCTGAACCGTCAGGGACATGGGAGGGCTTGACGACAGGAGGTCACGGCTATGCCTATGATCACCGTTGCCATGATCACGCTGAACGAGGAACGTGCCGTCGAAAAGGTGATTCGCGACATCCGGAGCGCCACCGCGGGGGCCGATTGCGAAATTCTGGTGGTAGATAGCAGTAAGGACCGCACTCCGGAGATCGCCGCGGCGCTGGGCGCGCGCGTAGTACGACAGTTTCCGCCCCAGGGATACGGCCGCGCCATGATTCGCGCGCTCAAAGAGGCGGCCGGCGACGTCGTCGTCACGCTCGATTGCGATGACACCTATCCGGCAGACCGCATCCGGGAGATCGCCGACAGGGTGCTTTCCGGGCGCGCCGATCTGGTCAACGCCTCTCGCCTCGAATCGCGACCGGACGCGATGCCCTTCCCCAACTACCTGGCGAACCGGCTGTTCGCCGTCGTCTCCCGGCTGCTGCTGGGCGTGAAAACCACCGATATTCACTCCGGAATGCGGGCCTACCGCAGGACTATCCTCGATACCGTGGAGTTCGACCCCAACGGCCCCGCGCTGCCGGTCGAACTGCTGCTCAAGCCCGCTCTCCTGGGCTATGGCGTTTCGGAAGTGTTTATCCCCTACGCCGAGCGCGTCGGCGCCACCACGCTGAACCGGTGGAGCTCCACCATGTGGACTTTCCGGCGCATCCTGCGTCTGGTTCCCTTGCGCTTCTCGCGCTCCGCTTCCCGCGTTGCCCGTGCACGCATAGCGCGGTCAGGGTGACATCCGAATGATCTCCGCGATCGTAACGCTGTTGGTCATTATCATAGGCGTCTACTGGTCATTCGTGCTCGATCTCAATTACGTCGAGATCGGCCTGGTCCTCTCCTGTGCCATCGGCCTGCGGTTTTTCCGGCGATCCTGGTTCGAGCGGGTGGAGCGGTCGGGAACGCGCCTGGCGAACCGTCGCGCCCTGTGCATAGCCCTGGCGTTCTTCGCGCCGATCCTGATGCGCCTGGCCGTGCTGCCCTGGGCGCCAGTTCCAGATCCGTGGATTCCCGACGAGTTCAGCCACCTGCTGGTCGCCGACACGCTCGCCCACGGCCGCCTCGCGAATCCCATGCACCCGTTGTGGGTGCATTTCGAAAGCATCCACATCCTCACCTACCCGGTCTACGCCTCGGTTTATTTCCCGGGGTTGGGAATCGTCATGGCGCTCGGACAGCTTCTTGGTAATCCATGGATTGGCATCCTGCTTTCGAGCGGCGCCATGTGCGCGGCGCTGCTGTGGATGGCGTACGGCATTTTCCCGCCCCGGTGGGCTCTGCTCGCGGGGGTTCTGGCCGTTCTGCGGTGGGGCACGCTGTCCTACTGGGTGAACGGCTACTGGGGCGGCACGGTCACGGCGGCGGCTGGCGCGCTGGTGTTGGGCGCATACCTGCGCATCCGGAGGCGCTCCAGCATTCCCCTGGGCCTCACGCTCGGGTTTGGCGTGGTGTGGCTGCTTTACACGCGCCCACTGGAGGGCGGCGCTTTCGCGCTGCCCATCGCCGCGGCGCTCGCCTGGCATTACTTCCGGACGCGAGAATGGTCCGGCCTTGCACGCGTGGCGGTTCCGGCCGCGATGCTCATTGCCTTGGGATTCGCCGGGTTGGGGATTTACTGTCGTGCCATCACGGGCAGCCCCCTGGTAATGCCCTATCGGCTGAACCAGGCCATGTATGGCTGGCCCCTCACTCTGCCCTGGGATAAACTGCCCCCGGTTGTCTACCGCCACGCCAACATGCAGTTCTATTACGAGTGGGAACGCTGTGTGCAGGCCCATAAGACCTGGCCAATGCCGGCGCTCGAGTACAGCAGCTTCAATGTGGGACCGGTCTGGCGCTTCTTTCTGGGGCCGGCGCTCTCCATCCCCCTGTTCGTTTCGTGGCGCAAATGGTGGAGGGACCGGCGTCTCCGCATGCCCTTGGCCTGTCTGGCCGCGTCGCTGGCGGTGGGCGCGGTCATCGTGGCGTACCCACACTATATCGCCGCCTCGGCCGCGTGTTTTCTTGTGCTGTCGGTTCAGGGCATCCGGCATTTGCGCTTGAAAGGCCGCCGGAGGAGTCTCCGCGGCCTGGCGTGGTCGCGGGCTCTTGTGGCGGTCTGCGTGATCATGCTGCCTGTGCGGGCGTTCGTCGATTCCACGCGCTTCCCGGTGTCGCCCGGTTCCCATACCTATTCGGCGCTCGGCTCCGGCGAGGGCGCCATGCGGGGGGATATGGTTCGCCGGCTGGAAGCCATGCCAGGCCGGCACCTGGTTTTCGTGCAATACCATCGCGAGGCTTACACCACAACGGAATGGGTATATAACGAGGCCGAAATCGACCGCGCGCGGATCGTCTGGGTCCAGGACATGGGCCCCACGATGAACGAGGAGGTTCTCCGGTACTATGTTGATCGCAAGGCGTGGTTCGTAAATGTGGATGATGCGCCTTACCGGCTTGTGCCCTACTCTCCGGACCTCGCTCGCCTCATCTCCGTGCCGTTAGATAAGGAGGTGTGCGTGGTGCGGCCCGCGGTACCCTCCAAACGCCGGAGGTAACTTGTGTTTTTGTCAACGGAGGAAAGGTCATGGGTAGTTTCAGCAGCGCTTTTCTAGGTGAAAGCCGCGCCATTCTGGAGCGGCTCGACGTGGACGTGCTGGAAAGCCTGGCCCGCGGCTTGGCCGCGGTCCGCGATGCCGGCGGACGCCTGTTCATTCTCGGAGTCGGAGGATCGTCCGGCCACGCCGGGCACGCGGTCAACGATTTTCGCAAGCTCTGCCGGTTCGAGGCCTATGCTCCCACCGACAACGTCAGCGAGCTGACTGCCCGGGTTAACGACGAGGGCTGGGACACATGCTTCGTCGAATGGCTTTGCGGATCGCGCCTCGGCCCACGCGACGCGGTCCTGGTGCTCTCGGTGGGCGGGGGAAACCGCGAGAAGAATGTCTCGGTGAACATCGTGCGCGCACTGGAACTCGCCTCCGGGCGCGGAGCTTCCATTTTCGGTATCGTCGGCCGCGACGGCGGATTCACCTTGAAGGTGGCGCAAGTCTGCGCCGTGATTCCGCCCTTCAGCCCCGAACGCGTCACCCCGCATACCGAAGGCATCTGTTCCGTGATCCTTCACCTCCTCGTCAGCCATCCGGCTCTGCAATCTGGCACGGCCAAATGGGAGTCCGTAAAGTGAGCGGATGGTTCATCGTGGGCGGCGCCGGATTCATCGGTAGCCATTTCACCGACGCATTGCTGGCCGGGACCGATTCTTCCCGTGTCACGCTGTACGACAATTTCTCTTCCGGCCGCGAGTGGCACTACGAGCACCACCGCGGAGATTCGCGTCTCCAGGTAATCCGCGCCGACGTGGCCGATAGCGAAACCCTGCGCGATGCCATGGCCGGTCACGACACCGTTATCCACCTGGCTTCCAACCCGGACATCGCGCGTGCCGTCACCGACCCCGATATCGACTTCCGTCTAGGCACCTTGCTCACCCGGCAGGTGGTGGAAGCGATGCGCGTCACGGGTGTCGGCCGGATCCTCTATGCTTCGGGCAGTGGCGTTTACGGCGATCTGGGCGAGCGCGAAGCCGCCGAGGATCACGGGCCGCTGTTGCCCATCTCCACCTATGGCGCCAGCAAGCTCTCCGGGGAGGCGCTTATCGCCTGCTACGCGTTCATGTTCGGACTGAGTGGCTGCGCCTTCCGCTTCGGCAACGTGGTCGGTCCCAGGCAAACCCATGGGGTCGGCTTCGATTTCGTGCGGCAGTTGCTCCACGACCCCGGCGAGTTGCGCATCCTGGGCGACGGTAGCCAGAGCAAGTCCTACATTCACGTGGAAGACATGGTTAACGCCGTGCTGCTGGCCCACGCGAAAACGGCGCGGCCCTACGAGGTGTACAATGTCGCCACCGGCGATTATCTTACCGTCACGGAGATCGCGCGCCTGGCCGCCTCCGTGATGGGCCTCGACCCTGATCGGGTGCGGTTCGTCTATTCGGGAGGCGACCGCGGATGGAAAGGCGACGTGCCGATCGTCCGCTTGAATACGGACCGCATTCGCGCGCTCGGCTGGCGCTGCTCCCGCGGCTCGGCGCAAGCGCTGCGGGATTCCATGGCGGCCCTGGTTCCGGACGCGCGGGCTAAGCGGCTATGAACGTTCCGACGCGGGCGGTATTCCTCGATCGTGACGGCGTACTAAACCACGCCATCGTCCGCGCCGGGCGTCCATATCCGCCCGCTGGCCTCTCGGAGATCGAGCTGCTGCCCGGTGTCCGGAAGGCCTGTGCGGCACTGCGGGCCGCCGGCTACCTCCTGATCGTCGTCACCAATCAGCCCGATATTGCCCGCGGCAAGCAGACCAGGGAAGCCGTCGATGCGATGAACGGCTGGATGCAGCGCGAGTTGGCACTGGACCAGGTTCAGGTTTGCCCGCACGACGACCGCGACGCCTGCGCCTGCCGTAAGCCCGCTCCGGGAATGCTGCTGGAAGCCGCTCGACAGCGGAACATCGATCTCGGCGCCAGCTTCATGATCGGGGACCGCTGGCGGGACGTGGAGGCGGGGAGGCGCGCCGGGTGCCGCACGGTCTACCTCAACCGCAAATACGGCGAAAGGCAGGCCTCCGGCTACGACCATGAGGCCCCGGACCTGCCCGCCGCGGCCCAATGGATTCTCAAACGGGGTGGGATCATGAACGCGCAACAGGGATGGAAAACCAAGCTTTTCGCCGATACGGCCGATCTAGCCTCGATGCTCCGGCTCGCCGCCGACCCGAACATCCGAGGTTTCACGACTAACCCGACGCTGATGCGACGGGCCGGAGTGAGCGATTATGAGGGCTTCGCGCGCGAGGCGGTCGCCCATATACCGGATCGGCCGGTCTCTTTCGAGGTACTCTCCGACGAGTTCGAAGAGATGGAGCGGCAGGCCATACGTATCGGCGGCTGGGGCTCGTGCGTCTACGTCAAGGTGCCGATCACCAACACCCGCGGTGCGAGCAGCCTGCCGGTGTTGCGCTCGCTGGCCGCGCGCGGCGTGAAGATGAACGTGACGGCCATGATGACGCTGCGGCAGTTGGAGGCCGCGGCCGAGGCCGTCAAGGAAGCGCCGGGTGCGTTCCTTTCGATCTTCGCGGGAAGGATCGCTGATACCGGGCGTGACCCCATTCCGGTCATGGTGGCGGCGCTCGACATCCTGCGAGCGTATCCGAAAATCGAGCTGATTTGGGCGAGCCCGCGCGAGATCCTGAATATCGCGCAGGCCAATGCCATCGGGTGCCATATCATCACGGTCACGCCGGACCTGCTGGGGAAACTGCCGCTGCTCGGCAAGGACCTCGATGAGTTCTCATTGGAAACGGTTCGGATGTTCGAAACCGACGCCCGGCAGGCCGGCTTCCGGCTGGAAGTTTGAAGGGAAGCCGCCCCATATTAAAACAGCAGCTTCAAGCCGAACTGAACCTGCCTTGACGTGGCGGAGGTCGAGGTGATCACGCCGGCCGTCGGCGCGGGTCCGGACGTGGCCGAAGAGATCACCACCGGATTCGGCGTGTTGAAATTTGGGTGATTTAGGATGTTGAAGAACTCGGCGCGGAACTGGAGCTTCAGCCTTTCGCTTAAAGGCGTGCTCTTGGCCATCGAGAAATCCACCGTGCTCAATCCGGGCCCGATCAGCACATCCCGCCCCACGTTTCCATAAGTTCCATTGACCGGCGCGATAAAGGCGTTCGCGTTGAAGTACTGGTTCGGGCCGCCCAGGACCACAGGCCCGCTGAACGCGGGGTTCCAGGAGGGGCGCACCGGATTGCGCGTGTCGCCGTTGTTCGAAGGATTGAAGCCCAACTGTGGCGTGAAGGGGAACCCGGTTTCGGCGGAGACGATGCTGCTGGCGGTCCACCCCGCGCCCAACTTCCCGGCGATCCCCTTGGTGTGGCGGGTCAGAGGAAGCTCATAGGATGCGTTCACGGACACGGACTGGCGCACGTTGAAGGTGGAAAGGCCCCAATCGAGATGCGGATCGCTGGGGAACATCACGAACGCCGGAGCATTGGTGCCCACGGCCGAAGCCAGCGTGGCGCCGTCATCCAGGCTCTTGGAAAAAGTGTAGACCGCGCGGAACTGGAGGCCGCGTTCGAAGCGGTGGTTCAAATCGGCCTGCACGGCGTTGTACGCGCTATCGCCGGTGGAGAACCAACTGGTGGTGTTGGCCAGGTTCGGATTCGCCAGGGGGGCGTTCTTCGGGTAATAGATGGTCCCCGTGGCGAGGCCGGCGGGGCACGGCGAAGCCGGGCAGATGGTGGGCGCTGGCTCGTTGGCGTCCAAGGACAGGATCTCGTGGCGCCCCCTCGACCCGACATAGCCCAGCGCCAGCGACGTTCCCGACGCGATCTCCTGCTCGATATGGAATGTGTAGGAGGCGATCTGGGGTGTCTTCAGGTCGGGCTGGAAACCGGCCGGCGAGATCAGGCCTCCCGCGGGCAGTGGCGCGCCGGGAACGATGTCCAACGTCGCAAGCGACGCGTTCTTAATAGAGATCGTAGTATTGAACGGCGGATTCTGATCCATGCGATAGCTTAGGTTATCGAGCAGCGCGTAGTAGATGCCGAATCCGGCGCGAACCACGGTCTTGCCGGTTCCGAATGGACTCCACGCCAGGCCCGCGCGCGGCTCGGGAAGAAACTTCGCGTGGTTCACGGTGAAGGCCGAGCTGCCCACCACGGGGTTGGTCTCAATCACGCCGTTGGCGTCGAAAAGGTAGTTCGCCGCGCGGCCATGAGCTTCGTTCCAGCCATCGGTGGATTCGAAGCGGAAACCGATTTGGATCTCGAGATTCTTCCATGGTTTGAGCGTGTCCTGCGCATACCCGGCGCCTTCGAGCGACCGCCAGCCGAGCGGTGTCGGCGTGGGCACGGCCGTGAACGTGGAGATGGTGCCCTGCAGGAACGTTGCCAGACTGCTGAAGGAGGCCTGACCATATTGCGCCTGGGCCATGAGATCGTTGGCCTGGATCCGCTGGAGCCACGCGCCCGCCTCCAGGCGATGGATGCCCTTGGTGTAGTCCACATGGTCTTCGAAGGTGAACAGATTTCGCGCGGCGAGCAGGTTGCTGCCCACGTTGGTGCCCGCGCCGGTGATCGCGGAAGCCGCGTTGGAGGCCGTGCTGCCGCCGATCACGATGCTGCCGACTGGCGCGCCTTCCACGAATCCCGGAACATTCACCAGGGTCTCGCTATCGAAGGCATAGCTGCCGCGCGAGAATCCCACGCGCGCCGTGTTCAGCGTCCGGGAAGAGAAGATGTGAGTCTCCTGAAGGCTCACCACCTGCTCGCGAAGCCCTTCCAGGAGCACGGTCAAGGGGTTGGCGGAGGGCGTGGTATCGGCGCTGTCATCGACAGTGTAGATGGCCGCCAGAGAGTCGCTGTCCGAGAAGGAGTGGTCCAGGCGGGCCGTTCCAAAGTTTTCGTGAATGGCCTGAATGGGGTTGCTAAATGCTTCCGCCACTCCCGCGCCCAAGTCGGGGCCGTTGGCCACGGGCCACAGCGCCAGGAGCGCGGCCGCGCGGGGGGTTATACCATTGAAGACCGGGTTGCCGCTCGAATCGGGCAGATAGCCCGAGCGCGCGTTGGCATCCGGCACCAGTGTGACGTCGCTCAAGCCCAGGTGCTGGCGGAAACCTTCGAAGTTCGCGAACAGAAACGTCTTGTCCTTCTTGATCGGCCCGCCCAGAGCCACTCCGAACACGTTCCTCTCAAATTGCGGGATGGAACCCTGGTCGAAGAAATTGCGGGCGTCCAGTACGCTGTTGCGCAGGAACTCATAGACGCTGCCATGCAGCGCATTGGTGCCCGAGGCGGTGACGATGCTCACCTGCGCACCGGGCCGCTTGCCGTATTGTGCGCCATAGGCGCCCGTGAGCACATTGAACTCGCGCACGGCTTCCACACCCAGAAGCTGTCCGCTGGCTCCTCCGGGCGTGGTGTTGATCTGCGAGGCGCTGGTGTATTCCACGCCGTTCAACAGGAACAGATTCTCCTGCGGCCGGCGCCCCAAGACGGCGAACATGTTTCCGACCGCGGCGGTGGACGCCCCGACGCCTCCCGAGCGCTCCGAAGTATAGTTCACCACGCCCGGGTTGAGGGTCAGCAGCTCATCATAGCTGCGGCCGTTCAACGGCAGGTCCTTGACCTCGCGCTCGCCCACCAGCCCCCCGATCTGTTCGGTGGAAAGATTGACGGCCGAGGGCGTCTCCTCCACCGTGATGATCTGGCGCAGCTCCCCGACCTCCAAGGCGAAGTTCACCGTGCTCTGCTCGCCGATCACCAGCGAAATGCCGGTTTTCTGCGCCGAAGTGAAACCCTCCTTGCCGGCGGTTACCTCGTAGCGGCCCACCTGAACGCTTGCCGCCGTGTAGCGTCCAGCGTTATCCGTGGCGAGGGTGCGCACCGATCCGGTTTCAACGTTCTTAACCGTGACCGTCACCGCGGGCAAGGCTGCGCCGGAAGCATCTGTAATCACTCCGCTGATGGAGGCTTCCTGCGCTAGAGCCGGCAGGAGCCAGAACAGAGGAAAAATCCAAAATGCCTTCACTTTTGCAATCTCCCATGAAATCAGTCGACTAAAAATCAACCCCTCTCAGCGTTCCCGGCGACGGCAAAAGCAAGATAGCCGGTACTAGTCAGATTTGTCTATCGAGTATATGGTAATACCGCTCCAGTGGTCAATCCGGTTCTTTCGATATGCGTGTCGCGGGCTCAGGCGCCGGCCAAGGCATAATCCAAATCGGAGATCAGGTCTTCGACATCTTCGACGCCTACGGAGACGCGAACCAGGTCGGGTGTGATACCCATTTCCTGGAGCGCGTCGGAAGCGACTGAGACGTGGGTCATGGTGACCGGGTGCTCGATCAACGATTCCACGCCGCCCAGGGATTCAGCCAAAGTAAACAACCGCACCCGATCGAGCAGATGAAACGCCGCATCCTGGCCGCCGCGCAGGCGGAAGGAGAAGGTGCCGCCATAACCGCTCATCTGCTTCCTGGCGAGCGCGTGCTGCGGATGCGATTCGAGGCCGGGGTGCAACACGCCGGCCACTTTGGCGTGACACTCCAACCAGCGCGCCACAGCCAACGCGTTGCGGTTGTGCTCCTCCATGCGCACGGCGAGGGTCTTGATGCCGCGCAGCACAAGGAAGCAGTCCTGCGGACCGGCGCAGGTGCCCATGGCGTTTTGCAGGAACCCGATCTTCCCGCCGAGCTCGGCGTCTTTCACCACCGCGGCCCCGCCCACCACGTCGGAGTGCCCGTTGATGTACTTCGTCGTGGAGTGCACCACCACGTCAACGCCCAAATCGAGCGGCCGCTGGAAGTAGGGTGAGAGAAAGGTGTTGTCGCAGATGGCAATGGCGCCATGGCGGTGGGCCTGCGCGGACACGGCCTCCAAATCCACCAGGTTCATCAGCGGGTTGGTGGGAGATTCGATCCACACGGCCGCGGCGCCACCGGCCAGCACCCGTTCGGTGGCTGCGGCATCCCGAAGATCCACATACACGGCCTCGATTCCCTTGCCGCGCAACACCGATTGGAACAGGCGGTAGGTACCGCCATACAGATCGCTGTGCACCACAATACGGTCGCCGGAATCGAACATCATGAGGACCGTGGTTTCGGCGGCCATCCCAGTGGCGAAAGCAAATCCCGACGATCCACCCTCGAGCGACGCGAGACAGTTTTCCAGAGCTTTCCGCGTGGGATTTCCGCTGCGCGAGTAGTCAAAAGCTCCGGGGCGGTTGACGCCCCGGAAGGCGAACGTGGAAGTCTGATAGATCGGCGTCATGACAGCGCCCATATGCTCGGCGGGCGAATGGCCCGCGTGAATGGCAAGCGTTTTGAACTTCATTGAAATTCGCTTCTCCAGCAATTATACTAGTGTCAATAGGAATAATCGCAGTAATAGGACGTAATGAGGGTCTAGAGCGTTCTATCGCTTTCGCCAAGGCCAAGCCGCGTAGGGTCGGTAATGGCCCTAATCTCTATGGAGTTTATTATTTTTTTCTTGACACACGGCGCGAAATAGCTTAACCTACGAAGGCATGATAGTCGGGATACAGTTTACGGCTGCACCACATCCGACTCCGTCGTGCGCCTTGGCCTCCTGCCGTCTTCCCATCTGTTGCCTCTGTCGATAGCCGTCCTCGCGGCCTGATCCTAGCTTTACCCAGGCTGCCGAAGGCACGGCGCATACTCCAACGAAAACTGGCTGTCCCGTCACGATCCAAGACGGTCCAACGAATAGTTATGTGCGTAACGAACAGTCGTTCATAAGGAGATAAAATGAAACTCAAGAACTTACTCGCAGTGATTCTCGCCATCGCGCCTGCCGCACTGGCACAGCCGGTGGCCGGGCTATGGCAAGCGACCCTGACTACCAGAGACGCCGAGGTCCCTTTCCGCTTGGAGATCGCGGGCGACGGGGCGAACGTGCAAGGCTGGTTCTTCAACGGAGATCAGAAGGTCCACTCGACGAGCGGCCGGTTCGAAAACGGCAAGCTCGTCCTCAACTTCGACCAATACGCCTCGAAACTGGAAGCCACCTTAAATAACGGGGTTCTCGAAGGCACGTACGGCCGCTCCCGGGCAGCTTCGTCCACCGCTGGGCGGGGAGGCAATTCTTTCCGCGCCACGATCTATACTCCGCAGCCCAAGGCGGCAGCCGCCGACGTTCCTTCGATCAATGGCCTGTGGGAGATTCCCCTCACCCAGAGCAGGAAGCGCGGGGAGTTTTCCTGGCGGTTCATCGTGCGCCAATCCGGGGCGGACATCTCCGCGGCGATTTTGCGAATCGACGGGGATACGGGGGCGCTGACCGGCACCTATCAGGACGGCAAGTTCGTGCTGAGCCACTTCTCCGGCGGCCGTCCGGCGCGCCTCGAAGTGACGCCCGCCGGCGACGGCACGCTGGACCTGGTTCTGCGCGATGGGCATGCCGAGGTGGCGCCGGGAAACCGGCTGAAGGCACTGCGTCCGGCCCAGGCGAGGGCGCAAGGGCTGCCCGTGCCTTCGGATGCCTCGCTGCACACGGGCGTGAAGGACCCCAACGAACGCTTCCATTTCCGCTTTCCGGACCTCAGCGGACAGATTGTTTCCGATGGCGACGCGCGCTTTCAGGGCAAGGTGGTTCTGGTGAACGTCACGGGAAGCTGGTGCCCGAATTGCCACGACGAATCGCCTTACCTGGCGGAACTCTATCGCAAGTACCACAAAGCGGGGCTCGAAATCGTAGCTCTGAATTTTGAGGAGGAGGAGCAACTGAAGGACCCCACCCGTCTGCGCGCCTACGTGAAGCAGTATGGAATCGAGTACCCGGTATTGCTTGGGGGCACGCAGGACGAAGTGAATGCCAAGCTACCCCAGGCGGTCAATCTCAACTCCTGGCCGACGACATTCTTTCAAGACCGCAGCGGCCGGATCCGCAGGGTCCACGTCGGCTTCGCGGGCCCCGCCACCGGAGAGTTGAATACGCTCCTAAAGGAAGAATTCACCACCGAGATCGAGCGCCTGCTGGCGGAAAAGGCGGTACCCTTGGTTTCGCAAAACCAGGGCACGGCGCGTTAGCCGCCTCGATTTGAGAAGAACCCGACATGCAAACAAGCAGGCGCAGGTGAAGGCATGAGCGGCGAGTTCCGCTGTTGTGGTTGCCTCCAGTCTCCGGCCCGCGGCGCCAGGCGTTCCCTGGCTCTCATCAACTAACAGAGTTTTGCAGTAAGGGAAAGTTGCCGCGAATCCGTCGCGACCGGTGTCTTCGCTTTCCGGCGAGCCCGGTTGTACCGAAGTTGCGGCACTGAAAGGTAATCAAATGAAACGGTTTGTTTACGTCCTTCTCATTTCCGGTTTGGCATTTGCACAGACTTTCCAGGGTTCCCTGCGGGGCCGCGTCACCGATCCAAGCGGGGCTGCCACCTTCGGAGCCAAGATCGCCATCGCCGACGAAGCCAAGTCGACGATTCGCACGACGGTTACCAACGATCAGGGCGAGTACGTGTTCACGGCGGTTACGCCCTCCACGTACACCGTGATTGCGGAGGCACCCGGTTTCAAGCACCTGGAGCGCAAGGGCGTCTTGATTTCCACGCAAGCCGCCGTCACGGTGGATCTCGTTTTCGAACTGGGCCAAGTAACCGAACAGGTCGACGTTACCGAAGAGGCGCCGCTGCTGGAGACGTCCGATGCGTCCACTGGGCAGGTCATCGAGAGCCAGAAAATCACGGACCTGCCCATCCTTGGGCGAAACCCGTTTTTTGTCGCCAAACTGGCGCAAACGGTGGTGTTTGTCAACAACCCGAAGATGGGCCGCATGCAGGACCAGAACGCCAATTCCCAGGTTTCGATCGGCGGCGGCCCGGTGCGGACCAATAACGTTCTGGTAGACGGTATCTCGATCACCGATTCGAACAATCGTGCCGTGTTCGTGCCCTCGCCGGAATCCGTTCAGGAGGTGAAGCTTCAGGCGGGCACGTACGACGCCGAGGCGTCCCGCACCGGGGGCGGAACTTTCAATTCGCTGCTGCGTTCCGGTTCGAACGAGCTGCACGGCAGCGCCGTGGGCCATATTCGCCAGACGGACTGGCTGGCCAATAACTTCTTTTCTAACGAAGCCGGTCTGCCGGTTGCGGATCAGCCGTTCCGGGACTGGGGCGGCTCGCTGGGCGGGCCGGTCGAGATTCCCAAGCTCTACGACGGGCACAACCGGACCTTCTTCTTTGCGGCCACCGAGGCATACCGGCAGGAGGACGGAGGCGACACCGCGCTGGCTGTGCCCACGGCGCTCGAGCGCGTGGGCGATTTCTCCCAGAGTCTCAGCCCAAGCGGCACGCGCCAGATCATCTACGACCCGCTCAGCACCACCTCCACCGGGGATCGAACGCCATTTCCGGGAAACATCATTCCGGAAGACCAATTGAATCCGGTCGGGTTGAAGCTGGCGTCATACTACCCGCTCCCGAACGCGCCCACCGCCTACTACGGCGCGACCAACTTCAATTTCACGGGCGGTTATCCGAATCGCGGCGACCAATACACGTTCAAAGGCGATCAGCAGTTCGCTACATGGCTTCATGCCTCGGCATCCTACGTTCATCAAAAGACCGGAGAGACAGACTCCCCTCCGACCTTCGGTAACCTGGCGTCGCCAGGGCAAACCCTGCTCTATCGGAGGATCGATGCCACGCAGGCCAATGCCACTGCGACGCTCGATCCCACCACGGTACTGACGGCCCGCTGGGGATTCAACCGTTTCTTCACGACCAGCTTTCCCACGTCGAGCGCCGGATTCAACCTGGCCACTCTGGGGCTTCCGGAATCCCTGGCTGCCGCGACTCCGGATACGGCGTTTCCCTCCGTCACCATGGGAACGCTCGCGAGCTTCGGGGGCGGCACGACCACCCGGGATGTTTTCTACTCGCGCTCGGCTAACACGACGATAGCCAAATTTCTCGGCCGGCACAGCCTCAAAGCCGGCTTCGATTTCCGCACACTGCATGACGACGGCACGCCCGCTGTCGGCCCGACGAGCCTCGGTTTTTCCGATGTCTTCACGCGCGCGACGCCTCAAACTTCGACCGTTGGAACTGGAGCCGACCTCGCAACCATGCTCCTCGGCTATCCCACCAGCGGCAGCATGAACGTGGTTGCCAACTTCAACGACTTCGTGCGCTACTACGGCGGCTTCGTTCAAGACGATTTCCGGATTACTCCCAAACTGACTCTGAATTTCGGGATCCGGTTCGAGCACGAGTCCGGTATTCAAGAATCGAACAACAAGTTGATCGTCGGCTTCAACCCTACGGCCGCCAATCCGCTGCAACAAAACGTCTCGGGCTTGAAGGTTCCAGGCCAGGTGGAATATGCCGGCGTAAACGGCAATCCGGTGGAAACCGGCAACCCTCTCGCCGTCAAGCCTGGGCCGCGCATCGGTTTCGCGTACTCGGCCAACAGTAAGACGGTGGTTCGCGGCGGATACGGAATCTACTGGGCGCCGGGCTTCTTCAGTTTTCAGAACGCCAGCGGGTATTCGCAGACCACGTCCATCATCGCTTCCACCAACGGGAACTTCACCCCGGCCGCTTCGCTCTCCAATCCCTATCCAACCGGGCTGTTGCAACCGACGGGGAATACACTGGGGGGCCTCTCGGGAATCGGCCAGGCGATCACGGTCTTCTCTCCCACCTCGCAATCCGCGGGCTATGTTCAGGAGTATTCGTTTGAAGTACAA
>Ga0326727_10012840_pt1 | contig 18886 bp, 14 predicted proteins | sample MB2enrmetagenome_FD_207643 | JGI IMG/M metagenome (GOLD analysis project Ga0326727, IMG submission 207643) | Lab enriched peat soil microbial communities from McLean, Ithaca, NY, United States - MB29MY | ecosystem: Environmental > Terrestrial > Soil > Wetlands > Peat | place: USA: New York...
CGTGATGGACGCATGATAGACTGTTACGTCTGTCACAACCTGGCGTGCCCCGTCGCAACCCGTGGCCTTATCCAAACATCCTCATCGCCGCTTCAATCCGCTGACTCAGGAATGGGTGCTGGTTTCGCCGCACCGGACCGACCGGCCGTGGCAAGGCCAGGTGGAGAAGGACAAGCACGCGGCAGCCGTCGAATACGATCCGAATTGCTATCTCTGCCCCGGCAATGCGCGCGCCGGTGGAGCACGGAATCCGAATTACACGAGCACGTTCGTCTTCACCAATGACTACGCGGCGCTGCTACCGGACACGCCGGAGGAACACGGCTCCGAATCTGATCTGCTGGTTTGGGACAACGAGCGCGGCACCTGCAAGGTGGTCTGTTTCTCGCCCCGGCACGATCTCACGGTAGCGCGCATGGATGTCACGGCAATTCGCACAGTGATCGATGTCTGGGCCGAACAATATCTCGAAATTGGCGCTCTACCCTACGTGAACAACGTCCAAATCTTCGAGAATCGCGGCGAGATGATGGGCGCGAGCAATCCGCACCCGCATTGTCAGATCTGGGCCACCGAGCACCTACCGAATGAAATAGTCAAAGAGCAGACCTCGCAGGCGAAGTGGCTCTCCGGCCGCGGCAGTTGTCTGCTGTGCGATTACCTCGCGAAGGAGCGAGCGAGCGGCGAACGCATTATTTGCGAGAACGACGGCTTCGTCGCGTTGGCGCCGTTCTGGGCGGTTTGGCCGTTTGAGGCAATGCTGCTTAGCCGGCGGCACGTGGGCAGCGTCGACCAACTTGATTCCAGCGGGCGCGACGCTCTCGCCGATATCATGAAGCGCCTGACCACGCGATACGATCAGCTCTTCGACGTGTCGTTTCCCTATACCATGGGTTTTCATCAGCGCCCCACCGACGGCCAGGAGCACCCGGAATGGCATCTGCACGCGCATTACTATCCGCCGTTGCTGCGCTCGGCGAAGGTGCGCAAGTTCATGGTTGGTTTTGAAATGTTATGCATGCCGCAGCGCGACATCACTCCCGAAGCCGCGGCAGAACGGTTGCGAAGTCTGCCGGGATGAACAGGATTCGATGACAAAATGAAACCAGGCGCAATCGACTACATAATTCTCGGGACTTACTTCCTGTATGTTCTCGGCATCGGCTGGCTGGTCAAGCGCCGTGTCAAGACCGGGGTCGAGTTCCTGACTTCGGGTCATTCCATCCCGGTATGGGTTACCAGTCTGGCATTCATCGCGACTAACCTGGGAGCGCAGGAAGTTATCGGCATGGTCGCATCGGGCGCCAAGTACGGGATGCTCACCTGTAACTTCTACTGGCTGGGCGCGATTCCGGGGATGATCATCCTGGGCGTTTTCATGATGCCGTTCTATTACGGCAGCCGTGCGCGCAGCGCACCCGAGTATCTCAAGTTACGCTTCGACGAGAAGACGCGGGGCTTTAATGCGATCACGTTCGCGGTCATGACGATCTTTTCGTCCGGCATTTCCATGTACGCGCTCGGGCTGTTGTTTCACGTCGTGCTTGGATGGAAGCTTACTAACTCAATCCTGCTCTCCGCAGCCATCGTTCTGGTTTATACGTACTTAGGCGGACTTACCAGCGCTATTTACAACGAGGTGCTCCAGTTCTTCCTGATTGTGCTGGGCTTCGCGCCGCTCTCGATCATGGCTGTTTGGAAGGCCGGAGGCTGGTCTGGTGTCACTGCGCGAACAACCGCCTGGATGGGCGCCCATTCTCAATTCACGCATAACCCCGACGTCATGACCCACACGTGGAAATACATGGGTCACGCGTCGTCCAATATGATGGGGGTGGAATGGTTCGGCATGCTGTTCGGCCTTGGCTGGGTGCTGGGGTGCAGTTACTGGTGTTGTAACTTCCTCGTCGTGCAACGCGCCATGGCCGCTAACTCAATGGCAGCGTCCCGGCTCACTCCACTTATTGCTGCGTTCCCAAAGATGTTGATGCCGATGGTGGTGATCGCACCCGGTTTGGCCGCCATCGCGCTTCATCAGATGAATGTCCCTGGTATCCTGGTTCCTAAGGGAAACACTTACGATTACAACCTCATACTTACGAATCTGATGGCCCAGTTTTATCCTTCCGGACTGCTGGGCGTGGGGCTCACGGCGCTGTTTGCATCCTTCATGTCGGGCATGGCGGGCAATGTTACAGCGTTCAATACCGTATTCACTTACGATATCTATCAGAGTTACATCAACAAGAACGCTTCCGACGCGCATTACTTCAAGGTTGGCAGAATCACTACGGTGGCGGGTGTGCTGCTCTCCATCGGCGCGGCGTACTGGGCGGCGCAATCCAACAACATCATGGATTTCCTGCAACTGGTCTTCGGATTCGTCAACGCGCCGCTGTTCGCCACATTCCTGCTGGGGATGTTCTGGCGCAGAACCACCGGACACGGAGCTTTTGCGGGGCTGGTGGCCGGGGAGATTGTGGCTACGTTGACGCTCGGTTTCTCCGCTGCCGAAGGCGCCGGCGGCTGGTTCGGGGCGATCCACACATTCCCATCAGCCATGGCCCAGAATTTCTGGATCGCTATCCTCTCCTTCATGTCGTGCCTGGTGTTCACTGTGCTGGTGAGCCTGGTCACGAAACCGAAGCCCGTATCCGAGTTGGAGAACCTGGTCTACGGCTATACGAAGATGCCCGTGGAAGAACATCAGCCCTGGTACAAGCGGCCGGGGCCGCTGGCCGTGATTGTGGGCATCGCCTGCATTCTTTTCAACCTCTGGTTCTGGTAAACACACATGGATGACCTTCGCATACCGATCGGCTCCTTCTTCGTGATCCTCGGCGTGATGCTCCTGATCGCATTCTTTGTCATCACGTCGGGTCCGCCGCTGTCATCGCCCAGTGTGAACCTGTGGTGCGGCCTCGCGATGCTGATTTTCGGGATCGTCATGCTGTTATTGGCACGGCGCGGGAAGGCGTAATCCCGGAGACAGGTCACATCGAACAGATCAGGGACTAATTGTGCCTGCCCCACGGAACTTCCACCGACGGCGAACAGCCAGCCGATCTCAGGGTTACCTTCAGAGTCCCGTGCGCGGGGCCCTCCTGCCTGTAAGGGAGCACAGCAGTCGTGTAGCGGCCATCCTGGTCGGCCTTAGCTTTGCCGGCGTGGTGTTCACCTCCCGAGTTGGAATCCATCATCAGGTCGCCGTTGGCGGGAAATCCGGAGCCTTCAATCAAAACCAACTCGGCACTGGGGGTAAGCAGAACGCTCTCAACAACACACCCTCTGTCCTCTCCTCGTAATGGAATCGGCACGACCTTCGCGAACACCTTTGTTGCGCCGTCTTCCGAAATGAGGCCGAGACGTACAGGCTCTCCGGGAACAGGCCGTAGTTTTAGGTCTATAGGATCGTTTGCCTTGTCAGCGCTGCCACATGTGCCCGGAGTTCCAGCGCAGATCGCGAGGCCGGATGCGTCCAGGGTCACGCCGCTCAATACCTTGCTCGGCCCCTTCTGGCTGACTGGCCAAGCCAACAATGAATAGGTCTTGTCCTTCGCCACACCTTCGGCATACAACCGAAATGTAATGATCTGCCCCGACCGTCCCGATTCTTTGATGACAAGCGACGTGTCTGGAGTACTCGCCCTGGAGCCCCAGGCATTGTGGATTCTGACGAGATCCGACACTGGCTTCGGCGCACTCGTATCGGAAGGTGTGGTCCCGTTCTGCCCGTGAATCCATGGAGCAATGAATAACGCAATGGAAAGGATGACTACGCGATTTTTATGGCGTAACATGCGGCGAGTATATCAGGAAACACCATTCGCGACTGCCCGCCCCCATTGACATTTCCAACCCTTCGTCGCACAATCTAACAAGGCGAATAAAAGGCGAAGTGCATGAACCCGCTTGCCGCTATAGCCGCTACGTTCGAGGTGTCTCCGCGGGAGGTACTGGCGTCGGGAATCCCTAACCTCGACGCCCTCATCGGAGGATTCCCGCGGGGCTGCATCACCGAGATCGTCGGCCCGGAATCGTCGGGACGGACCACGCTGGCCAATACGCTGCTGGCGACCGCCACCGCGCGGGGCGAGATCTGCTGCCACATCGACACCTCGGACGCCTTTGACCCGGTCTCTGCCGCGCAGGCCGGCACGGTTCTGTCGCAACTGATCTGGGTCCGCTGCGGCGGCAACGCCGAGCACGCCTTCAAAGCGGCCGACGCCATCCTGCACGCGGGCGGATTCGGCGTGGTGCTGCTCGATCTGGCGCGCATTTCCGAACGAGCCGCAAATCGCATCCCAATCTCCTACTGGTATCGTTTTCGCCGAGCCATCGAAAACACACCCACGATCCTTGCTCTGGTGGAGAAGAACGCGATGGCGCGATCCTGCGCGGCGCTGATGCTCGATCTGCAACGCGATGCCGAGCACTGGAGGGGCGCGCCGGGGTTCGAGCTGCTTCACGGCATGGGGATTGGCGTGTCCCCGCGCAAGCCGGCGGGCCGGGGCCGAGGGAACATCGATGTTCTTGTGCGTACATCATGACGGCGCGGCGATGCTGGCGGCGCGGTTCTCGCCATGGTGGGAACTCACGTCGCCGGACACCGCCATCTTCGACGCGGCCCGTGTGGAGCGCCTGCTCGGCTCATCAGAACAGATCGCGCAAGCGGTGTGGGAACAGTCGGGCCGGCAGGCTAATGTCGCCCTGGCGGTCATCCCGGATGCCGCACTGTTAGCCGCGCACAATTTTGCGGGTGTCACCGTCATTCGGGACGCCGTGGGCGAGCTTGCCGAACTCGGACTGGAGAGCCTGCCCATCGAGCCGGATCTGCTCGACACTTTCGAATCGTGGGGCATCCGTACGCTGGGCGATCTCGCCGCGCTTCCGGAAAACGGGCTGGCCAGCCGGATGGGCGAGCGTGCGCTGTCACTACAGCGCCTTGCGCGAGGTGCCATCGAACGGCCACTGCAAATCCACAAGCAGCCGGAAATTTATGCGGAGCGCATCGCGCTTGATCACCCCATCGAGCTGCTGGAACCACTGTTGTTTCTGCTGGCGCGCATATTGAATGACCAGTGCGACCGGCTGACTGCACACGGCCTGTCCACCAACGAGATTCGCGTGACGTTGTCGCTCGATGACCGCAGCGAGTACGAGCGCATTCTGCATTTGCCTGTGCCCATGCGCGACGGCCGTGCGTTGCTGAAGCTGCTGCAGATGGATCTGGAGGCGCATCCGCCGCAGGCGGCCATGACTGCGGTGGCCGTGGCGCTGAAACCGGTTGAGCCGCGGCGTTTTCAGCATGGTCTGTTTATCCCGCAGGCGCCCGCGCCGGACAAGCTGGAGCTGACGCTGGCGCGTATTCGCGGACTGGTGGGCGAGCAGAACGTGGGCATGCCGGAGTTGCTGGACACGCATCGCCCCGAACCGTTTCGGTTATGTGGGGCAGGCCCTCGGCCTGCGGCGGGCTCCCAGCCCGCATCTATTAACATCGCTTTCCGCTATTTCCATCCGGCACTCCTTGCCAAAGTTGAACTGCACGGCGACCGGCCCGCGCGCCTCACCGCGCCTGGTATTTACGGCCGTATCGTGACCGCTGCCGGACCGTGGTGCACCTCCGGCGAATGGTGGACGCTGACGCCCTGGAACCGAGACGAGTGGGATGTGGCGCTGAACGATGGCGCGCTGTATCGGATCTACAGGGAGTCCGACGGCCGCTGGCACGTGGAAGGCGCGTATGACTGAATATATTGAGCTCCACGCCCGCTCCGCCTTCAGCTTCCTGGAAGCCGCCTCGCTGCCAGAAGAGCTGGCTTCATGCGCGGCCGAGTTGCAGATGCCCGCCATGGCCCTGCTCGATCATGACAACATTTCCGGTGCGGTACGTTTTCATCTCGCGGCAAAGAAAGCGAAGATCCGCGCGCACATCGGCGCGGAAATCACCGGCGCAGACGGCCACCGCTATCCATTACTGGCCGAAAATCGCACCGGTTATCAGAATCTCTGCCGACTCATCACGCGCATGAAGCTGCGCTCGCCCAAGGGCGAAGGCGCGGCCACCGCTGACGATTTTGCTGAGTTCGCCGAAGGCCTTGTCCTGCTCACCGGCGGCGGCGACGGTCCGCTCGATTTCACACCCGGCTGCATGGATCGTCTCATCCACATCTTCGGCCGCAACAATATCTATGCCGAGCTGGAGCGCCACTACGATCGCGCCGAAGAAGCGCGCAATCAGGCCGTGGTGGATATCGCCCGTGCGCACGGTCTACCGATCGTGGCCACCAACGGCGTTTCGCATGCCACGTCGGGCGCCCGTGAAACCCAGGATGCGCTCACCTCGGTTCGTCACAAAGTGAAGATCGCCGAAGCAGGCCGCCTGCTGGCGCGCAACTCCGAGCGCCACCTCAAACATGCCCGCGAGATGTCACGGCTGTTTGCCGACCTGCCCGAGGCCATCGCCAACACGCGAGAGTTGTCCACGCGGCTCGGTTTCACCCTCGCCGATCTCGGCTACGAATTTCCGAGATATCCCGTGCCCGATGGCGAAACCATGAACTCTTTCCTGCGCAAGCGCGCGGACGAAGGCGCCCGCAATCGTTTCCGGCCGTATCACGAACGCGCCCGCAATCAAATCGCGAAAGAGCTCGCTCTCATCGAAAAGCTCGATCTGGCTGGCTACTTCCTCATCGTCTGGGACATCGTCGAGTACTGCCGCCATAACGACATTCTGGTGCAGGGGCGCGGCTCGGCAGCCAACAGTGCGGTTTGTTATGCGCTGGGCATTACTGCCGTCGACCCGGTGGCCATGGATCTCCTCTTCGAGCGATTTCTCTCGGAAGAACGCGGCGAATGGCCGGACATCGATCTCGACCTGCCCAGTGGTGATAAACGCGAGCAGGTGATTCAGTACGTCTATCAGTGTTACGGACGCCTGGGCGCGGCCATGACCGCCAATGTCATCACCTATCGCGGGCGCTCGGCCGTGCGCGACATCGGCAAGGTGCTGGGGTTCGATGAAGAATCGCTCGGCCGCCTCTCCACCATGATTTCCACGTGGGAATGGAACGACCCGGCCGAAACCGCCGAACGCCAGTTTCGCGCCGCCGGATTTTCTCCCGCTGATCCCCTGGTTTCGAAATTTCTCGAATTATACACAAATATTCAGGATTTGCCGCGCCACCTTGGCCAGCATTCCGGCGGCATGGTGATCTGCCAGGGCCAGCTCGATTCCGTGGTGCCGCTGGAGCCCGCCACCATGCCCGGCCGCGTCGTCGTGCAGTGGGACAAGGAAGACTGCGCCGACATGGGCATCGTGAAAGTGGACCTGCTCGGCCTCGGCATGATGGCGGTGCTGTACGATTCCACACGGCTCATTCGCGAATCGTACGGTAAAGAGGTGAGCCTTGCGCACCTGCCACCAAACGACCCACTCTCTTACGCCGCGCTGCAGAACGCCGACACCATCGGCATGTTCCAGGTGGAGAGCCGCGCGCAGATGTCATGCCTGCCGCGCATGCGCCCGCAACATTTCTATGACATTGTGGTGCAGGTGGCTATCATCCGGCCAGGCCCCATCGTCGGCCAGATGCTCAATCCGTATCTGCGGCGGCGGCAGGGCCGCGAGAAGGTGGAGTACGCTCATCCTTCGCTTGAGGCCGTGCTGGAGAGGACACTCGGAGTCCCGCTGTTTCAGGAGCAGTTATTAAGGATGGCCATGATCGTGGCCAATTTCACCGGCGGCGAGGCAGAGGACCTGCGGCGCGCCATGGGCTTCAAGCGGTCGGAAGCGCGCATGCGCGAAATCGCCGTGAAGCTGCGCAGCGGCATGGATGCAAACGGAATTTCCGCCAAGGCGCAGGAGGCGATCATTCAATCGATTTCATCGTTCGCGCTGTACGGCTTTCCCGAGTCGCACGCGGCCAGTTTCGCGTTGCTCGCTTATGCCAGCGCATATTTGAAATGTCACTATCTGGCGGCTTTCACGGCGGCCATGCTGAACAATCAGCCCATGGGATTTTATGCGCCCGCCACGCTGGTGAAGGACGCGCAGCGGCACGGTCTGCATTTCCGGCCCATCGACGTGACCCGGTCGGACTGGCTCTGCACCATCGAGGAACACGACGGCGAGAAGTGCGTCCGCCTGGGACTGAATTACGTAAAGGGTGTGCGCGAGTCGGCAGCACTGGGCATCCTGCGCGCGCGTGCTGAGCGCCCATTCGCCAGCATCCAGGATATGGTCGACCGCGTTCCCGAACTGCGCAGAGACGAGATGCGGAAGCTGGCCGAAGTGGGCGCGCTGAACTTCATCACCGGTATTCATCGCCGTGACGCGTTGTGGCAGGCTGAGCTGGCCATGCGACCCGCAGGCCCGTTATTTGAAGACGAGAGTGCCGACGTTCCCGAGCCGGGTCCGCTCGCGCAAATGACCGACTCCGAGCGCCTCAATACCGATTTCCGGCGCACTCATCTCACCATCGGCCGCCATCCGATGTCCTTCCATCGTGAGAGCATGAACGAGCTCGGCGTCGTGCCGGCGAACGAGCTGTTGAATATTCCTCATGGACGCCGTGTGCGCACAGCCGGCTGCGTCATTTGCCGCCAGCGGCCGGGCACGGCGAAAGGGCTGGTGTTCCTGAGCGTGGAGGACGAGACCGGCGTATCCAACGCGGTAGTTATGCCGGATGTGTTTACCGAATATCGCGCGACATTATTGGAAAATGCCTATCTGCTACTCGATGGCGAGCTGCAGAATATCGACAACGTGGTGACGGTGAAGGTCGCGCACATGCTCCCGCTGCATGTGGCCGAAGAGGCTGTGCCGTCACACGATTTTAGGTGAAGGGGTGGACACGCAGAACTCGTCTGCGAACATGGCGTCAATGCCGTCACCACGATGGCCAGCCACGGCCTCGGCTCCAGAGACCTTTTTCCTTGTTCGTTAGGATAATGTCATGGATAAAGACCCACTTTGCAAACTGTGCGGGCACCCGATATCCGCGCACAATATGAGGCGGCCTGAGAAGCGTGCTCGTATGACGGGCACGATGGTGTCTGATTTTCCGTCGGGTAATGAAGAACCAATTAACATTCACAGTGGCAGGAGCGACGACGCTTGCAGCGAGACCCACTGTAGCTGCCTGAAGTTTATTTCGCCCTTTGTCTGACGGCCTTACCAGGCAAACTGGAAGGACGGATTCGTTTGGGGGATTTGGTGGAACGGATTCGCTTCAAATATCTCTTTCACGGCACGTCGTCTGTCTTCAGGTTGGCGATCGAGAGGGACGGCCTTCTGCCCGTCAACGGCGCCTTGCATCTGACAACATATCCGTCCCTTGCATTGCTTGAGGCCATTGGGACGGTCCAAGGCGAAGATTCGCGTTATGGCTACAAACAAGCCGTAGGTGGCACACCGCTCATCGTGAAAGTCGATCGTGACGCCGTTTCCGGCCTAACGGTAGACAGTCCTGGCTGGTATGACGGAAACTCACGAAAAGTCCTTCGGCTTGTCGCGAAACGCGTGGCGTTCAGGACCGGGAAAGCGGTCAAACCTGCCAGCTTGACATTCATCGACTCCAAGTTTGACATCGAACTCAAACGGCTCCTCGACGAGATCCACCAAATGACGACGAGGCGCCTGCCGTTCCAATACGACTCCAGTGATGAAGCCGAGATTCGAGCGGAATTGAGCCGACTACGCAGTTCCCAGTAGCACCTCAGACTGACTTCAACGAAGACCCCTCCTGTCATGCAGGTCCTGTCGGCGGGCCGCCTTCGCTCCGCCAAGTTGGAACGGCGAGTCGAGCAGAGCCACCGCCTTCATGCGCGCCTGCTCGTAGGCGTTCTCGCGCGCCACCATCTTCCGCAACTCGTCCGCGAGCATGGCGCTTATGCTGGTGCCGCGCTCGGCAGCCCAGGCTCGCGCCTTGCGGAGAAGGTCCCGGTCAAGCGCCAGCGTTATGTTCTGCTTACGCAAAGCCATTCGCTTTAGGTTTACACGTGGAATATGTGGACTGGCTTATGCGATCGACAGGGCTCCGATTTCTCGTCGGCCGAAGGCCCGCACATTCCCGGAACGGCACGTTCAGCAGCCGGAGGTAAACGGTCAGTTGTCCTCGGTGATGGGTCAATGCCCCGATCTCAGATGCCGCTTGATCCACGCGTGGAAATCGGGCCAGAACTCCGGCATGAGATTGGCCAAGCCGGACCCGGCGACGCTGGTGCCCCAATTCACGGCCGTTGCGGACACTGTCCTGCTGGCGGCAGGATAATACGCATTCGAGAGTGCGGCGCTCATGGCAGTTCCGACAACGTTAGAGCAGTTGAATGTGGCCTCACCCAGGTCGGTGCGGACAACCACCGAACGGCTGACAGCGTAAGCGACACGCGACCACAGCCTGTGCGCCGGGCTGCGGCGAATATATCTCGTGTCCTCGTGCAAGGCCGAGGCGAGCAGGAAATCGCTGAAGAAGTTCTGGCTGACGATGTCGCCCACAGCGGAACCGAAACGCTCCGGATAGGCGGGCCAGACTTCACGGCCGTACAGTGGCGTTGAGTCGGTTGCTTGTGAAAGGACGGCGCTCAGCGCGCCTGCGCCCAGCGTCATGGGCGCAAAGGTCTCCTTTTCGAAAAGATTCCATTTCTCGGAGACGGAGGGCGGCGGAAGCGAGTTAGTTGTAAACGACGAATCGGAAGTTTGAGCGAGGACACCAGGAACGAGAGCTATGACAGACAAGAAAGCGAACGGCGACCACGCCATGCTCTTAGTTTGACGTATACGAATGAGCGACAAACCTCACGCAATGACGGACCCGCAATCGCGACTACCTCCAACACCACGATCATGATTGACGAGTCTCTGTGGCGTTTACTAAAGACGTCGCGAAGACATCCTGACCGGCTATCCTCTGGTGATGAGGGTGGGATTCGGACTCCGACTGCTCATTGAAAATATTGAACTTGTCGATTCTGTGTTACTCGGAACGCTCTGGATGCTCCAGATATTCTGCTATCGTTACACCTGATTGCACCCAGATCATCGAGCAATCCCCGCGCATCCCGCATCGATTCCACACTCAACTGGGTTGGTCACTCGATCCCGCGACGCATGGATCCATTGCGTTTTTCATTGTGGACGAACAGAAACCGAAACGAGAAATACTCAGCTTGTCTGGATCGGCCACTTCGATGCGGAGCGCGATGATTCCATGGCCATAATTCGCCTCGCGGGATTCACTTGCTTCCAGGCCAGCCTCGCGAGGCGTGAGCTATTCCGCTATCCGGCGCGGTCGGTCCTAATCCCATCTCTTCACCTGCGGCCATAACTTGCTCAGGGGTTGCTTCATCCCCTCGCAGTAATACACGTCGAAATGTTGGTACGGCATAGAGTACGGGTGCCACACTCGCGCCACCTTCCGAAATGTGGTGAAGATCTCAGCCAGCCGCTCCGGCCGATCATCCATCACGATCACGCTCTCGCCGGTGAAGCCATGTGGGCCCCACAGATAATAGCTCTGGTGTCCGCTGATGGCGCTGCCTTCGGGAATGCCGTACTTCGGACCGAAAAGGTCGATGGCGCCGGCCTGCCCGTAGTTCTGCCCGAAAACAGCGGTTCTGGCGCGCACGCCGGGCGGCAGGCTGTTGTATGCGCCGGCAACCGCGGCCGCCATCTCTTCCCAGCCGAACTGGTCGGCGAACAACTGCGGAAGCGGTCCAAGACGGTGGTTCTCAATCCGCGGCTGCTGGACGTGTATGGCCGCCGCGTAGCGAATGTAGGTCTCGGGCGGCAGCAGTGGAAGCAGGGTCGGCGCCAGCAGGGCACCCATCAGCACCATCAGCGTCACATACACCGGCTTGATCCAGTGCGCGCGGGCTCCTGCCAGCCATCGTTCCCACGCCACGCTGCCAGCCGCGAACAGAACCGGGTATGCGGGGAAAAGGTAGTAAATGCGGGGGCTGACCACCGCGATGACCACGGCCGTCACCGCCCAGGCCCAGCCGAGCACGCGAAACCGCTTCCCATCATTGTCGAAGAAGAGATACCACAAGCCTGCCAGCCAGATGGGCGCGCTCAACGGCAGCATCGCCAGGATCTCCTCGCCGAAGAACGTCACTGGTGAAAGAGCCACGTCCCGTCCACTGCGGCGGATATTGGCCTGCAGTTCCAGGAAAGGGAAGTGATTCTGGATGTTCCACAGCAGGTTGGGCAGGAAGATCAGAAACGCAATCGCGCCCCCTGCCCAGAACCACGGCGAGCGCAGCCACCGGCGCTCGCGCGTCAGCACCAGCCCCGCCACGATGCCGAAGCCGAAGATCAGCATCGAATACTTGTTCTCGAGGCCCACACCCGCCAGTGCACCGAACCCGAGCCAGAGCTTTGCGTTCCCGGTCCGGATGATCCGCAGTACGAGGTACGCGCAGCCCATCCAGAACAGCGGCTCGAACGTGTTCATGCTGAGAAAATGATCCAGAGCCAGCATGCCGGGCGACAGCAGACCGCAGAGCGCGGCCAACCCCTGGGCGAAACGGCGGCCACCCAGCTCGCGCGCAATCAGACCCGTCAACAACACTTTGGCCGCGCCGCAAAGAGCGGGCAGGAAGCGGACGGCCGAGAGCGAATCGCCCAGCAGCGCGCGCTCCAGCCACGCCACCAGCGCGATCAGCGGCGGTTGATCGACGTAACCCCAGGCGAGATGCCGGGCGCAGGCCAGATAGTAGAGTTCGTCAACGAAGTAACCGTAGTGGCGGCCGGCGTACAAGTGCAGCGCCAGTTTCACTGCCGCGATTACCCCAACGGCGAAGCCGGTGCCCCAGAACCAACGCCTTCGGGATGAGGGATCGGATTCAGATTCGACTTCGGCCCTGGTCACGACCTACATTCTAGTGTTAAATCCGAAGACGTTCCCGAATGCCTGGACACGCAGCTCGGATCGAATGTTAATGGTCGTTTGTGGCGAACTCCTCTCGAATGGGATATTGTCGGGCCATGCGAGTTGCTACGGGCCTCATCGTCTTGCTTTTGCTGACTGCCGCGAATATGGCAGCCGCAGCCAAACGAGCTGACGCCCCGGTCATTCCGGTCGGACTCGACGCGTACCGGCTGTGGGAGAGATGGCCTTACCAGCGCATCGGCGCACGCGCCTACATGCGCAGCACCTATGATCGCAGCGGTGGCAATGAGGGCGGCGATGCCAGCCACTTCCTCTACCAGCTCGCCAATGATTTCAACGTGTCGCTCGACGTGGAAGGCCCTGGCATCCTTTACTTCGCACGCTACAACCACTGGCATGGCAGCCCATGGCATTACGTCGTGGACGGCATGGATCACAGCATCGAGGAAAGCAGCACGGTCGATCCCCTTCATCCGGTGGACAACTCTGTCTTCATTCCCGAGCGCCTGTTTCCAAACCCACTGACGTGGACCTGGTCGCGCACACGGGGTGCCGATCTCAGTTGGGTCCCCATCCCCTTCGAGCGCTCCTTCCAAATGGCCTACTCGCGGACGCACTACGGAACGGGCTACTACATTTATCACCAGTATGTCCGTGGCTCGAATCTCTCGCATCCGATTCGCTCCTGGGACCCGCAATCCGCACCGGACGCAGACGTGCTGGCCCTCATCGGCCGCACCGGAAGCGATCTCGCGCCACGCCCTGGTACTCCTGAAGGCGCCGCTCTCGGAGTGGAGGAGCGCCATGGCGAGGCGACGCTTCCGGGAAGCGGCAGCATCCTGCTAACGCGCATCGACCGGGCGCCTTCGATGCTGCGTGCGCTGGAACTTTCCCTGCCGCGCAAGGACACCGTAGAGCTCTCTCGCGCACGTCTGCGGGTCGTCTGGGACGACCGGCCCACGTCTTCCATCGACGCTCCACTGGCGCTGTTTTTCGGAGCAGGCACGTTCTACAACCGCGACGGCCGCGAATATCTGGTCAAAGCTTTCCCCGTCTACGTGCGGTTCGACGCGGAGCGTATATATTTGGCGTGTTTCTTCCCCATGCCGTTTTTTCATTCAGCCCGTTTGGAACTGGCCGGTGCGGGAGGGGCCAGTGTTTCCGGCGTTCGCTGGGCGGTGCGCTACGTTCCATACTTGGACCCGCCCAGCCAGGTAGCTTATTTCCACGCCACGTATCGCGATCATGCGTCACCGGAACCGGGCCGCGACCTGCTCCTGCTGGACACGCGGGAGACCGAAGGAGGCGGGGATTGGTCCGGCCATCTGGCCGGCACGTCGTTTATTTTTTCGCATCGCGCGGTGCTGACCACGCTGGAAGGCGATCCGCGTTTCTATTTTGACGACAGCCTCACGCCACAGGCCCAGGGCACCGGCACCGAAGAATGGGCCGGCGGCGGAGACTACTGGGGAGGGAGCAACATGACTCTTCCGTTTGTCGGGCATCCGGCGGGCGCGAAGAGTGAGCGGGAGGCGAAGGACGAGCAGGACAAGATCGAGTCCGCTTACCGCTTTCTACTGGCCGATTTGATGCCTTTCGGCAGGAACGCACGTATAACGCTGGAACATGGCGGCACAAACGAATCCACCGAACACTACGAGACGGTCACTTATTGGTACGGAGCGCCGAGTGCCACTCTGGTGAAGACCGACGAACTGGTAATCGCGGACCCCGCAAGTGAAAAAGCGCACGGCTACGCGTCTCCCGATGCTTCCGCGCCTTACGAGATCAGTTCCCGCTACGAATGGGGAGTGGACACGCTCGATGGCCGGGAGATTTTTCCGCCTGAGACCGAACGGGGACGCCATACGAAGGGCGCGTCGGAATTCACCATGAAGATCGATCGACGAAACCTGGGAGTGCTGCTTCGCCGCAAACTCGACTATTCATTTCCCAATCAGCGCGCCGAGATCTCCGTCGCCGACACCCGCGCCCGAAAACTGCAATGGAAGCCGGCCGGCATCTGGTATCTGGCTGGCTCAAATACGTGTGTGTATTCGAATCCGCAAGCGGAGTTGGGCCAGACGCAGCACATTGTGCAGACCTCAAACCGTCGTTTTCGGGACGATGAATTTCTGATCCCGCGCGATCTGACCGAGGGCAGCCGCGCCATTCGCATCCGCATTCACTTCACGCCGGTCAACCGTCCGCTTTTCCCAGGCTATCCCGTGCCGGAACTGGCCTGGAGCGAAATCCGCTACACGGCATATAGCTTCGTGCTGCCGTAAAATCGTTGCCGATAATGGCTAATATCGGGCTCCTGAGGGCCGATTGTCTCCAGACTAGGGCTTCGGCGCCGCCAGACCCGCGCGTTCGTATTCGTCGAGCTGCTGCCGCACCAGTGCCGCGTTATCGGCGTGCGGCGCCATCGTCAGATATTCCCGGAAATACTCGGCGGAAGCGGCGAACTCGCGCCTCAGCCCAAGAATATAGCCCAGAACATAGCGACTCTTCGATACCTGGTGTTGCGTGTCCACGCGAATCGACTCACGCGCGCTGTGCTCGGCTTTTTCCAGGTCGTCCAGCATCAGGTTGGCAAGTGCGTCCACCAGATACGCCTCCGGGAAAGCCTCCCGATCGGTGTTGATCCATTCGCTCGCAAGGTGCTCCGACTGCGCCCAGTCATGTCTCTGGTTGGCCATCGCGATGAGCGGCTGATAGGGTTTCACATACTTCGGATCGGCCTGCAGGGACCGTTTCCACGCCTCTTCGGCGCCGGCCCCGTCCATTCCAGCCGAGCGCGCCACGCCTAGTTCGTACCAGGCAACCGCAAATCCCGGGTAGACTTCCGCTGCTCTGCCAAACTCGCGCTCCGCCGTTTCCCATTTCTCCTCCTTCATCGCCGCCAGCCCCTTTTCATACGCCTTAAGTGCTTTCGGGGGGGCCTGGAGTGTAGTCGCGCTTACCGTATAGCCGCCCGCCTTCGACAGGGGTTTCAGGATAATGGTCCCCACCTGCGGATTGCCAGAAAGATTATGGGAGTTGAGGCTCAGAGGACTCGCGATGAAACCCGGCAGAACCGCCTCCAGCCCACAACCTTCCAAGCCGTTCCGAATCGCTTTCTCACCCGCGGCCGTCTTGGATTCGCCCAGATCTTCCATCGGGTTGCGTCCGACTACGCTGGCGTCCTGACTCGCCTCCGTCCCCGCACCCCGGCTGGAAGCAGATTTGAAGCTGAATTGCCCCGCCGCATCGGTCAGGACTTCCCTCTTGAGTTGACCACCACACGTTTGCTTCACCACCACAAATTCGGGAGGGGCTGTTCCATCGTTCAACGTCACGTTGCCCGTCAGGAACATCCGCCAGGAGTCGGTAATCGCCGCCGGCGACTGCCGTTGCAGTGACGGTGGCCCCGCCGCCGATGGCGTGTTACCTGATGCGGGGCTCTGTGCCAAAACCCCAGGGGCGGAGACGCACACCACCACGGTCAGGACAATACTACGGGCATCCATTGCCGTCCATCTCGCTTTTGTAGATTATGCGCCCGATTGCCCGCTTCAGTTACAACAAAATCAACTCACGGAGAACTCCGCACGCGAGGCAGCCGTCGCGCAACCCGAGTCGATCCAGTCAGGGCACTACGTCAAGAGTGAAGCTGAGCCGTATTCGCCCCGATGATCAGCCGTTCGGTAACCAATCCACATGTCGAGAAGTAGCCGCTCCGTATTCGTGCCTGCTCGCGGTCAGGAGACGCCGTTCGAGGAGATTACTCCCGGGAAGTCCCGCTCACGACATCGACGCGGATTTGAAGGGGCTGTGACATGAGCGGCGTGTCACGTGATGTATCCGGTCAGTTTGCCGCCCAACTCCCTCGAAGCGGACTTCCGGATCGGCGACCACGCCGTGGAGGGGTGTTTCGCGCCACCAACGCTTCTATGCGCCTTCGACCTGGAGCGAGAAATCGATATTCCCGCGAGTCGCATGGCTGTACGGACAGACCCTTTCGTGCGTCTCTTCAACCAGCGCAACGGCTTCGTCTTTTGGCAGCGTCGGAGCTTTCACCTGCATCCTGACAGCGACACCGAAGCCGCCTCCTTCGCGCGGCCCCACAGAAGTGTGACAGGTCACTACGGTTCCCTTCACATCCTTCTTGTGTTGACGCGCAACGAATTAAATCGCGCCGCCGAAACACGCGGCGTACCCGGCCGCGAACAGGTGCTCCGGCGTCGTAGTATCGGGCAATCCGGACCCACCCATTTCCTTGCGGACGGACAAGTTCACGCTCACCGAGTGGTCGGTCGTTTCTGAATGTCCATTTCGTCCACCGGTGTTGATGGCGGTCGCGGTGACAAGAGGCTTGATCGTGTAAGCGGGCATTGGTTTTCCTCGCGTATTCTAGCGGGCCGGACCAGACCAGATTCGGCGGTTGTCCAATCGCCATTCCGTCCGACACCCGCTTGCGAATAGCGATTCGCATTGCCACCCTTCCGAGGTCCCGATTGTGGGAGGCGTTAGGCGACGTTCGAGGACCTGGGCGCCGCCACCGGGCTTGCTGATCGGCCGTTTCCTCGAACCCGACTTCGGGCTCCCGCCCACATCGGCGGGTCGGATATATCGGGCTTGTTGTGGGGCGTGTGCCCCAGCGCCGTCATGATGAATTCGCGGTCGGCCCCCATTGACAGGCGCCAGGAGTCGCCACACAATATGAGCGGTACAGGGATCGATTTGATTTCATGTCTGGACTTCTTAGTTGTGGCATGCAGGTCCTCTGGTCTCCGCGCGTGAACCACACCCCAGATCACTTAGAGTGTGAGGCTGAATACAGTAAAGCCTCAATGTCGCTCTGAGTCAGCATCGGCAGGACTTTGGTGGCCCGGCTACTCTGACTCAGAACAGTTTCCGCCGGGCCGAGAAATTCCGAGTGTCGGATTCTGCGGGTCCATCGATTGCGGCTCGGCGCCCGCGAGGAAGAAGCGACCATGACAAGCCATGCAACAAAAATAGTGCGCCAGATGAGCACCGTCAATGAACCCCTGAACACCGTCGGAATTGTTAGCCCAACTGAAAGCGAAATCGCCAAACTTGCGTACCAGTTGTGGCTGGATAGCGGCTGCCCCACTGGATCGGATCAGGAACACTGGTTCAGGGCGGAAGCTATGCTCAGACACGCACTCGACGCGAAGTGCTCAGATCTGTCCGGACGTCCATCGAACTCCCCCCGCCGCGATACCCGCACCGAGTTCGAGACGTTGGCTGAGTTCACTCTGGAACGATGGGAGGGACATTGGGAGGTATGGGAACGTGAATGGTCCTGCGCCCGCTGGGTCTGGGATCCGCCCAAATTAGCCGTTCGGGATCAGAAAGCCGCTGTAAGCCGTCAAGCCGCTCACGCAGGCGGTTGAACCCCGCTGCAGTTCCGTTCCGGTCAGCGGGACCGGGAGTCCGAACGTGATTCTAAATGGCGGTGAGGGTGGGATTCGAACCCACGGAAGAGTCACCCCTTCAACGGTTTTCGAGACCGCCCGATTCAACCACTCTCGCACCTCACCGATCTGCTTCTCCCTGATTTCCCAATCACTTCCGGCAACTGTCCACCAACCCATTCTACCCCGAAACCGGCGCTGTCACCACGTTTGAACCGGCGCTACAAGCCATCTATCGTCTGGCTCCCTGCGCTCAGCAGGCATGTTTCCTTAGTTCTGGATAAAACTCAGGTAAAGAATCGCGAGGTCCATGAATGGGGTGTCTGGTCCTTGATCATCGCAGCTCACCATGCGCTTGTCCCCTGGGCTGACACAAACAGTTAAGACACTGTTCGCCGTTCGATGGAAACTACTCGCCCGGCAAGACGACTGTACCGCATAATCGGAACCGGTTGGCGAAGCGGAGGCGGGCTCTGCGGGAGCGCAACCCGTCGAGGAATAGCCGGCCGGAAACTCATCCGGACGATGAGCGGGGGCGTTGGCCGCGAAGCCGGCGCCTCCATCGGATGG
>Ga0326727_10012843_pt1 | contig 18884 bp, 20 predicted proteins | sample MB2enrmetagenome_FD_207643 | JGI IMG/M metagenome (GOLD analysis project Ga0326727, IMG submission 207643) | Lab enriched peat soil microbial communities from McLean, Ithaca, NY, United States - MB29MY | ecosystem: Environmental > Terrestrial > Soil > Wetlands > Peat | place: USA: New York...
ATTTCATATGCCACCCTTCGGTATGAGATGTGACCCTTATCAGGAGTTCGAAGCTCCACAACATAGTAGAGCTGCTCGAGATCCATTTCGAACACAGAACGGTGCAAGTATCCTAGTGGAATCATATACTGCATGAGATCAGCATCGTGTACGACGTTTTCATCGTTGTACGCATGGACAGATTCCATGGCCGCTCGATACTCGGCTTCGAGCTCTGATCCAAGAATGTCATCTGGTACTACATAGCCATAACTGACAGTCAATGGTTCCGCGTAAATTTCTAGACGTCTCTGACGTTGAAGGTCGCGATACGCCCCATAATCCATCATTACTTCGAATGAGATACGAACTCCACGGAAGACCCTAGGTACAGCTCGATGATTTGGACGCCCTTCCATGAGTTTGCAGAACGCAGACCAACTCATTCCGTGACGATCTGCAATGATGGTTTCGAAAGACTTCTGAGCTAAATTAGGATCAGGCAATAGATGAGGTTGATAAATATCAACATACCAGTCAGGTTTAGTGAAATCGAACTTTTTGCTAAGGTTTCCGAGCGATTTGACCGCTGGTTCGAAACTATCAGGCTCCGTGTGCTTCACTAGAGTGGGAGCAATTTTCTGCACTGCATCGTGAATTCCATCTCCGATGAGTCGAAACTCCGAATTGGTGTGCCCCCGACCTTGCGTAATCATCCCACGCAGATCGCGAAAATTTCCTACGATGGCAACGTTGGTTCCAGTTCCAGCAGGTAGAAGATATCTGAGATTGTCGAATGCACGAGCCTTGACGACTGAATTGGTGAGAACGGCAGGATCATTAGGATCCTTGCCCATGAGCATCGCACATCTCTTAGTCATCCGTTCTCGCAACCGATCGTAAGCATCATAAAATCGTCCAGCGAATTGAGCCATGGTTGCAGGAGCACCGGGCGGCGTGACGAATGATTCTCGTGAGAAGGCCTGATATCGTGTGCTCTTCTCCGAGTATCCAGGCCTTTGCCAGGACTCGAAGAATTTGGAAGCCACGATAGAGATGCGCTCCGCGCAAACTGCCGGGACAGCCAATTCTGCTACAGAGGCGTGCCCATATCCGACCGTCCATTTCTCTTGGAATTTATCTGCCTCCTCAACGGTCAGGCTGGCAAGTAGATCTCGAGCCGACTCTGGGGACCTGGAGTATTTAGCCAGTACCGTTGCTTGAAGGGCTGGATTCAGGGGTTCGCCCGAATCGTTAGTAAGGCAAAATACCTCTGTCTCACGCATTTTTGGGAGTTTCCTATGGATGTAGAGTGGAAAGCGACATTACAACGACGGGTCTCGGAAATTCCTGCGTTCTATTTCCGCTCCCTTCATAACTTTTCAGGAATAACGGCTGGCTTCAAGCCCTGGCTTTGCGGTTTGTCTCCTTCGGCCCTATACAACTGTTCTCTGACATGCCGAAAGAAAATGAAGATCAAAACTCCAGAAGTGAAATGGATGAGTATCAAGAGGTGGGTATCTACTACTCCCGAGGGTATCATTCTGCCTCCAGGAGTATTTCTTTCCATTAAACGTCATGAGGACTATGTTGCCCTCCCGACGCCCCATTTGGCCAAACAAGAGTATACTCTCTTGATGTTTCCATATGGGAATGTCTGGTCTCAAAAGACTCCCGGTGTCCCTATTGATGAGAACTGGATTTGGTCTGAGTCTAAAGGAAAACTCATTCTTGAAGCTCTCATGCGGAAAGACGCCGCATTCCCTGTCCAGGGATATTTCAAATCATGTTATGAATACATGATTGCAAACCCGGATCAAATCGGGATTCATCTTAAACGCAAACGTAAAGATGATGTTCAGCCAGGAAGATGACTGAGGACTTTGATCCAGGGGATGCTTTGAGCCAATCGGCGGTTGATTTCAATGTCGGCCGCCAACTGCGGATCATGGGAAGAAGGGAATACTAGCTCAAGGTTGTTGACGCCAGTCTCCCCGTTGGCTTGGATTCGCATATGCGCAACATACTTCAACATATGGGTCCCAACATAGATTCGAGTTCCGCGCAGCCCCATGGTGATGGTCACTACTCCATCACCAAAGACTTTAGGGTCGTCGGTCAATTCGGGACTCCAACTCGTCGAAAAATTCGACGGCGTTCTTAGCGCCTTTGTTTTTGTTGCATTTTTCGCAAGCGGCTCGCATATTAATCATACTATAGGTACCGCCTTTACTTTTAGGGACGGCGTGATCTAGTGTGATTTGGGAACGAGGAATCTTGGTCTGACAGTAATGACAACGAACATGAGGTCGGCGACGGATAGTAGCTCTAGCCTTCTCGCGTTGCCGATTCATGAGAACTCACAGAAGTGAAATTACTTCGTCGTGAAGAGCTCCCGTTCCGACCAAAACAACCGGGATACCCGCCGCCGCTTCTACTCGATCGATGAATGCTCGGCTCTTGCTCGAGAGCTTTACAAATGCTTCGCGGCCTCCCTTGAGCCCGTTGTCCTGCCAGTTAACATATTGAATGAAATTCAGTGCCAACTTAGTGGCACCGTTGGTACGAATTGCATCTTTGAGTCCAACGAAGGAGAAGTTGGTGACACGACGGATTCGCTTGGTCACAGTGGTACGCTCACGCTCTGCCAAGGCTCGAGCTTCCTCAGCTGGCATCCCAGACTCCGCAGCGACTTGCTCCCAAGTCATTTCTTTGCAGTCGGAGTAAAAATCTCCGGAATAGCCTTTCTGCACTCCATTTTCAACCACGTTGCCTACTCGAATAGGGAACGTGCGCAGGTTGAGATAGACATCTCCGACTACAGACGGAGGTATAGCCATATGGTCCATTGCTGCTTGCACAGTGCAATTGCGACTAGTGCAGTAAGGATAATGAGATCCGTGGTCAATGGAGAGAGAGTAACCTTGGGACCCCTCATGGAGCCAAGTGTGACCCTGATCCATGATCGCGATTTGAGTCATCGCTCTGAATTCATCTGCTCGGATGACTGATACACTATCTCCTGACGAGAGGCCATCGAAGGCCTTTACCATGGACTCGGTGTCATTCCATGCAAGTTTGCAATCCGCTCGTCGCAGCACCTTATCGACGATTGCGGCTGCTGACCCCTGCATGGTCGAAGCGATATGAACAGTCGAATCCGACCCCTCGAGTTCCCGTCGCTTGTGTTCATCAGTCACGATGCTAGCTCGTTCGTGGATACGAAGAGTTGGTCTTCCAGACTCCTTCCACTCTTTGACCAACTGATTCCAGTTGAATCCGGAGCCTGGAGAAATATAGCACTCCATTCCCATACCCTTGACCTTCTTCAGAATGGCGGATGTAGGAATAGCTTTGGCGATAAACTTAGTTCCGTCCTCGAATGCGGCAGTATGCCCAGCGTTTGGAAAGTTCGAAGACGAGACTCGCGTGACTGCGAAATGGTCTGCTAGCCACGTGGAGATTTTTCCTTTGCCACTCGATCCCCAGAAGACATCAAGAAGTACGTTAAATTTACCCTCTTGCACTGTGCACCTCTAGATAAGCAATAGCTTTTCGCATTGCTTCTGTGTTGTCTTTGAACGCACCGAGTCCACGATTACAACTGTTGCAGAGAATACCTCGAACGACCATCGTTTTGTGGCAATGGTCTACATCCGTCGCTGGATTTGGACAGAATAGACATTTCCCGTTTTGGCTTTTAAGCATTTCTTGGAACTTCTCTTCTGTTATTCCATAATGCTTCTTCAGATGCCACCGGCGAGCTTTGACTCTCTGCTTTGCTTTGTAGGTCGGTTTCTTATGTCTTCCATTCCAATTTCGACTAGGTTGTTTTCTCTTCACAGCCCCGTCTGTGAGGCACCGATTACAGATGTAGTCGTACTTCTTGATTCGAGATGGTGCAAATTGAACGTCGTCCCTTTTGCAAGACGGCATACTGGTTTCTTTTCAGATTCCGATTTGCCGTCTTGCATATCGAGTCTCCTTCATCAAAGTACAAACGCCGAGTGTCACGTCTTCAGATCGCTTGGATCTTCCCATACGACCTTTTTCTTGAGAGTTTCAGATTCCACCGCTACGATCTTGGTGATCTTCTTCAAGTCCTGAATGTTGCGTAGATCACTGATTTCTATATACTTCGCCAGGCTCCTAAGCTGCCCCTTAGGGTGACCAAGAGCAGCCATTCTGGCTCCTGCAATTTCTCTCGGGGTGTAGTCCCGGGCCTGGAGCTGGAGCTGTTTGCGTTTGTTCACCCGATTCGCCCATCGCATGTCTAACCGTCTGCGAATGGCTTTCTCAGTCATGAACATGACTCGAATTGTGAGATCGACTGGAATGCGTTTGTAAACACGGAGTGCAATCCTGCATGCGTAATCACATCCTGAACTGAAAGCTTCTTGGAAGGAATCTGCTCGGATTAAGACATGTGAAATCCCAAATCTCTCAGGAAGCATTATTCTCCAAATCTTCGTATCCTCTGAGATGGGGGCTCTCGGACCTAGCAATTTAGCGAGAGTTTCCGGGCGATAACCGGGAAATACGAGGGATATTGCTGCATCGTAGAGCTGGTCGAAGCGAGTTTTTCCTACGTCCGCCGCACGAGCGGGAAGCGCATCCAGGAGCTCTACCGGGATAGCGTTATTGCGGATCAGTGCTTCCAGGAAAGGTCGGAAGTATTCTTTCTCCCTCTTCCCGGGCATTCTTGCGATGGCCCCTTCAATGGCTTTCTTGGTTTCTTCCTCGCGCTCGGCAGTTGTGAGGCGGGATTTGTCGCCCTTCTTTCCTTGAGGCGCTTTTTTCATATTTTCGAGCCCTAACGATCACTAAGAGTAGTGCGACTGTAGAGTGAGGTTCGCAGAGGGAAGACCGGTGAGGACATACATGACAATACATGTGATTTGGTCCTCACGCGAGAATGGACTTGGATTCGATACCAGATCTTCGGATCTGTCCTGTTCTTTCTCGTTCATCGCGACGGAGGCTTGGACCTGAAGATCCGATCAGAAATTACAGGTTGAGATCGCGTGGTTCGACAAAATCTCGATCTAAAGAAAGGTAGCCGGCTTAGTCCGTTGCCCCCTTTTCTTTTTTCTGATCCTTTCGATCTTTCTCTCTGTTCTTTTAACACGTTCCAGTAGTTGTAATGGTCATGCAATGACACAAGTTCGTGCACAGCAAGTGAAGACGGAGGAAGCGGAACATCAAGCAACGGAAATGGATTGTAATGCGGGTTTGGGTTTGATCAGGACGTTTCTGATCTTTTTGGATTTGCCGGTGCACTTCGAATTCAGATCGCAAGACATGCCTCTGATCCCCGAAGGAACGGCGATTCATTTCAGGTTATCGCTTCGGAATCCGAAAGATCCGAAGCGAGTTCGAGACGTTGATGGTGAGTACGTTGTGAAGAGACGGAAGTTAATTTACACGACTCAAAGACCATCCTTGATGGGTCTCAGCCAATATCTCGAACTCGAATTGAATGGGTAAAATTTACACACCGGAAAGAGACAACAATACTGTAAATATATTTGGTTGACAACACAACCTGCTTATGCTTTAAGCATCAGCTCTAAGCAGGCATGTCTTGTCTCAAGGGACAAATGTGCCGAGCTTTGAACCCCTCTCCTGGAGGTTTGAAGCGCCATTTGTGGCAAGATGTTGCTTTCACTAGAACATCCTGCCTCGTTGTACCGCAGGAGTTCGAAATGCTGAAAAATCGCGCACGGCTTTTTGCCGTCCTGGCAGCCTTCTTGGCTTTGGTTATCTGCAAAGATGCTGCAGCGGCAGATTTCGCGGATTTCCGATCCTGGATGGTTACTAGAATGCTGGCTTGGTCCCCTCCGGGACGAAGCCTCTTGCCCGCAGCCAAAGAGACTCGCGAAGAAGGCGCGAATCGTTACGGTGAGATTGCTGATGCGATCATCGTAGTCGCATTCGATCCTGCCGAGACTCCACTCTTTCCTGGAAGACGAGGCAGGGTGCGGACGGCTGCTCTCATGGCAGCAGTTGCACTGCACGAAAGCGGATACCGCAAAGATGTTGATCTTAACATCGGTGGGCAGGCACGCGGTGACGGCGGTAAATCCTGGTGTATGGCACAAGTCAACCTTGGTGTTCCTGGTCCCAATGGGAAGACACTGAATCGCATTGTTTTGACCAAGGACGGTTACGAATTTACGCATGATCCAAATCGCGGATTTGGCGGCGAGGATCTAATTGCGGACCGCAGGAATTGTTTTCGCGTCGGTCTTCACGTCATGAGGACTTCTTTCAACACTTGCAAAGTTCCGGTTCTCGAGAAACTTGCCATGTATGCCTCCGGGAACTGCAATGACGGCAGAGATGCTTCACGACTTCGAGTAGGTAAAGCCGTTAAATGGTTGAGTGAGTATCCGCCACCTCTCGATGATCCCGCGATCAAAGCTTTTCTCAGCGCTCAGCCTCCGGCCGCTCCTGTCCCTCCGGCGAATCCTCCTCTCGTTCCCGTCCCGGACGGATCGCCGGGCGTCACCGCTCTTCGAACTCGCATGTCAACGGAATGATTGTGAGATCGCAACGGGCATGTTAGACTATCTTCTTCCGCTTAATCGCGGAAGTGCAGTAACTCCGCCAAGTCGGCAAGTCAATTGCCGCATGGAGCCAACGCGATGTTCAAGCCTGTTGCTATCCCGACGAATCAGTCGTTTCTGAAGCAGTGGCATCCGTGGATTACCTCCAAGGTTTCCCGCAAGTTCAAGCGGGACAAGGAGAGAATCCCGGATGCCGCGCAGAACGTTCGAGTCCGTCTTCTTTCCAAAGACTTCATTGGGCGTTGGTTCTACAAGCATCTTACGGATGAACTTGTTGATAAGAGCCAAGCCGAGTATATTCTTGGTGGTTCACCCATCACTTTCATCGGGAATCTTTTGCCCGTCGAAGGCAAAAGGACTTCTCCGAATGCTCTCTGGCGTGTGTCGGACGTTCTAGCCTTCGCTAAGTTCGATTACTACCGCTTCTATTATTCGATTCAAAATCACACGATCGACAGTGATTCCGTTCTTCGCCTGCTCGGTTATCCTGCTGGTTCATATGGGATTTTGGAGAGTTTGTATCGCCAAAACAGACTGAAACCGGCCGAGCTCACTGAGCACGAATGCATCGAAGTGCTTGAAGACCCTAAGAAAGGGGCAACTTGCTCCTTCGTGGATTCTGATGGTGAAAAATGCGAACGCAAGCATTTTTGCCGTGGGTACTGCACGCAGCACTACGGTAAGCACATTTTGGTGCCATGCCCGGCATGCGTTCGCGGCAAAGAGTTGCTCAAGGCTCGAGGGATTTCCCTGGCTCACCGTTGGACCGAGCCTGATGTGGCGGCTGCGGTTGCTCGTCTTCGTTGGAACGATGGGCAGCTTAAGCCATTTCTTCGTAGCTGGCGACGTCAGAACATCGTGCAGAACACCCCGCTCTATGTGATGCGCGAAGCGAACAAGGATGGGATTCCTGCGGGCGTGGACGCGGGGCTTCTTAAATACGCAGAGATGGTCATCAATCATGAAGTCGTTAACGACTTCAAACGCATCTCTCGTGGCGATGATATGTCGATGATGGTCTTCAATAAGGGACTGTCACCGGACATGGGAGATGATGAAACTGTGGCGTGGGAATCAGACGATATGTCCGATGATCCATCAGCGCGCCAGCGCGTGTTTCGTGATGTTACGGCTCACATTCGCTATGAGGAGATGGAAACCCATCGAGATCTAGCTGCTATCGTGGCAGCAGCGGGCCTTACTTCTGAGGAATCTGAGGTGATCCAAGCCCTCGATATTCAGGAAATGACTGTCCGCGAGTATGCGGACCTTCATGGTAAAAATATTCAGCGAGTTAATCGCGTTCGGGTCTCGGCATTTCGCAAACTTCGCGACCATCGCGCAGTCGTTTCCCAGACCATTTCGGACTTGGATCAACTCATGCGCGATGTATGTGAAAAGCATGGATGTACCCCTGAGCAAGTTCTTGGTCCGGATAGTTTCGGTCCGGCAGTTCGTGCTCGGACGGATCTTTGCACTTCTCTATCCGATGCCGGACTGCCTCTGTCGGACATTTCTTCCCGTCTCGGGCTCTCTGAGGCTCGCGTTGCGGCTGCGTTGAACCGGAGCGTTCTGCGCGACATGCGTCGTCCCACCGTTTAACCCTCCTTCGAGTTGACCTAGCCCTTTAGTGCTTTGTATGAAGCACGATGGGTATTACTGTGTCCCGAGTTGCTAATTCGATCCGGCTAATTGTGGCCATGTTCCGACTGGTCGCAAGTATCGAAGAGGACTTCGGGAAAGCGATCATCAATATTTTGAAGCAGCAGTATCCTGATCAAACAATTGATGTTCATCCTGCCGCCATCGGTAATAAGATGATGGCAATCGCTCGTAAAGAGCTCCAGTATAACAATGACGACGCGATGGATGCGATTCAGGATTTTCTGACGTATCTCGTCTCGAGCAAATTTGATTTCACCAAAGAGACTGAAAAGGGTCGTCCGGGAGCCGCTACTTGGAAGAAGGCTCTCGATAATATCTATAGCAATCTTCGTCTTAAAGCTATGTCTGGATCCTTCAAGAAATTTAAGAAGGGTGAATCCACAGACGAAGACAAACTGGCTCACTTCAAATGGAAAAAGGAAGAGTCTCAAAAGGAAGGTAGTAAATTCTCTTGGGGTCCTGCAGACGAAAAATCTCTGAAGGCTCTTGAGAAGAAAGTTAAAGACGCCGGGAAAGATCCTGCGAGCATTGCCCCCAAGCAGCTCAAGCGCAAGAATATACGCGATAAGACAATTGACGAGGCATTCGGCAAGCGACCTGAGGGTGGTGGTGCTGCAGAAGGTGGCGAGGCTCGCGTCCCTACCGGGGAAGAGAACATGCTTGGTAAGGCGCTGGATGATAAAGCCGCGCTCAAGGAATTTTACGATCTCATTGATGAATATCTACCTGATCTAAAGAAGTCTTTGTCGAAGGATACCGGCGCTCTGTTCGACTTGGTTTTTGAACAGGATGTTGGTACATTCGGTTCAGACATTAAAGAGAACATGGGCCAGGCCACTGCACTTAAGGAAAATTATCCCGAAGTGTGGAAAGACTTTGAAGATAAATGGGGTGGCAAAGTCAAGAATCTGCCGCTAAAATGGTCGGCTTACGTTGGTGAACTCCGCAAGCGTTTGCTCGAGGAGATTTGGGATTTCATCGACGAGAATATGTCGCCGAACGATTTCCAAGTCTTGCGTGACGAATTTTTCTCAGACATCACTCCTGAGGCCGTCGAGAAAGCTGAAGGCGAGAAGATTCGAAAGAAACAGGATTATCAACGCGGCATTGACTTGCGCAAAGTCCTCAAGGCTCGTAAAGAGGGCAAGACTGATGACCCCAAATATAAGAACTTGGTGAAGAAGCTCGAGCTCGAGATGAAGAAGGAAGGCAAGAAGCTCGAAGATGAGCTTGCTGCTGAAGCTAAAAAGGGTGGCGGCGCTGCGGCTGAAGAAGAGGGTCAAGAAGCCCAAGCTCAAGTCGCGTTCGCAATCGCCACTCGTATTTACCGGGCCTGGAGCTAATGGACGCCATTCGCGGCGATCAATTCTCTGGTGGTCGCCGTGTTCGCCCTGCGACGCAGGAATTTGCTGTTCTTGTTTTTCCCAATATTATTGTTGCCTGGCTCCAAGGCCGACTTCAAATTGATACAGCTACAAGCACTGGTTCATTGGCTATTGTGAGGCTTTGGATTCCTCCGCTTCGAGGAGAACCGCTCACGATCGTTCGACCCGATTTTGAAATTATCAAAGGGATTGCCCTTAATTCCACGCTTCGTATGTTCCCATCTGACACCATTCAGGATGCCATGGCTCGAATTACGGCAGCTGTTTCGGTAGCGTTTGCTGGAAGAGGAGTTCCCAATGACGCAACCTGAGAATAAACCCGGCCAGTCTGAGTATCCCGTTGTTCACATGGTCTGCAGGCGCGGAGGTGATCAACGAACTGCTGGTCAGAAGTGTGATGGACGACAAGCCTGGAAGATCAGCCAAGATGGCTCGCGAAATGTCCTTCTGAAATGTTGCAAATGCAACTACAGTTGGAACGTTCCGGTTGGCGGACACTTTTCTCTATAGTGGTTTCCGAATATTAGTCTGGTTCGTTGTTGCCCTGAGGGTATGTTGATCCCAAAGTGATATTCGCCTGTCCTCATTGCAATCGAGGCTTGGAAGCCATCGGGCAAGTTAACCGATTTGCCTGCATTCCGTGTAGGTGTATCTTCGAGATCAAAATTGAGTTCTTGGAGGTATTCCGTGGCGGATCCGGAGTCGGCGGAGATTTACGGCAACTCCTCAGCGCGGCAAGCAATACTGCGCCTGTTGAACCAGACTAATTCGATTAGATCTGTTGTTTTATCCGGTATTGGTCATGTCGGTAAACGAACATTTCTTGAGCAAAATTTAAACGAATTTCTCTCAGAATCAGATTTGCGATTTATAGAGCCGACCATTGACGGGGTTCGCGAGGCTATTGAATTTCTCGGTTCGCATCCTTTATTTAGTCCATATCGAGCGGTTTATATTGATGACGCTGATTCCATGGGCGAACCTGCACAAGATGCTATGCTGAAGGTTCTTGAAGAACCTTCGTCATCTAGCAGGATCTTTCTAATTTGCGAAGACTCTGGTGTTTTCTCGGCTCCAATCCGAAACCGATTTGAATATGAAGTGCGTTGGATTCCACTATCTGATGCAGAAATGCATGAATTTGCACAAAAACAACCACGTTTGGATGAAGATCTAATTCATCTTTGTCGTGGAAGACCTGGTTTCTACACCACATTCTTGGCGGATAATCGTTACATTGAGCTCCATCGTTTATGTATTCGTCTTTTAACCGGTAAAGAAGACCCCGTTCTGTGTCGAATTCCAGATTTGGTGAGTTCAACGAAAGGCGCCCGGTCTTTGGAACGTGACGCTTTGTGCCATATTATTGCAGGTGCTGCAGCAGAGTTGCGAGTGGAACCTCTTGCTCGTCCTGGAATTCAAAACTTCTTGCGACTTGCATCGGATTTGCAAAAAGTTCCTTCGCTTAATGCAGAAATTCATTGGCAGAAAGCCTGTCTGCATCTTAAAAGATAGCTCTCGCCCACGGACAGTGTAATGTAGCCTTCCGTGCCTTCACTGATTCTGATCACCGGGGAAGAAGAGTTACTCAAGGAGCGTGCAGCTCGAGATGAGGCTAGTTCTTCTTTAATTACTCATGTGAGCGAGTATACTCTTCCGGATGAGTTATCTGATTATTTGGAAGAAGCACAAATGCGTCCGCTTGACGGGCAACCTCGAGCGTTCATTTTGTGGGATGCAACCGAGGTTCCTGAACTTCCTGATGGTGACGATGACATTCTCGTTGTCGTAGCGAAAAAAGTTATTGCAGACAAACGTGCACGTCATGTGCAAAATTTTCAAAAACTTAAAACATATGATGATAATAATGAGGTCCTGAAATGGATTTTGAAGGAGGGCGATAGTCTCAACATAGATCTAAGTCGTGTAGCGGGTGCGCTTTTTGTGAACTGTGGAGGGGGTCTTCGAAAGATCTCTTCAGAGATCAGAAAATTAGCGGTAATCACTCCTCCTGGCGGTGTTGTATCCCCAGATCAAGCACGACAGGTAATGTGCTTCTCCGCTGACCTCAGTCCAAAAACGATCATTGACGCCATATGCGAAGGTCAAACAGTCCGGGCTCTAGCTTTCCACGACAAACTCCAAGAGAGTGGAGACGAGACCGGGTGGATTCTGGCCTATATGCAGCGTCATGTATTGCAGCAAATCCGTTTGGAAGCGCTCGTGGCAGCGAAAGTTCCAGACGCAGCCGAACGGCTAGGCGTTCATCCTTTCCTCTTTAGGAAAATGAATTTCCGACTTGGCCTATGGTCACATTCGTCTCTAATGTCCAGTATCAGCACTTTGTGCGATTTGGACATCGCCCAAAAAAGAGGCGACACACTGGCTCGATATGGGCTCGAGGCAGAAATCATTCGTCTTTGCGAGGAGGCACGGAATGGTAAGCGCCGCTAACGTGACATCACCGGTAGAATCGGTGTACCGCAGGAATGTTGTGCCCCTGCGCGACAATTTCCAGCAAGCGGCAGGTCATTGGGGTCGAGTTTTCACTAAGGACGGAATTCATCCGTTCGACGAAATTCGATGGAAGACTGTGAATGCAGAAATTCGCGATGCCCAAGGAAACACGAAGTTCCAACAGAAGGGCATTGAGGTCCCCGAATGGTGGACCCAGAACAACATCGACATCGTTGCAGACAAATATTTCCGTGTGATCAATGGCACACGTGAGAACTCTGTTAAGCAGATGTTCACTCGAGTGGCTGTTACTCTTCGTACGTGGGCTCAAGAGCAAGATTTCTTTAATACAGAACACGATGCCAAGGTTTTCGAAGAGGAACTGATCTATTCGCTCCTTCATCAATACGGAGCTTTCAATTCCCCTGTTTGGTTTAATCTTGGTGTTCCCGGTCGTCGCCAAGCGGCTTCAGCATGCTTCATTTCTGGAGTTGAAGACACGCTAGACTCAATCAACGATTTCGCCAAATCCGAGAAAGTAATCTTTGCTGGTGGATCTGGATCTGGAGCCAATTTATCTAAAATTCGCTCGTCTTATGAAAGACTGTCCTCTGGTGCTTACGTGTGTGGACCTCTCGGTTGGATGGAGGAACACGACAAGGGTGCTAAGGCTATGAAATCTGGTGGTTCCACTCGCGCTGCGGCCAAAATGGTCGTGCTCGACATGGATCATCCAGACATTCTCAAGACGAAGGATGGGCGTCCTGGATTCATTTCATGCAAAGCTGTTGAAGAGACGCGTGCGCATGACTTGATCGAGAAATGCGGCTACAGTGCAGCCTATGATGATCCCAACTCAGCCTACAAATGGGTCTCATATCAGAATGCAAATCACTCCGTGAGCGTTCCTGATGCCTTCATGGAGGCTGTCGTGAATGACTCCACTTGGGACACTCACGATCGTCTTACGGGGAAAGTTATTCATACTTATAAGGCGCGTGAGCTCTGGAATGAGATTGCGAAGGCCGCGTGGATTTGTGGTGATCCTGGTGTTCAATTCACGGACACCATCAACAAATGGCACACCACGCCACACGCAGGTCGAATTCGTTCGAGCAATCCGTGCAGTGAATTCTTGGATGTAGATGACACTGCATGCAATCTCTGCGCAATCAATCTCACCAAATTTTTTGATGTCGGACCCGGCGGAAAGCTCGAGTTTTGTTTTGAGCGATTTGAACAATCTGTACGTGTTTTCAGCACATGTCAGATGGCAATCGTTGACAAAGCAGAATACCCGACAGAGAAGATTGGTGCGAATTCTCTTCGGCTCCGGCCGATTGGAACCAATTATGGAGATCTTGGAGCTCTCCTGATGCGGATGGGACTTTCCTATGACTCTGATGCTGGTCGTGCTGTAGCGGCACGGCTGGCCAGTTTGATGACTGGCTTGGTTTACAAGACTGCGGCCACTCTTGCATCCCGTGTTGGTCCCTTCCAAGATTTTGAACAAAATCGGGAAGAGATGCTGAACATTATGGAGATGCATCGCAAGGCAGACTCGGATATTCTGTCTCGGTGGAATTTGTTCAAGGATCCGCTCGGCACCGGAGTGGGCTCTGCATCTGACCACAGTGGCAAAGTTTGGAATGACGTGATGGACCTTGGAGCCAAATACGGTTTCTATGTCCATCAGGCGACGCTCCAGGCGCCTCTTGGGACCATCTCATTCCTGATGGGAATGGACACTACTGGTATCGAGCCGGCATTCTCTCTTGTGAGTTACAAGTCACTCGTAGGTGGCGGATTCATGAAGATTGTGAACGCTGCCGTGCCGGGGGCTCTTCGCAATCTCGGTTACAATCATGCCACCGAAGTCGCTATCTGCGATTATCTAGCCAATAATGGTTATATCGAAGGCGCTCCTGGTCTTAAGGATGACCATCTTTGCATCTTCGATTGCGCCATGCCGACCGGTCCCTCTGGTCGTTATCTTTCTCCCATGGCCCACATTAAGATGATGGCGGCAATCCAACCGCTCATTACTTGTGCTCAGAGTAAGACAGTCAACCTTCCGCAGAGCGTGACTCCACAGGAGATTGCTGATACTTATCTCGAGGCCTGGAAGCTCGGTGTTAAGTGCATCGCACTCTATCGTGACGGTTGCAAGCTTTCGCAGCCTTTGGCTACGAAAGAGCGATCGGATACTCAATCCGGCACCGATATGAAGGCCGAAGCCACAATGACCCAGCCTTCACGAAGGCACATGCCAGAGGATATCAACGCTCACCGGCATCGGTTCGAGATCGACAATCACAAGGGTTATGTACTCATGGGTGAGTACCCCGATGGGACGCTTGGTGAAGTGTTCCTCAAGCTCGGTAAGAGCGGGTCCACCATGAGCGGACTTGTTGATGGATTCACTCAGCTGTTGAGCATTGCTCTGCAGTATGGGGTTCCGCTCGACAAAATCATTCGTAGCTTCGTTAATACGAAGTTTGAACCGTCCGGTTGGACCGGAAACCCTCGAATCCGCCATGCAGGGAGTCTGTTCGATTACCTGTTCAAACTCTTGGATTTGCGGTATTTTGGTGGGGTAAATTCGGGTCTAGCTCAACTGGCTGAAGGTGAGCCTGGCGCTCATGTCTCAGATTCTAGTCCGCCAGATTCCAATTCTGAGGGTCCACGTCCTATGCACATGGATGCTCCGCCTTGCAGGAATTGCGGCGCCATGACTCATCGCAATGGAACGTGCTACCTTTGCACGTCCTGTGGTACTTCTTCAGGTTGCAGTTAACCGATCCATGACCGCAACAGTCGGAGGGCTCGGAGCTTGAGTGGCTCTTTGGGCTTTTCGATGATGGTCATTTGACACCATCCGCCCATCAAGGCGGAGGAATGCCAGTATTCACCTACAGTCCCGAATCCGGCGCGGCACTTCGGACAGATGGGCTTCTGGCATTCCATACAAGGATACAAATCCTCCTTGCTACCGCATTCGCACATCTCTTCGGCATCCACCTCTGCAGAATCCCTATATACTTTGCTCATGCAGCGTGTACTTATCATCATTGCAGATTTAATCTGTATTGTCTGATATGGCAGACATTAAGTATGACAATGACGGCGACAGGTACACTAACGGATTTGACGCTGGGGTCCTGCGAGATGGCACTGTTACTCTAGACGAGAAAACAGGGCACCTCGTTTTGGTGGACGAGGACGGAATCGGCTTCGACCCTCAAGCCGCTCTAGCCGAACTCAAAGGTAAACGAGTTCGGCTAACTATGATTTCCTTTGAATCTCTGCAAAATTTGGCAGAAATCTATGCGGCATCTCAGAATAACAGACCAAGTTAAACAACCTCGATATCGAGGTTTTTTTCAATGTACGGAATCACGTCATTTCGTCGTGAAACTAACACCTGGCATCCCTTAAACAATTTGAGATCCCGGAAGAGAGATAGATTGTGAAGTGAAATGCTGGTGATGGTGACTCCACCAACATTTACTGGCTCGACATTGGCTACAGGAGTGATTCTTCCTGTCGGCCCATTTTGCCATCGAACATCAACCACTCGAGTCACACACATCGCCGCATCGAATTTCCAAGCGACTTGACCTCGAGGTCTCATGTTTAGATCCCCGAGTTCCTTCAAGACTTGACAATTATTGATTGATACGACCATTCCATCAATTTCATAGGGAACCTGATCGCGTTTGGCCGTCTCAGCTCGGAAGAGCTCTTTGATGCCATTTGCATCAGATGCCATGGGTTGAGATGGGATCATAAATCCAGTCTCTTGAAGTTCACCGAACATTTGATAGATCGAATCCCAGCGGACGGTGGGAGAATCGATCCAGTATGCAATGAAGTGGAGGTTTTTACAGTCTATCCCTCCCTTTTTCTTTTCTCGAACTTTAGCTGCCGCAGTATTTCGTGGATTCGCATACTCACTCGCATAATGTTCTTGGAACACGCTCTTGAGCATTACGATTTCTCCACGAATCGTGCGATCTCCACTACGTGTGAGAATATGAGGGATGTTCGGAACTTGGATAATATTTGTAGTCACATCTTCTCCGATGATCCCGTCCCCTCGGGTCACGCAACGGACAAGATGACCTCTTTCATAGACAAGTTCCATTGAGGATCCGTCGATTTTGTGTGTGATGAAGAAATCGACAAGTTGCTCTCGACCGAGAAGATGAGTTTCCCTTACTTGAGTTGTTGCCTTTGTCGCCCATTCGTCGAATTCAGCTTCGGAATTGACTTTGTTCAATGACCCCATGGGGATCTGGTGGGCGACCTTTTCCCATACAGACAGTTGCGGGATTGGTGCTCCTATTGCTGTGACCTCCGGACTCTCTGGTTTGAGTCTGTGGAGTTCGTCCACTAGCGCATCAAACTCTTGGTCAGATAGAACTGGGCTGAGGTTGTAATACTCCTCCCTAGCAACTCGAATTTTTTCTTCCAGCTCTCGAATCCTATCCTCGCTCATTTCGAAAGGTACACCAACTTGGCATAGCCCTTTGGTGACCCCGATCACTCAGAGGACCCGCATGGCCATTTCCAGATTCGCCGCCGTCGCAGCTGAGGTCAAAGAAGACGTTCAACGTCATCTGCACCTCGTTCGGATCGGGGCTACAGATCGCGACGCTGAATGGCAGCGTGTCAATTCATATATTGCTGACGTGCTGAAAGACACGCACGTTCTTTATGCGAAGCTGGCTCGCCTTCAAGGCGATTTTCAAGGCGCTGAGCTCGAAGAGCTCCAAAAGGTATCTGAATCGGTTTTGGAGCTTGGAGAAGAGCTGTCCCATTTCTCGAAGGCCTTCTATGAAGGTAGGAAAGAAATGGCCGATTCAGACATTGCCTATGGGACAATGCCGGAAGAGGCCGCTCCCGTTGAAGCGGGCGGCGAGGAAGCCCCTCCCGAGGGTTACGAAGTCCCTGTCGAAGTTGAAGTCGAGGAAGAGGAAGAGGCTCCGGCTCCTGAGGAAGAGCAAGAGTAGTCGTTCCATTTCTCGTCTTACGTGTACCATCTTAGGATGGAGCGTGAGGTCTTCCAGGTCCCCGAATTTTGCCCCGCTTGTTCTGGTCCAACCAGCGTTGAGGGTGAATTCCTTTACTGTCGCTCGAAAGTATGCCCGTCTCGCTTGTCGGGGACTGTCCGGGTTTGGGTCAATAAACTCGGGCTTCTTCACTGGGGCGATGCATTCATCGACGCCCTGACAGATCCTGATAAACCACGGGTTTCCTCACTGGCTGATCTTTACCGTTTGACGGTCGAGGAAATGGCTGAGTGTTGTTCAGGTATGAAGGTGGCTATGAAGTGTTGGGAAACTCTTCATAAGGCCAAAAAGATTCCTCTAGAGCTAATGCTGGCAGGACTGAACATCCCGAACCTAGGTATTGCTACTGGAACGGATATGGTTCAATCCGGTCTGAATTCTGTGGAGAAGATTCTCGCGGCTGACCATTCTCGTTTGCTTGAGGTTCCTAATGTCGGCGAGGTGACAGCCCGACAGATCTATTTGGGTCTTCAAGACCGCCGTGATATGATTTTGGATCTAGCATCTGTGCTAGAAATCAAAGACCCGACCTCCGGCCCACTTAGTGGGAAATCTTTCTGTATTACTGGAGCTACCTCCAAGCCCCGGAAGGCCGTTCAAAAGGAAATTCTTGAGGCTGGAGGCATTGTTAAAGAATCAGTTGGAGCTGGACTCACCTACTTAGTGACCAACGAAGATCCTTCATTTAATTCATCCAAGATGCAGAAAGCCAAGAAGCTCGGGACCCAGGTAATTTCTGAATCCGACCTTTATCGGATGTTTAGATAAACTTTATCTGCATATTTCATGCCTGAAATCTTTTCCACCGTATACCTCTGATGTAATTTGAAACAGATGGAAGAGCTTACTTGCAAAGTAAACAATATCCATTTTGCTAAGCGGGAGACTGGCTTCTTCATCCTTAAGGTAACCCCTGAGAAGGGGACCAATACTATCACGGTGAAAGGCAGCTTCCCGGGCGTCCCCATGAGCGTAGGACTAAAGGTCCGCTTCAAGGGGAAGTTTGAAGAACATGCTACTTACGGCAAGCAATTCAATGCTTCCTCATGCGAAGTAATTCCTGAGAAGGGCAAGGCCGGAATCATTACCTATCTAACTAACCATGTCAGATCTATCGGAGCTATTACTGCTAGTCGTCTCTATGCAGTATTCGGTGATGAACTGCTTCAAATTCTCGATACGAATGCGGAGTCCATTCGGGCGTTGGATTTTCTCACCACCACTCAAGCAGATGCCATCATTAACGAGTGGAAGGAGGCCTCTGAATCCCGAACGGCAGCTATTTTCCTTGCAGATTTGGGTCTCAACTCAGCCCAGGTTAAATCCGTCTACACCAAATTTGGCGCTAAGACAAAAGAGGTTACTCGAGAGAATCCCTATCGACTCTATGAGTGTCCGAGTGTCGGGTTTCAAACCGCTGACATTGCTGCGCGGAAACTCGGAGTAGGGGCGAATGACCCTCGTCGGGTTCGGGCATTTCTGCTGTTCGCCATGACGGAACTCGCTAGCTCTGACGGGCACATGTATGCCACGTCAGACCAAATCATGGATTATGCGCGTCGCATGTTCCGTCGTCATTCTCTTGAAGCGTTTGCTCATGGAGAATATATTTCAGATTCTGACTTCTTTTCTGCTCTGATTTTCCTTAAAAGCTCTGGAGAACTGGTTAGTTCTAATGATAGAATTTACCTGGCTAATAACTGGCATTCTGAGTCAGTAGCAGCTGACTGCTTGGCAAGGGTGGCTTGTCAGCC
>Ga0326727_10012845_pt1 | contig 18881 bp, 19 predicted proteins | sample MB2enrmetagenome_FD_207643 | JGI IMG/M metagenome (GOLD analysis project Ga0326727, IMG submission 207643) | Lab enriched peat soil microbial communities from McLean, Ithaca, NY, United States - MB29MY | ecosystem: Environmental > Terrestrial > Soil > Wetlands > Peat | place: USA: New York...
GTGCCCGTTTTCGGGCAGCATGCTCAATCACACCACGGCAGGGGCAAAGAACCCTGGGGATTGGTGGCCCAATCAGTTGAACCTGAAGATCTTGCACCAGCATTCGCAATTGTCCAATCCCATGGGCGAGGAGTTCAACTACGCCGCAGAATTCAAGAGCCTTGACCTCCACGCGGTGGTCAAGGACCTCCATGCCCTGATGACGGATTCTCAGGATTGGTGGCCCGCCGACTTCGGCCACTACGGGCCGCTGTTCATCCGCATGGCCTGGCATTCCGCGGGTACGTACCGCATTCACGACGGGCGCGGCGGCGCCGGCAACGGAACGCAGCGGTTCGCGCCGCTCAACAGTTGGCCGGACAACGTCAATCTGGACAAGGCGCGCCGGCTGCTCTGGCCGATCAAGCAGAAGTACGGCCGCAAGATCTCCTGGGCGGATCTGATGATCCTGGCCGGCAACGTGGCGCTCGATTCGATGGGCTTCAAGACCTTCGGCTTCGGCGGCGGCCGCGCGGACATCTGGGAGCCGGAGGAGGATATCGATTGGGGCCCGGAGGCAACCTGGCTCGGCGACCAACGCTACAGCGGCGACCGTGAACTGGCGAATCCGCTGGCGGCCGTGCAGATGGGCCTGATCTACGTCAACCCCGAAGGGCCGAATGGCAATCCTGACCCGGTGGCCGCGGCGCGCGACATCCGCGAGACCTTTGCCCGCATGGCCATGAACGACGAAGAGACCGTTGCCCTGATCGCCGGCGGACACACCTTTGGCAAGACTCACGGCGCCGGCCCTGCCAGCCACGTGGGGCCTGAGCCCGAGGCTGCGCCCATCGAGGAGCAGGGATTGGGCTGGAAGAGCAGCTTTGGCAGCGGCAAAGGCGGCGACGCTATTGGCAGCGGCCTGGAGGTCATCTGGACTACAACGCCAACCAAGTGGAGCAACAACTTCTTCTGGAACCTGTTCAGTTTCGAATGGGAGCTGACCAAGAGCCCGGCCGGTTGCCACCAGTGGAAACCCAAGGGTGACGCCGGAGCGGGCACCATTCCGGATGCACACGACCCGTCCAAGCATCACGCGCCTACCATGCTGACCACCGACCTTTCCTTGCGGTTTGACCCGGCCTACGAGAAGATTTCGCGGCGCTTCATGGAGCACCCGGATGAGTTCGCAGATGCCTTCGCCCGGGCCTGGTTTAAGTTGACGCACCGCGACATGGGCCCGCGCGCACGCTATCTTGGCTCTCTGGTACCGAAGGAAGAGCTGATCTGGCAGGACCCGATTCCCGCCGTAAACCACAAGCTGGTTGATGACAAGGATATCGAAGCCTTGAAGGCCAAGGTTCTCTCGTCTGGGCTTTCGATCTCTCAACTGGTCACAACGGCGTGGGCGTCGGCGGTGACCTTCCGTGGAAGCGACAAGCGCGGTGGCGCGAATGGCGCGCGCATTCGCCTTGCGCCGCAGAAGGACTGGGAGGTGAACCAGCCGGCGGAACTGGCCAAGGTCCTTGCCAAGCTGGAAGCCATCCAGAAGGAGTTCAATAGCTCGCAGTCAGGCGGTAAGAAGGTCTCGCTGGCTGACCTGATTGTTCTGGGCGGCTCGGCAGCAGTCGAGGCGGCTGCCAAGAAGGCTGGTCACAACGTCAAAGTCCCCTTCTCGCCAGGGCGCATGGACGCCTCGCCGGAGCAGACCGATGCGGAGTCGTTCGCCGTTCTGGAGCCGATGGCGGATGGTTTCCGCAATTACGCCCGCAAGGGGCTCGAGGGATGCGCGGCGAATTTGCTGCTGGACAAAGCGCAACTGCTCACCTTGACCGCCCCCGAGATGACGGTTCTGATCGGCGGCATGCGCGCCCTGAATGCAAATTTCGGGCAGTCCAAGCATGGCGTTTTCACCAAGCGGCCCGAAACATTGACCAATGATTTCTTCGTGAATCTTCTCGACATGAAGACGAAGTGGCAGAAGTCCGCCGCATCGGAAGGCGTATTGGAGGGACGCGACCGGGCGACCGGCGAGCTCAAGTGGACGGGCACCGTAGTCGATCTTGTCTTCGGTTCGAACTCCCAACTCCGTGCTCTGGCGGAAGTTTATGCGTGCGGCGATGGGCAGCAGGCGTTCGTGCGCGACTTTGTGGCGGCCTGGAGCAGGGTGATGAACCTTGACCGCTTCGACCTCCGGTGAACTCACGGGAACGGCAAAGAAGTTGGTTTGGCTGCGCGGCGATACAGAGCATGAGCGATAGAAATCAGTTCTATCGCTCATGTGCACGACTGATAACTGTCGACTGACCACTGACAACTATTTCTCGTACACTAGAACCATGTTCACCGGGATCATCGAACAGACGGGCACGCTGGTTGGGTTGGAGAGCCGGGGCGGGGTGCGGCGGATTACGGTCGAGGCTCCGGGGTTGGCCGGGCGGCTGCGCGAGGGCGATTCGCTGGGCGTCTCCGGCGTCTGCCTGACGGCGCTGGACGTTCACCCCACGCTCTTCCACGCCGATCTGGCGCAGGAGACGCTGGACTGCACCTCGCTGGGCGCGCTCGCCCGCGGCGCCAAGGTCAACCTGGAGCTGCCCACCGCCGCGGGAAGCCCACTGGGCGGACATATTGTGCAAGGGCACGTAGATGGCTGCGGAACCATGACCGCGCTCGACCCTGTCATTTCGCCGTCCAGCCCGGAATTCGACAAGCAGACCACCGACTGGACGCTCAAGGTCCGTGTTCCGGAGAATGTGCGCTCCTGGATGGTGCACAAAGGATCGGTGGCCGTGGAGGGCATCAGCCTGACGATTGCGGATTTCGACGGCGAGACGATCACCATCGCGATTCTGCCGCTGACCTACTGGCGAACCAACCTGCACACGCTGACTGTGGGCGCTCCGGTGAACGTGGAGGCCGATGTTCTGGTGAAGCTGGCCCACGCGCAGATGCAGTCCGCAAAGAAGCCCGAGCTGGAGCTGACCGAGGCCTGGCTGGTGGCCAGCGGCTACTGAGCAGCTCCCCTGCTGGACCAACTCCGAAGCTGGTTTTTCGGACAGGATCAATAGAAACTGGAAAAACGCGGACGCGCACCGGCTGGCGAAGCCCTGAGGGCGCCGCCAGCCGTTCGCGGCAGACCGGAATAGAGCGATTTATTTGAACTGAGAGATAAAATCCCAGAGCCAGTACACGACCACGATTACGGTCACGACTGTAACCAGCCAGCCCAGGACACGAATCGCCGGCTGAACCTTGTTGATCTTGGCGGCAATGACCTCGTTTTCTGCGTTCTCTTTGGCGAAGGTTTCGTCCAGAGAAATCTGGTCCATTTCGTTGCCTTGCAGTTTGCCGCGATACAACATAAGGGCGCCCGTGATCACCACCAGAACTCCCCAAACAATCATCATCACAGTAGCAAATTGTGTCATGCCCCACCTCTAGAAATCTTCCAGCCTCGGAGACCGGCGGACCCAAAATAGGAATTTCGGTCATGCTGGGCTTAGAAGCCGTCCCGGTGACCATCATACCTCTGAAAGGCGGGGGCTGTGCCAATAAAAATTCTGGATTTCTATGCTCCGGCCACCCACGCTTCTGCGACTTTCCCATTCCTGGTGCATCCAATGGGAGAAACCGCCCGGGGGCCTTGAATACCCGCTCGCGGAGTTGTACAGTACAATTTACGGTAAGCACTTCATTTTTTAGGAGATTCCATGGCCACCGCAACCTCCGCACCCGCACCGGAAACCGTCAAGCAGGCGCCTCTCACCCTAACCCCACCGGCCATTGCCAAGGTGCGCGAGATTATGGCCACGCAGGACCCCCTACCCGCCGGATTGCGAATCGGCGTCCAGGGCGGCGGCTGCTCCGGATTTCAGTACTCCATGGCCTTTGAGAACCAGGCCGGCATGATGGACAAAGTCTTCAGCTTCGAGGACCTCAAGGTCTTTGTGGACGCCACCTCGCTGATGTACCTGAACGGCTGCACGGTGGACTACGTGGAAACCCTGGAGGCCGCGGGCTTCAAGTTCGAAAACCCTAACGTGAAGTCGACCTGCGGCTGCGGTTCGTCGTTTAGCGCGTAGCGGCGCGGCTTTCCTGGCCCTGCTATTCAATTTGCTTTGATGCAGCACAAGGCCCGTCCCTCTCGTGGGGCGGGCTTTGCTGCGTTTGCCGGTGAGGAAATTGACGCGTTTCGTTTAGTTTATTGCTGCTGCGTAGTTGTAGGCGTGCCTGAAGAAGGGTTGGCGGTGGTGGTTTGAGTGGTGTTGGTGGCGGTGGTTGGCGTGCCACCAATGGGGGTGGTGGTGGCGCTGGCAGGCTGGCCGATGGTTCCTGTATTGCCGCCTTGCATCATTTGCTCGGCGATCGGGTCGTAGACGAACTCCCACTCGTTGTAATGGTTCTTTTTCTTGTAAACCATAATCGACTGCTTGGGACTGTTGGGCGAGAAGCCGATAATGCCGGCTCCGCCAAAGGTCGGACCGGTGGTCGTTCCGAACGTCGATCCGGTGGTTGAGCCGGTGGTTGACCCTGTGGTCGAGCCGGTGGTCGAGCCGCTTGCAGCCGTACCGCCAGTGGAGGCATTGGGATTGTTCGGGTCCTGCGCCTGCTGAGCGTTGGGATCGGTGGGGGGCGTTCCGCCGGTGGTGGATGAAGTATCGCTGCTGGTGTTCAGGCCGGCTGGAGCGCAGTTTGAACTGCTGCCGGCCGTGGAGCTGGTAGTGCCTCCGAAGGACGAAGAGTTGGACTGGCCTCCAATGCCTCCGCTGGAAAGAGCGCCTTGCGAAGTATTTCCGCCCAATGGGTTGGGTGGGCAGCCGCCGGTGCCGCCCAGCGGCACTCCAAAGAAGCCCATGACCGTCGGGGCTTTGTTCTGGCCAAAGCGGACCGGCTTCCAATCCTCCTTGCCGGTGGTCGGGTCGGAATACTTCTTGCGCAGGAAGCGAATGTTGTTGGTGGGCTTGACCAGGGCATCGACGTTGGGTGGATAGGCTCCGAATTTCTTGTAATAGAGCTTCACGGCGCGAATGTACTGCTTGCCGCGGTGCATGGTCTCCAGCTCGCGGTCGCGCTGAATCTCCTTGGACATCTTGGGCAGGGCGACGGCCAGCGCGATGGTGAGCAGCGCCAGCAGGAAGATGACCGCAACCAGGACATAGCCCTCCTCGGAGGGACGGACCGGGCGGCGGATTGGGGCGGGCTTGGTCATTCAGCTTCCAGCTGCTAACTCTTAGCTTTTGCTCCTTCTTGCGAGAATCATCTTACGCAGCGTACAAAACTTTCGTACAGATGCAAACAGTTAGAAGCTAACGGCTAAAGGCTATAAGCTGCTTTTCAGTTCGCCTGGAAATTCAGGGTTTGGGTGTTGTTGTAGCTCAGGTCAGTGACCTGGACGCTGCCTGGCATGATGGCGCCCACCTTGTAGCGATGGTCGACAATCTCACCGGAACGGGCGATAAAAATGTCCTCCCCGCGAATGAAAAAAGCCTGCAAGGATTTGTCTTTGGCCTGGGTGTAGCCGAAGTACTTCAGGTCGATAGCCGGTGGCTTGGGCTTCTCCGGCACAGCCGGAACTGCCTTCACGCCAGGCTGTCCAGGCCTGGCGCCGGCAACCAGAGTTTCAATCTTCGCGGGCGCTGACTCGGCGGAGAAGATATTCCTGCCTGTGCCCAGGTACTCCACCTCTTCGCTCCGCGCCAACTGGTCGAGGTGCAGGGCGGGGTCAATGCCGGCGTTGGAGAGCTTCAGCGCCTCCGGTCCGGCGGATGCGGAAGGGTTTGCCGCCGCCGCGCGGCTGTTCACCGGGGCCGTCTGGGGAACAGCGGGCAGGGCTGCCGCCGCCGGCACAGGACGCACCGGCGCTGGGGCGCTGCTGAAAAAATTATCCTTGATCTCGTAGCCGCCCACGCAGAGGATCACTACACCGAGAGCGGCGAGGATGCGGACTTGGCGCTTGTTTTCCGTTCCCAGGGGCAGAGGCAGGGCCATGGCTATTCACCCTCCTTGCCAGTTTTGGCGGGCGCGGCAGCCGCTTCGCCGGGTTGCGGGGTGAGCGGCAATCCGCTGGCCGCCGCATCGGCCGGCCTGAGCCAGGTGGAGACCAGAAGCTTCAGATTCACCTGGCCGCCCTGCTGGCCGGTCAGCGCCAGTCCGCGAATGACAAAGAAATTCTGGTCGCGCTCCAGGCTGTTCACAAAATGCATGATCTGCGGATAGGTGCCGGTGATGCCCGCGTCCATGGTAATCTCGGTGAGATCCGCGCCCGGCTTGCCCTGCGAGAACTGCACCCTGCTGAGCCGCACGCCGGAGCTGACCCCTAACTCGCCGATGCGGCGGTCGATGGAGGAGTAGTTGGGCGGGATGCGCTTGGCGTTGAAGGCCTTCAACTGGGCGCGGGCCTCCTCGACGCGCTTTTCCAGGCCGCGCAAGGGAGCGGTTTGGAGATTGAGGGCCTGCAACTGAACCTGTTTGGCGGCCAGGGCGCCGGTGGAGCGGTCGTTGGTGGCGGCCCAATCCAGGCCGAAGCGGATGGAGAGGACGATGACCGTGGCCAGAAGTACGACAAAGGCGGCGTAGTGCCAGGTGAGCGGGGAGACCAGGCGCTCGCGCCACAGGGATGGGGTGCGGCTGCTGCTCATCGCGGGCCTCCTGGCTTGGAATCGGCGGTGGGATTGCGACTACCGCGTTCTCTGATCCGTCCAGGACCGTTATTTTGCGGCCGAACGGGCTGCTCGACGGGAACAGCCGGGGGGGCAGGCGGCTGAGTCGCGTGAGGCGGCTGCGGATTCTGGCGGACGTTCTTTCCGGCAACCGGGCGGGCAAGAGGCTGAGGCGGGTGAGACGGCACACTCGGGCCGGCGTGCTTTCCGGTGGCCATGGGCTTCTCCTCCTCATGCTTTTTTCCCGTTTTGCGATCTACCGGCACGGCCGCGTTGTACTCGGTCAGCAATTCGAAGTTGAAGCGGTTCGAGGCGCTCACCGCCTCCAGGCGCTCGTTGGGCCCGCCCGTGGATTCGGAGCTTTCGCTCACAATGTGGGGCTGCACGAAGTGTTTTGAGCGTTCCAGGTTCTGCACCAGATCGTCGCCGCGGTCGCGGGGGCCAACTACGCGCAACTTCAGCGTGATGCGGCCTGTCTTGGAGTCGCGGGAAGGCTCCAGGCTAATCACTTGAACGCCGCCGGGCAAGACGGTTTCCAAGTCTTCCATGGCCAGCGTCCAAGAGAAGGTTTTTTCGTCGAAGAGCTGGTTGAGCGCCGCGACCTGGGTGAGCAGTTGGGCGTTGGCCGGCTGCCTCATCAGCTCCTGGTAGCCCTGCCGTTCGCGGTTGATGGCGTCGATCTTCTTCTGCACGAGCTGCTCGGTGGCGCGAGCCTCTTCGGCCTTCTGGTGAAAGGCGTGCAGGCCCAGCCCGAGGCCAATGCCGATCACCACCAACACCGCCATGGCGATACGCAGGCGCTTGATCGCCGGACCGATGTCGGCGTAGGGGCGGGTGGCGAGATTAAGTTTGATCCGCATAATCAGCTTGCTCCCGCCAGCGCGCCGGCCACGCCAGCCAGGCTCACCAGGTTGCCCAGCGGCGTTGCGGCTCCGGTCTCCGGCCTTGGCGCCAGGTCGACGATGGTCAACTCAGAATCCTGAATCCAGCGGGCAAAGTCTTCCGCCGCGCTGTTGCCGCCCGCGCCGATGCCGGCATAGTACAAGAGCCGGGGACGAGCGCCGAGCTTGTCTTCATAGTAGGCGGCGGCCACCGCGACGCCGCGCTGCACCTCCTGAAGGCGCAAGCTAGGCTCTTCAGGCAGGTCGAGTGTGCGATAGAGCAGCAGATCCTCACCCGTGGTGATGGATGTGGTGAGCGCCTGCGCGCACAGGTTGGCGGCCAAGACCGGTTCCGGCGAATCGATGGCCCCCAACGCCGCCAGACTCGCCGGCAGCACGGCGCCAGGCTCGTAGCCTGCCTCGCGCACCGCGGCCTCGTACTCCGCCAGAACGGGACCGGGCAGAACGGCGGCCAGCACCTTACACTCGTTCTTGCCTTCCGTCAGCACCTGGTAGCTCACTCCGGCGTGCTCCACCTCGAAGGGAACCATCTTGCGCAACCGGAAGCGTAGAACTGGGATAGCCTCTACGGCTTTGGCCGGCAGCGCATCGAAGTCCAGCACGAAGACGCGGACCACGGTGTCGGGCAGCACCAGCGAGACGGCGCGAGTGCGCGGCGAGACCTGCCCGAGGGCGGCGCGCATGGCGTTGGCCACCACCTCCGGCGCGCGCAGATTCTGCTCGCCGATGCCGGGCACCAGCGCCCCGGCAGGCAGCGGCTCAAAGGCGTAGACGGGCGCATGGCCCGGTCCCTGCGTAGCAGCGGCCAGCACGCCCTGCGGCGAAACTTCCACCGCCACCGGCGGACGCGCGCCAGGCTGAGAGCCGAATTTGGCCTTGCTGAGGATCGAATTCACTATCTTGACGCCTCGATGAACGTAACCTTGTTGATCTCCTTGAGCGTGGTCAACCCGCGGCGCACACGATCCAGCGCCGACTCGCGCAGGAAGGTCATGCCCTCCTTCTGCGCCAGCTTGCGGATCTCGGAGGTGGGCTTCTTGGCCAAAATGATCTCCCGAATGGTGTCGGTCAGATCCAGCAGCTCGTGAATCGCCGTGCGGCCGCGGTAGCCGGTGCCGGCGCACTCCATGCAGCCCGGTCCCTCGCGGAATTCAAAGCCGCGCCACTCCTTCGGGTCCATGCCGCTGGCCAGCAGTTCCGCGTCGCTGTGCTCGACGGGGCGGGCGCAGTACTCGCAGATGGTGCGCACCAGCCGCTGCGCCAGGATACAGTTCAGCGCGGAGACAAAGTTGTAAGCCTCCACGCCCATGTTCAGAAAACGGCCCAACACGTCCACTACGTTGTTGGCGTGCACCGTGGTGAAAACCAAATGCCCGGTCAGCGCCGAGTTGATGGCGATCTGCGCCGTCTCCTGGTCGCGGATTTCACCCACGAGGATTTTGTCCGGGTCGTGGCGCAAAATCGAGCGCAGCCCGCGAGCAAAGGTCAGACCCTTCTTCTCGTTGACCGGAATCTGCGTAATGCCGCGAATCTGGTACTCCACCGGGTCCTCGATGGTGATGATCTTGTCCTCGTCGCTTTTAATCTCGTTCAGCGCGGCATACAGCGTCGTTGTCTTGCCGGAGCCGGTGGGCCCGGTAACCAGCACCATGCCGTACGGCTCGCGGATGTAGGCGCGGAATCGCTTCAGGTCCGCCTCGTTAAAACCCACCACGTCGAGGGTGAGATGGTGGAACTTCTCGCTCATCGACTCCTTGTCCAGCACGCGCAGCACGGCATTCTCGCCGTGAATCGTGGGCATGATGGAAACGCGGAAGTCAATCAGGCGGTTCTTATATCTGACTCTGAAGCGGCCGTCCTGGGGCACCCTACGCTCGGCAATGTCCAGCTCGCTCATGATCTTGATGCGGCTCAGAATAGTGGTGTGATGCTCGCGGGCGATGGGCGCCATGGCCTCCTGCAACACGCCGTCAATGCGATACTTCACGTGCACCGAGTCGTCATACGTTTCGATGTGAATGTCGGAGGCGCGCCGCTCCAGGGCGGTGAAGATGGTGGTGTCCACCAGGCGAATGATGGGGCTGATGTCCTCTTCGCTGGTTAATTTTTCTATAGAGATGTTCTCGTCTGAATTTTCGTCGCCGGTCAGCACGTCGAAGGTCAGGCCTTCGCTGGCCTCGTCCAGCACGCGCTGCGACTGCTCGGTCTTTTTCAGCAGGTCGGTGATCTGCGAGAGCGTGGCCACGCGCGGAATGATGCGGTGCGAGAGCAGACCGGCGATTTCGTCCAGCACCATCAGCCGCGAGGGGTCGCTGACCGCGATCACCAGCGCGTCAGATTGTTGTTCTATGGGCACGAAGTTGTAGCGGAACATCAGCTCCACCGGGACGGTGCGCAGCAGTTCGTGCTGAATCTTGAAGTTCTTCAGGTCCACAAACTCGGCGTGATAGCGCAGGGCCAGTGATTCGGCCTGGGCGCGTTCGTCCTGGCCGGCGAGAAGTGGGATAGCAAGCGTGGTTGCCTCAGCCATGGTTTACCCCGGACCTCCAGTCCCCTGCCCCAGCGAGAAGATGGGCAGGTAAAGCGAGATGAGAATGAAGACCACCACAATGCCCATGACAACCAGGATAGCCGGCTCGATCAGCGCCAGAGCCGCGGTGAGGGCGGTGGCCACGTCCTCCTCAAAAAATTCAGACACGGAGTTGAGCATCTGCGGCAACGCGCCGGTCTGCTCGCCCACGGAGATCATCTCTCCGGCCAGGTCGGGAAAAACTTTGGTCTGGATCAGCGCATCGGCCAGGCTGCGGCCCTCGCGCACCGTGGTGATGGAGCTGGTGACCGCGCGGGAGACGCGCCGCGAGCTGATGGAGCGGGCCGCCGTCTCCAGCGACGGCACCAGCGGCAACCCGCCGGTCAGCAGCGTGGAGAGCGTGCGCGCAAAGAGCGCGACTTGATATTTGAGCCAGATTTTGCCGAACACAGGCAGCCGGACGCGGACCGCGTCCATGAAGTCGCGCCCCCGCTCGGTGATGGAAAAACGGTAGCCGCCGAAGGCCGTGCCCGCCATGACCAGCAGAATCCAGAGCAAATTGTGGTTGAGAAATTTGCCGAAGGTCAGCAGGTGCATGGTCATGGCCGGCAGCTTGGAGCCCATCTGGTCGTAGAGCGTGGCAAATTGCGGAATCACAAAGACGAACATGAAGAACATCAAGCAGCACACCAGCGCCAGCAGCACGCAGGGATAGATCAGCGAGGCCGTCAGCTTCTTGCGGAAGGTGAGCGAGATGCGCTGGAAGCTGACGTAGCGCTCCAGCACCTCCTGCAGGTTGCCGCTGCGCTCGCCCGCCACCAGCGTGGTGGTGTACATCACCGGAAAGCCGCTCTGCGCCTCGAAGGCCGCCGAAAGCGCGTCACCGGTTTTCACCCGCGCGGCCACATCGTCCAACTGCGCGGCAAAATGCGCGTTCTTCTGGTTCTTGGCCAGCATCTGGATGGAGCCGAGTATGGGCAACCCGGCGCGAATCAGCGTCAAAAACTGCTGGTTGAAGATAAGAAAGGATTCCAGCTTGACCTTGCCGCGCTTGAGCCCGCCAAAACCGGAGCGGGCGCGCACAAAAAAGACGTGGTAGCCGGCATGGGCAAAGCGGGCGCGCAGCTCCTCGGCCGTGGACGCCGTCTGCACCTGCTCCTGCACGCGGCCACGCTCGTCGGCCACCTTGATGATGAATTCCGCCATGCCTCTGCCCGCCGGCCGGGATACGCCGGCTCTTCCCAGTGTTTTCCCCAGGATTCAGGTTACCAGCTTCCGCCCGTTCTTCTCGTAACGGATAGACGTGAAAGGGGGAAGCAGCGCTCAAAGCGGGAAGGCCGCGCAGATTGCGGAAACGTTCGCGGGTATTGCTTCCATTACCAGCGCCCTACAAGGCGCGCTAAAGAAATGCGCCACGGAATCAAAGCAGAATACCCATATCCAGCGCCAGGAGAAGATCAACTTGAGGGGGATGCACTCCGATCATGCGCAGTTGTGTCGCTACCTGGCCGCGATGGTAGCTCTGGTGGTTCAGTACATGGGCGATCATCTGCCACAAAGGATAGCTCCACTTCTCGCCTTTCAGATTGATATAGGAAAGAGGGCGAGCCAGCGCTTCCTCATCCACACCGGGCAGAAAGGCGCGGAACTCGCGCTCGACGGCGTGCCATTGTTCTGCCAAGACCTCCAGCGTGGGGAAATCGCTGGCTGGCAACAGCGCTTTGGGAGACACTCCCTTCCATCGTTGCAGCCAGAGCCACTCGGCCGCAACCATGTGCGCCAGAGTGTCGCGCAGCGATGGAAAACTGCCTCCCACGGGCCGCAGAAACTGCTCTACGCTCAGCAGCGCGCAGGCTTGTAACTGACGATCGCGTGCCCAGTAGTTATGGTCGATTCCTTGGCGCAGGATGTGCAAATACTCCATAAGGCCTCCAGTGTAGCACTCTCTGAATTGGGCCAGGGACCCCAATTTCGCCCCGTGGCGTATTTTCAAAAAATCGCGCCGATTGTTTATCCAGAAGGGAACTTTCGCCGCTACAACATCGTTATGGCTTTTATTCACGTATGCAAAAGTTACTATCTCATGTGATCCACAGGAGAGATTATGAGGACGACACAGAACGGCGCGGCGTGGCTTTGGTTGAAGCTGCCGCTTTCGCTCAGAGCCATCATCTCTGGCCTGCTGATTGCGATGGTGGCCGCCAACGTATGGCTTCTCCTGCTTCGCAACTTTCAAGTGCCACTCGCCGCGATCATAGAGGCGGCGTTTCTCGGCCTTTATCTATGGTGGGCAGCCGGCGGAGGCGCTCCGCGCACAACACAAGCAGCCCGCGCGAACGCGTTCCGACGAGGCGCTCTCTCGTCCAAGCAATGGTTGTGGGGCATTCTCGCGGCGCTCTTCTTTGCCGTGACGGTTCATGCGTCCATCTTCCTGCTCTTCCGCTTTGTGCCCTTTCCCGCATCCGCATTCCGGCAGGGCTATGATCTCTCATTTATCCCCACACTGCCTTTGAAGTGGCTGGCCGTCGTGGTCTCCGCCCTATCGGCGGGAGTCTGCGAAGAGACCGGCTTTCGCGGTTATATGCAGCGCCCCATCGAACAGCGCCACGGAGCGCCGATTGCCATCCTGGTTTCGTCTCTGTTCTTTATGATGGTCCACCTTACGAAGGCATGGGCGCTGGTGGGAATGATTCCCATCGTTTTCGGCGCGGGAGTGCTGCTGGGCCTTCTCGCATGGGCCTCGAAATCGCTTCTACCGGGCATAGTCGGTCACGTCGTGATGGACATTGGGCTCTTAGCGTATTGGTGGTGCGGCATTGCGGGCGATTTCACCCAGCAGCCGATCACCCAGACCGGCCTGGATCAGCCGTTCTTCATTGCTTGCGTGGTCTTTGCCGCATCGCTATTTGTCGTGCTGCTGGCAATTACAAGGCTGCGGCGAATTGGCGCCTAACCTGTATTCTGATTGCAATCCATCTTGCAGCCGGAAAGAGGTCTGGATTGGCGCGGACGATGAACTGGACAATGCACAGGCACTGGCGGCTAGCCGCTGGGGGCGCCTTGTTGATGGTCATAACGGCCCTCGGCGCGGCCCTGCTCTTCTTTCATGCCAGGCCTCAGGCAGTTTTCGCGCCGTATCCGCATGAGCTGGCCAAGGTGAGCTTTGCCGTGGCCGGCGACGTGATTCCGCACGGAGCAGTGCGCGCCGCCGCCGCTGCTAAGGGGGACGGCGCTCAGGGCTGGGGCGCGCTCTTCGCGGATGTCGCCGACGTCTTCCATCGCGCCGACTTCGGCTTTGTGAACCTCGAAACCCCGGTGGCGCCGCAGCACTCGCACGGGACTCGCGAATTCCTTTTCGACGCGCCCGTCGCGCTGGTCGACGCGCTGAAGACCAGCGGCATCAAGATCGTCTCCTCCGCCAACAATCACATGATGGACCAGGGCTGGGCGGGCTTTGCCGAGACGCGCGAGCACCTTCGCGAGCGGGGGATGCTCTTTGCCGGCACGGGCGATACGGTCGAGCAGAGTTGGCAGCCGGTGATCACCGAGGCCAACGGCATCCGCGTCGGCTGGCTGGGCATGACGCGCTGGCTCAACGGCAACCGCAATCCCGATCAGGAAAACCAGCCGCACGTGAACTTCTTCCCTTATCCCGGAGAAGCGAAGGGCGCGCCGGGAATGGATGAGGCTGGGGTGCTCGACGCCATCAAAAAAGCGCGCGGCCAGTGTGATTTTCTAGTGGTTTCCATTCACTGGGGCACAGAGTACGCGCCCGCGCCCCGGCCCGCGGACGTGGAAATGGCGCACAAGATGCTCGATGCAGGAGCCGCGGTGATCGTGGGCCATCATCCGCATGTCTTGCAGCCGGTGGAGACCTATCGCACCACGGATGGGCGCGACGCGGTCATCTTCTATTCGCTGGGGAATTTTTTGTCGAACCAGTCGCGCAATTATGTCGATGGCCTGATGCCGGACAAAACCGGCGACCCGCGCGACTCGATGATCGGCTTGTTTTCCGCCGTGCGCAAGGACTATGGGCCAGCCGGCGTGCGCGTCGAGCTGGGCCACGTGGGCGTGCTGCCCGCCTGGGGCGAGAATAACCGCAACGAGCTAGCCAGGGGACAAACCAAAACGCCGGTGATTCATCCCATCCTGATCGACCGCGAGATTCCGCGCTTGCAGGCCAAACTGGATGAACTGAACAAGCTCAGCACTCCCACAACGCCGTTGACGGCCGCGCAGAAGCATGAGTTCATCGAGTTGACCAACCGCCTCAAGCTGCTCACCGACCGCCGCGCCCTGTTGCTGGAGCGCATTGGCAATGAGTACGTGATTGATCCGCCGAAGCTGGCGGGGAAGCCGTAGCGTGGGGAATTTTTCACGATTTCAGGACTGGGCTTGTGAGTCAATCCTGGAGCCAGAGTTTATTTCAGCACCAATTTCCTGTGCCTGTTGTTTTAATCTCCGTACCCACGCGAGTTCTGGCCGCGAAGTTCCGGCGCCTCGACGCTCCAACTCTGCCGATGCGCCCGTGTAGTGGTAGTACTCGCGCTGGGCGGAGCTAATTTTCAAGCCAATCTCGCCAACAGTTTTCATGTTTCTACACCGGTTTTTTCTGCTGTTCGGCTCACATCTCTTCCCGTTCGCCGTGGAGAATCTTCCACAGCGCCGGACCGCGCTCTTCCCAGTCCGAGTGGCCGCAGCCGTCGCAGAGATATTCGCGAATATCGCGTCCGGAGGAGATATCTTTCTCCGTCATCCGCATCTCTTCACCGCATTTGGAGCAGATCAAAGAGCCTCCCGGAAGTAAATCAGACAGCAGATTTTGCCAATCGATTGTAGAGCCAGCCGAAGATCAAGCCGCCTATCAAGCCATCTGCGATGGCGTAGAGCGTCACGATCACCACTTCTCCGAAGCTGCGAGTTGCATGGTAGCCGGGATAGAACGACGCCAGCAGCTCCAGAAAATGCTGTGCATAACAGCCACAAATCAGGTTGACTAAAGCTACCACCAGGACCGCGCCGCCCCACAAAATGGCGCAAGCAATTGCCAGAGCTTTGATGTCGAATTTCATGCTTTCCTCCTCGGTACAGAATTCTACTCCAACGCGATTGCGATAGCTGCTCTCGCGCTGAAAGTTGTTTCCAGAACAGAAAAAGGATCTTAACGGCGTGGTTTGCGGCTTATTGCACCGTTCCCTTCGGTCGCAACCGGCGCAGGTCCATGGCGCAGGCCACGGCGTTCTGCGCCTGTAGGCGCAGGTTGTCGGAGGCGGCCCATAGCCACAGGCGCGAGACCTGGCTGGAGTTGCGCCCGCCTGGCTCGGGATGCAGCCGGACCAGCACATCGTTCTGGCCGGTGGAGGCCAGGTTGGAGGGCGAATCGGTGTCTTCCAGGACCAGGTCCAGGTGTCCGCCGCCGAGAGCCTCTTCCAGGGCAGCAATCTCTGCTGGTCGCTCCAGCTCGATGGCGATGGAGAAGGTGTGGCCGTGAAAGACGGGCGCATGAATTACTTGCAGGGCCAGGGCGGGCCAGCGGCCTTGGGAAAGCGCGGCGTAGTGGCGACGCACCCGCGCATCCACCGCACCCAAGCTCACCTTGGCGGCTTCGCCCAACCCGGCCAGCAGGTTATAGGCTGCCTGCGTATCGTAGAGGGCGCGCGGCAGGCTTTGAAAGCTGAGCAGGCTCATGGTCTGCTGATGAAGTTCGTCCAGCGCGGCGCGGCCAAACTCGCTGGCAGGCTGCAGCAGCGTGGCGAAGGCACAGCGCACCGGTGCGGCCTGTTGCAGCCGTTCCAGCACCAGCGCCAGCGCCAGCGCCGCGGGATGCGCCGGGACCACGGCGGGGGTGAACAGATCAACGGCAGCCGTCTCGGAGTCCAGCAGTGGCGCGCGCACTACCACGCCCGTCTCCTGGTCCAACGCGCCAGAGAGATCGAGCACCGTAGAGCCGGCGCGCAGCGCGTCGCGCCAGTGCTTGCGGGTCAGGTCCTCGGAGCCGCAGAAAAACGTAAAGTCGATGCGCTCGAAGGCATCCGGGCCAATGACCTGGACGAAGGTGATCTCGTCGCCCACCTGGTCCAACTGGCCCTCTGCCTCCTCCTCGTCCAGCAGCACAAAGTTGGCCGCCGCCAGCGGCGACTCTGACAGCGCATCCTTCAGCTCCCTGCCCACCAGGGTTGAGGCTCCGGCAATGGCGATCTTGTACACGGACATTCCTTTGGTTTGTAAAAGCAGCTATTAGCTTTTAGCCATTAGCTGTTAGCTGTTCGTGCCGGGTCAATGGCCAGAACAATAGTCAAAAGCTAACAGCTAAAAGCTGATCCTAAATCAGCGATCAAGCGGCCCCGGTTCGTCGACAGCAGCAGGCGCGCGCTTCAAACGCCAGCGGCGGCGGCGCGACCACGAGTAGGCCGCCCGCGCCCAAATGCCGCTGAACATATAGACCAGCGCCCACAGAAATAGCACGACCTGGGAAAACCTGATGATGATAAACAGGGCAATGGAGATGAAAAACAGGGTTCGGAAGGAGTGGCGGCGGGAGAAGCTGATCTCCTTGCCGGACCAGAAGCGCCAGGTGCTGACCATGAGAAAGCCGCTCACGCCCACTATTGCAATCCAGATGAGCGCGACCCACCAGGTTCGGATCGGAAGTCCGTACTCAAAATGAACACAAGCAGCCAGCAGTCCGGCTGCGGCCGGAATCGGCATGCCCACAAAATACTTGCGATCCGGGCGGCCGGGATTGCGCGGCTGAGGGTCGTGGCTGATGTTGAAGCGCGCCAGCCGCGAGACCCCGCCGATGAGAAACAGAAAACAGATGAAGATGCCGGCGTGGAGCAGGTTCTCGTGCAACTCTGGATTCATGCTATCGGGCAGGAAGTGGAATCCCCAGATGAGCGCCAGCAGGCTGGGCGCCACGCCGAAGGTGATGGCATCGGCCAGCGAATCCAGCTCCTTGCCGAAGTCGCTGCACGTGTTGGTCATGCGCGCGATCCGCCCGTCGAGCCCGTCAAAGGGAATGGCAATAATGATGGCAATAGCCGCCCAGTCAAGATGGGTACTCGCGTTGCTGGCATCCGTGAGGGCCGCCATGGTCTGGATAATGGCAATGAAGCCGGCGGCGATGTTGCCCACGGTAAACAGCGAAGGCAGAAGGAACATTCCGCGGCGCAAGTGCGCCCGCGCTTTGGCCCTGACTTGTATGGCATTGGGGTGCATCATCGGCGGTCTCCGTCGGACTCGTTGGGAAACACACTATCGCTTCTGGACCTCTTCACGGTGGATGCAACGGACGCCATCTCAAGCTCTGCCATGGACGCCAACACGCTCGAGCCGCCTTTGACGCGCTGCCCCTTCTTCACGCACAAGACTGCCTCGGCCGGCAGCAGCACGTTCACGCGGGAGCCAAACTTGATGAGGCCCACGCGCTGCCCGCGCTCCACGGTGTCGCCTTGGCGCAGGTTGAAGACGATGCGCCGGGCCAGCAGGCCGGCAATCTGCTTGAAGGTAACCTCCATGCCCTCGCCGTTCACCGTGGCGATGTTCTGCTCGTTCCGGTCGGCAGAATCCGGGTTCATGGCGTTGAGGTACTGGCCCTTCTCATAGCGCACGGAGGTAAGAACGCCGCCAATGGGAGAGCGGTTCACGTGTACATCAAAGACGCTGAGGAAGATGCTGATGCGCTGCCGAGGACCTTCGGGGGTATGGATGGAGGCCGTTTCCGTCACCAGCCCGTCTCCGGGAGAGACGATCAGGCCGGGACCCGTGGGAATTATCCGCTGGGGATCGCGGAAGAACCAGAGAAAAAATGCCGCCAGAAGCACCGGCGCGATGCCCCACGCCCAGTTGCCTGTGGCCCACGCCAGCACCGCCGCCACTGCCAGCAAGCTCAAACCGTAGATGTAACCGTCCCTTACCATTGTCTAGACGATTATACGGTGATTCCACTCGATGGATGAGTGAAAGAGGCAGGTTGAGCGTGGATTCCGGAGCACACCTGCTCCACAGAGGCCGAGCGGGGCGGGCGCTCGGGCAATTCGCCTGCAATTCCCTGTTGATTCAAGAACCTAAGCGACCACCGGCAGCCTGCGCTCCAGAGCGAAGATCAGATCCTTGGCGTGCAGCTTCAGTTTCTTCAGCTTGACTTCCTCGATCTGCTCCTCCGTGGAGAGATAGGGTTTTTGGATCAACTCTTCCAGCCGCTGAGCGTAACGATGATGTTCGGCATGCAGGCGTTCAATTTCTGCGCTCAGCGTGGAATCCTGTACTTCATCCATCAGGCACCTCCGTTTATTAAGATTCACTTACATATATCGCCCCCGGAGCGCAAACCGCAAGTCGAAAAAAGACCTGAAGTAACCTCGACTGTGGAATTCGCCCCGAAAAGCCCCCGTGCGTGACCGTAATCACGCCAGTACGTTTGACCATCACCGCATCCGTGCGGTAGCAGCTTCAGGTTCCAAGCTCCCCAGCCCCAGGCGCATCAGAACCGCATCTTCCGCCGGAGCTTGATAATAACGCGGACGGCGGCCGGTTTCAACAAAGCCCAACCGCCTGTAAAGCCCCAGCGCCGGCAGGTTGGAGGCGCGCACCTCCAGAATAACCTCGCGCACCCCCGCCTTGCCAACCTCGGCAGCCAGTTCCTCAAAGAGCCTCCGCGCCAGACCGCGGCGCTGGAATTGAGCGTCGACCGCGATGGTTTCCAATTCGGCCTGCGGCGGCATCAGGCTGGCCACCAAAAAGCCCGTCACTGTGAGCTGCTCCCCTACCGTAACCAGCGCAATCCGCCGCGGCACAGACTCGGGGTCC
>Ga0326727_10012846_pt1 | contig 18880 bp, 16 predicted proteins | sample MB2enrmetagenome_FD_207643 | JGI IMG/M metagenome (GOLD analysis project Ga0326727, IMG submission 207643) | Lab enriched peat soil microbial communities from McLean, Ithaca, NY, United States - MB29MY | ecosystem: Environmental > Terrestrial > Soil > Wetlands > Peat | place: USA: New York...
TTGAACCAGTTGCTGGGGGGTCATACCTAACCCGCTGCCCTGTGTTACTGTCAGCTGGGCAAATATCAAATTATTGCAACAAAAAAATAATAGAATAAGTAAACGAAAATGTAAAGCTCTCATATCTGAATCCAGACCATTTCCTTATTAACGGCCGATAATTACAATAAATAAAGATCCCTGTCCGAATCTTGTCCCCAACTGGTTATCGGACAGGGGATGTTGGATAATGTCTTGTATTTCAGCCCACCATCAGGATTCACGCTTCACGATTCTTCCTCCACGAAATCCAGCGACTGCCTGCCATGGTTACTCTTCCTTCTGGAAACGGAATTTTACCTTGTAATATTGGTTGTAAGGATTACCCGAATCACCGTAATTAAGATTCGTGATCTTCTCCTTCACATAATTGGCTGCCTCTTCATTGTCAGAGTTGAGCTTTCTTATATTAAGCGTCCCGTCATCATTGACAGTAAAAAGAACTTCAACTTCACCGTTTGTTGGGACATTTATCATGTCATCCGGGTTTTGAACCGCTTCGACAAATTTTTGCCTGATATTCCTGGCACTGGCTGCTGCTGCAGGACTTGCTGCAAAAGTCGAAAGTGTTGAAATAAATCCAGCCAGCATGACAATTAAAAGGATTCGGATTATTTTTATAGTTTTCATGATTCTTGTTTTTAGGGTTAAACATCCGTGAATAAATACCAATGCTTTAAAAAGAAGTCTCTTCACATCATATCAGTTTAAAATGAAAAATTATTTTGAAATCATAAACGCTGGCGTTGTTCAGTTCCGGACATTGTACTGTTGACATTACCTTCCTGATATATTTGCCAAGTTCGGCATCAGTTGATCGGATGTCTTTTATGATGATCTTTCCTTCATCTGAAACTGAAAAAATGACGATGACATCCCCCTGGATTGCCTGCTTGTATGCCTGCTCAGGGTAACTGAACCTGCTCTGGAATTTTTGATTTAATGTGTTTATGCATTCACTTGCCGGGGTACTTGCAAAAGTGATTCCGCAAATAAACCACACAGAAACCAATATAATCAATTTGAACCAAAACATGCTTTTTGTTTCCATTGAATTCTAATTTGGATCGAATAAAGATAATTTCTCCTGGGAGCATTATTCAATAATATTCTGCAAACTTTTATTGGAGATAGATGAAAGATAAAAAACTACCGGTAAAACCGTTTTCGGCTATAGTCCAAACCAGACTTATGAAATTTTCGGTTCAGCAGGTGAGATGTTTTTCACATTAGTTCTCACGCTTTTATCCCTTACGGAATTCCGGTGAGAATTCAAGCATGAATTCTTCCGCTTTTTCAACCATTGACTTTGGTCCTGCAAAGAAGGGAGAGCGTTCGTGAAGTTCTTTCGGCTGGATATCCAGTATTCTGGTAAATCCGTCGGATGCTCTGCCCCCAGCCTGTTCTGCCAGGAAGGCAACCGGGTTGCATTCATAAAGAAGACGGAGTTTGCCGTTTTTATTTTTTTTGGTTCCGGGATAGATGAAAATACCACCGAGGATCAGGTTCCGGTGAAAATCGGCGACCATAGATCCTATATATCTTGAAGAATAGGGCCGGTTTGTTGTTTTGTCATCTTCCTGGCAGTATTTTATATATCGTTTTACACCCTCCGAAAAATAAATATAGTTGGCTTCATTGATTGAATAAATACTGCCTCCTTGTGGATATTTCATGTCGGGATGACTAAGTATAAATGATCCAACCGAGGGATCAAGCGTAAATCCGTTCACACCATAACCCGTTGTATAAACAAGCACGGTTGAAGAACCGTAAAGGACATAGCCGGAGGCGACGAGATTGCGGCCCGGCTGCATAAAATCCTCGATCGTAGCCACTCCCCTGACTGTCCTCCTGAGATAGATGGAAAAAATAGTTCCTATGGGTGCATTGCTTTCGATATTTGAACTGCCGTCCAGCGGGTCAATGGCAACAACATATTTGGCAAGTTTTGAATGGGCATCGTTGAGCAGGATGATCTCCTCATTCTCCTCTGAACCGATGGCACAGCATTGTCCGCCATCCGATAAGGCTGCAATGAATTGTTCATTTGCAAATAGATCCAGTTTTTTCTGTTCTTCACCCTGGACATTGATCTCCCCGGCATAGCCCATGACGTCACCAAGTCCTGCCCGGTTGACTTCCCGGTTCACGAATTTGGCAGCTGTGCCAATATCGTTCAGTAAACGGGTAAATTCTCCTGTAGCACCGGGGTACTCTGACTGCTTCTTAACGATAAATCCCGTAAGGGTCTGAAATTTCATAGTGATGTTCAATTTGGACTAAAAAAGCAATTACTCTGTATATGCGGATTACCAGGAAATTGTTCCCGGGTTCTATCACCCTGGAGTTCCTGATCCTCCTGGCATGATAAATATAAATTTCTGCTATTCTGCTTTTCGGATTTATTGAAAGATGCAGGTATTTGGTTTATTATTTCTCTCCTTTATTCTGTAATGGTTTTACCTGATCATTATCCGGATCATAGATAAACTCACCGGAAACTGACTTTCTCCATGAATCAGTTTTGCTCTCCTTGACCATTTTCTTAATATAATCATGGGCTTCATCTATGGTCTTGAAAGTAAGTTTTTCCAGATACCATCCCTCAAAAGCATAATCTACATGTTTGTATTTTAAATATTCCCACTTTTTTCCGAATAAACCTTTTTTTTCAACTTGTACTGAATAGGGATTTCCTATTTTTTCTTTTTCAGAATGTTCATCATAATGAACATCTTCTATGATCCTGTAATGAACGATGTTGTTTTTCATTATCCTTTTTATTTATTTTTTATAAATATTGCACGCATTTCATTCCTGCCTGTATAGGCTCCAATATAACATGTCAATTGACAAAAGTAAGTCCTGCAACATCTCATCAATTCATCAATAGGGTTGATTGTACATACCGATTAAATTGACCAGGCCATCCTGATTTATATTGACTATAATATGGATAGTTGGCTTGTCCACCTTTTTACATCCTATAGGAAGATCGCTTCCTTGCCTTTAATTGGCATTATACAAAATTAAATAGTTTTACGCTATTTAAATATTTTTCTTGATTTTTTTGATTTTGGGGTATTTTTTTCAATTCGCCCGTAAGGCACCCCGGAAGTGAGATCTTTAATAAAAAATGAAAAATGAACTGTAAAGCGCTAGGGAAAGCGCATCCCAAAGACTGCACTTAGCATAATAACTTATGACCCTTTCCCTCGTCTCTGCTGAGGATGTTGTTTGTAACAAAATATTACTGAGGGTTCCGATCGGCATCATGCCAGAACCGGCTAAAGTGGCAAAAAATAAAAGCAAGCAGTAGACTATGGGTATGGGTAAAAATATCAGCCCTGTGCAGAAAAATGTTGCGGATGCCGTAATGGTGCACTGAATAATTAGTAGGATTTTCTATTTTTTTGCAAACATCCTTCTTATTGCTGGTTTCTTTATATCGATTGCCTTTTGAGGGCACAACTCCTGGCAGCAATAACATCTGATACAAAGATCATAATCATAAACAGGAGGCTTTGTTCCCTTCCCGTTTTCCCAACTTAATGCCTTGGGATTTGCCGGACAGGCTTGAATGCAGATCCCGTCTTTTGTGCATTTGTCCTTGTTAATTACTGGTTTCGGTACTAAGAAATTGTTAAGGAACCTAAGCCTGCCCCGGTCTTTAAAAGGCATTATCGCTCCCCTGTCAACGTCGAAATCTTGTACAACAAACTCTGCCGGATCATCCCCCAAAAATTCTATGTCCTTGAGTTCAAATACCCCATGACCAAATTCCTTACCATATACTGTGGTCGGTACCACCATGGGATCCAGGTTTATCATCCTGCAAGCCGTGGCATCAATCGCAACAGGATCCTGTGAAAATAATATTACGTTCATCTTTCTGGGATTACCCCCGCGTGGTCCGTTACCTTCCATTGCCATGACGCCATCCATAATATATAAACGTGGTTTTATGTAACGGTCAAGGTCAACCAGCATTTTTGCAAAATCATAAGCATCCGGAAGCTTGACATGGAATTCACCTTTAAGGAAACCGGGAATACAGCCAAACTGGTTTTTTATAGCACCTGAGAATTTTTGAGATCCATGGGTTTTAAGCTTGGGAAGACTGATAATTCCATCACTCTCCAGGACAACCTTGGCAATCGTGAATTGCTTGTTCTGCTTACCTTCTGCAAAATGTATTGCTTCCCCCTTTTCAAAATCCCGGAGTTCTATCCCGGCTTCTGCTGCAGCAGTTGCAAGACCTGCCTTTTTACTCGATGTCACAGCACTTGCTCCCATGGCCGCGGCTCCAGGAGAATCACCATAGTAAACCAAAGCACCTGATGAATTGAAAACCTCGGCAACTGCCCTTAAAATTGATGGATGTGTTGTAACACATTTTTCAGGCTGATCCCCAACAAGTAAATTTGGTTTAAGAAGGATCTTTTCACCTGCTCTTGCGAATTGTGCAATGCCGCCAAGTAAATCGATTCCCTGTTGTATGACAGCTTTTACAGTGTGGTAATCATAAGTTTCACATCTGAGAACAACAACTTTGCTCATGAATTCCTGGATTTTATAAATTTATAACATTGAACTTTGCTTATTTGATCTCTGCAAGTTTCTTTAAAACCGGCAATGCCTTTGCAAGTATCTCCTTTTCTTTATCTGTCAGTGATTTCTCAATAATACCTTTAAGCCATTCATCGCGTTCATATTTGAATTTTTCTACCATTTCTTTTCCTGAAGTTGTAAGAGAGATAAGTACTTTGCGTTTGTCGTCCCTGGAAGGAGTTCTTGTAATTGTACCCTCTGACTCTAGTCTGTTTAAGATCTGTGACATCGACTGTGTTTTGATCTTTGTCAAACCCGCAAGTTCAGTAGGCAATAAAAAGGGGTTGTGGGCCAAGTACTTTATGGTATCTATTTCCGTCATTGAGTAAGTGCTGACAGAATAGATCTGCTTGCGAAGTACTTTATAAAGAGCAGAAACTGCTGAACGCAATGAAGAAGATAATTCCATTGGATCCATATATGTTGCTTAACTTATAAGTTTACCTTGCAAAAATACTTATTATTTTAATACCTCTCACTCCCGCAAGCTACGCATCACGATTTTCACTTTGTCACCCTGTCACCTAACTACTTGATAATTACCAATTATCAATTATCCATTATTAATTATTTAAAACTTTTTTGTAACCTTTACCGCTTTTTTACGTCTTATGCTAAAATGAAATCCTTTTGCGAATATTCCCGGTTTTCAGAATCCATGTAGTTGATTCACAATTCATCTAGCGTATTCTTTCGATTATCCTTCGTTTATCTTTCGATTATCCTTCGATTAAAACTCTCTCAATCTTCTCTTAATCTTTACCTTTTTCTCCTGTTTGGTGTTGTGAAAATAAATCTTTAAAAATTTTCACTACATTATCTATCTCATTTTCATGTTAGTGCAAATTATTTTGCAACCCTTGCAACTACCGCAAGCCTTTTTGGTGAATTATATTTGCCCTATTGATCAATTTTATTATTCACGATCATGGCAATGATCATATTTATTAATCCTTAAAATTTTCAAACTATGAAATCAAAAGACAATGCAATTACAAAAAACTACAGGGGTAAGTTCGCAAATCAGGGCGTTTTTCGCGTACGCGGTGGTGTGAGTTTTATCTCAAAGATGCCCCGGAAGACTGATAATCCGCCATCAGAACAACAATTGGCGCGCCGGCACAAGTTTTCTAAAGCGGTACAATATGCCAGGATGGTTATCGCTGATCCTGAAATGACAGTTCTTTACGCAAAAAGAGTCAGGAAAGGTAAAACAGTCTATAATCTTGCCATTTCTGACTTTATGAAAAAGCAGGCTATAGGCGAATTGAATGGGGTCGCCAAATCTTTTCGCCATTAATGTTCTTCAACCACAATTTCCCAGTTCCCTATGGCTGTCACATACAGATAATATTTTCCGGCTGGTTTTTGCAGAGGAGTTTTCCCTTTGTATTGTCCCTTAGTATTTATAATTTCAGGAGTTCCTCCGGTCTTTATTAAATCTGTACCTGCTTTTACAACATAAACAGAGAAAGTCCCGTAATCCGCACCCCGGCGACAATCATATGTATATCTTATTCTTCCTTCATTACCTGAAAGTTGAAATATGTTGGATTTTGCATCACTCTTCCCTTTTAAGGATATTATTTCTTTCCATGATTTATCGGAAGAATTCACAGCTTTAGCTTTTGCTGTCTGTGCCGGAACTGGTTTATCACAAAGGAATACAAAGATTGCAAAAATCAAAAAGAGCAGGTTTTTCTTCATGGCTTCAAATTGTTTAAAAAATCGGACTTGGTTGATTCAACAGGAATTCCAGGATTAAACAAAATCCATGCCAATAAACGTGAGATAAAGCACTTTCAGTCTGGGGATTAAAATATCTTTTGGTGATCTGCTTAAAATCCAGTTTCTACTCTTTAATTTTGTTATGAGAGGGAACAATATCGATATAAGATAAAACCACCCTCAGATCATTCAGATAATCTGAATAGTCAATGGACAAACAGATCTCTTTGTTATTTGTAAACCGGGTCCAGGAACATCCGATAAATGCATTGCCAGTAATTATGGCTTGCATCTCCAGACCATCTCCGTCATGGTAAATTCCTTTAAAGGTTCTCTGGCAATTACCGGCCCCATATTTCTTCTCAATATCACCCTTAATGCCATCAAATAATTCCTGATCCCTTGCCTCGGGAGCCAGGAAAATAACCTTGATATAATAAAGCTTATATTTGAAAAAATAGAGTTCAACAGATTTGGCGGGCCTGTTCTCAACATTTACGTTTTCAAAAATGATGAATTGGTCCGTGATCCGCCATTCAGGGGAAGCCCGCCATCCTTTGTTTACGCCTAAACTCATTGCATCTGAATAGTCCATCCCAAATGTGAATCCTAATGGTTTATCCAGAACATAAGCAGAAATATCCTGATCCTGGGCATGTAATCTTATCAGACAAAAGGTCAGGAGGATTGAAATAAAAATTTTATTCCTGGATTTCATGCCTTCAAAAATAAGCCGTAATACATGCGGGTGTTGAGAAGTGGTAAAGGATCTGCCCATAACACGTCATTAAAAGTGTCAGGCATTTTATCCTGTTACCCTTTCTTAAAGATTCCCTGTTCAATTTCGGGGTGCCTGATCTTCCCGCCTGTCATGCCCGTCTGGAGAGCAAGAAAAGCCACCATAAAGGCGACGATCAGCATTGCAATGTTGAGCTTTTTCATAAGTCCCTCATTTTTCCTGAAAAACCACAGGGCCACGATGGCGATAAGACTGTTCACCAGAAGTCCGTAAAAGAAAATATAACCCCAGTTTTCATGGCTTTCAATGGCATCATTACTGATCCCTGGGTAGCTCCGGATGATGTCTCCCGCACTGTCACCGGTAAGTAGCGATAAAATGGATAACAATGCAACAAGAATGTAAAACCAGCAGGAAAGTCTTTTTATTTCCTGACTTTTTCCGAAAACCGCAAAAAGGTTAAGCAGGATGGCAAAACCGAGTCCAACGATCGGCAGATGGTTGAACATTAGGTGCAAATGTGCTGCATTCATAGATTTTGGGATTTTATTTTACCGGTGAAGTATTTTGGTTAATAATACAATGACAGATTGTGTTTATAAGAACAGATCAGTCTGGCAAATGCAAATCATGTCTGGCTTTCTGAATACTTTTCAAAACTAATCATTTTTTAAGCTCAACGGTCTTATCAAAAGTCTCAAGGATGAAAAAATAATCCCGGGATATGCCAAGGTGCCATGTGAAATTTTAACGTAATTCACAGTATGTCCGGCTATAAAAAAAGAGGCTGCCTGGTTGTGACAGCCTCTTTTAGGATTAGCAGTGTTACTACTATTTTACCGGTTCAGCAGGTTTTTTCTCTGCTGGTGCCATCCCGGATTTGGGTTCAGACTTCTTCTGGAAAACACCGTTTTTGTCAAATTTCAGATGCTCACGTTCTGTACCTTTAATAACGGTAACATTGTACGTAACCTCACCTTTTGGATCTTCAATTTTAAAAGCTTTGTCAATAGTGTAGCCTTTCATGTTCATGGCAATATAGTCGGAAGCGGCTTTGGGAAGATCTGTAGCTTTAATTTCGGTCTTTTTAAGGCCCTCTGGTTTAGCTGCCGGTTTCATTTCGGTTTTATTCTGGGCAATAGCAAAAGTTGCTATCATGGCAACCAGAAATGTAACTAATGCTTTTTTCATGGTTCTGATGATTTTAGATTTGACATAAAATATTTATACGTCAAAGATAAAGATGAATTCTGTTAAAATTTTGGAGGGATTTTTTTTCTTGTTTTTTATTTCCGGTTTTGCCATGGAACGTTAACTGAGTTTGACAATTAACATACCTGTAAAAACCTGCTTTACTATTGAAAAATCCTCATTATTATTTTCAATCGTTAACTTTTAGTACCTCCTTTTTAGTCATTCATATAAATTTGATCCTTATGAATAAAGTATCAGGGCTAAAACTCATTCTAAAATTGTGGGAACATAAAATTGGTTGAGATCTTTTACTTTCCCGAGTTCATAAGGAAAAAATATTACAGTTTTTTTTTCGTTTTCGTGCCAATAATTGCACACAATATTATTTTTCTCCTTCACTATTTCAATGACTATAAAGCGTGAAGTGCGGTCAGAAAGATGGTATACTTCGTCACCATTCTCAAAATCATCGATAGAATGCATTTTTAATGGTATTGGTTTATTATTTTAAGTTGTTTCAGGGAATCAGTTGGATGCTTATTCTAATCCGAGTACTTCATTATAACCAGGAATATCCAGAAATCCGTGGCCGCTTATATTAAAAGCGATCACTTTTTTCTCCCCTGATTCACGGCATTTTATTGCTTCATCAACAGCACAGCAGACTGAATAGGCTGATTCGGGAGCTGGTAACCAACCTTCGCTTTCAATAAATATCTTGGTATTTTTAAATACATGCTTTTCATCGCCCGGGTAAGCAACAGTGTCAATATATCCTTGATCACGCAGCAGGCTGATGATGGGTGAACAGCCATGATACCGCAGTCCGTCACCTTTTATAGGTCTCATATCCGTTTGGTGCCCCAGTGTGTACATCTTTAACATTGGGGTCATTTCTGCATAATCGGCAAAATCATACTTGTAGGTTCCCTGTAAGTTTGGAGCCTCCTGGCTTTGTGCCGCAATGAAGTGAATTTTCTTTCCTTTTTTCAGTACATCTCCCACAAAAGGAAGGGCAAATCCACCAAAATTAGAACCTCCGCCAAGACAAGAGATTACGGTATCCGGGTAATCATCAAATAGCTCGAATTGCTTCTGAGTCTCCAGCCCGATAATGGTCTGGTGAAGCAGCACATGATTCAACACCGATCCAAGGCAGTAAACTGTTTTCGGATCATTCTGGGAGATCTCAAGTCCCTCTGAAATAGCAATACCCAGTGAACCCACGTGATTGGGATCCTTATTGTACAAGGTTCTGCCGAATTCAGTTACGGGACTAGGAGAAGCATGGACATCTGCTCCCAGGAGCTTCATATACTGAAGACGGTCCTTTTTCCAGTTATAGACACTCCTGACCCAGAACACAGTACACTTCAATCCCGTGAGCGCCGCCGCATATGAGAGTGCCGTACCCCATTGACCGGCACCGGTTTCGGTTGATAGATTTTCGAATCCCTGCTGCTTTGCATACCAGCATTGGGCAAGTGCTGTATTCACTTTGTGGCTGCCTGTCGGGCTGAAAAATTCGCTCTTATAATACATCCGGGCCGGTGTATTCAATTTCTTTTCAAGATTTGTCGCCCGGAATAACGGCCTTGGCCTGCCGGCTTTTAATAGCAGATCAATGATTCCTCCCGGTATATCAATCCAGTTTTCCGTTGAGAATTCCTGCTTGAGACACTCCCCGATAAGAAGATTGGGTAAGTTCTGAACACGGGAAGGACCATCGGGTGGATCTAATGGAGGGGGCAATGGTACAGGTAAATCCGGTAAAATGTTGTACCATTGGGTTGGTAATTCATCAGTCTTAAGATTTGCAACTATCCGCATTATTAAATTTTTTGATTAATGAATAGATTCAAGACAGATATATGTGGATGAGACGATCATAACCTCAAATTGAGATTGCAAAACCGATTCAAATATAATCTTTTTTGGGGGGAAGTCAAGTTTTTTTGCGACTTTCAGATATTCATCTTTGCTATGAACCATTTTTCACCGGGAAAAAGGTCTTGCATCGGGTACACTATAAAAATGCCGGAGAAAAGATAAAGGCAGGAAGAAACATCAGCCGCCTGTGCTTAAATAAAGAGGCTGTCTCAAAAGTCATGAGACAACCTCCTTTATTCTTTCACTTACTCAGACGAAACTCAAATATTGTTCCTGTTAAAAATAATTTTGTTTTTGAGTCAGTCTCAGGAAAATTTTATTGAATTATAAGTTTTTTTGTTATCGTTTGAATGTCAGTCTGAACCTTCACCATGTAAATCCCCTTAGGGAAACTTGCGATATCAATTACCTTTGAGTAGTCTTGCACGTGCGGTACGTCTTGATACATTAATACTGTTTTTCCTTCAATATCTGTTATCGTCACTGACAGATTCATCTCACTGGCTCCATCGACAACCAGCTTAAACATGTTTGTTGCTGGGTTTGGTACGATATTGATATCAAATGGAACGGTTGTATTGGATCCTATTCCCACCGGGAATAAAATTCTGATAAATACAGTATCGGTAGCCGTTTCTGAACACGGGCTAAGCGGATATGCTTGCAATGTAAGAAGAACACCACCGTCATGTTTGTCGTTTGCACCGGGATAGTAAAGACTATTTAAAACAGTATCAATGTTAAAATGTCCATCTCCTGCCGTTAACCATTTTACAGAATCATAATTTGTCGCTGTTCCGGCAACCGGGAAAAAAGGTACCGAGGATGCATAGGTTGCATTCGGGCCGGCATTTGCTGTAGGTTTGCCGTTAACAGTAACAACAACTGTATCTGTCACAGAGTCGTTTACCATCACAATATAACTGGTTGTAATTAAAGGCGACGCGAAAGGAGCTTTCATATTTGAAATAAATCCCGGAGGGTTAGATGTCCAGGAATAGGTATAGGTACCTGAACCACCTGTTGCATTGGCATTCAGATGTGTTGAATCGCCTAAACAAATTGTGTCAGGAGTCGCGGTCGCGCCAACAGTCAAAATATTTGCAAAAGTAAAAGATGCTATCCGGGTCTGCCAATTAGATCCCATACCTAAAAAATATTGCTGTGTGTACCAGAATGTCATTCCATCAGAAGGATCCACGGTCATAGAACTATAATCTCCCCAACGACAGTTACCGGAATATATTCCATCACTGGCTGTATTTGACCCAGTACCATAGTAAATCCCTTTTTCGGGGAGATCCAATGTGTTAAGAGGGTCATGTTTCATTCTTCCGGTAAACTTTACTGCAGGATAAATATTGCTGCTTGAGATAGAAAATCCAAGTCCTATATTACCAGCAGTATCCATCGCCATACTTCCCATCCAACGGCAATTGCCATCTGAAGGTGCATAAGTGGATTGTTGATAAACAAACCAATCTCCGGTCGTTTTTCTTAATTCATACCAGCGAATACCTGCAATATTAGAGCCGGTGTTTACAGTATGATTAACAACTATCGACCAATGGTTACCGAAATTACGAAATTGGGAGCGGTACATTAAACGGTCAGCAAGTACATCAGCAGTTCTGCCTGTTCCTTTTTGAGGAATACTATTCATATTATCATTAAAAGTTGTAACAGGTACCTGAAGAAAATTTCCAAAAGTCGAATTAGTTGTAGTGTCCCAATCAACATGAAATTCATAAATCCCCAAATGATTAGGGGACTCCTTGTAAATATAATAATTTGGCGTTCCTGATGGTGGAAAAACACTATCGCAATCAGAAGGCAGGAATCCAAAGGCTGAATTTGATGAGGATAAGGTAAAAGAAACCATTTGTGCTGTAGCATCACCGTTAATCATGGCCGTACGATCAAAAGCATACTGTCCGGTTCCTTGAAAGCCCCCGCTTGGCATCTGAAAACGATTAGCAGACAGATAATAACCATCCGGCCAGACTCCCATCTTAGGATAGTCAGGAAGTGTATTAGTAAAAGAATATTGCCATCTGTACCAGCTTCCTGTCGGATCGGGGGTTTGAGAAACAGCTATATTTACCCAGTATTGATTTCCGGTATATGAAAGTTGCTCAATTAACCATCGATGAGCTTGTTGATCATACAACACCACTCCGTCACCACCATTATAATTATTTGGCATCCCGCTCCAGATTGTAGTTGTACTTGTGGGTCCTAAAAGCAATGTTCCTGTTTTGCTGTAAATGGAAAAATGACAATTTACAAGCGCAAAATAATCGTTAGGGCCAATCGCGCCATAAGTGTCGGGTGGATCATATCCCTGAGAATTATTGTTTCCGGCAAAATTTTCAATTGTGGAATCCTGATTTTGTGTCATTTTCATCCTTGGATGCTGAATTAATGGATCGACCCAATCGGAAGGAAAGGTGATTTTATTCCGGTTTTTTGCTGAATTCATAAAATTCTTAACTACTTTCAATGAATTATCGGCTTTCTCCGGGGTAATCTTAACCATATCTCTTAAGGGCGGGGATACATCGAAATAAACCGGGCGTTGAACTTCTGGTTTTAAGGTTTCCTTTTGTGCAAAACCATAAATACTAAAAAGAAAAAGTACCAATGAAGAAACAAAAGTTATAGGTTTTTTCATCTTTTATTAATTTAATTATTATTTTTTTTGAATAAATCCCGTCGAAATATCCGGATTTCTGATCCTTAACCTCCTGAAGCTATGGCATGGAGGTTAGGATTTATCGTAACCCGGAACGACTTCCGCAAAGTTATAACATTCTTAATTAAAGGTTATGTTTTATTTTTTATTTTTCCTTTTTTATTTTCACAATAATTCTCGGTAAATCTCAATTTTCGGTTACTGTTTATTATAGACAATGCTTTTTATGGCGTCTATGAGGACAATATTCAAGGGGAACTCCTGAAAAAAGTTTCTCTTTAATCAGAGGAAGATTTAAAGATCAATAAACGACTCATACAGGCTGACACTATCCAAAGAATGTTACTGAATCACAAGTTTTTTTGTGATCGATTGAATGGCAGTTTGTACCTTTACTATGTAAATTCCCTTTGGGAAAGTGGTTATATTAATTCTTGAACAGTCCTGGGTACCTGGCAGGTCGTTATCCAGGAATATTGCTTTCCCTTCAATATCGGTTATCGTGACCTTAAGATCCATATCATTGGCCCCATGAATGGTCAGAGTAAAGGCGCCTGTGGAAGGGTTTGGCGCAATATCGACCTCAAATGGAATAGTCGTACCGGATGTCGTTCCCAATGGGATTGTAAGTCTGATAAATACAGTATCGGTAGCAGTATCGGTACAAGATGTTAACGGATATGCCCGTAGGGAAAGAAGAACGCCTCCATTATTTCTGTCGTTTGTACCAGGATAATAATCAGTACTAAGAATAGAATCATTACTGAAATATCCATCACCGGCTGTTAACCATTTTACAGAACTATAATTTGTTGCTGTTCCTGAAACAGGAAACATCAGCACCGTATTCGGATAGGATGCATTAGGGCCGGCGTTTGCTGTTGGTTTATCATGTACCGTAACAATTATGGAATCTGTTTTGGAAGAATTACCGTCATTCACAGTAGCAATATAAGTGGTTGTGATGATAGGTGATGCGACAGGATTTTTAATATTTGAAGTAAATCCTGGTGGATTAGATGTCCATGAATAAGTATAGGTTCCTGAACCACCAGAGGCATTGGCATTCAGTTGAGTGGAATCGTGGATGCAAATTGTGTCGGGACTCGCAGTGACAGAAAGAACAAGAACATTCATAAACTTAAAAGAAGCTATTCTTGTCTGCCAGTTAGTTCCCATGCTTAATAAATATTGTTGCGTGTACCAGAATGTCATCCCATCAGAAGGATCTACCGTCATAGAGCTATAATCTCCCCACCGGCAATATCCGCCACCGTCATTTGAAGTATTTGACCCTGTACCATAATAAATTCCTTTTTCAGGAATATCCATTGAATTGAGAGGGTCACTTTTTAATCTTCCCGTAAACTTTATCGCAGGATACATATTACTACTCGATAAGGAAAATCCAAGGCCCATATTACCAGCAGTATCCATCGCCAAACTCCCCATCCAACGGCAATTATTATCTGACGGAGCATAAGTGGATTGCTGATAAATACCCCAGTTACCGCTTGTTTTTCTTAATTCGTACCAGCGAATTCCTGCAACATTATTACCGGCATTTACGGTATGATTGCATACCATTGACCAGTGATCATTGTATGTACGAAATTGTAACCTGTACATTAAACGATCAGACAGAACTTCAGCCGGTGAAGATGTTCCTTTTTGGGGAACATTATTGATGCTGTCATTAAAAGGAGAAACATTTAACTGAAGACGGTTCCCGAATGTTGAATTAGAGGTATCTGACCAATCGACAGAGAACTCATACACATTCAAACAATCAGGACTATCATTCATGTAAACAAAATAATTTGGTGTCCCGGATGGTGGAAATGTTCCATCACAATCTGAAGGTAGAAATGAATAGACAGTATCTGATAGTTTAAAATAGACCATTCGTGCCGTGGAACTACCGGCAATCATTGCTGAACGGTCAAAAGCAGCCTGCCCCGTACCAAGATAATCCAGCGTATAGGCCGCAAACCGATTGATGGACATATAATATCCATCCGGCCAGACCCCGAATTTAGGATAGTCGGGGAAATCGTTAAAAGTATATTCCCAGCGATACCAGCTACCTGTTGGATCAGGGGTCTGGGAAACAGCTACCATTTCATAATATGGTGGTATGGAAGTACCGCTGGGATATGAAAGTTGAGCAAATATCCAACGGTCCGCCTGATCATCATACAACACCACCCCATCCCCGCCATTCATATTATTGGGCATCCCGTTCCATATATTCAACGAACTGACAGGGCCATAAAGTAAATTTCCAGTTTTGTCATATATCGAAAAATGACAATTTACCAATGCAAAATAATCATTCGGACCAACATCGCCATAAGTATCCGGTGGGTCATAACCTTGTGTATTTGAGTTTCCTGCAAAATTTTGTATCGTGGAATCCTGGGTGGCCATCCTGTTAATTTTACGCTGGGCCAAAGGATCTACCCACCCGGCAGGAAAGGTCTCTTTATGCCTGTTTTTCCTTGCATTAAAAAAATTTTTAATCGTTTTCCAGGAATTATCTGATTTTGCCGATAGAACCGGCATATCTTTTAATGGAGGGGAAACATCAAAATAAACAGGGCGCTTGATCTCTGGTCTTAACTTTGGTGTTTGTGCCAAAGAACTTATGCAAAAAAAAATAAGGATCAAGAAAGAAATAATATTGTTGATTTGTTTCATTTCCTTATAATTTATTTGTTAATCCTTGATCTGAATTCTATGGAATATCCGGATATCATTTCACTGATCATATAAAGCTGACTACTCACTTTTTATTATTTGCCTGACCTGGATCGGCTTCAGCAAAGGTACGACATTACAGCATTGTTATGAATAAAAAAAAGTTATCTGTTTTGTCAAATGTACATAAAATCATTATAAATTTGTATAGAGATAGATGTAGAGGCCATATTATGTCGAAGAATAGATATTAAACTTTATATAATTCTCTGTCTCACATTTTTTAGAAATAAATAAAGCTGAAAACATTCAGAAAACAGATTCTTAACAATCAAAATTTTCTAAAACCATAGTCATATGTTTGTAAAAAATTCTAATCCGGGCGGACTGTCGGTAAAAGCTTATCGTGGAGATGCTAAGACATTATTAGCGTTTGATTTGCCAGAACCACAAACAACCAACCTGGCAGGATTTACAATCTCTTGCCAGCCACAGGGTAATAAGGAATATTATCTTTTTAATCAATTGCAATTTGCAGATCCTGCATTGCATGCCCAAGACACAAGTGAGCCATCCAATTCAAGTATCAACGCCCCCTTCCAAAAATTCTATTGGGTTCATGTGCCAGGTAATTTTCACCAGGATGCGGGTGTTCTTTATGGGATGTATACTTATACGGTAACTCCCCGGTATTATGATGACAAAGGCATTTTGCAGGCAGCAGATCCATCACTCAGTGTCTCTCTCTCCATCCAGGTGGCACCTTTCACTCAAGGAGCTGTGGAGGTCGGATTTACACGGGGATTTGTTCAGTCCCAGGCATTTGCGCATCATTTTGGTGACAATGCACCTTTCAAACCGGCAGGAACAGCCCTTCAATTTGATACAAGTACGACTGCGGGTAAAAACGATGCAGGCAATTCCTTTACTTTTCTTGATGAATATACATGGTCGGGATTTACAGCCCGTGAAAAAATATTTTCAGTTTTAAACGAAGTGGCAAATGACACTTCCCTTACATTAGACGTATTTGCATACGATCTGAATGAGCCGGATGTTGTCAACATTTTATTACAACTTGCAAAGGAAGGGCGTATTCGCATGATATTGGATAATTCATCAATCCATCATGACAATACAGGAACGCTTCCGGAAGATCAGTTTGAAGTCCTGTTCACTAAGCAGGCAAAAGTGACAACTGCTATAAAGCGGGGACAATTTGGAAGGTTTTCTCATGATAAGATATTTATTGTTTATAAAGACAATTCACCCGAAAAGGTCCTTCTTGGTTCCACAAATTTTTCCATCACTGGTATGTACGTTAATTCAAATCATGTAGTCATTTATAACGATGTGACGATAGCGCAGACCTATGCAGCTGTTTTTGAAGAGTCGTGGAATGATAATGTGACTATGACATTCAGTAAATCCTCATTGGCAAACCAGGTATTCTCATTCGTCTCAGGAACCGTGCCAAAAACCAATATTACTTTCTCTCCTCACGACCCGGTTTATGCGCTAAACAATCTTAAAACTATTTCAGATCGTATCAGTGCAGAAAAAAGCAGTGTTTTATTCGCCGTAATGGCATTAGTGCCCGGTACCGGACCACTTTTACCAGCGCTTGAGGAAATTCATACCAACCAAAATATTTTCAGCTATGGCATTTCAGATAGTCCGGGCAGTGGTATTGCTTTATATAAACCAGGTAATCCCACCGGGGTGCTTGTAAGCGGGAAACCAGGACAGACAAAATTACCTCCGCCATTCAATCAGGAAGAATCTGTAGGGGAAGGTCATCAAATACATCATAAATTTGTAATATGCGACTTTAATGGCCCTGATGCAGTTACCTACTGTGGTTCTTCCAACCTTGCCCAGGGAGGGGAGGCAGCGAATGGAGACAATTTGTTGGCAATATACGATCAGGATATTTCAACTGCTTTTGCCATCGAAGCATTTTCCCTGGTTGACCATTTCAATTTCAGGGATAAATTCGGCGCAAATAATAATCCTTCAATTTCAGCCAATGCCGCAAAATCCAGGTCGCCTAAAGCTACTTCCATTCAACCTGAGACGACTTCCCAGCAGCCGGGAATTAAACCAATGACCCTGGAACAGGATGACCTTTGGACAAAATCGTATTATGATGTTAATGACACCCATTGTAAGGAGCGGATCATCCTCTCAGAATGATCTGCAGACATCATAATTGAGGAAAAAGCAGAGAATTATTGCACCTGATTTCATCCTTTAGACTATTGATCTGTTCACATCAAGGTTGATTCTCAGTTTGTCAGAATGATTTTCCCCTGGGAAATTAATTGTCCATCCCCGGAAATCTGCAAAAAGTAAACACCTTCGGTAAGCGTCTCAGGTAAAAACAACGATTCGCCGGTATGAATGACCGTTGAATAAACGATCTGTCCTTTAAGGGAATAAAGGTTGACCTTGTAATCTTTTCCACTCTGCAAATCCCTACATTGAATCGGTTCTCCTTTCGGAAGCGGATTTGAATAATAACACATTGAGGTTTGGCCGTGATTTTCGAAAATGCTTGTTGTAAAAGAATAAAAGTGATCGGCTCTGAATTCGTTCTCATAAGAACTGGTTGTATCATTATAGATCTGATCCAATTCAACGGTGTTATTGCCATTGCCATCATATGTGTAAAGATGATGTGAACTCAGGTCCCAATTATTTGTTAAGATATTGAGGGTATAATGTTGGTATTCGGTTGGCTGATTCTGTGAATTATAAAAATACAGGAAACGATCCCCTGAAATGTAAGTATAGGTTGTCCAGTCAATTGATTTTGAATAATACTCCATTGTATAGCCCAATGAATCGTTGCGGGAATAATAAGTATCTAACCAGCTTGAATTATTAGGATCCCAGTAATATTGGTACATGGTATCCTGGCCCCCATTGTGGAAATAGGAATTGGTTTGCATCCAGTTATTCACCCAGGACGAAGATCCGGAATTCCATGACTGATCTGTGCTTTCCACGACCTGGTTATTGGTATTATACTGATAAGTATCCAGAGTGGAATTCTCCCAGTTATTTGTTCCTGAATTCCATTGCTGATACAATTTCTGCAAAGGAAGTCCTGAGGTCGAATTGGTATAGATTGCCTGCGTATTCTGATTCCATTGGCTGGAAGGTTCATACCAGTTGTAAGAAATATATCCTGTCGCAAATCCTGATGCATCATAGGAATAATCTGTCTTCTGGCTATTCATCCAAATACTGAGTGAACTATCCCAGGTCTGTGTAAG
>Ga0326727_10012847_pt1 | contig 18880 bp, 20 predicted proteins | sample MB2enrmetagenome_FD_207643 | JGI IMG/M metagenome (GOLD analysis project Ga0326727, IMG submission 207643) | Lab enriched peat soil microbial communities from McLean, Ithaca, NY, United States - MB29MY | ecosystem: Environmental > Terrestrial > Soil > Wetlands > Peat | place: USA: New York...
CCGTCCGCGAAATTGGCGCGCTGGCCCGCGAGCGCGGCATTGCCTTTTACGTGGATGCCGAGGCCGGCGCGGGCTGGCTGCCGGTGGACGTCAGCGACTGGGGCGCCGGCCTGGTTTCCTTTTCCCCCCATCGCTTTTATGGCCCCAAAGGTGTCGGCGTCCTCTATCAGCACCGGCGTACGCCATTGGCCCCGATTCTTCATGGAGGCGGCCAGGAAAACGGACGCCGGGCCGGCGTCGAGAACGTGCCGGCCATCGTCGGCGCGGGACTGGCGGCGGAGATCGCCGCGCGCGAACTCTCCCGGCGCCGCGCCCACTGCGCCCGTTTGCAGCGCCGGCTTTGGGACGGCCTGCGCGCCAAAATTCCCCGCCTCAAACTCAACGGTCCCGAACCCGGCCCCGGCCGCCATCCTGCCAACCTGAATCTCTCCGCCGAACACATCGAAGGCGAAGCCCAACTCCTGCTTTGCGACATGCAAGGCATCGCCGTGGCCAGCGGTTCCAGTTGCCTGAGCCAATCCCGCCAAATCTCCCACGTCCTGGCCGCCATTGGCCTGGACCCGGCCCTGGCGCGCGCCAACATCATCCTGTCCCTGGGCCGCGACAACACCAGTGAAGACGTGGACTACGTCATCGAAACCTTCCCAAAAATCGTCGCCAAACTCCGCGCCCTCTCGCCCGGCTGGCAGGAACAGATCACCTCCTAAAGTCCGCCTTGGTCATGGAACTGGTCCCATGAGGAAGGCGGAGTTTTTTTAGCGTCGGATTCGCATTTTGCTTGACGTTCTAACAAATGTGGATACGTTGATGGCATGGTTTTGGAACTTAAACTGCGCAAGGTTGGCAACTCGGTTGGACTCATCCTGCCGAAAGAAACCCTCGCCCGCTTGAACGCTGGCGACGGTGATGCTGTTTATCTCACGGATACGACCGATGGCGGTTTCCGGCTCACCGCCTGCAATCCGGAGTTTGCCCGGAAGCTGAAAGCCGCGGAAAGCTTGAGCCGCCGATATCGGCACGCGCTCAAAGAACTGGCGAAATGAAAGAGCCGGCCTGGGTCAACCGCGAGGAGTGTCTGGCAATTCACGAAATGATGCTGGCGCAGCATGGCGGTTTGGGGGGAGTGCGCGACGGCGGTTTGCTGGACTCGGCCCTTTTCAAACCGCGAAACCTGTTCGCTTACGGCTCACCCACCCTTGCCGAAATGGCTGCGAGCTACGCAGCCGGCATCATTCTCAATCACCCATTTCTCGACGGCAACAAACGCACCGGATTCATGCTGGCGGCGGTTTTTCTCGAGGTTAATGGCTGCGTTTTTGCCGCCACAGAGGAATCGGCCGTGCGGAATACGCTGGCTCTCGCGGCTGGCAAGTTGAAGGAGTCCGGCTATGCCGCGTGGCTCAAGGCCAATTCTCGATAAATCAACCTCATGCCCGGATGCTTGAACGTTTCACATTTTGGGACCGCGCCGCCTGCCTGGCCGGCCTGATGATCATCGGAGCCGCGGTGGACCTGTGGCGGCACGGACGCGCCGCCACCCGCCACAAGGAATACGCTTTTATATGTTTGACTGGTCTGATCGGCTGTCTCGCGGGAACCGTCAACGATTTGATCACCTCCTCGATCTCTCCCGAATACTTCACCGCGGGCAAAGGTCTGCCGTCCGGCGAAGGTTTTAAGCAGCAGGTTGCGATGTTCGGCCTCCGGCAAGGCTTGTCCGCCGGCGTGATCGCCGGCGCGGTCTGCCTTTACGTCAGCCGCCGAAAAAGCAAAGTCCCGCCGCTGGCCTTTGGCTCGTTGCTTGGGCTGTTGTGGATGCCTGTGGTTTGCGCCGCAGCCGGCGCGCTGCTTTTGCCGATGGCCGCCGGCCGTTTCGATCCGGCGGGGCTGGCGTTGAAGCTGGATGGGGCGATTGCCGCGGCGCAAGTCCCTCCGTTTCTGAAAGTCTGGTGGATTCACACCGGATTGTACGGCGGTTTGCTGGCCGGCATCATCTGGCTGGCCGTGGTTGCAACCAGGCGCAGAACTGCCGGGGCAAAACTCCCTCCCAGGCCCTGAGGCGTCTTTTTAAAAAAAGCCCATTGCCAGAGGCGGGACCTTTTGATTTAATCGCGGCGGAACATGGACACACACAACTTTGCACACGCCCACAGTGTCGTTGCGCCTGCCTTGGCGCGGCTGCCTTCCCGGGCGGCGGCGCCGGTTTAACCCTCGAGAACCAATCTATGCACATCCAATTAGGCGTTCTGGATTACGCAATCCTCCTCATCTACGTCGGCTTCGTCATCGGCATAGGCTTCGCGCTCACGCGCTACATGAAGACTTCTGCGGACTTCCTCACTTCCGGCCGCTCCATCCCGGCCTGGGTGACGGGCCTGGCCTTCATCTCCGCCAACCTGGGGGCGCTGGAACTGGTCGGCATGGCCGCCAGCGGCGCCAAGTACGGCATTGCCCAGGCCCACTTTTACTGGGTCGGCGCCATTCCGGCGATGGTGTTCCTCGCCGTGTTCATGATGCCCTTTTATTACGGGTCGAAGGCGCGGTCGGTGCCCGAATACCTCAACATGCGCTTCGATCAGCGCGTTCGCGCCCTCAACTCCATTTCCTTCGCCGTGATGACACTCTTCGCCTCCGGCATCTCCGTCAACCTCCTGGCGAAGCTGCTTAACGAGCTTCTGGGCTGGAACTACGACCTCAGCCTTTGGATCTGTTCGGCCGTCGTCCTTCTCTACGTGCTTAAAGGCGGCCTCACTTCCGCCATCTACACGGAGGTCCTCCAGTTCTTCATGATCGTCCTGGGCTTTGCCCCGGTTGTCTATCTCGGCCTCAAGGATGTCGGCGGCTGGGACGGGCTGAAGGACAAACTGGTCCAGGTGGCCGCCAACCCCGCGGCCGCTGGTATGATTGACAAGGCCGGGAAGACTTACCCCGCTGATTCCTGGACCAGCGCCTGGCATCCGCTCCTGGCCGGGCCGGCCTCCAATCCCATGGGCGTGGATTGGTTTGCCATGGTCTTCGGCCTGGGTTTCGTCCTTTCCTTTGGTTACTGGTGTACGAATTTCCTGGTGGTGCAACGCGCCATGGCCGCCAAAAACATGAATGCCGCGCGACGCACCCCCTTGATTGCCGCCGTTCCCAAGATGCTCTTCCCCGCCCTGGTCATCCTCCCCGGCATGATCGCCGCCGCCCTTGCCATCACCCATAAAGACGCCTACCGTCTGCCCCCCAAACCGCTCACCGCCGCCGTTTATCAAGAATTGGCTCCCGCCATCAAGTCGGCCTCTGCCGCCAGCCTCCAAGGCGAAGCGGCCCTCCAGGCCGTGAACAAAGCCTTGGGCAAGGATGCCGCCACTTTCAAGCTTGATCAGGACAAGATCGCCTCCATCGTCGCCGACTACAAGGCGGCTCCCATTGCCGAGGACAAACTCAAAGACCGGCTCCAGGACGCCGTCCGCGAGACGGATTACGACGGGGTGATTCTCTCACTGGTCAAGAAGTATTGTCCCACCGGCCTGCTCGGTCTGGCATTGACCGGGCTGCTGGCCTCCTTCATGTCCGGCATGGCAGGTAACGTCACCGCCTTCAACACCATTTGGACCTACGACCTCTATCAGGCCTATATTGCGCCCAACAAGAGCGACCAACACTATGCCTGGATGGGCCGTTTCATTACGGTGGTCGGCATTGCCCTGAGCATTGGTTGCGCCTACCTCGTCAGCCAATGGTCCAACGCCATGGACATCATCCAACTGGTCTTTGGCTTTGTGAACGCCCCGCTGTTCGCCACCTTCCTGCTCGGCATGTTTTGGAAACGCGCCACCGGCACCGGGGCGTTCCTCGGCCTGCTGGGCGGCACCGCCACCTCCGCCATCTTCCAAGGATTGTCCACCGCCACCGGCAATGCCCTGGGCGTCAAGGGCGGTTGGGTCTGGCTCCTCCTGCACAAGGGAGCGGCGGACATTCCCAAATGCCTCCAGTTTCCCAGCGACATGGCGCAGAACTTCTGGCTCGCCACCTTCGCTTTCGGCGTCTGCTTCCTTCTGACCCTGGTCATCTCCCTGGCCACGCGCCGCACCAAGTCCGACGAGGACCTCAAGGGGCTGGTTTATTCGCTCACTCCAAAGATCAAGGACCAGGACCAGAACTTCTTTCTCCGGCCCGCCGTCCTGGGCGTGATCCTCCTCATCTGCTGTGTCATTCTCAACATTATTTTCTTCTAAACCATCAACGAAAAAAACAAAACTATGGGACTCGATATTCGCTGGCCAATCGGCCTCATGTTCTCCCTGATCGGCGCGCTTCTCACCGGCTACGGCGCCATCACCGGATCGGACGCCGACATGTATAAACGTTCGCTTGGCATCAACATCAATCTCTGCTGGGGACTGGTCCTGCTTGTTTTCGGCCTCCTCATGCTCATCCTGGCCTGGCGCGGCCAATCCAAGAACCAACCCGACCAAGCCAACCCCGCCGCAACCCCCCCTGCAAAATGACTTTGACAGAGCTTTCCAATCAGACCGCCGCGCAGTTCACGAAGGTTCACGGCCACCCACCGCGCTGGATCGCCGCCGCTCCGGGCCGCGTCAATGTCATCGGCGAACATACCGACTATAACGACGGCTTCGTCCTCCCGATGGCCATTGAGCGATACACCGTCATTGCCGCCGCGCCTGGCAAAAAGGCCGGTCACGTTACCTTGCATTCTTCCGAGAAGGACGGCAAGGCGCTGGCGATTGATCTGGGCCGGCCGATGAAACCGTTCGCCAAGGGAACCTGGGCCAATTACCCCGCCGGCGTGATCGCCGGCTTTCTGGCCCGCGGTGTTTCTTTTCCAGGTTTCGACGCCCTCATCCATTCCACCGTTCCGCTGGGCGGAGGATTGTCCAGCAGCGCGGCGCTGGAAGTCGCCACGGCCACCCTCCTGGAAACGATCACCGGCCGGACGCTCGACCCGGTGGACAAGGCGCTCCTTTGCCAGCAAGCCGAGTACCAATACGCCGGCGTGCCTTGCGGCATCATGGACCAGTTCATTTCCGTCATGGGCAAAAAAGATCATCTGCTGCTGCTGGATTGCCGTTCCCGCAAGACGGAACTGGTGCCCATGCGCGATCCGTCGGTTTCCCTGCTCATTGTCAATACCAACGTCAAACACGAGCTGGGCAGCGGCCAATACGCCAAGCGCCGCGCCCAATGCGAAGCCGCCGCCAAAATCCTCGGCCTCACTTCCCTGCGCGACGCCACCGCCGCCGCACTCCTCAAGGCCAAAGACCGGATGGAAGAAGTCGTTTTCCGGCGCGCGCGCCATGTCATCGGTGAAATCGAGCGCACCCCCAAGGCCGCCGGCCTGCTCGGCGCTTCCGACTGGTCCGCCGCCGGACAGTTGATGTACGCCAGCCATGCCTCCCTCCGCGACGATTACGAGGTCAGTTGCGCCGAACTGGATGTTGTGGTGGAAATCGCCGGGGCCATTGGAGAGACCGGCGGCGTTTTCGGTTGCCGCATGACCGGCGGCGGTTTTGGCGGGTGCGCGGTCGCCCTGGTCAAGACGGACGCCGTGGATGCCATCTCAAGGAAAATCGGCGCGGATTACCGGCAAAAAACCGGAATTGAGGCGACCCTGTTTGTTTCCCGGCCCGCCGCCGGGGCGACGGTTCTCCTGCCGGCCGCCTAGATCCTTCGCCGGTAGGGCGGGCAGTCCACTGCCCGCCTTACCCCCCACGATCAACCTCTTGCCCCGGTGGCGTCGGCGGGTTGCGTCCATAAAAAAAGACGCCTTTCGGCGTCTTAAATCTTTATGCGGCATGAATCCCGCTTTCCTACGGACGCAAATGGCATCCGTGGCTATAACCCGTACGCGTCTTGGCGGCGAATTACCAGTCCGCTATCTCGGCGGCGGCTTCGGAATCGCGCGGCTTGATACCGGTATGGAAACCCGTCTCGTCCTGGTAGCCCAAGGGAACCAGCGCCTCAAAAGCGGCGCGCGCCTTGGCGGCGATCATGGCGAAAACGTTGGGAAAACCTACGGTTACTTCCGCTGTGGCTGTTTTAGTTGCACTCGTCATACAAGCAGACATAGCATCGGCAATGCCACGCCGGGACTTTAGCCCAAAGACCCACAAAAACGGCCCAAAATCGTGGTTCTCTCCGTGCATTTTGCCCGTTTTCGGCTCTTTCTTGCAATATCCTGTCCTTCTTCGTGTCCCATAACGAGGCAGTGTCTTCCAGAAATCACGCAAAAATTGCACAGTTTTGTCCAAATTTTGCCGGGCGGTAATTCCTGATTTCTGGGGATTTTGTTACCGGATTGGTGGCCGCCTCTGGCAGTGCCATGAGGACATTGCAGCGGCGACGGTCATAGACCGCCGCTACACTGTTTGGGCCGCGGGCTTTTCGGTGAAGCGGCGCCAGACCAGCCAGAGGGCCAGGAGGATGCCCACCAGGAAGGCCAGGAGGGTGACGTAGAGCGGCGCCACGGAAGGCCGGAACCGGAATTCCACCGTGTGCGCGCCGGCGGGAAGAAAAACGCCGCGCATGATGTAGTTGCAGCGCAGCAGTTCCGATGGCTTGCCATCCACCCAGGCGCTCCAGCCGTCGGAAATGCGGTCGTTGTAGAGAAGAACGGCGCTGGTTTTGGCGTCGGCCTGCAATTTGATGTCGTTGGGCTGGTAGGAAGCAATGTTGGCCGTGCCCGGGTCGCCACCGGAACCGCCCGCGGGCGGCGAGACGGGTGTGTTGCTGGAAACCAGCACCGATTGGGCCGGATCCCATCGCGGATCGGCCAGAATTTGCAAGGTGGTTTGGTCGCTGGGCGGAATGAGCCAGTTGGAGTAGAGCTTGACGCGAGGCAGGACGTCGCTGTCTTCGATCAACGCGCAGTTCCCCGTGTCGCTCAGTTCGGGGGTGAGATCGCCGGCGTCGGCCACATTGGTCACGCCCGGTTTCGGCACGAGGTTGAACTGTTTGACCATCTCAAAGGCGTGATGCTGCGGGTCGCCGAATTCGTTCAAGGCCGGCAACAACGCCGCGGCGGCCAGGATGTAGCGGGTGTTGGTCAGCTTCCACAGCCGCGCCGCCGGGCCGATGTTGGAACTGAAGTGCTCGCCCGTGCCGCTGTAAGGGAACACGCCCAGATAATGGCCGTCCAGGTCCGGTGTGCGCGGCATTTGATCTATCTCCAGCGATTGAATGTCGCGGTAGGGAAAATCGTTCTCAATCCACCAATGAATGATCGCCGCGAAATTCCCGTCGTGGGGCAGACTGGGCAGATCATAGCCGCCGCGCGGCGAAAGGCGCCCGACCACCCGGTGTTCGTAAGGCTTGTCCATCAGCACCTTCGTCACCTCGTTCATCGAATACTTCTGGTCGTAGTTGAAATAGCGCACCCAGGGCAGATCGGCCCGCCCCATGTCAATAATCATGATGCCGGCCAGCGCCGTCCAGACCAGCCACCGCCAGCGCCCCGCCCATACGAAGACCCCCGCGCTGAGGACCGTCGCGGCGGAGAGCGTGAACCAAAAGACAAACCAGCGGGCTTCATCAATCGAAAAGGCGGCAATTCTCCCCGCCGATTCATCACTGAAACCCTGGTGCGTCAAGTACTTGGCCAGTGAACCTTGCCATCCGGCATACTCATGGAAACCGGCAAAGATCCCGACCGTCACCAAAATCAGGCCAATGATCCAGCACCGGTCGAATAGCGCGAGTTTGCGCCTCAACGTAGCGGGTGGGAGAGCTTTCCCCGTCGCGGCCGCCTTGGCCGGGCGGCGCAAGTAAAGACGATAAAAAGCTTCCAGACCAAATCCGGCCAGAATGACCCAGGTGACGACGAACGGGTGCATGAACTTGATCGGATTCCGAATGCTCGACACGCCCGGCAATTGGTAAATCAGCGCGTAAAGAAACGAAAAACGCCCCCACGCCGCCATCAGGGAAAACAATGTCGCCGCGGCCCAAAACCAGATCATGCGGCGCTCCATCAAGGTGTAGGGCGAGGCGTTTCCACGCGCCGCATTGAGCAGTGCAAACAGGGCGAACAACGCGGTCAGCACGCCGGCGTATTCCCCGTTGCCCGAATGGCGGCGCTGCGTTTGGCCCTTGACGGAGTCCACGATCTGCGCGCGCGTGTCAACATCATTGCCGCGCATGATGCCGATGATGTCGGCGCGGTCGGTCACGGTCATAATCGCCGCGCCGCGCACTTCGGGATCGCCGCTTTCCAGTCTGGCCACCAGCGGGTCTTCACCCACCTTGCCCCAATAAGAACTGGACTTGTCCGCCAACCCCTGCAAAAAACTCTTCGGCCAGCCGCCCACTTTCTCCCACGATTCGAAAAAGGAATCGGGCGGCGTGCTGAATTCGTCCATGCGATAGCCGAAGATTCCCGGAATAATCACCTTCAAAGTTTCCATCTTCGGCAGGCTCCATTGCGTGGCGAAGTTCCAATAGGCCTTCTTTTCCTCCGCCGTCTGGCCGGCCCCCTTGACGCCGCTGACTTGCGTGCGCACCAGCGTGGACAGCGTGCTCGTGGCGATCAGGCCGGCAAAAAACACCAACAACGCCCCGACCCACGCCGTCTTGATGATTCTATTCGCCACGGTGGCCTCGGTAATCCAGCACAAAAACGCCGTGAAAATTCCCACGTACACACTCATGATCGCGCCGCTGTCGAATCCTTCCATCACCGACATGCCGACGGCCAGGCCGGCTAGAACGGCTTTGATCCAGCCTTGCCGGATGGAGTCTGTCACCAGCGCGGCGACGGCCAGAAAAATCATGGCGATGGCGATGTTCCAGGTTCCCAATCCCCAGCAGGCATTGGAAAAACAGTGCATGTTCATGCCCGCCGCCAGCGCGCCCAGCACGCACGCCATCGGGGAGAATTTCAACTGGCGGAACAGCACCCACGCGCTGAATCCCAGCAACAACATGGTCAGCGGCGTGAAGATCGCCAGGTACAATTCCGGCGAAATGACCGTCGCCAGAATCGTGGCGAGCGTGGGCGAGGAGGCCGGTATGTCCATCCCGATCCACCAATGATCCAGCCAGTGTCCGAAATAAGTGTCCGGCAGCCGGGCCGAGGTCGCCTTGATCGCCCCCAGTTGGCTGTCGTTGGCCCACATCACCCAATGAGACTGGAAGGCCTGATGGCACAGCACGGCCATCGCCCCTCCCAGGAGGGCGAGGAGGAGCCATCCGCTGCCGCCCCGGCATTTTCCCTGTATGTTGCTCTCGGTTTCTTGCATGATGTGTGCGCCAAGCATATTCGCAACCGCGCCAAAGCCAACACCGAACTTTTGATTTCGTAGAGTGTTCGCCAAAGATTGACAATGTTTGTGGAGAAAGGCAATTTGTTGGCATGGCGACGAAAACGATGAACGTCTCTCTAACGCCGGAATTGAAAACGTCCATTGACCGGCGGCTTCGCTCCGGCCTTTACGGCAATGCCAGCGATGTCATCCGCGCCGGTCTTCGGGCGCTCTCCCGTGAGGAGATGGCGGCCGCCTATCGGGACTGGCGCAAAATCGCCGCGGACCTGCCGCGCGAGCCGATCACGCCAAAAATTGAGTCCCGCATCGAGCGCGCCATCCGCGCGGCGCGGCGGTCTAAATCCAAGTCCGCAGCATGATCCGGGCGGTTTTTGACTGCGGTGTCCTGGTATCCGCCATTGGATGGCGGTGGCAACGCTCGCGCCTGCCTGGAACTGGCCGCTTCCGGCCAGGTGGAGATATTTATCACCGGGGAAATTTGGAGGGAATATGCGGAGCGCATTCCGGCCATCCTCGTCCGGGAACAACGCCAGATTGACCCGCAGCCGGTTCTGGCATGGGTTTTGACTGTGGCCCATTTCGTGGAACCGGCGCCGCTGGGCAAGCCACGCAGCCGCGACGTCGGCGACGATTGTTATCTGGCCTGCGCTTTGCAGGCGGACGCGGAGGCGATCGTCAGTAATAATCGCGACCTCCTGGCGCTGGAAAAGCCTTTCGGCATCCGCGTTTTAACCCCGATTCAATTCGTCAAATTGGTTCGTGACGCCTTGGGGAACTAAAGCGAATTCATTGGGGAGCAGCCCGTTGCGCGAGTTACCTTGACGGGCGGCGGAATTTCAAGGCTAATAGATAAATGTTCCTCGGGAGTTTTCAACAATACGTCTTCGCCGCCCTGGCCCTCATTCTGGGCCTGATGACGGCGGGGTGCGCCTCGACCCCGGGGAAGATGCTGCGCCGGCGCGGCGACGAAATCATGGTGGCTGGACAATTGTTCCATACCGGCGCCCGTGTGGTGCTTTGGAGTGATCCGGGCGGCTATGACGCTTACCGCGTCGAGCGGCGGTTCGCGCCGTGGGAGGAAGCGGACTGGGACCATTCGCGGACCAATCCGGCCTCGCCGCGAACGCCCAATCGCTACGGCCTCCGCGCCGGCGGTTTGAGCAAAACGGAACTGGAACGGGTGCGCGGCGGAGGCTGGGATCTGGCGCTGCTGCGAGAGCAGGTGGACCAGCTCGTCCTGCATTACGACGCGGTCGGAACTTCGCGGGCCTGCTTCAAGGTGCTCCAGGATGAGCGCGGGTTGAGCACGCATTTTCTGCTGGATTTGGACGGCACGATTTACCAGACGCTGGACGTCAAGGAGCGCGCCTGGCATGCCACTACTTCCAACGACCGCGCTGTCGGGGTGGAGATGGCCAACATCGGCGCCTTCGCGCAAAACCAGCCAAATCCGTTCGCGCGCTGGTATCAGACCAACGGAAGCGGGCGCACGATCATCACCATCCCCGGAGGCGCGGCGGCGGAGCGGACGGCGAATTTCGAGGGACGCCCGGTACGGCGCGGGTTGGTGACGGGAGAAGTGCAGGGGCAGGAATTGCGTCAATACGATTTCACGTTGGAGCAGTACCGGGCGCTGGCGCGGCTGACGGCGGCGCTTTGCACCGCGCTGCCCAGGATTCGCTGCGACTATCCGCGCGACGCCGCGGGCAAACTGGCCGATGCCAAACTGCCGGACGCGCGGTTACACGATTATCAGGGCGTGCTCGGACATTGGCACATCCAGACCGACAAGGTAGATCCGGGGCCGGCCTTGCAATGGGATTATGTCATCGGCCAGGCGCGCAGGCTGATGAAACTGCCGGCGCTGCCGCGGGACGCGCAGGGACAGTCCATCGCGCGGCGGCCGAAGTTGATTCAGGATAATTAGAGGAAATAATAAACGATAAATGCCAAATGATAAAGAGGGCGGGGAGGCGGACGGCAATAATGCCGATCTTTCTTTCTTGCATGGCCGTCCGGCCTTGTTACAGTTGTGTGAATCGAGCCACCAAAACGGTGGTTTCTTTTTTTTGAGCAAGACAATCTGTGAAAATTTTTAGCGGAACCTCCAACCTCCCGCTCGCCAAAAGCATCGCCGCCTCCATCGGCATGGAGCTGGGCAAATGCACCGTCAGCTCCTTTCCCGACGGCGAAACCTTCGTCAAGATCGAAGAAAATGTCCGCGGTGAGGATGTCTTCCTCGTCCAATCCACCAGCCCGCCCACCAACCATTACCTGATGGAATTGTTTATCATGATGGATGCTTTGCGCCGCGCCAGCGCTTCGCGCATCACCGCCGTCCTGCCTTTTTACGGTTACGCCCGCCAGGACCGCAAGGACCAACCCCGCGTTCCCATCACGGCCAAGCTGGTCGCCAACCTCCTCGTCGCCGCCGGCGCCAACCGCATCCTCGCCATGGACCTCCACGCCCAGCAGATTCAGGGCTTTTTCGACATTCCGGTGGACCACCTCTATGCCGCGCCCGTCATGTACGAGTACCTTAAATCCAAAAACCTCCCCAATTTGGTCGTGGTCAGCCCGGATGTTGGCGGCCTCAAAATGGCCCACGCCTATTCCCAAGTCCTTCAATCCGGCCTGGCCATCGTCGCCAAACGCCGCAAAAGCGCCGTCGAAACCGAGGCCCTGGCCGTCATCGGCGACATCCGCGGCCGCAATGTTCTGCTCGTGGACGACCTGACCGAAACCGGCAGCACGCTCGTCAGCGCCGCCGCCCTCCTCAAGCGCAAAGGCGCCAAAAAAATAATTGCCTGCGTCTCCCACGCCATCCTCAACGAAATTGGCATTTCCAGGCTCCGAAAATCCAGCATTGACGAATTGGTAACTACTGATACCGTCCTCCGCCCGGCGATTGACGGGTTGAAGATTACAACCCTCTCCGTCGCCGGCTTGCTGGGTGAGGCGATCAAGCGAATCAATTGCAATTCCTCGGTCACTTCCCTGTTTGAGTTTAAGGGCGGCAGGACCAGCTAACTTAAGTCTGGCACTCGCCCGCCGGATCATTTATTGTATTATTTTAAAACATGAAATCTATTGCTTTAAACGCCTTCCCGCGGACCCTCGGCCGCCGCGCCGGTTGCAAAACCCTTCGCGTCTCCGGCCGGGTTCCCGCCGTCATTTACGGCAAGCACAGCAAGCCCCAGAGCCTTGAAATCAATATCCTGGACATCCGCGATGCCGTTCACGGCGCCTCCTCCGAAAACGTCCTCCTCAACCTGACCGTTGAGGGCGACCCCAAGCCCGGCCGCCTCGCCATCATTCAGGAAATTCAACGCCACGTTCTTTCCAAACAGGTCCTCCACGTGGATCTCCACGAAGTCGCCGAAGACGAAAAAGTCATCCTGAGCGTCCCGGTGGAAAGCGTCGGCGAGGCCGTGGGCGTCAAAACCGGCGGCGGCACCCTGGAACACGTCCTCTTCAAATTAAAATTGCGCGCGCTGCCCAAGGATTTGCCCGAGGCCCTCGTCCTGGACGTCAGCCATCTGGAAATCGGCCAGGCCATCCACATCGGCGACATCAAACCCCCGCCCGGCGTGGAAATCCTGGGCGACAAGCATATTTCCGTCCTGGCCGTCGCCGCGCCAATCTCCGAGGCCCAGGAAGCCGCCATGCTCGAAGCCGCCACCGCCACCGCTGGCGAAGTGGAAATGATCAAGGAGAAGAAGGAAGAGGGCGTCGAAGGCGAAGCGGCTCCCGAAGAAGCTGGCGAAGCCGCCGCCGCCAAACCGGGCGAGAAGGGCGCGGCCAAGCCCGGCGAGAAAGCCGCCGGCAAATCTGGCGAGAAAACCGCCGGCAAGCCTGGCGAGAAAGCTGCCGCGCCGGGCGAGAAGGCCGCCGCCCCGGCCGCCGAGAAGGGCGCCGACAAAAAGGGCGGGAAGAAACCCGAACGACGCAAATAATTTTAACGGTCGCGCCACTCCCCGCGGCGGGGTGGCCAGGCTGCCATCGCGCGCCGCATGGAAAATGTTTATCTTATTGCGGGATTGGGCAATCCCGGCCGACAATACGCCGGCACCCGGCATAACATCGGGTTCATGCTGGTCGTCCAACTGGCCGAACGCTGGCGGGCCGGGTGGAAGGTAGAGAGCAGGTTCAGTTCGCGTCTGGCCAGGGTGGAACGGGACGGGAAACGGATCATCCTGTGCCAGCCGCAGACGTTCATGAACGCCAGCGGCCAGGCCGTCGCCGCCTTGCGCGGCTTTTACCGGCTGCCCGCCGCGCAACTGCTCGTGGCGGTGGACGACGCGGATTTGCCCCTGGGCGCCATCCGCCTCCGGGCGGAAGGCAGCAGCGGCGGCCATCATGGGTTGGAATCGGTCGAGGAACAATTGGGGACGCGGGCCTACCCGCGTTTGCGCCTTGGCATCGGACGGCGCGAGGACGACGGCCGCCAAATCAGCAATTATGTGCTGGGCCGGTTCGCCGGGGCCGAACGCCCGGTGGTGGATGAAGTTTTGAGCCGCGCCGGCCGCCAGGTGGAATGCTGGCTGGACGCGGGGATGAAGCAGGCAATGAATGAATTTAACGGGGCCGCGCCGGCCACGTTGGCAAAAGGAAAATTGTGAAACATTACGAAGGTTTGTTTATTTTGAAGAACACCGCCCGCGAAGAGGCGCTGAAGGAGACCATTGACAAAATCTCCGCCGAAATCGCCGCGGTCGGCGGCAAGATCGAAACCGTCCAGAAGATGGACAAAAAGGCATTCTCCCGCGTCGCCGACCGCAAGAACAGCTCCGGCTTCTATGTCAACATCCTGTTCGAGAGCGAACCGGACGGCATCGCCAAACTGCGCCACCGCTTCGTCAACAACGAAGAAATCTTCCGCGTCCTCTTCACCATCGCCGCTCCGCCCAAGCCGCCGGTCCTGCCCGTCGCCACCTGACCTTTCCAACCCCAACCCGCTGCCCTATGGCCAATTTCAACAAAGTCATCCTCGCCGGCAATCTGACCCGCGACCCCGAATTGCGCTATACCCCAAAGGGCATGGCCGTCGTCAAAATGGGCATGGCCATCAACCGCACCTGGAAAAGCGAATCCGGCGAGAGCAAGGAGGAAGTCACCTTCGTGGACGTGGACGCCTGGGGCCGCCAGGCCGAGGTCATCGCCCAGTACTTCCGCAAAGGCCGGCCCATTCTCATCGAGGGCCGGCTCAAGTTGGACACATGGGAAGACAAAAACACCCACCAGAAAGTTTCCAAACTAAAAGTCGTCCTGGAATCTTTTTCCTTCATTGACACCAAAGGCGCGGAAGGCGCCGCCAACCCGGCCGCCAGCCCGTCCGCCGCGCCCGCCGGCGAAGCCGCCCGGCGGCCCGCCGCTCCCCCCAAGCCCGCCGCCGCCCAGCCCGATGGCGAGCCTCAGCCCGAAGAAGACGACGTCCCCTTTTAACTCATCCCCCGCAATGCCGGTCCGCCCGCCCTGTGGGCGGCCCACAACCCCTGCAACCATTTATGGCAAAAACTGAAGTCATCCTCATTCAAAACATCGTTGGTCTTGGCGGAGAATCCGACCAGGTCAAAGTCGCCGCCGGCTACGCCCGCAACTACCTCATTCCGCAGGGTCTGGCCGTGCCCCTCACCGCCGCCAACAAAAAGCGCATCGAATCCCTCCAGAAACGCCGCGGCGAGCGCGAAGCCCACGAATTCAGCACCATGTCCGAACTGGCCAAGAGCGTCTCCAATCTCATCGCCGTCATCGCCGTCAAGACCGGCGAAGACGGGAAGATGTTTGGCGCGGTCACCGCCGGCATGATCGCCGACCAGTTGAAGACCCAGTTCGACATCGTCCTGGAAAAGAGAAAAATCTTTCTCGAACACCCCATCAAGGCCGTGGGCGAACACATCGTCGAACTGCGCCTTCACACCGACGTGACCGCCCCGTTGAAAGTGCGCGTCGAGAGCACCACTCCCCCGCCCGCCATCCCGGTCGCCCCCGCCGCTCCCGCTGAAGGCAAGGAATCCCGCGCCCGCTCCGAATCCCGCGGCCATCGCCGCTCTGAATCCGCCCAGGCCGGGGAGGCGCCCACCCCTGAATCCGCCGAAGCCGGCGCCCATCGTGAAAAGAAACCGCGCGCCCCCAGGCCGGAAAAAGGCGAAAAACGCGAGAAACCGGAGCCGCCGGAAAAGGCCGAAAAATCCGAGGCCAGGCCCAGAAAATCTGAAAAGCCCGAAAAGCCCGAATAGCAACTTGCGCAAAAACCATTTCCGGTTTTTCCCAAAGAGAACTGAACCGCCGCTGGTAGGGCGAGACTTGAGCCTTGGCTTTTTCCAAGGCTATCGAGTGACGGCTCGATCCCGACGAGTCGGGACCCTGCCACCCGTGACTGCCGCATCACCCCAAGCATCAGCAACTTCCTGGGGAGCGCGACCGTCCCGGTCGCCGCCGTCGGCGTCCCGCCGACGGCATCTTCCATCACAAACTGACTCACCCTTTTGGTGAGTCCTCAAGCATGTCGCTGACGAATGGGGCGCATCACCTCCCGCCTCAAATTCGCCTTGCGCGGCGGGGCGAAAAAGGCCATTGTTGGCTTATGACGCTGACGGAGATTCTCATAATTGAACATCGCATCTTTAACCGCGTTTTCGACCAGGTGGAAGAAGTCCTGCCCAAACTCGCCACCCCCCAGGAAGGCCGCCTGCTGGCGCAATTGATCACCGGCATGCTTCAGGCCCACGCCGCCACCGAAACCGACCTGGCCTACATCGCCCTCGACCACGTCCTGCAAGACGAGGGGGCGCTGCAGCGCATGCACCACGACCACCAGGAATTGGATGCCGGCCTGGAACGGGTCAAGTCGGCCGCCACCTGCGCGGAGGCCCGCCGTCTTCTCCAGCAAGCCATCCATGCCTCCCGCGAGCACTTCAAAGCCGAGGAACGCACCGTCTTTCCCCTGATGGAACGCAAGCTCCAGACCGAGACCCTGACCCGGCTCGCCGCAGTCTGGGAGCAAGGGCCGCCTTCCCTTCAACCCGAACATGCCGGGACCGCCCAGGCCGCGTAATTTTCCGATTATTAGCGACTGTCCGGGGGAGCGCGACCGTCCCGGTCGCAGTCGTCGGCGTCCACGCCGACGACACGCGGGATGCGTAACATCTTCATTCGTTCAGAGGCAGTTTCTGCGCATCGCCATTGCTCGGACCGTAATTTTCCGTTTCGGCATTGCTTGCGCGCGGCGGGCGCCTAAAATGGTGTCATGCGAACAGAATCATTGCGGTTCCTCGAAAAACTGGTCAATACGCCCAGCCCTTCCGGCCACGAGGCGCGCGGCCAGCGGGTCTGGCTGGATTATGCCAAGGAGTGGGCGGATGAAACTTTCACCGACGCCTACGGCAACGCCGTCGCCGTCCTGAACAAGGGCGGTTCCCCCCGCCTCATGCTCGCGGCGCACGCCGACGAGATTTCCATGGTCGTCAATTATATTGATGAGCAGGGCTTCATTTACGTGCGCAAGCTCGGCGGGGTGGACCCCGCCATCACCAAGGCCCAGCGCGTGGCCATCCAGGCCCGGGGCGGCCCGGTGCGGGGGGTCGTGGGCAACGTGGCGCCGCATCTGACCAAAGCCGAGCCGGACGCAAAACCGCCGAAAATCCACGAGATTTTCATTGACATCGGCGCCGCCAACCGCCGCGAGGCCGAAAGTCTGGTGCGCGTGGGCGATCCCATCACCCTGACCGATTCCTTTGAATTGCTGCGCAAGGACCTGGCGGTGGCGCGCGCCTTTGACAACCGCATCGGAACATTCGCCGTCGCGGAGGCCTTGCGCCTGGCTCACGAAAGCAAGGGCAAATTGAAGGCGGAAATTCTGGCCGTTTCCAACATCATGGAAGAGGTCGGTTTGCTCGGCGCGCGCCAGATCGCCTACACCCTCAAGCCGGACGTGGCGCTGGTGGTGGATGTGACCCACGCCACTGATTATCCCACCGTTCACCGCCAGCAGCATGGCGACATCAAGGTGGGCCGCGGGCCGACCTTGACACACGGAGTTTGCAATCATCCGCTGGTGATGGCGCGGCTGGAGGCGGTGGCGCGCGCCCAAAAAATCGCCGTGCAGCACGAGGCCACCTCCGCCACCAGCGGCACCGACACCGACGTGATTTTCTGGACGCGGGGCGGGATTCCCTGCGGGCTGGTCAGCCTGCCCGACCGTTACATGCACTCGCCGGTGGAAGTCATCAGCCTGCGCGACCTGGAACAAATCCCGCGGCTGTTGTGCGCCTTCGCGCTGTCCCTCAAGGCCGGCGAACAGTTCAAAGTGGAGATCTGAACCATGCTTCCGACACCCCATTCATTAGCGACTTCTTGGGGAGCGCGACCGTCCCGGTTGCCTGCGTCGGCGTCCCGCCGACGGAATCCCTCGGACGAAACCAGTCCACCTCTTGGGTGAAGCCGGGAGCCTGTCGCTCATGATTCAGGCCACCAACATCCCCGCCCGCCGTGATGGGCTATGGCGGCATCTGGCGGCGGCCGCCGCCCTGGCGCTGATTTTTTACGTCGCGGGCTTTTGGTGGATTGAACACCGCCGCGCCGCCAAGGGGCCGTGGCGGATCAAGTTTGAAGCCGACGCCGCGGGGCGGCCGTCCCTGGAAATTTCGCAGCACACGCTGGGCATTTTGGAGCGGGTGGATTTTCCCGGGGACAAAGCGGGGCGGACGAATGTGGTTGAGGTGGTGGAGTTCAACGAGGCGACAACGAATCTGCCCTTTGGCGAAATGCTGATGCAGGACGTGCTCTATTTGCCGGGCACGATCACGCTCCGCCTGGCCGGACACCGGATCGAAGTGCTGCCCCGGACCCTGATTATTGACAAACAAGAACACCCCTGGAAGCCTGGGGACGAGGTCGTGGTGGAGGGAAAAAATTGAACCCCGACCATTAAACGGCTTGGGGAGCGCGACCGTCCCGGTCGCCGCGTTCGGCGTCCTGCCGAACGCCTCCCTTCATCCGTTGGGTAGCACGACCGGGCCGGTCGTCCCCGTCGGCGACTCGCCGACGGAATTTTCTCTTCCGGGGAGAGCACACGCGCCCTCGCGTGTTGCGGTCGCCGAGGCGTCCAAGGGCCGGACGGCGGCGAGCCGTCCTTACCTGCGAATTCTTTATCCCTGAAATCCGTGGTTCAAGTCCTCTGGGTTGCGGCTGGCCGCATTGGGGCGATTCCCGCGGCAAAAGCAGCGCCTCCAAAAAAACCTCCAAAAAGACGGTTGACAAAAATAAGAACCTATAGTCTAATAAGCTACGTGAGCCAGCAAAACTCATATCAGGGCCGTCGCGGCGATAAAGCGGGCGCGGGCGCCGGCGCGGGCCGCACGGGGAACAGTTCCCAGGCGGCGTATGGTCCGTCCTTTACGTCCTGTTTGTCCTTTACGTCCCATCCATGTCCCCCCGCCAACCCGGCGCCTTCTCTCAAAAACCCCGCCAAAATCCCTTTCCGGAGCCTCTCCAGTAAAGGCAAATAAAGGCTGCTAACTTACATTCCGCACTTGGGAGATGTAAGTCTTCGATCGCCGTTTTTGGCCAGGGCCATTAGCTGTAAACGGCGGTGTCAAGATCCAGCAATTCCA
>Ga0326727_10012848_pt1 | contig 18880 bp, 14 predicted proteins | sample MB2enrmetagenome_FD_207643 | JGI IMG/M metagenome (GOLD analysis project Ga0326727, IMG submission 207643) | Lab enriched peat soil microbial communities from McLean, Ithaca, NY, United States - MB29MY | ecosystem: Environmental > Terrestrial > Soil > Wetlands > Peat | place: USA: New York...
TAACCTTCGCGTGGCGTCCTATTCGAATGTCAACGGAGCTATGATAGACGTGTTAAGGCCGGTTCTGCACAAGTTTGCGCGACGGCATAATGTGCCACTGATCCCGGTTCCGATTGCTTTTCACGCCTGGGCAAACGACCATGTGACGATCGGACGGCTCTTGCAGGGATTCGATGACCATTCAGATGGTGGGATCACACTGGACACGCCATTGAAGGTGATCCGACAGGTTGGGCGCTGCCGGATAGTGGTGACCGGGGCGTATCACGCCGCCGTCTTTGCCATGTCGCAAGGGATCCCCGTTGTTGGTCTCAGCGCGTCAGACGATTATACCGCCAAGTTTCTTGGACTGGAGGACCAGTTCGGGCTGGGTTGCGAAACCGTGTTTTTGGGTGCGTCGGATGCATCGGAAAGGCTTGCGGCTGCGGCCGAGAGAGCATGGCAATTGGCGGAGAAGGTGCGACTGCCGATGCAAGAGGCGGCTCGGCGGCAGATTGCGCTGTCTCAGGGGGCTTACGAGCGGATCAGAGAAAACATGAAATTCAATGGAAGCAAGCACAGCCAAGAAAACTGAAGCCACCTAACGTGGTCAATCGATAGACACGTCTTAAAATTATGAAAGATATCGCCAAAGTGATGGATGATGGAATACTTCGCGCGCAGTCGCTAAACGAGTTTGGGCTCAAATCCAAACTTAGCGACTCCGACAGGAACAGATTGCTCATCGCGACTGCATTGCTTTTTCTGTTTGCTCTTGCCGTATTCTACAGGGCAATCGAGTTCGTCCCGGGCACCATAGATGATCTGGAGGTGCTCAGTTCGGTGGCGCATACAACCAACCCTTTGAAATACCTCGTGGGTGATTTTGGAATGGCCCCTTATACAGGCGGCAACTGGGGACATTATAGACCGCTGCATTCGATTTCTTTATGGATCATTTACAGGACTTTCGGAATTAAATTCGTTCTCAACCAAGCGATCAACTTCGTCTTGCACTTCGTGAATTCGACGCTGGTGTTATTACTCATTTGGCGGACTCAAAAAAACCTTGCTTTGAGCTTCATGGGGGCATCGTTATTCCTCGTTTCGGTCCACACCATGTCACCCGCCACATGGATAGCCGACCGGCCCAACCTCCAAGTTGGCTTAGCCTTCTTATTGCTCTTGCATCATGTGGTGACCGTTCGGGAAGCCGGGGAGAGACTTCGCGTCCCGTATGTTCTCTTTCTCAGCCTATTCGGTTTACTGAGCAAGGAGAGCGGACTGATTGTTCCAGTAATGGCGATCGTGGTGTCGGTGCGGCTGGCCGGAGGTACATTGTGGCATCGAATTCGTGCTTCGGTAGTCTACGGAACTGTTATCGTTGCTTACTTCCTCGGCAGAGTTTTGATGTTTGGATCGAATGCGCTGTCCTACAGCACACTGGGCTGCCTGTTCGGCATTTGGCCCTACCAATTGGCCGTGGCACTGCCTGGACATCTGCGCCATCTGGCTATAGTCGACAACCTTCTGAAAAACGTCCTCCAAGTGATCCTGCCTATTTTCACTGAGTTTGGCGGCTTTGCTTTTCTGTTTGAGCCCGCGCGAGTTGCGCTTCTTGTAATGTTTGGAGCCGCGGCGATGTTCTATCTGGTCGCATCGGCGCTTAGGTCAAAACTGACGCCTCTGCAAGTCGATTGCATGTGGGCGGTGTTCTTTAACGCAGTCATACATAATGAAATCTTTCGTTATAGAGACCTGTACTCAGCTCAAATCGCAATATGCATTTTTATTGCCTGTAGCCCCCTCCTACGTGAGCATCGGCGAAAAGCTATTGCCCTAGCCGCGGCAGGAATGCTGCTGGCCGTCAGCATCGTGAGGGTGGACGACTTCATTCAAGACATGTACCTTCGACGCTATGTCGAGTTGAACACTTATAAGCTGGAAAGAGTGCTAAAGTCACATGACGGCCCTAGGGTGGATCGCCAGTTGGCGCAGCAAATCGTGGAGAAATACCGGGACAAGTCGGTGGAGCATTAACGCACTTGGTGACGCCTGAGCCTGATCCATTCGCATCGGATTCGACCAGAGCGTAAAATCCGGGTCATACTTTTCTCGTTTCCCATTTGGATGGCCTCTCGTTTTACGGCTTCTCCAACGTCGCATCGATGGTAGAGCTTCCGCCTTTAATCATGAGCCACCTTTTAATCTTCTCTCCCTACGCAATGCGCCCTCATCTCACGTTCTATGAAGGAACCATTGCCAAGGCCTGTCAGGTGCGTGGAGCTACGGTCGAATATGTTCTCTGCGACGGTCTTTTGCCGGAATGCGACATGCATTGGGATTCCATGACTAAGAATCGTCCTCGGCCATTGGATCTTTGCGAATGGTGCCAGGCTGGAACCAGGGCACGGATTGCTGAAATGGACCTGCCCCACCGTTGGTTGGGAGAGTTTGTGACGAAGGCAGAAAGAGAGCATGCTTTTGCGTGGGCGCAGAGCTTGTCGCCCTCCGAGATATGCAAAGCAACTTATCTTGAGTATCCAATCGGCGAGTGGGTTCAGTCCTCCGTATATTCCTATTTTCGTCAATATCCGGCGGACATGAGCAATTGGCGGGTGGTCAATGCCTACCGAGGATTTCTACTGAGCGGCGCGCTCGTGGCCGTTGGACTGCGCCGGTATCTGGCTACGCACTCCGTTGATTGCGCCCTTCTGTATAACGGTCGACAATCGATTACCCGGGTCGCTTTCGAGTTGCTACGACAGAATGGCGTCAGAGTATTGACCCATGAAACGCCGTTTTTCCAAGCCGGCCACATTATGGTAAAGCCGAATACCAGGTGTTGGAGTCCTCAACCATTTGCCGACTTCTGGCGTCTTTGGGGAAGTATCCCTTTGACTCGTCCGGCGTTGGAACGAACAATGAAATGGCTGATTAGTCGCCGATACGGCAGGCGCCTGACTTGGTATACCTACAATCCCTCCGTGAGCTGGGATGGAACGCTCAAGCAGCGACTGAATCTTACACGGGGCAAGAAGTTGCTCGCCTTATTCACCTCTTCGACCGAGGAAACTGCCGGGGATAGGGAGTTGCAGGGTGCCTATGAATTGCAGTCAACGTGGGTCCAAGATGTCGTGGACTGGGTGAAAGATCGGAATGATGCTGAACTCGTGATTCGCGTGCACCCGCATTTGGCCGGAAAATCAGGGTTGACCCGCGCAAATGATGAGTTTCAGTTTTATGAGTCGATGAAAGCAGCTGCTCCTCGAAATACTCGTGTAGTCATGCCCGATGATCCTCTGAACAGTTATGCCTTGATGGACGAAGCTGATGTTGGTTTAACCTTTGGATCTTCAACCGGAGTCGAGATGGCAATGTTGGGTAAACCGGTTGTTCTCGCTTCGAGAAGTTTTTACGAGGTGGGATCTCAAATAATAGAGGTACGCGCCCGAGAATCGCTCGGGGATGATTTGGAGAGGAGTTTGGGAGCTTTTTCCGTGAGAGAACTGCGTCGTGAGGCTTATCGTCTAGCGTATTATTACGTCTTTGAATTCGAACTTCCCTTTCCATTGGTGTCCGTTTTCGGAGTCATGGATGTGGAACTGAATTACCAAGGAACGGAAGCTTTGGATCGAGGCCGGGACAAGACGCTCGACCACATCTGTAATTACCTCCTTGAAAAGGGACCCCTTTTTGATTCGCCCACCGACACCGAGCGATCTCGCCGTCCGACCGAGGAAGACGCATTTTTTGAATGGATGGAAAGAACGCCGGACTGTTTGCGCGATAGAGGTTATGAGCGTCGGCTACCAGCAATCAATGGCTTGAGACGACTGGCACAAAGCAGCAAAAACGCGATCCGCAAGATGCCCTTTGGCGCAGGTGCTGATCTCCTTCGAGTCGGAAAGCGCCTTTACCGCTCCCTTACAAAATAAGTCGTGTGTGAACCTCATGTGTGGACATTCTCTCCGCTACATGAGTATGCACATTGGGATATCAAGAACGAATTCACTGCTCCTGGTCTAACTTACATGATGTGAAGCCGTGGAGTGTTCTATGGGCGGGCGAATTGACTCCGAAAAATGGATGGCAGGAAGTCATGCATGCTTATGATGCGTTCCTCTTCAAGATCAACTAGCTGGTGCAGCTTTAAATACGTGTGTTGGGCGAGGAGAAAGTGCAGATAGAGTTTCGCAGGAGGCTCGCGTTGTCTTCTTATCCTCAATGTCCAGAAATGAACCCCTCGGTCGGACCCGTCCTGGAGTTAGATCCTATCTTCATCGTCGGTATTTTGCCCCGCAGCGGAACCAATTTCCTATATCAACTCCTTTCACTGCACCCGGACTGTCAAGTTGGCGGCGTAATCTGGGAAGATTTCCTGCTGGCACATGCTGATCTGATAGTCAGATATGCTGAGACTGTTCAAAAACATTGGGATCAGACCTGGGCAGTTCAGGACAGACTTGGTCAGCCTGTAAAGGAACTCTGTCGTTGTGTAGGGAAGGGGCTGATCTCATTTTTGCAGTTGCAAGTTTACGATGAGTCAGAAGCTCAAGTGAGCGGTGGTTCCGTGGTTTCGGGTTCGAAAAGGCTCGTTACAAAAACTCCTAGCGTCAAGAACTTGCAACATTTTTCAAAGATTTTCCCAGACGCTCAGTTGATCATCGTTATCCGAGATGGACGCGCACTAGTTGAGTCAGGCGTAAGGAGTTTCAACTGGGGCTACGATCAGGCAACCCGTGCATGGGCTGACGCTGCTCGGACCATTATTCAGTTTGACAAAGATCCCTCGAAGGGGGAGTGCAAGTACCTCATAACAAAGTTTGAAGACCTTGTTCATCATACGGAGTGGGAACTGCGAAGAATCTTCTCATTTCTCGCTTTGGACCCTCACAAGTACAATTTTCGGGCAGCAGCCAGTACGCCCGTGATCGGCTCGTGCGAATTGCGCCGGACTGGAGAACGCGAGATTCACTGGAATCCCATCGAAAGAACGCAGGACTTCAATCCGGTCGACCGAGCGAGCAAATGGGGACGAAGGATGCACGAGCGATTCAATTGGATAGCTGGAGACGAACTAGAGCAGATTGGATATCTGAAGAAAAACCCTTCCCGAAATCGACTGCTATGGAATTTGTGGAACATCGCCTTGGATGCCAAGTTTGCCCTTTACAAAGCTCGAACGTCGAGAATTGATTTTATCGGGCACTCCCTATGAGGTCGGATATCAGCACGGGAACTCATTCAGACGCGCCGAACCTTGGACAACACGCGTCAGGAATGCAACTGCGAGCGACCGTAAGCTCGCTCGCATACAGAGCACCTGCTGAGTTCAGCAGAGCGTAGGGGCTGGGGCTGTGGAGATGTGGAACGCAAACAGCGCTTCCCACATCTTCACAGCGACTACGACAATGACGAGATATACCCGCTCACAAACGTGAATCGAGAAACTCAAGCTACAATCGGCTGAGAAAAACGGGGAGGTCATTTCCGGGTTTACCTATCAGCTTTTACCTATGATCGTTAGTGTAATTCTCTGTACCTACAATCGTGCCCGTAGTTTAAGTACGGCATTGGAGAGTGTGCTCGCCTCCGCTCTCCCTTCGCCTATTGACTGGGAACTTCTTGCTGTTGACAACAACTCGCGGGATCGTACGCGCGAAGTGATAAACGAGTTTTGTCTGCGTCATCCGGGGCGGGTACGGTATGTTTTTGAAGCGCAACAGGGGCTTTCGAATGCGCGGAATGCTGGCATTCGCGAGGCGCGCGGCGAGATTCTGGCTTTTGTCGACGACGACGTCACAGTGGAGCCGACTTGGCTAGACAACCTCACAGCCGGTTTACGCGATGGCCAATGGGCTGGTTCTGGAGGACGAATCCTTCCACCGCAAGGATTCTCGCCTCCTCCTTGGCTTGCGCTTCAAGGCCCTTGGGGCCAGGGCGGCGTGCTGTGTGCGCTATTTGACATGGGGGATACTGCGGGACAACTCAAGGATGAGCCGCCTTACGGGACAAATATGGCATTCCGTAAGGAGATGTTCGAAAAGTACGGTGTCTTTCGAACGGATTTGGGACGCTGCGGTGACAGTCTTATCGGTAATGAGGACACCGAATTTGGCAGGCGATTAATGGCGGGCGGGGAACGATTGCGCTACGAGCCTTTTGCTGTCGTTTACCATCCTGTTCCAGCGGAACGACTTAATAAGAGGTACTTTCGAGCATGGTGGTTCGCCTTCGGGCGTGCACAAATGCGAGAGAAGGGGCCACGGAAAAGTGTGTGGGGAATACCGCGATGCTACTTCAGTCTCCCGAACATTGCCTTGCGATTCTTTCTTCCTCAAGTTGTGCGGTCGCTACTTGCTCGTGATCCCCATGAGCGGTTTCGCCGCCAGTGTTTTGCATGTTGCATGGCTGGCAATATGGCAGAGATATGGAACCTGCGCTAAGAGGACAATATATGCTCATATCAACGGAATCGAGACCGCCCCGTGGTTGAAGGCAGCACGATGAGGATGAGAGAAGTTTTCAATCGCGTGTTTTTGCTGCCAGACTGTGGGCGTGAGTTGGGCGGATTCGTCACTATGAAGCGTCGGAGAGAATCCTGACGGGAGACAGCGATTGTACCGCCTGTGGGCAGGCGGAGGCAGTTTTGTTATGCTCTCTTCTACGGCCAGTGCGATAGATGTACTGACAATTTACTATGACGGGACGAACTGCTATGTATCGGTTGCTAAAGCTTGGTCTTAGTTTGTTTCTTCTGGTCGGTTCGGTTCTCGCCCAGGAGACGCCACCGCGCGATTTTCCGGTTGAGCCTAACACCTCCGACGGCGTTCTCGTTCTGAACCCGGGTATGATTCTGCATCAGGACGTAACAACGGCCTGTCTTTCAGGCACTTCAAGCTGCACCTTTAGTGAATGCTCGACTAGCGCAAACTGCATGTTTCCCACCGTTTCAGGATCGGCCCTCATCGTTGCTGCGTTGTTGCCGACCAGCGCACATATCACGTCGGCCTACCTCTGCAATTCATCTTCTGGCTGTAACTCAAAAAACGCAACCGCAAGCTTTTCTCTCTGTCCTGATATTGATGACGGAACCTCTCGCAGGGCGTGCGCGATCTACAACTCAACCCTTGGCTATGGGAATGATCTTGCCTATCTCCTTAGTGGGCCATCGGGAAACTCTTTCGTAACGGTGAATGTGAGTGCAACACAGACTTCAGGCTGGGTGTTTAACCTAATCGAGGTAGAGCCTCCGTCTGGGTATTCCTTCTCTGCATTGGATTCAGCAGGAACAACCTCCAACAGCACCTGCACCAAGTGCACAATGGGAACGCCCAGGCTGACAGCAACCGACCTGGTTTTCCAGTTCAACGACTTTAATGGCACAGCACTCACGGGCCCTTTCTTTTCGAGTCCGTACATCACGGATGGGTTCGCGAATGGACTTTGTTTTGACTGCACAACCTCTAGGGCTCCGACTATGACGCAAGGCGGGGCGGGTGGCACCGTGGTTTCATGGATCGCCCTCAAAACGACTGCTGGAAGGTACTCGACGGCGCGCACGATGAGCATCGCGGCACACTTGCTGCCTGGCTCCGGGTCTGCGATTTCCTGCTCTCCGAATTGCCCAAATATCACAGTCCCATCGACGACTTCGGGTGACTTGCTGAGAATTTACGCGGCGGACGACGCCGATGGCAGCGCCCCTCATATTTCAAGAGTGTCTGGTTGTGGAACATGGGTGGTTCCGGCAAGCTGTCGGAACGCTGTAGCAGGCCCCAATCTCTATCAAAGCTGCGCTTATAACCTCTCAGCAACTTCGAATTGCACCGGACCCATCAAAGTGACAATGTCGGGAAGCGGCGCTAATGTCGTGCTGGACTACTGGGAGATTCACCAGACAAGAGGATCATGGACTCGTGACACGTCGGGCTGTACACACAATGCTTCGGGCAACAATCTTCCGACGGGCGAAGCTCTTACGCTCAACGATAAGACGCATCCTCACGCTATCTTCCAGACTATTTTGGACAGCGGTGGCGTCTCCGGAGTCACGTTTTATCCATGGACGACGAACGGTGGTTCCCCGACGTTGTACAACGGCACCATCGCCTACTCGGAATATTTTGCTTCGGATATGTTGCGGTTGGATACGACCGATGCGACTGCGCCGACATGGGCCTACCCTGACCCCTCACCCGCCGCAACAGGAGTGTGCGCCGATGCATACTACCATGATTAGCAATTGAAACTAGGGTGCGATGACTTGTGGCAATTGGTTATCTGCATCCGGGTCATAACCAACAATTACTCCGGAATTATAAGTTGAGTAATGCCAACGGAGCCTAGCTCTTGCCTCAAGACCAGTTGGAGGCCTGCCTTGCCAACGTTGAACTGAAACTCTTCTTGTCCGTTCGGAATTGGAACAAAGCGATTACTGAAGCAGGAAAAGGAACCATGCAGTCTGGTGACGATAAAGTCAAACGGGGGAGGTCACTATGAAGCAGAAAAATCCTCTTCGTTCTCACATCAAAGCGATTCCCGTGATAGGTCCGGCGGCCAAACTCGCCAACAGATTCCGCATAAGCCTGTTGAAGATGCGGCATGCTGACATGCGAAAGGACGCCCTGTTGCGAATGAAGCACAGAGTTTCCTGGTACATTTCCCGAAACCCGCAAAGTCAAAAACGGTTCGGTAAACATTGTCCAACACTGACCGCCGGGCAACGGGAACTCGTTGAATCTTTGACATCGAAGGGGGTCGCCGCCGCAAGTTTTGGCCAAGCTGGCATTGAGTTTGGCGACTGGAGTGCGCTTCAAGAAAAGATCGGTGAGTTTGCTCGTCTGTCAACTGATCGTATCACTGCGGCCACGGCTTCCTACTCGGATAAGTTGGATTTGGGTTCGCTGGAGCACAACCGCGAGCGTTTCAGGCGCTTTTTTCGGGACAAGAGCGAAGCCAAGCTGGATGACTATATCCTCAAAATGAATCCGGAAAATTCCGTTCATTCGTCAAGCCATCCATTGCTTACCATCGGGTTGAGCACACCGGTTCTTCGCATAGTGAGCAGTTATATGAATCTCTGGCCCAAGCTCATCTATGCCGACGCTTGGTATTCCATTCCCATGGATCCCGGCAAACGAATTGGGTCACAACAGTGGCACCGCGATCCGGAGGATAAACAAATGGTTAAGGTCTATTTGTATTTCTCGGAAATCGACGAGGGCGCGGGGGCCATGGAGTATATCCTCGGCACCAGCAACGCGCTCGGCGGCCACGGCATGAAGATCGGTGAGTGGAAGGCGGCGGGAGCGAATCTGTATCCCTCCACAGAACTGGTCGAGCAGACTTTCTCCGCTGCCCAGCACTTCTACTGCACAGGACCGGTTGGCACGCTGTTGTTTTGTGATACAACAGGCCTTCATCGCGGCGGAATTTCGAGGTCCAGGCCGCGTGTCGTTGCCACATGGACCTTTGTTACACCTGCCTCCCGATACCAGCGCAGATTCGCGGTTCGTCCAGTGGAAGGCGAGTTTCTCACAGAGGAAGCTCGGTTCGCCTTGGATATGGATAATTAGAGGCCGGAAGAGTCAATTCAATTTCGCGGAGTAAATCGAAATGAAGGTCAGTGTTCTAGTGTCGACTTGCAATCGTTGCGATAAGCTTCGCTTGTTGCTCGACACCATGAAAACCACGGGCTCGGCTTGGCCGACGGAGACGGAGGTGCTCGTAATCGACAACAACTCGAGTGATGCCACGAAGCAGGTTGTGGCCGAATACACCTCCTTGGAAAATCCGGTATTCCGCTACTTATTGGAAAGTAAACCAGGGAAGTCTCGCGCTTTGAACGCGGGGATACGCGAAGCTAGGGGCGAGATCATCGCATTTACCGACGACGACTGCATTCCGAGTCCTAGCTGGGTCGCGAGCATCTTGAAGGAGTTTGAATCTGATTCGGAATTGTCCGTCCTCGGGGGGCGAGTGGAGCTTTACGACGAGAGGGATCTGCCCCAGGCGATTTTGCTTTCGAATTGCCGAACGCTCGTCACAAACGCCAGGGAAGTGTGCGAAACCCCCGCCATCATCGGAGCGAACATGGCCTTCAGGAAAACTGTTCTCAAGGTCACGAATGGATTTGATCCATTGCTCGGCCCTGGTTCCATATGCAAGGCGGTTGAGGACCTAGACCTCGTCTACCGCTCTCTGAAAAGGAAATTTAAGATTGTTTACTCTCCAGAAGTGATTGTGTTCCATAACCACGGACGAAAAACAGAATTGGATGAAAATAAGACATCGTTTGCCTATGCTCTCGGACGCGGGGCATTCTATGCTAAGTATATTCTACGGTTGGATTTTCAGATTGCAAGGATTGCTTTAAGGGAAATGTCTGGCCTTACCAAGACATTGACGAAAGGTGTAATTACGCGAACAAACTTTCCATACCATCGACTAGCCCTTCCGGCAATTTTCCGTGGGGCATTTTATTATTGTCAAGCGCGATTTTCCTGGAAACGGTTTCCGAAGACACTGCGCGAGCGGACGCACGCTTACTAGCGATGTCAACCGGGCTTATACCGACACCATTGTCGACTTTGAATTCCTATTCCCGGGATTGGTGAAATTGAAGCCGTTCCTGACAAAGGTTTGATTTCAGAGGCGCTCAGGCATAATGCTATGGGCTGTCCCAAAATTGAAAATGGAAATTCCGGGTAACTATCGAGCGTGGGAAAACTCAAAACGGAAATTCTGGTTGCCGCATCGACAAACCCTAGGAAACTCTGCGCCCAGCGCTGAACATCGATACATGCGCTACATCTCAGACAAGTGGAAGTGGTTGGCGGTAGCTGCGCTCTTTGCTTTTTGTGTCGCGCCGACTTTTATTAGTTATAAGCCGTACCAGCTCGGATGGGACGACGCGGAATACCTGCAAAAGGCCATCCTTGTCAGTCGGGCCTTTTGGTCCTTGAATTTGCATGGACTCAGCGTCGCAATGGTCAGCCATAAGCCCCCTATTATGACGTTAATGGGATTGCCGTGGGGGCCGTTGTCGTCTTGGGAGGCCGCGGGCAAGTGCTTCATTTCACTCGTCGCCGCGATATCGCTTCTGGTCGCCTTGTGCCTGTATCTGCTGCAGCGTCTCGGCGTAAAACCACTCTTTCTGTTGATTGCAGGTGTATGTGTCTTCGCCTCACTCGGGCCTTTCCCGGCCGGGGCAACTCAGCACTGGAACGCCACGGCCTTCTTTGCGGACAGCCTTTTCGCATGGACAACGTTGGCGGCGTTGCTCTTAATCCCGTATGAAGCACGGATCGTCTGCGCCTCCACGACGGGAGCCGTCTTACGGGGCCTGTTGTGGGCAGCGATACTATCGTTGGGCATGATGACAAAATTGAGTTTCTTGTATTTTGCAGTGTTCATTGTTCCAGCTCTTTTTTTCATCAGGCTTCGTCGTGTTGGGGTAAGGGGCGCACTTGTGGCGCTGCTCGCTCTTGTTTGCGGGTCCGCGCCGGCGGTTTTTTATTTGACTCGATGGGGGCAACCAGCCTGGTTCCATGCAAGGGCATCGTCGTTTGGGAGGGTCGCTGACTTCTATGGCCAAACCACTTTCCACGCTCTGGGCACTTATCTTCGAGAATCGCCCGGCTTCGCACTCTCTTTGGCGCTCATGGCTAGTGCCCTTTTGTACGTTATTATTAAAAGGCGAAAGGTCCTGCTGGGGCCGGCTTTCCTGGCGATTCTGATCGTGGTGGGGTTCTGCATGGTGGTGTTCGCCTCCCCTAACAAGGATATTCGTTTTACTTTTCCGGCGGTCGTGGGTCTGCCGATCTTAATCGCATTGCTGCTGTCCAATCATGAAGATCCCGTTCCCACGCGATCTGCCGCTCCGGCGGCGGTTCTCGTTTTCTGTGGTCTGGTTTTGGCTGGCGTGCCGACCAGGCATCGGGCCCAGAAAGAAATCATCAGTAGGTGCGATGCTGTCTTGGCCCAAGCGGCTCGATGCGGTGCGAGGCGCATTCTCATTGCGACCGATAACCCATGGCTGAACAAGCCTTAGCCTTTGATGGACGTTGCTAACGAAGTGTGGGTCCCTCCAACCTTTTTTGAAGTTAACACACTGGCTTACGGAGCGATGTTCAGCACGCCGATCGAAGATGATTTCCGGCAGATCCGCAATGCCGATCTGGTTGTTTTCCAGTACCCGGAGAGATGGGATCCGCCATTCACAAATCAGCGCGTCCCGGAGTACTATCAGTACATCAAGCAGGGCGGGTATGTAGCGACTCGGATCTGGGACGATGTCATCGCTTACACGTTGCACTGTAACTCCCAACCCGGCCAAACACAGAATTCGGGTAAATGAGATTCGCCTTCGTTAGTACAATGTGCACCTCGCCGTGGGGCGCAAGCGAGGAGCTTTTGGAGCCGGGCCTCGGCTCAGGACAAGTGAAACACGCACGATCTTCGGGCTTCGACGATGTACTGGCCCCAACGGTTCGGCCGGCGGCACTTAGGTGACCATGCGACGGTACCTTTTGCTTCCGGTTATTTTTTTGGGATCTTCAGCTGTTTCCTGCTCCCACACAATTACCGTCAATTGGTCAAGCACCCAGCAGATAATTGACGGTTTCGGTGCGGCGGGAGCTGGCGTTGTCGAAACTTTGACTCCGGCGCAAATGGATTTTTTCTACACGTCTTCGGGAATTGGCCTTCAATGGTACAGGATGCAGATATATCCCGACCTGAAGGATTGCCAGACAGATCAGGAAACAGTTCCAAACGGAAGCTGCGTCACTGTGTCTTCTGGACCCACAATTGCCAGTGAAGACCTTTCAATGGCTCAAGCCGCAGTAGCTAGGGGAGCGAGGGTGTTCGCAAGCGAGTGGAGTCCCCCAGGCTCGATGAAGGACAATGGAGCGTTTCAGACGGGCGGTAATATGATTGGCAATTCCACGAATTACACGAACCTAGCCAATATTCAGGCCGCTTTTGTGACCCTAATGGAACGTACTTACAGAGTTCCAATTTACGCGATCAGTCCGCAGAACGAACCGGAAGAGCGCAGTCATTATCCGAGCTGCGTGTGGACAGCGACGCAACTGCACGACTACATTCCCTACCTACGTTCAGCTCTCAACACGGCCGGCCATGCCATCGTGAAGATCATAGTTGCTGAGGACACACCTTGGGGAATTAACATTGCGGTGGCTCCCATGGACGATGCCACGACCGCAGCGGACGTTGCCATCGTCGCCTCTCACGGGTATGCAGTCCCGAAGCCCATGGGTCCGCTATCCTTTGGGAATGATACCGGGCAGCACGTGTGGGAGACCGAGGTCTCGGACTCCAAAAATTACGATGGGACTATCACGAGCGCCCTCAACTACGCATCACAGATTCACTACTATTTGGCCAACGCGCAGGCCAATTACTGGGGATACTGGCTACTCGATGCCAATAGCGGTTTTACCGACAATTCGGCACTCACAGATGAGAACAGCAATATCGCTAAGCGGGCCTACGCAATCGGCAATTGGAGCAGGTTCGTTTTACCCGGCTGGCACATGGTGCCTGTCAGCAACTCCACGTCTCTCCTCGTCACAGCTTTCATAAACCCCGCAGGAAATGCTGGCACCGTCGTGGCGGTGAACAACGGAAGCAGCCCCGTGTCGGTTACGTTCTCGGTGGGGACAACTATGGGTTCAAGCGTGACTCCCTATCTCACGTCTAGCAGTGCAAGTCTAGCCGCACAAACAGCAATAACTATTTCCGCTGGCTCTTTTTCTGCAACCGTGCCCTCTTATTCCATTGAAACCTTTACACGACGCAACCCCGAAGAATGATTGATTGTTTGACCCAGTATTATCGCTGTCCTGAAGGGTGCGTTCGATTTTCGCCGAAAGGGCCCCTTGGCGACCGGCGGCAACATATATGGATGATTGGCATCATGGAAAACCGCTGTCAGCCTTGGCCCGAATGTACTACTTTGTACGGCCAGCTCTTTCGATCGGGCTGCGAAGGCGTCTGCAGCGAGTTCACTATGCCCTTCAAGTCATGGGCACAAATCAATAGCTGAACGCGGAGGAAGAGACAACGCTCATGACGGGCAATCAAGCAGACTGTAATGTGACCATTATTGGGGCTGGTCCCTACGGGCTTTCGGCCGCTGCTTTTCTTCGAGCGGCGAATGTAGAAACTCGGGTATTCGGTGAACCGATGTCATTCTGGGAGAGGCAGATGCCCGCCGGCATGTGTCTCCGATCGAATTGGGGCGCTTCGCAGATCGCCGACCCTGGGCGTGCATTGACGTTCGACGCGCATTGTCGTCAATGGGGCAATCAGGTGCCGAAGCCGATTCCGCTGAACCTGTTCGTTGGCTACGGTCACTGGTACCAACGCCAGGCGGTTCCGGATCTGGACCGGCGGCTCATTCGCAGTATTGAGGCCGGCGCAACGGGATTCAAGGTAGTCGTGGCCGACGGAGAGTCCTTCACATCGAGGCGTGTAGTGGTAGCCACGGGAATCAGCAACTTCGCAAGTCGGCCCCCGGAGTTCGACGGCATATCCGCTGCATTGGCATCGCACACGAGCCAGCACAACGATCTTGGAAAGTTCAAGGGCCAGCGTGTAGTTGTCATTGGTGCGGGGCAGAGCGCTCTTGAGTCGGCAGCTCTTTTGAAGGAAGCAGGCGTCGACGTCGAGGTCATCGCACGTCAAGCAGTTCTTAACTGGGTGGGATTGCATCCTCGACTGCATCATTTGGGCCCTGTTTCCAAGCTACTATATTCGACACGGGACGTCGGTCCAGCCGGAATTAGCCGTTTGGTGGCCGCACCGCACTTATTCCGTAGATTTCCCCGCTGGTTCCAAGAGAGAACGGCCTACCGGGCAATTCGACCGGCTGTAGCAGGTTGGCTGCGGTCCCGCATAACGAATGTTCCCGTCACGCTCGGGCGCAAGATAGTCTCCGTCACCGCCACCGGTAGTCAACTTTGCCTGAAACTGGACGATGGCACCGAGCGGCTCGTCGATCATGCACTTCTCGCAACCGGGTTCCGGGTGGATATCTCGCGCTACCAATTCCTGTCCCCGTCATTATTGGAACGAGTGGAGACGGTAGACGGCTATCCCGTGCTCAGACGCGGTCTCGAGTGCTCCATTCAAGGGCTGCATTTCCTGGGCAAGCCTGCTGCGTGGAGTTTTGGACCGCTTGTCGGGTTTGTTTCGGGAACCGAGTTTGCTGCAAATGAATTAGTCCACTCCATTACTGGCAACAACGGCAAGACCGGGGGAGGGCGGAATGAATAGCACTTTCGTTAGACCAGTTCCAGCCACCGCGACTGCGGACTCCCCGAACGGCGTCGTTGGAGCCGTGGTGGTCGGCGGTTGCTACCAAGGGCTTGGTATCGTCCGTAGCCTCGGACGTCGCGGAGTGCCAGTCTGCGTTGTGGACGACGAACTGTCAGTTTCTCGCTTTTCAAGGTATTCCACCCATTCCGTGAGACTAGCGAATTTGCGAGATGAGCGAGAAGCAATAAATGCATTGATCGAGGTTGGAGAGCGACTAGGATTGCAGGGATGGGTCCTGTATCCAACCCGGGAAGAGTTAGTTGCTGCCTTCTCTCGTAACCGTTCTCAACTGAGTAAGTTATTTCGCGTGCCAACGCCTGAGTGGAGCAGCGTGCAGTTTGCTTGGGACAAACGTAACACCTACCGTCTAGCCAAGGAACTTGGGATTCCCACGCCGGCTACGCACTATCCTGAAAATATTGATCAACTGGCGGAACTCGACGGTCTGGCAGCGCCATTTGTCATCAAGCCCGCGATCAAGGAGCACTTCCTTTATGCCACCAAGGCAAAGGCCTGGTGCGCAAAGAGCCATGCAGAATTGAGAACTTTGTTTCAGAAGGCGGCAGAACTAGTCGGTCCTGGCGAAGTCATGGTGCAGGAGTTGATTCCTGGTGGAGGGATGCAGCAGTTTGCATACTGCGCGTTCTTTCGCAACGGCGAAGCGATTGGCAAAATGGTCGCGCGACGCCGGCGACAGCATCCACTTCAATTTGGAAGATCCAGTACTTATGTAGAAACCGTCGACGTCCCTGTCTTGGAGGAGTTGTCGGAACGTTTCTTGCGAGCTAGCAATTACTACGGGCTCGTCGAACTCGAGTACAAGCTGGACCCCCGAGACGGTCAATACAAGCTACTTGACGTCAACGCCCGCACCTGGGGATATCATAGCCTTGGGACTCGTGCCGGAGTCGATTTCAGCTACCTGCTTTATGCCGATCAGGTTGGTTTGCCGGTTTCACGTTGCAAATGCCAACCGGGAATTGGGTGGGTGCGCATGACGACAGACCTCCCGACAGCATTCATGGCGCTGCTCGATGGAGACCTCGATCTGAAGAGCTACGTGCGCTCCTTGACAAATTGCAATGTGGAAGCGGTTTTCAGCCGCGAGGATCCACTTCCGGGCCTGGCTGAAGTCCTTCTGGTTCCCTATCTCGCGGTGAAAAGAGGCTTTTGAGCATCCTTTCTCCGGTGATCGACTGGCATGACTTGTGCAACAGATTGGCCAATTGAAGTCCTGCCGGATCCCTGATCCCCGGCTTTTGATCTGCGTATGTCCGCTGCAACACGATACACCTCCAAATGCAACCCCGAAGAATGATTGATTGTTTGACCCAGTATTATCGCTGTCCTGAAGGGTCCGTTCGATTTTCGCCGAAAGGGCCCCTGGGTGGCACCAGCGGCTACTTCCAATTTGGACAAGGAGCAGTCTGCTACGGAAGCTATTATGGACAGCGCACAGCCGAGTCTCCCGCGGGAACGCTTCACGATGCTTTGCATGATATCGAGATCAAAGATGGAACGGTCTATCTTCCATTCGATCCGTATGAAGTGGTCGAAAATCTTCGTCGCGAAATGTATATGGATGATTGGCGTCATGGAAAACCGCTGTCGGCCTTGGCCAGAATGTATTACTTTGTACGGCCAGCTCTTTCGATCGGGGTGCGAAGGCGTCTGCAGCGAGTTCACTTTAGGGGCTGGGACAAACTGCCATTTCCTCGTTGGCCGGTCGACTGTTCAGTGGACAACCTGCTGGAGCAGTTGTTGTTGTTGTCCCTTAAATCAAGTGGCGTGAAGCGGATTCCATTTATTTGGTTCTGGCCGGAAGGTGCTCCCAGTTGTGCAATCGTGACCCACGACATAGAAACAGAGCTGGGCCGGGATCTCTGCGCAACTTTGATGGATATCGACGACTCCTTTGGAATCAAGGCATCATTCCAGGTGATTCCAGAACAGCGTTACGTCGTCACCCGGGAGTTCTTGGATTCCATTCGCAAGCGCGGTTTCGAGGTAGTCGTTCACGATCTGAACCATGACGGGCATTTGTACAGAGATCGGGAACAGTTTCTCGAACGAGTGGCCAAGATCAATGCCTACGGCAGGGAATACGGCGCTGACGGATTTCGAGCGGCAATTTTGTATCGAAATCAGCGGTGGTATGAAGCGCTGGAGTTCTCTTACGATATGTCAGTTCCCAATGTGGCACACTTGGATCCGCAACGTGGTGGTTGCTGTACCGTGATGCCGTATTTCTTGGGCAACATCTTGGAATTGCCCGTGACGGCAACCCAAGACTACACGCTATTTCACATTGTCGGCGATTACTCGATTAATCTCTGGGAGCGGCAGATCGAGCTCATCATGGCAAAGCACGGACTTATGAGCTTCATTGTGCACCCGGATTACATGGTGACGCGCCGGGAGCAGAGCATCCTTGAAGCGTTGTTAGGCCACTTGGTTCGTTTGAAGGAAGAGAAGGGTATTTGGACGCCTACCCCGGGCGAAGTAAACCGCTGGTGGAGACAACGTGCGGAAATGAACCTAGTTGAAAAGGGCCGAGGCTGGCAGATCGACGGCCCAGGCAAAGAACGAGCTCGCATAGCCTATGCCAGTGAAAAGGATGGTCAGCTGCTGTTTACGCTCGAAGCAGAGCCGTCGCGAATTGATCAACCGGTAGCTCTATCCTGAGTCTTCCTTGCCAAAGGATAGTTGCCGCAGCATGATCTCCACAAACTTCTTCCCGAACGATCCCGTTTCGCCTGTTGCCAGTGAGGAAGTCCTGAACGAAGAAACTGCGAACGCGCTGAATTAATCTGGCAAGAGATTATTTCGCGCTTCGGACCATTACCTCTTGGAGGGTCCCATGAGCTACATCAAGGAGAACTGGTTTGTTGGAATCAAGAACCGGCTTCTTCAGGAGATCGCTCGTAAAATGCCTGGGGCGATGAGTTTGCGACCTCTTCTCCATCGCTGGCGTGGCGTGAAGATGGAGAAGAACGTCTGGATCGGCTACGATGCAATCATCGAAACTGCCCATCCTGAACTAGTCACAATCAAAGAAGGCGTTATTATAAGCATCCAAGTTCTAATCCTTGCACACTTCGGCGGATGGGAGCGCAGTGTGGTTATTGAGAGGAACGCCTTTCTCGGTCCCCGCGTCATTGTTCTTCCCAATGTCGTCATCGGAGAGGGATCAGTTGTGGCCGCAGCTAGCGTTGTTACCCAGTCCGTGTCGCCGATGACCATGGTCCAAGGAAACCCCGCAAAACCACTTGAGCCGGCAGACCAGCGAGCATAGTTAGCTCCGTTCTCGCAAAAGATGGAGAAACTGCCGGTCGAATTCTGGATAATCTCTCGCGGCACACGACGCCAATTGAGCGCGTGCAAAATATACGTTTGTATCGCATAGTTAGCATATGTGGATAACGCGGGATATTGAGCCGCGCCTTCTACAGTCCGCACGAACCCGTGGTGAATTGGAGCTAAGTACTAACTTGGCGGAGAACTCCATGCGTCCGGTAGCTCTCGGTCGAAATTATGCTCAGTCCGTGAT
>Ga0326727_10012849_pt1 | contig 18879 bp, 19 predicted proteins | sample MB2enrmetagenome_FD_207643 | JGI IMG/M metagenome (GOLD analysis project Ga0326727, IMG submission 207643) | Lab enriched peat soil microbial communities from McLean, Ithaca, NY, United States - MB29MY | ecosystem: Environmental > Terrestrial > Soil > Wetlands > Peat | place: USA: New York...
TCAGCGAGTATGTAAAAAAGCAGGGCAGAACGTACCATCAGATTCATCGAGATCAGCTCACACTTTTCGACGGCTCTTTTTGAGTCTTTGATACCTCGCAGCTTGCTGCGGGGTAGTTCATTTTGAGGTTGCGCTGCTTGCTGCCACTGAGATCTGCGGGCTTTCCATCCAGCACCACCGGCGGTTTGATTTTTCGCCGCATACTGACAGTGCTATACAGGCCGTAGATGGTTGAGAAAAAAATGACAGAGGAGGCATGTTTTTCTTTTGAGGAACCGACGAGAGGCGGAGCGACATCAGTTGTAATATAAATAGAAAACAACAGTTGATAAATGTTGAACGGGGCGGACTCGAGGGAGGTACGTTCTCCAGACCCGGCGCATGTGGCCTCATCGAGGCCGGTCCCGGAAGGCCTCTGGCCTCTAGTGCCCGGAGCCTCTGCCAAGGCTTGAGGGGAATCAGACCTTGACGTCTCTGACTTTTCTCTTTATTGTCTTACCCTTCTGGTGGGGCATGTCAGCCCTTAGGTAAACGGTCTTCGCAAAGACCCTTTCTACGGTGCCCTCCATCTCTTTTTTTGCAAAGAGGAACTTGACCTTATCTCCCGCTTTCATGCCGCCCCTCCAGTGGCTTCGCTCTTGACGGTCTCCGTCCCGGAATCGGCCTTCGTCTCCGCCTTTTCATCCTTCTTCTCTCCCTGTTTCCCGCCGTTGCCCTTGGTCGCTCCCGCCGGAGACTTGTAGTCGGTCACGTACCAGCCGGTCCCCTTCAGCTGGAATGAGCACTGGGAGATCAGCCTATTCAGCCTGCCTCCGCATGCCCTGCACTCTTTCAGGGGCTCTTCCGAAATCTTCTGGAATATCTCAAATCTCTTGCCGCAATCGAGACATTCATACTCGTATATGGGCATCTCGTAACCTCCTGCCACTACTCGTATATCAATATAATATGAATCAGCTCGTGCGTCAAGGTGCCCTCGCCGGTGACAGGGCGAACGCGTCCGGACCTTAACGCGGAAAGTTCTCTATTGCCATGAGCCCGAGAGGCGTGCTATAGAAATGAGGAAAGGAGAAAACCGTGAAGGAGACAGCCAAAGTCCTCATCCTCCTTGGGAGTGAGAGTGACCTTCCTCTCATGCAGGACGGCCTCGATTTCCTCAATGAGATGGGGGTGGAGTTCACGCTCGATATATCGTCCGCCCACCGCCATCCGGAGAAGACGGCATCCTGCGCGAAGGGTGCCCGCGCCGCAGGGATAGAGGTGATTGTCGCGGCTGCGGGTCTTGCCGCCCACCTGCCCGGCGTCATTGCCTCCCACACGACCCTTCCCGTGATCGGGATCCCGCTCAAAGGGGGTAGCCTTCTCGGTATGGACGCCCTTCTGTCCATGGTCCAGATGCCGAAAGGGGTGCCCGTGGCGACCGTGGGTATCGACGGGTCCCGCAATGCCTGCATCCTGGTCTGTGAGATACTCTCCATAAAATATGACGGGATCCGGGTGAAGCTCGAGGACATGAAGGAGAAGATGCGGCAGGAAATAGACGAGAAGTCCCGGAGATTGCACCCTCAGGACGGCTGACCGATCAAGCCAGGGGCCTCCACCCGCACTCTTTACTGCTTTCAATTGACAAGAATTTTCGCTTTTGTTACCTTGTAGTAAGACCATGCTGAACGCCATAACCGATGTAGAGGGCATCCGCGTCGGCCATTGCTCCGATTTCGAGGGGGGCACCGGATGTACGGTAGTCCTCCTCGATAAGGGCGCTACCTGCGGGATCGACGTCAGGGGGAGCGCCGCGGGAACCAGGCAGGTTGACGCCCTCAGCGTCTCCCATGTGGTCCAAGAGGTCCATGCGGTGCTTTTGTCCGGGGGAAGCTCCTTCGGCCTCGACGCGACGAGCGGGGTCATGAGGTACCTGGAGGAGAGGGACGTCGGCTTCGACGTGGGCGTTGCGAAGATTCCCATCGTGCCCACTGCGGTGATATTCGATCTCGGATTCGCGGACCGTCGGGCACGGCCGACCCCGGAGATGGGCTACGAGGCATGCCTGAAGGCGGACAAGCCCGTGGGCGAAGGGAGCATCGGGGCCGGGGTGGGCGCGACAGTGGGCAAGCTCTTCGCCATGGCCAGGGCCATGAAGGGCGGGGTCGGAACGGCAAGTGTTACCATGCCTGACGGCACCGTGGTAGCCGCCCTGGCTGTGGTCAACGCCTTCGGGGACATACTGGACAACGTGACGGGGAAGATCATGGCCGGTGTGCGGACCGCGGAGGGCTCACTCGCCTTCGCGAGCACGGTCGAGTGTCTCAAACAGGGTCAGGTGCGAAGACAGTTCGGCCTGGACAATACCACCCTCGCTGTTGTGGCGACCAATGTGCGCTTCAACAAGAGGGAGGTGACCAAGGTCGCCCAGATGGCCCAGGGCGGGCTCATAAAGACTATAAGTCCGGTTCACACGACCTTTGACGGGGACGTGGTCTTCGCGGTCTCCCTCGGGGAGATGAACGGAGATGTGAACCGTATAGGGGTGCTCGGTGAGTTTGTGGTCGCTGAGGCCATCAAGAGGGCGATAAGAAAGGCGGACGGCTTCGGACGGCTGCCTGCTTTCAAGGATATTGCACGGGGGGCGAAGAACGTTGCCCCCGCCGGCGGGGTCCGCCCCATGTAACGGCCTGCCCGGGAATCGGGCGGGACCCGCAAGGCCCGTCCGCGGCAGTGGCGGGCTTCACAGGAGAGCGACGTTGGAAACGAGCCATCGGGAAGTGGCGCGGCTGATCAGGGAGAACGGGCAGGTCGTCGCCTTCACGGGCGCAGGCATCTCCGTGGAGAGCGGCATCCCAGCCTTCCGCGGAGGACAGGGTCTCTGGGAAAAATATGACCCCATGGAATATGCCCATATAGAGTCATTCCTGCGGCAGCCGGACAAGGTCTGGTGCATGCTAAGGGAGATGGGCGAGGTGATCTTCCGGGCGGCGCCGTCGCCCGCGCACAGGGCCCTAGGCGCGCTGGAGCAGGCAGGCCTGCTTTCCGCGGTGATCACGCAGAATGTCGATGGACTGCACCAGATGGCGGGAAACAGCAATGTCATCGAGTATCACGGAAACCACAGGCGCCTCGTCTGTCTCAGCTGCTCGAGAACGAGCGCCTTTACCGTGGACGACCTCACGAGGATGCCCTATCCCGTGTGTGACCGGTGCGGAGAGGCCCTGAAGCCGGACGTGGTCTTTTTCGGCGAAGGGATACCGGTGTCGGCCATGGCCAGGGCCAACCAGGAGGCGGCTGCGTGCAGGATGATGATCATAATAGGGACCTCAGGCGTGGTCTACCCTGCCGCTGACATCCCCTTCATGGCGAGCCGCAAGGGTGCGGTGATCGTGGAGATCAATCTCTCGCCCACACCCTTCACCTCGTCTATTACCCACCATTTCCTCGAGGGGAGTGCATCGGCGGTCATGGCCGCCATTGTTGATGATCTCGGGTTGGCGCGTGGATGATCGTTATTTCCAGGAGAAGCTCCGCCTCTACATGCAATTTTCGCGTTTCGCCTGTGCGCAGGACTGCCCCCGCTACGGCTGCCGCAGCGACCTCGTGGTGAGCGCGAGCCTGCTCGAAATCCATGGGCAGGCGGAATTCCTCAAGAGGCCGGCCCTCGAGGTTTTCAGGCGTGCCTACAGGCTGAGCCCGGTGATTGATCAGGGGCTCCACCGGGTGCGTATGCGCTTCACCCTGCGAAAGCCGTGCGTATTCCTGGAAAACGGGCTGACCTGCGGTATTTACGCCTCCCGACCGGCCGTATGCGCGCTCTTTCCGGAATACCTCGCCTCCTTTTCCGGGGAGGAGAGGCGCCGATTTCAGGCGGCCAATGATATCGCCCATTATCCCTGCGTGGCCGAGGGGGGCCTCCTCCTTACGGCGGAGAGGGAGGAGGCGATCCGCCGCCTGTGGCGGATCCATGAAAAGGAACTGCTCGCCACGGAGATATACTTGTTCGGTCTGGCCGGATTCGGCGTCGACCTGCGGCAGGACATGGCGGCCCTTGCAGGGGGCGCGGCCGGAGAGATCCCCTATGCGATCGTGGAGAAGGCCCTGGACCGCCGCATCGCAAGAGAGGGCCTCAGCGGGGAGATAGAAGGGCGGATCGCCGCCCTCGATACGGGGGAGGGCATGGAGAACTATTGGTCGGCCCTGCCGATCGTCGAGGCGCTGCTGGAGGGGGGCATATAATGGAACACACCTACTGCGTCATCATGGCGGGAGGCAAGGGGGAGCGTTTCTGGCCCCTCAGCACCGACCGCGTCCCGAAGCCCTTTGTGAAACTCATTGGCGATAAGACCATGATCCAGATGACGGTCGAGCGGGTCCTCCGTCTTGTGCCGAAGGAGCGGGTCTTTCTGGTGCTCGGCCGGGAGCACGTGGAGGTGGCGCGCGCCCAGCTCACCGATTTGCCGGAGGGGCAGTTTATCGCCGAGCCTGCAGGGAGGGACACGGCCCCCTGTATAGGCTTTGCCGCCACTATCCTTTACCGCAGAGACCCCGCGGCAACGATGATCGTCCTTCCTGCCGACCAGTATATTCCTGATGAGGATGCTTTTGTCAGGACTGCCAGCGCGGGGGTAGAATGGGCCATGCGGGGGGACTATCTCGTCACCATCGGAATCACGCCGACGAGACCGGATACGGGCTATGGTTATATCCGTGCGGGAGAGAGCATGCACGCCGACGGGGGGCCGTGCTTCCGTGTAGATCGCTTTGTTGAGAAGCCCGACGAGGCGACGGCCTTCCGGTACCTGGCGGAGGGAGGCTATTACTGGAACAGCGGGATATTCATATGGCGGGCACGGGTGGTATTGAAGGGTATCGAGGCGCACATGCCCCCGCTCTGGGATGGCCTCGAGGCTATAGGTCGGGCCGAGGCCGCAGGAGATGCGATCGGAGTGGCGGACCGGTTCAAGGGTCTCCAAAGGATCTCTATCGACTACGGGTTGATGGAGAAGGCCGACAACGTGCTCATGGTGAAGGCTGATTTTGCCTGGGACGACGTGGGCTCGTGGGGTGCCCTCAGGCGGGTGATGAAGCTGGACGCATCGGGGAATTACCTCAGGGGAAACCCCGTCTGCGTGGACACGAAGGACTGCGTGATCTTCGGGGAGGGTGTGCGCGTCGGTGCGGTCGGCGTCTCCGATCTGATCATCGTTGCCTCGGGGGAAGGGGTGCTCGTATGCACCTTGGCGAGGGATCAGGATGCGAGGCGGGTGGCGAGGATGATGGAGCGCGGGGAAACGGGGGCATAGGCGCGCCACGCGCGGGCCGAGGAGTCGCCATGGTATCGAAGGTATTCACGTCGAGTCTCTACGGGATAGAGGGCATAAAGGTGGAGGTGGAGGTCGATATATCCCACGGGCTTCCTTCCTTCACCATCGTGGGACTGCCCGAGCCGTCCATCAAGGAGAGCCGGGAGAGGGTGAGGTCCGCGATCAGGAACGCCGGCTTCGAGTTTCCCAATGACAGGATCGTCATCAACCTCGCTCCCGCTGACGTGAGGAAGGAAGGCTCTTCCTTCGACCTGCCCGTCGCCATAGGGATGCTCGTGGCCATGGGCGTCATCAGGCAGGAGGCGGTTCTCGACCATCTCGTCACGGGAGAGCTCTCTCTGGACGGTAGGATCAAGCCGATCAGGGGCACCCTGCCTATGGCGCTCCTCGGGGTGAAGGAGGGTTTCCCGAGGATGCTGGTCCCCTCCGAAAACGGATACGAGGCCTCGGTGGTGAGGGGTATCGAGGTGTACGGCGCGCCCCACCTGCTCGATATCGCCCATTACTTCAAGGATGATGCGCCGCTCCGCCGTTTTGAGACGAAGGAGGCCCTCGGGACGGAACCGGAGAAGGGAGAGGGGCTCGATTTCTCGGATATCAAGGGACAGGCCCAGGCGAAGCGGGCCCTCGAGATCGCTGCAGCGGGCGGTCACAACCTGCTCATGGTCGGTCCGCCGGGATCAGGCAAGACCATGCTCGCCCGGAGGTTACCCACCATACTGCCCCCCCTCAGCTATGAAGAGGCCATAGAGACGACCAAGATACACAGCATCGCCGGACTCCTGAGCGAGGAGCGCTACCTCGTGTGCGAAAAGCCTTTCCGCTCGCCTCACCACACGATTTCCGATGCGGGGCTCATCGGGGGAGGCACTTACCCGCGTCCCGGTGAGATAAGCCTCGCCCATAACGGTGTCCTCTTTCTCGATGAGTTCCCCGAATTCAGGAGAAACATCCTCGACTCCCTGCGCCAGCCCCTCGAGAGCGGGAACGTAGTCATCTCCCGCGTCTCCCACGCCGTCAATTTTCCGGCGCGCTTCATGCTGATCGCCGCCATGAATCCCTGCCCCTGCGGCTACTACGGGGACGTCAGGAGGGCCTGTATCTGTTCAGGCGCGCAGATACACCGTTACAGGACCAGGGTCTCGGGGCCCCTGCTCGACAGGATCGACATTCAGATCAGTATTCCGCCCGTTACCCTGCGTGAGCTCTCCCTCGATACGGAGGAGGAGCCCTCGAGGGCCATCAGGGAGCGGGTCACTGCCGCGTTGGCCAGGCAGACCGAGAGGTTCAGGGGCAGGGCCGTCTATACGAACGGGCAGATGACCGCGCGGACGGTGAAAAAATACTGTGCCGTCAACGGTGCTGCCAAAGGGCTGCTGGAGCGGGCAGTGGAGAGGTTCGCCCTGTCGGCCCGGGCCTACCACAGGATACTGAAGGTCGCCAGGACCATAGCCGACCTGGAGGGGCGGCCCGATATCGACGAGGCCCATGTGGCGGAAGCGATCCAGTACCGCGTCCTCGACAAGAAGATGGTAGCCTGACCGCACCCGGGCCTTCTGCTGCGCTCGTGCCCTCCTGCTACGATTCTTTTCTTTTGTTTCTTTCTTCTTCCTTTATCGGTCGGACGGGGGCATGTTCCGGAAAGCCCGTCTGCGGCGCCCTGTTCCGCTCGTGACCTTCGCCATACGTTCAGTACGGCTGCGGTCTACGATGCTCACAGGTCATCCACATCCGGACCTTCCGTAACATGCCCCCGTCCACTCGAACCGGCGGCCTTCATTACGAAAGCATAGTGACGCCGGTTGAGATACCCCCTCACCCCGTCCCTCTCCCCTGGGAGAGGGCGATTATTTCGTAAGACCCCGGAAGCGTTTCGCAGCAAGGAGTGTAGGGACAATTGAAGTTCTTTTGCGGTTCATCCGGTTGATGCGTACTTCCTAAATTATTCAACTTGCCTTGTCTATAGGATTATGCAATAGTTGAACTGTAATTCAACGAGCAACCTTTGCTATTATGGATGAGACCCAAGACTACACGAAATATTCGCTCGATCAACTGGAGCAGGCCCTTCGGCATACGGACGAAGAAACGTACCCTCTGCGATTTCGACAAATAGTCGATGAGATAGATAAGCGGCGACGGGAACCGATTCGCATAGACACGACCGAGACAATGCTCGCGAGGAGGAGAATCCCGCTTTTAGCCCTCTTCCTCTCCTTGCAAACGCCTGGCTTGGGGCAACTCTATAATGGGCAGCCGAAGCGGGGCATCGTGCTTGCCGCTGTTTTTAGCGTTACTGCCGCCTTGCCTTTCTTGTTCGCTGTCAAGCTCTTATACTCCTTCTCCGGCCTGCTGCTTTTTCTGATCGCCCTTATGATTTTCGCAGCCGTTTATCTGTTTATCTTTGTGGACGCATTCAGGGGAGCCGTGCGAGAAAAAGAGTTCCGGCTTAAGCGTTATAACAGATGGTATGTCTACATTAGCATTATGGCTATAGTTCATTTTATCCCTTGGCCTCCTGATCTTCCAAAGCAAGAGCTCATAGATACCTTCCACTCGTATCGCATTGTAGGCGATTCCATGGGGCCAACACTCGAACGCGACGACTGTGTAGTTGTCGCCACCAACTACTATAATTCGCGAACGCCTATCCGGGAAGATATCGTTGTCTTTCCCCGGCCTGATGACGAGTCACGAATAGCCGTTAAACGCGTTATCGCTCTGGAAGGTGAGAAGGTTGAACTGAAAGACAAGACGGTGTACATAAATGGCAAAAAGATAGCTGATCCTTGGGGTCATTCGTCAGATAGTAGAGGCCTTTCTGCCGCTGTATCGAGACGCGATAACATGGAGCCTCTTCGGATTCCGGATGGCTCTATCTTCGTTCTCGCCGATAGCAGAGATAACAGTCTCGACAGCCGGTGCTTTGGTGCCGTGAAGAAAGAGACCATACTGGGAAAACCGCTTTACATATACTGGGCAAAGAACAAGAAAAGGATAGGCATGACCATAAAATGACACCATGTCCTCACGATTTCTTTCGGCAATCCTGGCATGCGGATCACTTCCATTTAACTGTAGGTGTAGGTGTAACTCAGACAAGGCCCACTTCAAACAGATTATCAAATCAAGAGTACGCATCAACCGGATGAACCTCTCTTGCGCGGGCGTGAGGGTCGGTTCTCCAAGCAAACATCGCGAAAGGCCTTGGGTACTCCAATCATGGGTAAGGCCGGGAGCGTTCGTGAGCGGGAGAACTGGTGTGAGCGGCCGGGGGGGGGTGAGGTGAGGGCGTAAGCTTTCTATCTCTCTAGGTGTCGCGGGCCTCTTTGTCCTTGTGGTGCTTGATGACGCGCCCCTCTACCATGAATATGACGTCTTCCCCTATGTTAGTAGAGAGGTCGGCGATGCGCTCGAGGTTTTTCGCGATATCGATGAGGTGAATCCCGCGCTCGAGAGTGGAGGGATCGGCGTTCATGCAGGCGATCAGCTCTCTCAGGATCTGCCCGTTGAGGCGGTCAACGACGCTGTCCCGCTCGCACACGTCCTTTGCGAGCCCCGCGTCCTCCTTCAGGAAGGAGGCGAGGCTGTCCCGCACCATCCCCGTGACCTCCGCGACCATCCGGGCGATGTCGATGAGGGGCTTTACCTCGGGTCTCTCGACCAGGTAGAGGCCGTGCTCGGCGATATTGACCGCGTGGTCCGCCATCCGCTCGAGGTCTGTGTTTACCCCGAGTGTCATGAGCACGGTTCTGAGGTCTTTTGCCCGCGGCTGGAACTGGGCAATCGTATTGATGCACAGCTCGTCGAGGGCGATCTCCCAGTCGTTCGCCTTGGGCTCGTCTTCGTGCACGACCCGGGAGAGCGTACTGCCATCCCTGGTGAGGAGACCATGGATGCTCTTCTGGATCATGGTCTGGACAAAGCCCGCGTACTCTGTCAGCTCACGCTTGAGGTCGACCATCCGTTCTTCGAGCACCCCTGCCTCCTAGCCGAACTTGCCCGTCAGATACTCCTCGGTCCTCTTGTCCTTGGGGACGGTGAAGAGCTTCTCCGTCGTCCCGAACTCAACCAGGTCGCCGAGGTAGATGAAGGCGGTGAAATCGGAGATGCGGGCGGCCTGAGGGATGTTGTGGGTCACCTGGATGATGGTCACCGTGTTCTTGAGCTCCACCACGAGCTCCTCTATATGGGCCGTTGCCTTGGGATCGAGGGCTGAAGTGGGCTCGTCGAGGAGGAGTATCTCCGGGCCCATGGCGAGAGCGCGGGCGATGCAGAGCCGCTGCTGCTGTCCCCCCGAGAGGAAAGTCCCCTTTCTGTGGAGGAAATCCTTCACCTCGTCCCACAGGGCACCCTTCTGCAGCGACTCCTCCACGATCCGGTCCTTGTCGCCCTTGGAGACACGCACGCCGTTCAGATTGTAGCCCGCCACTACATTGTCATAGATGCTCATGGTGGGGAAGGGATTGGGCCTCTGGAAGACCATCCCGATCTTTCTCCTCACGATGATCGGGTCCGTATCGTAGATGTTCTCGTTGTCCAGGAGGATTTTCCCCGAATAGGTGGCGTTGGGCACCAGCTCGTGCATGCGGTTGATGCACCTGATGAGGGTGGTCTTGCCGCAGCCCGATGGCCCCATGATCGCTGTTATTCGGTTCTTTTCGAAGGCCAGATTGATGTGGTGCACCACCTGGTGGTCGTCGAAACCCGCACTGAAGTCCTCGATTTTCAGAACTGTACTTTCCATCTCCTCGTCACCAGTTTCGCGATGATATTCAAAGACAGGATGAAGACAATCAATACAAAGGAGGCGCCCCAGGCCAGGGTATGCCACTCCGGGTACGGGCTCGTGGCGTAGTTGAAGACGAGCAGGGGCAGCGAGTTGACGGGCTTGAAGATGTTGAGGCCCATGAAGGGGCTGCCGAAGGCGGTGAAGAGGAGCGGGGCGGTCTCGCCGGCGATCCTCGCGATGCCAAGGAGCACGCCCGTGACTATGCCGCTCAGGCCAGCAGGCAGGATCACTTTCAGGATGGTGCGCGGATAGGGCACCCCGAGGGCGAGGGAGGCCTCCTTGAGCGGGTCGGGGATCAGCTTCAGCGTTTCCTCGGTAGACATGACGATCACGGGCAGCATCATCATGCCTAGGGCCACGCCCCCGGAGAGGGCCGAGAAAGAGCCCATGGGAACGACGATCCAGACGTAGGCGATGATGCCGATCACGATCGACGGTATGCCCTGCAGTATTTCGAGGGAGAGCCGCGAGAAATAGGCGAACCTGGCCTTCCTGTATTCGGAGAGGTAGATGCCCGCGAGGATGCCGAGGGGCAGGGAGATGAGGGAGGCGATGACCATAAGGATCACGCTGCCCACGAGGGCGTTGGAAATGCCTCCGCCCGACTCTCCCATGGGTTTGGGAAGGCTGACCAGGAAGCTCCAGTCGATCACGGAGATGCCGTTCCTGATGATGAAAAAGAGGATGAGGAACATGGGGGTTACGGAAACAAAGGAGAGCACCACCACCATGCCTTTGAAGAGCCGGTCGGCGAGTATCCTCTTGTGGAGGCTTTTTTCTTTCATCTCACCTTTCCACGCTCATCCTGATGATGATGATCTTGCCGGCGATGTTGATAATGGCCGTGACCACGAAGAGCACCAAGGCTATCTCGACCAGGCTCGCGAGGTAGACCTTGCCCGTGGCCTCCGTGAACTCGTTCGCGATGATGCTCGCCATGGTATTGGCGGGGGCAAAAATGCTCCGCGGCAGGGCATTCGAATTCCCGATTACCATGGTGACTGCCATGGTCTCGCCCAGGGCCCTGCCGAGGGACAGGAGGACGCCCGCGAGGATGCCCGAGCGGGCATAGGGGAGCACAACTTTTCTGACGACTTCGAAGCGCGTGGCGCCCAGGGAATAGGCGGCCTCCTTCAGGTCCGAGGGCACCAGACCGATCACCTCCCTGCCGAGGGAGGCGGCATAGGGGATGATCATGACGGAGAGGATGAGGGCGGCGCTCAGGATGCCCACGCCGTAAGGGAGGACCCCGAACTGCTGCTCCACAAATCTTACCCCCGGCACGAGGAGGAATAAACCCCAGAATCCATAAATAACGGAGGGGACCCCCGCGAGAAGCTCGACCACGCTCTTGACGAAGGAAGAGGCTATACCCGAGCGGAAATATTCGCCGAGAAAGATGGAAATGGCCAGGGAGAAGATGATGGCAATAGCCAGGGCCAGGAAGGAGGTGAGGAGCGTGCCCACGAGGAAGGGGAGGGCCCCAAACCGGCCCGCCACGGGGTCCCAGACCCTGCCGATGAGGAAGGCGAGACCCTGCTGCTTGATGGCGGGGCCTGAGGCGATGAAGAGGGAGAGGAAGATGGCCGAAAGCAGCAGGAGCACGCTTATGCCGGAGAGGTAGAGGATGCGCCTGAAGGCCGATTCCGTGAGGAAGCTTCTCGATTGGTAGATGTGCTTCGCGTACCCTCCGGCCGCTCCCTTGGCGGACAAAACAGTTATCTTCCCCGCGTCGACATGCATTCTTTCCCGCCGATCCTCAACTCTGGCGGCAGCCCGTTATTTCATCACGTACCTGCCGTTGTAGGTGATCGATTTGATCTGAACCTCCGCCTTTTCCGCCGCCTTTTTCGACAGGGGGGCGTACTGTATGGGCTCCGCGTACTTCTGCCCCTCGTGGGTCATCCACCAGAGGAGCCTCACGAGTTCCCGGGCCTTTGCCTCGGTCTCCCCCTGGCGGCCCTGTTCCTTGTAGACCAGGATCCACGTCAACCCGGCCAGGGGATAGCCGTCGGGGGCCTCTGTATCGGTAAGGCTCACCCTCATGTCGCTCGGCAGGGTGACGTTCATGGCTGAGCTCGTCGAGGCGAGGGTGGGTCTCACGAAAGCGCCCTTCCTGTTCCTCATGGCGGCGTAGGCCATCTTGTTCTGGAGGGCATAAATGAGCTCCACATAGCCCGCGCTACCCGGGGTCTGCCTGACGAGCCCCGCCACTCCCGGGTTGCCTTTTGCGCCGAGACCGCAAGGCCAGTTGAGGGAGGTCCCCATGCCGACCTTCTCCTTCCACTCCTTGCTCACCTTGCTCAAGTAGTCGCTGAAAATATTGGTGGTACCGCTCCCGTCCGACCGATGGACCACGGTGATCGCCATATCGGGCAGCCGCATCCCCGCATTCGAGGCGAGGATGCGTGGATCGCTCCACTTCGTTATTTTTCCCAGAAAGATGTCCGCCACCAGGTCGGGTGTCAACCTGATCTCGGGATTGCCGGGGAGATTATAGGTGATGACCACGGAGCCGGCGCATGTGGGGATGTGGAGCACCGGCGCGCCCGCCGCCTTCACCTCCTCCTCACCCATGACCGCGTCGCTCCCGCCGAAATCGACGGTCTTATTGATCAGCTGGCGTATGCCGCCGCCCGAGCCTATGGCCTGGTAGTTTACCGCCACCCCGTACTCCTTGCTGTACACGTCGAACATCTTTGAGTAGAGCGGATAGGGGAAGGTGGCGCCCGCGCCTGTGAGCTCCTGCTGCCCGGCCGCCTGGGCCGTTCCCGCGGCGCACAGCAAAAGAAGGATGGAGAACAGCTTTATCGCCTTGCCCATGGACCGCCTCCCTATGATATTGTCCGTATTTCGCATCCAAGTATAGGAGCTGAAGGTTAAGAATAGGTAAAGATTATGTTAAGGTTCTGTTAATTGCACTGGCAGCGCTCGGAAAAGGGCGGTTGCGAAGGTGTATGGATGCGCGAAAGAGCTCCCTCGCCCCGAGAAGAGCCTTTGTCGGGCCCCGATTTCCCAACGTGCGTGCCCCGGCGATCACGCGGAACCGACGGGCAGTCTGATGAGAAAGCTGCTTCCCGCCCCGGGCGTGCTCTCCACGGTGATCTCGCCACCGTGGAGGAGCACGATATGCTTCACGATGGAGAGGCCGAGCCCTGTTCCGCCCGTTTTTCTCGATCGGGACTTGTCGATGACGTAGAAGCGCTCGAAGATGCGTGCGAGCTTTTCCTTGGGCATGCCTATGCCCGTGTCATGCACTTCTATCATCACGTCCTGGTCGAGGGACCGGAGGGCCACCTTTATTTCCCCTTTGTCAGTGTACTTGATCGCATTGTCGAGGAGGTTGATCAACATCTGTTCGATCTTGAAAGGGTCTGCATGCACTGCGGGCAGGTCAGCCGGGGCATCGAGCCTGAGGCTGAGTTCCTTCTCGGCTACCTGGTGCTCGAATATGCGTATGGTGTTCTCCGCGAGGCCCTTGAGATCGATCTCCTCTTTCTCCAGTCCGGAGCCCTTCTCCTCCAGTTGGGAGAGGAGGAGGAGGTCGCGGACTATGTTGATGAGCCTATCCGTATTCCTCTTGATGATCTCCACGTAGTGCCTGCCTTTCTCATCCACCTCCTCTTCGAGGGTTTCGGCGAAGCCCTTTATCGAGGTAAGGGGGGTGCGCAGTTCGTGGGAGACGCTGGAGACCAGATCCCGTTTGATTTTTTCCAGCTCCTTGATGGTCGTGATGTCGTGGAGCACGAGGACGATCTCCTCTTCCGGGTCGATGCGGGTGGCGCTGCAGAGAAACATTTTTCCCTCGATCTCCACTTCTTCCACAGGGTTGAGCCTGTTGCCCCGCGCCTTCTCCATCAGCTCTATGAACTGGGACTGGCCCAGGGCCTCCCAGTAGAGCTGCCCCTCCAGGGCGGATTCCCGTCCCAGCAGGGCCTTCAGGCTCTCGTTGCAATATATGATGGTACCTTTCTTGCCGATGACTACCAGGCCTTCCCGGAGGGAATCGATGATGCTCTTCAATTCCGCTTTCTGCCGCTTGAGATCTTCGAAGGCGGTCTTCAGCTCGCGGCTCATGGAGTTGAACGTGTCCGCCAGGGCGCGGAACTCGTCGTTGCGCTTCAGAAAGACCCGGGTGTTGAAGTCCCCTGAGGCGAGCTTTCGCGCGGCTGCGGTCAGCTCCTTGATAGGCCGGGAGATGCTCCCCGATACGATGAGGGCCGCCACGAGGGCGAGCAGGGCGAAGAGCGCCCCCAGCTCCGTCATGCGGCCCATCAACCGGGAGGGGACCCTGGTGTCGTTGACGAAGAGACTCGTTCTGAGCACGCCCCTTATCTTTCCCCCTGTTTCCAGGGGCAGGGCCACGTACAGGGCCTCCTGGTTCATGGTGCTGCTGAAGCGCCTGGAAGTGCCCCTCCTGCCTGAGAGGGCCTCCCTGACCTCAGGCCGGTTTCCGTGGTTCTCCATCGACCGCGGGTCCTCATCGGAATCGGCTATCACCGTCCCCTTCGCGTCGATGACCGTGATCCTGGTCCGCGCCTCCTTGCCCACGGTCCTGGCAAGGGTGCTGATGCGGCCGTAGGTGCCCTTCTCGACCGCGTCCGTCGCCTCGGTCTTGAACGCGAGGGCGAGGTTGGTCAGGTTATCCAGGAGGGACTGGTTGTAGAGGTCCCTGAAGGTATCGGAGAAGGCGATCAGGCTTGCCCCTGAGAGCGCGAGGATGATGAGCAGGTAACCGATGAACACTTTCGCGAAAAAGGAGTTTTTCATGCTTCCAGTTTGTACCCGGCGCCCCGTACGTTCTTGATCAGTCCGGCGGCCCTGCCCAGTTTTTCCCTCAGGTGCCTGACGTGAACGTCGACGGTCCGGTCCGACACGACCTTGTCGTGACCCCAGAGAAAGTCAAGGATTTTCTCCCTGGAGAATACCCAGCCCGTTTTTGACGCGAGACATTCAAGGATACGAAACTCAACGGGCGTCAGCTCCACGGCCCGTCCCTCGACCGCCACCAGGTGCTTCCCAAGGTCTATGGCCAGGGCACCTCCGATCTCGACGTGCTGTGTGGCAAGCGCGTGGGGCCCCGTTCTCCTCAGGACCGCCTTGACCCTCGCCGCCAGTTCTTTTGGGGAGAAGGGCTTGGTGATATAGTCGTCCGCCCCCATCTCCAGCCCGAGCACCCTGTCGAGCTCGTCGGCCCTCGCGGTGAGCATGATGACCGGCACGGGCGCGAGGCGCTCGTGCCTCCTCAGGTACTTGCATATCTCCATGCCGTCGGCGTCGGGCAGCATGAGGTCGAGGAGTACGAGGTCAGGCGTATCCTGGTGGATAAAACGATAGAAAGCCTCGGCATCGGCAAACCCCCTCACCTTCATCCCGGCCTTCTTCAGGTGGAGCGTCACAAGCTCCACGATGTCGGGGTCGTCGTCCACCACCGCGACAAGGGGCACCCTCGTCGCCGGCATGCGAGGCATGAGGTCTTCATGCTCCACGTCCATCCCCATGCCCTATCTTACCTCAAAACTCGGGCCAAGTAAAAACGGATTCTCCAAAAGCCGCCGACTTGGGGTGGAATTGGTGCTTGGCAGCTTGGACGGGCAATTGAAAATTCAAGGACAGAGTCCGCACGTTCTCCCGCCTCCCTCTACGTACTTAGTACACCCACAACCATGTTAGGGCATCAAAAGAAGCAACTTAAGGGTAACGAGGTCGGCAAGTTGCCAGCAGCTTCACACACGTACCAACTTCTTAAGAGGTGAAAGGCATCTCTTCCGAACCTTGATGGCGGGTAGGCCGATGGGGAAGGATTCAAAGGTCCAGCCAGGGATGTCCCTCAAAGGGCTCTGCCTTCCATCATCCGGTCACGACGTGTCTGACCATGCTACTCGCCTGCTTGGATATCTTTCAACGTGGCTAGCCCCTTCACTTCTTTAAATAAACGATATCCCCGGGGGCGAACGGTCCTCCCCTTACGGTCCTGGCCCACGACGCATCGACCTCGGACACCCGCGATACCTCTATCTCTCCCTTAAGCGTGCCCTTCAGCGTTCCGAGGGGTAGGCCGGTGGAGCGGTCGATCACTTGCTCGCCGCGACCATACACCTCGAAGAGGTCACCCTCTTTAACGCCGGACAGCGCGCCGGCGTTGAGCATAGTCCTGCCGTTGTCGATGGAGACAATGCGTGCATGCCAGGCAAACGAGCGAACTGTCTTTGCGAGATCTTCCTTGACGAGATCGATCGTAAGGTCTACCGCCTTTGCCCGGTCACCTTCCTGGCCGTTCATCCCGGTGGGGCTGTGGGCAAGAATCCGGCGAAGCAGCCCGCCCGTCTCTGTACTGTAGACATCGAGGCACATGGTGAGGAGGGCGGATTTATCCACCGAAAGACTGACGATTACCACGGCCTGGACACCCTCGCGGTCGAGGGTTTTCATCACCCGGGCTGAGGGGGCGACCGTAGCCGCGTCCATGCCGTGCCGATCGGCGGAGACGATACAGCCCGCCCGCTCCAGCACGGGCACGAGCCGTCTCATGACCAGATCGTCCAGATGGTCCTCCTTGTAGCCCGTCGGGAGCACGAGGACGCGCCTCTTCAGCCTCGTATCGGTCCCCTGCGGGCGCGAAGGCGGCGGGACGGGCGCGTTGGCGGCCACGGGTAAGGGGGCAGGGGCCTGTGCCCTCGGCGGGCCTCCCTTGAGCTCGGCCTCGAGCTTCGCGATCCGCTTTTTAAGTTCGTCTATCTCCTTTTTGTCGGACGTGGTGGCCAGGCGCTCGGCGAGCGATTCGAACATGCTCGGTGTAGCCTCGTCCTTCCTGACCCACATGTATTCCGGCTCATAGGGCGAGCTCCCGAATTTCCTGTTCCTTGCATACATATACTCGATACCGTTCTCCACCCTGATGTCTCCCAATTGGGGCGCCCCTTGCTGACGGGTTGTGTTGCAGGAGACGAGGAGCAGTACGGAGAGGAGAGCGGCGAGCGCCGTGCATTGGAGAGGTTTTCCGGAGGGGCCTGTCGCCGTCGGCGTCCGGCACGTCTCCACGGGCCGGCTGCACGCTTTCTCGCGGGCCGGGTCCGGTTGCGTTCCGATGCAAAGCGATGATCTCATATAATCCCTCCTGACCGATCGAAACGACAGCGCAGCCCGTCCCGACAATAAGGCGGACGCTTCTGTTGGCGTCGCGCGAACTACCGGTGCTTGAAATTGTACTACCGGCCGGCAAAACCCGCAAGGGGCGGCGGGGAGATTATTCATTCACGGTTATGGGCGTACCCATCGAGCCGGCATAGAAAACTATAATTTCTGCAGGTTCTTTGCCTTCGTTCTTCCCGTAGTGCCACATATTCACCACCTCGATGAGTCCTTCCCCTGCTCTCAGATGTAATCTCCTGCCGTCTTCGGTCACCACCGTGAGCTCTCCGCTCAATAACACACCTGCACTTATCACCGGATGTTTATGCAGGGGCAATCGAGCACCCGGTGGAATCTTGATTCTTAAGATGGTTATTTCCGGCTTGCCGCGTGCGTAGTCGGGCAAAGGCCTCCCATCCCAGCTCGAACCGGTCTTCGATAAAACATGAACTTCAAGACCATTTCCGTCTGCAGCCGAGACACTGCTTGAGAGCAATAACGTCAAGCATATTGCACAAAGTAGCCTTCTCATTCTATTCTTTCCACCTAAGGGATAGTAGAGGATCCCCCCTTTTCAGCAATGATCGCTCTGTATCGCCTTACTTCACCGCCCTGATGCTCTTTATCATATCTTGAATCTCCGGGAGCTGTCTACCGTAGATCGGTTTCACCGCAGCAATAAATGCCATTTTTTGTTCGGGCGTCACGGTGGTGATCACGCATCCGGCCGCAACGACTTTGTCTTTCGATGTCTTTACCGTCTGGGCCCATAGCTTGAACTGCAGGGCTTGAGCATCTCTCGTGGCCTGTTTGATGATTTCTATTTCTTCAGCAGACAATTTTGATGATAGAGCCTTTTTGCTGCCGATGATTATGTCAGGATTTCTCGTATGCTCGTCTTCGATGAAATATCTGGCCAACTGATAGTGGTTGGTCTCATCGTACGTGGGATAGTTGTTTTCTGCTCCGTCCAGCGCTCCGCTTTTCAGGCCCTCATAGGTCGCGCTATGGGCCATGGGAACCGCTTTTGCTCCGAAGGATTGAATCATTGCGACCATCAGCTCACTCTGCAGGGTTCTTATTCTCATATCCTTCAGATCACCCGGAGAGCTTACCAATTTTTTTGTGTAAAAATTTCTTGTGCCGCCATCAAACCACCCAAACCCTATGAAATTGCTTTTTTCAACCGAGTGGAGCATATCATTTCCTACCTGTCCGTTGACGGCCTTCAGCATATGGTCCGTATCTCTGAAAATATAAGGCATCAGGAAGGCGTTCAAACGCGGAACGTACGCGGTGACAGGTCCGATGTTGATTCTGGTTAAATCAATTTCCCCTTCCCGCACCTTTCTTATTACCGCCGCTTCGTCTCCAAGTTTCATGCTGTGATAGACTTCGATGATGACCCTGCCGTTTGTTCTCTCCTTGACCAGTTTGGCAATCTCAAAATCACCGATAGTAGTCGGATACTCGGCGTCATGGATTTCGGCGAACCTCAAAGTTATCGGATCGTGCCCGGAAGCAACACCGGTAAAGCCTGATAAAACGAATACCGATATTAAAGCGGCGAAGATCAATCTGTTCACGGTAATTCTCCTTTCATATGAAAGTTTTTGGGACCTCCAAAGGGACGCGGTCATCGAA